>ERZ1034365.562-NODE-562-length-20411-cov-11.027393_pt1 | contig 20411 bp, 25 predicted proteins | sample MGYA00520615_ERZ1034365 | MGnify/ENA primary metagenome ERZ1034365 (study PRJEB33736, sample SAMEA104284505) | Azolla filiculoides | biome: Urban; feature: Water surface; material: Ditch water | place: Netherlands | collected 2015-10-28 | depth 0-0.1 m ... | reverse complement strand
TCGCGTCCGTCACGTAGTTGAGGCTGTAAACGTAACAAACGATGGTTTCGTTTACTCCACATCTGCTGGTAGCTAATTAGCTAAATCATAGATTGACCCCCTGGCTTCGGCTGGGGGGTTTTTCTATACTATAATTGAGGTAGCGGTCCTCCTCCAATCCACCGCTATCCCCCACGCTGTTGAGTTGTCCTTTCCTCCGGCGTGGGGGTTCTTCTTTAGGTAAGGTAGAATAGAGTTATGGCAAATACAGGCGTAGCACCCGTAGACCTCGGGTCAAATGTAGGCAAGGTTCGTGTCCTCCTTGGAGACACTGACCCCACTAACGTGTCCAACAATGTTGGAACTTATCTTTTCTTCTCGGATGCTGAACTAGAAGCAATCCTTGGAATGTACTCTGACAGCCCTCAGATGGCTGCTGCGCGTTGTTTGGACACTATTGCGGGTTCTCAGGCGCTGCTACTAAAGTCGTGGTCTAGCGATGACCTGACGGTTAATGGTGACCGTATCGCTAAGGAGCTTCGTGAACTAGCTAAGCAGCTACGTTCAGAGGCTATGGCTGCAGAGGGTTCTGAAGCTTTTGAGATTGTCGCGTTTGGTGAGGACGACGCGGATTACTCTTGGTGGAATTAACATGGGTACGTTTACGAGCGGTGCTGTAGACTTCGCTTCCGTATCGGCACACATGGCATCTACAATGCTGTCCTGGATGAATGCTACTGTCCAGATTGTTGACCCCAATACCGCAGAGGGCGAATGGGACCCATTCACTAATACTGAAACCGGTGGAGAACCTACCGTTCTTTGGCAGGGTCCTGCCCGCATTCAACACTTGGGTTCTGAGTCTACTCCAGTAGCTGGCTACAGCCAGGTTGGTATTCGCGGAATCCGTTTACAAGTACCAATGGACCCAGACCTTGGCTTCGTGCGCAAGGGCCTACAAGTTATTGTTACTGATGGCGGTTCAGATGTTGAACTTGAGCAGCTGCAGTTTGTAATTACTTCAGCGATTAATTCTTCATACGCATGGGTTAGGACTATCGAATGCGAAGTAGACGTGAAGTCTGTAGCAAACTCCACATGGTCGGGAATAGCTGGTACTGTGACGAATGCTACGTCTCAGGCGATTGCAAATGCAACGGTTCGCAGCTTCCACCACGAAGATAACCTTTGGATAATGGATTATGAAACAACGACTGACGTATTGGGTAATTACGAGCTGCCTGCTGATGCTGGTGTCCCTGTGGCCCTTGTTGCTTCTGCCTCTGGTTTCGTAACAGAATATTACAACGGAGCAGCAAGCTTTGATTTGGCAACTACTGTAACGCCAGTTAACCACGTTGAAACTCAAGAGATTGACTTCGTACTGGAGCTAGACTAATGGCTAAGCAGACGGGCGATGTTACCGTAAGGGTTGGTGGAAACTATCAAGTTTCTGAAATCATTATGGAACTTGACTCCGTAAGCCGTGAATACTTTTTTCAAGCCATGGCTGAAATTGGTAAAATCGGTGAAGAAGAAATGCGCCGAACAATCATTGGTACAGATTCTTCATACGCACGTAGTGGCCTTAAGGCTAAAATGGGTTTCCCATATAGCGGTAGAATGCGTACAGGAAAAATGCTTCAGTCTGCTGGGAGCAGACCTCGTGGTCGTGGCAAACTATTCCAGGCAGAAGTTGGATATATCCAAGGCGTATACGAAAAATATTTCAAGTTCCAAGAATTTGGATTCTATAATATTTGGAAATACTTTGGACGAAATGTTGGTGGCGCAAGCGAGGGGCCAAACACTCCTCCAGGTGGATTCATTATGCGTCGCAGGAAGAACTCAAAGTCTCACTATGTTAAGGGAATCTTCGCGCTAAGAAATGCTCGTGAGAAGATGGAACAAAGCATCCCAACAGTGATGAACAAACTTGACAGAAGAATTGATAGGCACTTGAACCGTCTATCTAAAGCCGGAAAAGGTTAATAGGAAAAATTATGAGTGGGCTTAACTACACTACAACACAAGATTCTATTGAGGCATACATTGCTCAAGAGTTCCCAGGATACGACGTATACGACAACGACGTAATTGACGATGACGCTATTGTCAAAATGGGCAATAAAGTAAAACCATACATCGTGCTTAACTGGGGCGGATTAAATCCTTCAGCAACTGGCGGCTCTTTCGCTGGTGCGCGACATGACGAATACTATTCAACAGTTGACGTGTGTGTTGTAGCGCCAACATCTAAGCAATCAAGAACCGCCCTGAACATTATTCTTGATAAGCTAATTGGATGGGCTCCAACAGATAGCACACCATTATCCATATCAAGTGCAATGGATATCATTGGTATGCCAGACTATGATGGCAAGCCAGTAGTATATTTTGCGACTCAAAGACTTAAATACAACCTGAATACTACAAGCATCGGAACGGCAATCGTACCCTAATCTAGTGTAGAATAGAATCATGGTACTTGCACTTAACACTATTTCTGGGCAGATTGCTGACGTATCCCCAAAGATGCTTGAGCACCCCAAGTTCAAGGACGTTCTTCAAGTCGTTGACGCTGAGGCTAAGCCTTACGTCGCCGAACTTTACAAGAGCGGTTCCAAAAAAGAAAAGGCTGCACGCAAGCCCAAGTTCGAAGCCGTTGAGGTTGAGGTCGAGGAAGAGCTTGTAGTCGTAACCGAATCCACTGAGATTGAGGAAGAAATCTAATGGCAAACACGAGGCTCTATCGTGAGAACATCACGTTCCTCCTTGCGCACCCAGAGGCTTTTGCAGACCGCACTGCCCCTACAGCTGATGAACTGAACAACACTGTTCTTGTTCACAACATCACCTGTGCGCTGAACGAAGACGGTACGGAGTTCACTCTTGGTGACTCGGACACCGACGACTCGCTGACATTCTGCTCTAAGGCAGGCATCAGCACTCCTACGTTCTACAACCCAACCGTAGCTATGGAAGCGTTCCGCGACGCTGACGTTGCCGCAACCGGTGAGTTCAACGAAGCATTCAACCTTCTCGCATTCCCCGATGTTGAATACATCGCAATCCTGCGCGTTGGCGGAAAGAGCACCGACACATTTGCTGTTGGTGACGTAATCAAGATGGTCGCTGTAAAGACTGACTTTGGTACAGACGTTGTTGCTTCTGGCGAGAACATCCGCATCAACCAGGCTTTCCTTAACAACGACTTCGTTAACTGGAACTACGAGGTAGCTGCATAATGACTGACGTAAAGGTTCCCTCTTCGGGAAACATCCGCGTATGGTGGGCTCTGCCTAACGCATTCTCCAACTTCATGGCTCCTACAGCTACTGAAATCAACAACTGCCTCGATGTCTCTGACTCGATTTCTTGGAATGACTTTGACTTCGGTCTTCAGGCTTCCAACACAATCGATGACCCAGCTATCACAGCTATCGGTAAGGTTTCTGACCGTGGAGCTGCCCAGTTTGGTGGAGGCGTAAGCTTCTACTACCCTGGCGCTTTCGGTGATGCATCTAACGAGTACGCAAACACTTACGACGCAATGGACCAGCCACGCACCCTCGGCTTCCTCGTTGTTCGTATCGATGGCGACAACGCTAACAGCCCAGCTGCTGCTAACGGTGACCTCGTTTCTGTTTACAAGGTTATGACTGACGCTTACGCAGAAGTTATCACTGGTGAAGAAGCATTCCGCTACACAATCACCTTCCTGCCACAGGGCGACCTTGCTGTACGCACAGTTGTTGGTTCTACTACTCCAGTAATTCCTTCAACTCTTGCTATCGACGTAGACGAGTCACTCCCCATCGTTGCAACTGTTGGTGGACGTACTTACACTAACGGTGTAAAGTGGTCTACTTCAGACGCTACCAAGGCAACTGTCTCTTCCGCTGGTATCGTAACTGGTGTAGCTGCAGGTTCTGCAACTATCACAGCTACATATGTAGCAACAGGCAACACCGACACAACATCGGTAACAGTTTCCTAATCGTAACCCGACAAGGATACAACAAAGCCCCTCACTTCGGTGAGGGGTTTTGCTTTCCCCTGTGATAGTATTATGTTGTACTTACACCTATTGGAGAAATGAATGTCTGACGCAACCGTCGAGGAACTAGTCGAAGAGGCTAAGAAGCCTGGAACTTTCAACATCGTTAACGTGCTCAAGGGGCGAGCATACCCTAGCGATACTGTTCACATATATCTTGAAGAGCAAGCGGCTTACGATGCTTTCGAAATTACTGAACGCATCACAGAACTTGAGGAAGAGGATGCTACTACCGGCTTCCAGCTCTCTAAAGAGTTAAAGAAAGAACTTGAAGAGCTAGTAGCTAAGCGTGAAGAGCTTATCAAAAAGATTGATGCCAATAAGTATCTCGTAAAGATTACGGGAATCTCAGAAGGTAAGCGTGAAGAACTTCTGAAGCGAGCTATCAGCAAGTTCCCTATGGAATATGAAGAAGTTAAGAACCCTATCACTACTGAGGTAATTAAGAACGAACTTCCAAGCCAGGAACGTAACGACCTATTCACTGAACTTCTATGGCTTGAGCACATCACTAGCATTACAGCTCCAGATAACACCGTGCAGGAGTCATTTACTCTTGATGACATTAGCCAGATTCGTTCCAACCTTCCAATCTCTGCAACTGGTGCAATCACTGAAGCCATTGAAAAGATTCGTGTATCAACTGCCGTATTCTTGATGAAGGTTGATGAGGATTTTTTAGCCAAGTCCTAACCTGGGACGACCACAGGTTCTTCGGGACTTTCTTGCGGGCGGCTGTCCAATCTGGGCAGCCCCCACAGGCAGTAATTTTTAATGACCCGTCGCATAAAAAATGGGATGAGTGGGATTACAAACTTTTCAAAGCCCACTTCATTAAGGAAGATTGGTATCGTGATGGCATCCCTATCTGGTGGGATGAATCAGAACGTGTAGCTTTCAGCGCACAACCTCGCGTGTCTAAATCTCGAGCCGCGATAGAGCGAGCTCAGGAAGCTTCTGGCAAGAATAACAAAAAACCTGTACCGGGTAGATATTTTATTGCGCAGCCTTCAGCAATTGATGGTGGCGAGTTGCCAACTCGTGATGAGTGGCTTGAGGAACAGGCTGCTAAGACTAAATCTTCCGCGCCTGTAACAAAGTTTGGTTCTGCTGGAGGGCGCGGCAAGGTAGTTCAGGGACGAAAATAACTCAATGATGTAGAATGGTATTAGCATCTTTTATATCATTACCTTGGAGTTTGTGTGGCTGACCTTAATTTCTACGCCAACCTATTTACCAATGGTTGGGATGCTGGTGTTAAGAAGATTTCTGCTTCTTCTAAGGCTGTAGCTAAAGATGTTCAAGCTTCTTTCAATAACATTAAAGTTAATGTCAACTCGAGTGCGCTTGAGGGTGCGCGTAAGCTCGGGTTTGCTTACGGCACTGCGCTCAATGGCGCTACTGATGGCGCATATAAGCTTGGTAACGCTTATGGGAAAGTCAGCATTGCTAATGAAAACTTTTCCAAGGGAATCAAACAGATTGGTTCTGAGCTTCGCGTAACTGCGGCGCAGGATGGTCCAGCATTCCGTTATGCTATGTACGATGTTGCAGGTTCACTGCAGCAGCTTTCTCTCGTAGCCGGTAGCGCTGGTGTAGCCGTACTTACAATGTCGGCAAAGTACGAAACAGCGTTTACCGCTATTGAACGTACAACTATGGCTGGCGAGGCAAACCTTAATCACCTCAAGTCTCAGTTCATGGCTTTGTCTCACGAGATTCCTCTTGCATTCTCTGAGCTTACAAACATTGGTGCGCTTGGTGCGCAGATGGGTATTGCCGATAGTGAGCTTGCGGGCTTCACTGAGACTGTAGCACAATTCTCTGCAACAACAAACGTATCTATTGAGAGCGCAGCTCAGCAGTTCGGTGCTTTAAAGAACCTGCTAGACATTGATGCTACTGGATTTAGCGCTCTCGGCTCTGCGGTTGCCTATGTTGGTATCAACTCGGTAGCTACTGAAACCGAAGTTCTCTCTGTTGCTACTGCTATTGGTGGTGTGGCGGCACAGGCTGGCACTTCTAAAGAGTTTGTTATTGGCCTGTCTGGCGCTCTTGCATCTTTGCGCGTACCTGCTGAACAGTCGCGTGGTGCTTTGACTCGTGTGTTCCAGGAGATTAACCGTTCTGCCGCTGAGGGGGGTCCTCAGTTCGAGAACTTTGCACGTATCCTCGGGATGACTACCGAAGAAGCTAAGGCTCTTGCTGGTTCAAACATTGAAGAGTTCTTCCTGAAGTTTAATCAGGGCTTGAGCGGCATGAGTGCACAAGAATTGACTCAGGCTCTTGATGCTGTTAATCTTTCCGATATTCGTGTAACCAACACGCTTGCTCGTCTATCTTCCAACATGGATGTTGTTAACAAATCTATGGCAGACTCTGCTTATGGTTTTGAGAACTCTGCTGTTCTTTCTGCGCTGTATGCCAATAAGGCTGAAGACCTTGCATCTAAGTTCCAGATTCTCGTCAACTCTCTTTCTGAACTTGCAGCTAAACTTGGTGATGCTGTTAGCCCCACATTTGGCGCATTCATTGACTACCTTGCTAAGCGCGCTCAAGACCTAAGCGTTGCTCTTTCTACTGGCGCTGGTAAATCTCTTGCCCAGTTTGCTGGCATTATTGGCGCAGCTACTACTACAGTCTTTGGACTCGCTGGAGCTATTGCTCTTGCTACTGCAAGCCTTGCAGCGTTTAACTTTGTTAAGGACAAGCTTGGCCTGAGCGCAGTTAGTTCCGCCCTTGGCTCATTAACTCAAAGTTGGATTGCCACAACATTTTCTACCAACGCAGCTACTGCGGCTACAACAGTATTTAAGGGCGCGCTCCTTACAACTGGTATCGGCGCTGCTGTTGTGCTTCTCGGGTATCTTGCTGCATCATTTATGAATGTTGGAACTGATGCGCAAAGTGCAAGTGCGGCATTCAGCAACATGGTTGCTAATACATCTGGCCTAGCTGACGCACTAGCTGCGGATGAGGCTGCTCGGGCTACAGCTGTTGCTTCCGGGAACCAGGCAGCTATTGATAGTTATGTTGCTGTTAACGATAGCCTTTTCGCAAATAGTGAAGCACATGATGAAAATGCGCAGAAGGTACGTAATACTGCAGAAGTCCTTGGGCTTATTGCTCCAGGCTTGAACGCATCTAATGCTGCACTTGAAGAAAACACTATCTGGCTTGGTGACAACGCCCGAGCTTGGCTGAAAAACCAGCTTGTTCAAAGTGAAACATTCCAGAACATGGCTGGCAATGCAGACTTTATGAACTACTTCAACGCTCTTGGCGGAGACATGGATGCAGTTATTAATGCTGCCACCACGGATGGTCAACAGGGTGTTATCAACTACTTCAAGAACTTGGAAATTACAGGTGTTGGAGCTGCAGCGATTGCTTCTGGAAAGATTTCTTCAGCGTTTGAGATTACTGCCGGTGGTCGTGCAAAGGGTATAGCTGGCCTTGGTCAGCTAAAGAACGGTCCATGGGCTGGTGTATCTAACGCTATTGGTGACATTAGTAAGTCATTCCCCGGCTATACAAATGCTTTGAAGCTTGCTGGTAATACTGCAGCTGATGCTTCTAAAGCTACTGACGATTACTCTGGAGCCGTTGGTGGCCTTGGCGATGCTGCAGATTCTGCAAAGAATAAAATCTACACTCTTGTAGATTACGCAAACGACCTCTCTTCCGTGTTTACCCGTGCGTTCGATATTCGATTCAGTGGTGGGCAAACACTTGACAAGATTTCTTCCGCATTCTCAAAGATTGCCAAAGCTACAGCTGAGGCACGCGATGAAATCAACTCTTTAAATGCAGATATTAGCAAGCTTGAGGCTGACAAGGCTCTTCAGAAATACTTCCTTTCAGTTGCAGAAGCTTACGGTGATACTCTTAAGGCTCAAGAGATTCGCGCTAACTTGGCAAAGATTGACGTTGACCTTGTAGCTAAAACTAAGTCTCTGCAGAAAGCTCAGGATAAGACAAACAAAACTCTTGTCGGAAATACTGACGCTGCGATTGATAACCGTTCAGAAATCCTTGACCTTGTTTCTTCTTACCAAGACCACGTTAAAGCTCTTGCTGCTTCTGGCCTCTCGCAGGAAGCATTGCGCGCGAAGACTACTCAGCTTAAGGCTGACTTCATGGCGCAAGCTACACAGCTGGGTTACAACACTGACGAGCTTGGACAGTACGCTTCAGCATTCGATGACGTTACTGTAGCTATCGATAATGTTCCTCGCAACATTACTGTTGAGGCAAACACTGACCCTGCACTTCAAGCTTTGAACGAGTTTATTGCCAAGGCTAAAGATATTGCTTCCAACTCTGGAGTTAGCGTACCCGTGCGCCTTGAAGACCAGGCTGCTCAGCAACGCCGAGCAACATATGAAGCAGCTTTAGGTAACTACAAGCGAGCAGAATCTCAAGCTAATGCTCCAGGCATTGGGGGTGAACGTAGACTTTACGTTCAGGCTATGCAATACTGGTCAGCTATCATGTCTGCAAATAACTATGCAGATGGTGGATATACTGGTGCTGGCGGTAAGTATGACGTTGCTGGTGTAGTTCACCGTGGCGAGTATGTTGTTCCCAAGGAACAGGTTAACCAGATGACTGGTATGCCTTACTTCATGCAGCAGCCTCGCAGCTTTGCTCAGGGCGGGTACACTGGACAGGCTGGCCCTTCAATGGTTTCCCTTTCTCCTGAAGACCGTGCGCTTCTACGCAATGTTGGCGGTTCTGGTAACATTGTTCTATACGCAGATAGCAAGGAACTTGCGCGCAGCGTGAACGATGGCAACCGCCAAATCGTAGCTTCTGGAGGTCGCCCATAATGAGCCAAATGTGGTTTGGTATTCCTGGTTCTCACATGCAGTGGGTTCCGTGCCCTAGCATTGATTCTGTTATTGCGCGTAATCGTTATGTTGAGCGTATGCAGTTTGAGAATGGTGGCGGTGACGCTCGTCGTTCTGCGCAGTACCAGATGGAATACCAGTTCAACTTTAGTGGCTTAGCTCACGAGGTTGAGGGCATTGACGCTTTCAATAAGTTTGCTCAGGGCTTCTATGGTGATGGCCTAATTCAGTTGGCGCATCCTGCCAATTTTGAAACTAACCTGTTTCCTGCTGCGTGGGCTTCTCCGGCTCTTATTGAGCAGAGTTGGGCTAATATTGGTCCGACGGCTCCTAGCTTCGCAGCGACTAACACAACGTCTTACGGGCAGCCTCCACGGACTGCTACATGGTCTGTTACTGGGCAGGCTGGTACTTACGCTAAATCTGTCACTATTGCCATTCCACCTACACACACTTTGAACTTGGGCGTGTCTGGTATTGCTACAGGTTCTGGCGTTGTTCGCGTAGTCCCTATCGATACTGCAGGTGACACTGGAACTGCTGTAGATTTGACTTTGCTTTCCAAGTCCGCCTCAACACGTATGAACACTACTTTTGCTGGCTCTTCATATTCTGCCGTGCGCGTCTATATCACCCGCACAGCTGACACTACTGCTACGGTTTCTATCACTTCGATGATGGCGCAACTGTACAAGACAGGTGCAACACCTACACTTCCCACGACACACTATCAGGGTGAAGGTTCTACTGGCCTCATGTTTGTCGATGACGCTATTGTGGAAAACTATTCTTACATGTATCCTCCACGGAAGGGTATCTCGACTACGCTCGTTGAAGTCGGAGCGTGGCGTTAATGGGTATCGAAATTGCGATGACTGGCTCTGGGGAGCTTGGTCCTCTCGCTCCCGGCTGGTCTGTACAAGAATATGCTACGCCTGTTACTATTGGTGAAACTGCTGGCGGTACAGGTAACGTAAGCTTTAGCGCTGCTGCGCGTGACGACTCTTTGTTTGTGGTAAACAACAATATCACTACGACTGAAGAAACACTTGGTTCTATCTCTGGCGTTGTCAAGTCTGTATCGCAGACTGGCCTGAATGTTTCCGTAAGCCACAACACTACACTTGCTATTTTTGATGCGACAAAGAACATTCCAGCTCTCGGCGCTGGCGGCATCTATTCTGCTATGGACTTGTGTAACCAGTTGTCTGGTCGTCAAATACTTATCAAAGACTACATTGAGGATGAAGAAGCAACTGCACGTACTGGGCGCTTCTACTCTATGGGTGGACATTCTGCAGGGTTCAATATTAATGGTGAACTTGTACAGGCAGAAATAACTGATGGTTCATACCAGGCATACACGACAACAGATACTACAGCATATTTTTATACAGAATATTTCCGTCAACAGTACGGAATTATTTGGGCTAACAGCTTCGATATTGTTAACAACAAAATTTGGGCTACACATGTTAAGGGTGATGCTTTCTCTAACAGCCCAGGTACACCAACTTCACGTATGGCATTCAAAACTTTCCTCGACGGTGGCAATGTTTCTTGGGGATTTGCTGGCCTTCCAGATGATTCTAACACCGGAACGGGTCAACAAATATCACTAAACATTGATTATGCTACAAACACTTTCAACATTAGTGGACAGTTCCGTAACGGCGGATTCCTTCAAAACTTTGTGCAAACATACTACATGGACACAAACCTTGACAGGGATGCTGAACTTGCAGTGTTTATTGAATACAGTAGACCTCTAGTTTACGGTGACGACTTTATTTATACGGTAACAGTTTGCAACACTTCAGACTACACAGTTCAAGGCATACTAGAACAGGTCATTACTGGTAGTGCGCCTTCAATCTTTAACAGCGCATGGGAACTTACTGGAAATGTTCGCAGCGTATACCGCGAGCAGGGCAAGAATCTTGGTAACTGGATTGCCGAATATGAACTGGAAGAAACTTATACAGTAACTGGCAACGTCACTATTGACGGACCAGTAGCTGCTCAAAACGGCACAAACATGTGGGAGTACCTACAGAACGCTTGTAGCGCATATGGCTATGAACTGTCTGTAGTTGATGACCACATTATCGTGCGCGATATCGGCTCTTACGCTATCGATATTACTAACGCAACAGTCCCAACCATTTCACCCAACATGACTTTGACTGGTCGCAATGTTGAGATTGGTTTCACTAACGCTTCAAACATTGTTAATCAAGAAATCTATAACGCATACGAAGACAACAACCGCGTGTTGAGCGTCAAGGCTGATGAAACAATTACTACTACTCTTGAGATTAGTGGAACTCCAGCTATTGTAAACTTGCCAACACCTAGTGCCGTCCCCAAGGCGGGCGTTAACGAGTACGCTATTTCCGAATCTGATGGTGGACAAATACCTCAGAAGCTTTGGGCTGACGCTGGTGGACGTGTTGACGTTATGATTAACCCAACCAATCCTAACGCTATCGACATTGTTTTGACTGGCCCTTCAAGTACTTGGATAAACCCAACTGGTGGCGGTACACCATTCGGTGGAACAACACCTCTCTATGCTGGTCCTTACAAGATTGCATACTCTGCCGACGGTACAGACTATGCAGCATTATCTATTACAGCCACCGGCGTGAAGACTAAGCCACAGATTTTGAAGATTCGCACAGCTGCAGATGATACTAAAGTTGCGCAAGATATTGCTAAAACTATTATCAACCCTTTCCTTGTCACTAAAGAGTCTGCATATGACCGTGGCGAATGGGCTGTTTTGGAAGCTTCAGGCCCGCGTGTAAGCATGAGCGCAAGCATCCCCGTAACTTCCGTGCAAGCATTTGGTCTAGTCGCCGGTTCACTTATCCACTACCGTGACAGCATTTACCGTGTTACTGACGCAACTATAGGTAACCTTGTTGTCAGCTTCAACGCTACACGCCACGTTACAGTTGACGACTTCGATGCTGTATGGAACGGCTACACTGTCGGCAACCATGACCTTACATGGGCTGGCTACGACACTTCTGACCAAGTTATCGCACCACTACGTTTCGTTGGCGACGACGAGTCTGTACTAATGTTCCTCGACACCGATGTGAACCCATACTTCGACTTCACTGGCGAACCAGAAATCAGCGTATTCCAAGACACCGACACCAACCCATACTACCAAGATGGTGGTAACCTTGATGGTGAGGACGAGATTCGTCTCGATACTGACGCTAACCCTTACGATAAGGATATCGATGCCACTTAATAACATTCAGGCAGTTGGTGACGACCAGGCTTGGAAGCAGCAGGTCGAACTGTATATTAAAGATTTACAAAATCAGGTAGCCGTATTGAAGGCTCAAGTCAACTCACGAGGAACAAGATAATGCAGGTAACTCCCGAAGGCGTACCATACGCTACAAACTCTGACGCGATGAGCGTTGCCGATATTACTGCAGCGATGGCTACAGGTATTAGTGAGCAGCTGGCTAAGCTTGCATCTGCAGGTATTGTTGCTTCTTCTGCTGAGCGTGATGAACTGTATCCTAACCCTGTTCAGGGTAACACTGTTTTCCGCAGCGACCTTGGTATTAAGCAAACTTACTACGCCGCATATAACGGAACTACGAACCCGTATGGTCGTACTCCTGCGGGCTGGAAAAATGAGCAGCGCGTTTTTGTTCAATCCACAGAGCCTTCTCCAAATAATGGCGGTATTAAGCCTGTTGCTGGCGATATCTGGTTGTGGTAGCAAATGGGTTGGTCACTCTCCATGGCTACTGGCCTACAAACTGATTATCCTTCTGAAAACTATTCTAAGATTGGCTATTCAGTTAGTTTAAACTGGGATAACCGTGACTCTTTTTACGGTTATTCTTCTAGTGCTGGTGGTTCTATTGTTTACAATATTGGTGCAGGTAACGTAACTCTCCCCATCTCGGTGAGCGCCCCTTCTAGCGCCGGTGACGGTTCACGTGTAGGTTCTGTCAGCCTTGCTAGTGGCTCTGTAAATGTTCCTCACGCAGCTAACGGCTCTATTGTATCTGTTACCGGTTCTTCATATTACAGTAACGGTCTTGTCGGTAACTTGACAGCTTCAGACTATGTAGGTAACCTTGTTGACTTCGTGCGCGTTCCTTCAGCGCCGTCTTCAATGTCGGCATCTAATGTTGGTAATGTTATTAGTGTTTCTTGGGCTGAAGCTTCTGCGCCTTTCGGGCCTGTGACTTATTATTGGGGTTATCGCAGTTCAAGTAATGGTGGAGCTTCTTGGTCTAGCTGGTCTGGTAATACCATAACTTCTGGATTGTCTTTCAGTGGCTCTTATACGCTTGGTTTAACTTACCAATTTAAGGTATATGCTCACAATTCTGACGGTGATAGCAGCACGACATATTCTAATACTGTGTTTCTTGCTGCTGGTGGTAAGCGTTTTAAGGCTGATGGTACTGGATGGGCATTAACTACTACTGCAGCTAAGCGTTATACGGGTAGTGCTTGGACTGATATTACTACGGCTAAGCGTTACACTTCTGCTGGTACTTGGGTCAACCTGTCCTAGCTGGCTACTGGTATACTGGAATAAGAATTGTTTAGGAGCATAAGTTGACTCAACCCACCGAACGCCGGTTTGTTATGGAGCCTCGCCTCGATGCAGAGGTTGAGACAATCAATGACGCACTCGCCACTAAGGTGGATACTACTGATGCGCGTCTATCTGACCAGCGTACCCCGCTCGACAATTCGGTAACTTCTGCAAAGATTGTTAACGGCACTATCGTCAATGCTGATATTGCTGATGCTACTATTACTGGCGCTAAACTTGTTGATGCTACAGTAACTTCTGCAAAGATTGCTGGCGTTGAAGGTAACACTACCCCAATGCAGGCTCGCCGCACTACACAGGCTTTGTGGCTTTCCACTAACCCTACACTTGCCGCTGGTGAGCAGGGTTACGAAACCGACACTGGCTTGTACAAGACTGGTGACGGCACAAACACTTGGTCTAACCTTGGCTATTCTTCAACTTCTACCACTACTTACCTTGTAGCTAACCAGACTGGCTCCACACTGCTTAAGGGCACTTTGGTTGCTGCTGTCGGTGCAGAGTCTACGGGCCGTATCGATGTAACTCCTTTCAGCGTTGCGGGTACAGAGGATTCTGAACTGCGCGTCATGGGTGTTGTCATGGCAGATATTGCTAATAGTGGCAAGGGTAACGTAATGAGCTTCGGCACGCTACGTAACATTGACACTCGCGGTAACGTGGCTAGTGCTATTGCTGTTGGTGATGAGACTTGGGTTGTTGGCGATATTCTTTTTGCTCACCCTACCGTTGACGGTAAACTTACTAAGGTTCGTCCTCAGCATGATTTGGCTGTAGCTTTTGTTACGTTGAGTAATGCTACTACTGGTCAGCTTGCTATCCGTATCGACCCAGGCAATAACCACCTTGCGTGGATGCATGATGTTGATATTGATGAGGGTACGCTTACTGACGGTCAGGCTCTGACTTATGATGATGCTTCTGGCTTGTGGGTTAATGCTACTCCAGTAAATTCTTTGGCTGGCTTGTCTGACGTTTCGTTTACTTCACTTGTCTCTGGTCAGGTTCTAAAGTATGACGGTACTGACTGGGTTAACGGTACTGGCGGTGGTGGAGGTGGTGTTACTGCGCAGGCTACTGCACCAGATATTGAGGCTGCGTCTAATGGTGATGCTTGGTTTAACACTACTGACGGTACATTGTATGTCTGCTTCGTAGATACTGACAGTACTAAGCAGTGGGTTCAGGTTCAGGCTAACTCTGCTCTTGGTTCACAGTTGGATACTCGTGTGTCTACGCTTGAGGCTGTGGGTGCTGGTGTTATTAAACTTAATCCTCAAACTATTACGGTGAACTATACTATTCCTGATGGAACTAATGGTATGTCTGCTGGTCCTATTACTATTGCTTCTGGGGTTACTGTAACAATTCCTAGTGGCTCGGCTTGGAGTATTGTCTAATGAGTGAACTAGCTTTAGGTCAAATCAAGGGTTTGACTGTTAACAGCAACATTGTGACTGTGCCTTCCGGTCATACACTGTATGCGCCTGGACATGTACTTCAGGTAGTTTCCGCTGTTAAGACTGATATTTACACTATGACAAGTAGCACTTGGACTAACGTGCCAAACTTGAGTGTAACTATTACGCCAAAATCTTCTAGTAGTAAATTTCTACTTCTAGCTAATGTGCCTATCACTAACTTCACTGGTGGTCGAGGCGTACATATGAAATTTGCTGGCGGTAATACTGCTGGGTTTATTGGTGATGCTTCTAGTAATAGAATTCGTTCAGGAGCTTCGAGCGCATACAATACAGAAAAATTTACAACATCTTTTGGCCTCAATTACTTAGATAGCCCAGCTACTACAAGCCCAATTACTTACACTATACAGATTCGTGTTGGTGAAACTGGAACTGCTGCCGTCAACTTGTCTGCTGTTGATGGTGATACTGGCGATTATGGTCGTCCAGTTTCTAGCTTTACTGTTATGGAGATTGCAGCATGAGTACTTTACGTGTAAACAACATGACCAACGTCGGCGGCACAGGACCAACCTATGCTTCCGGCATGGTTATTCAAGTAGTTACAGCAAGCACAACAACAACAGTTGGCACTAACTCAAACACGCAATCAGATACTACACTGACTGCAACAATTACACCCAAGTCTGCTAACAGTAAAATTATTGTAATCACTTCACAATCAATTTTCAAAAGCTCCGGTAACGCAGAAAACCAGCTGAACCTTTTTCTTTACCGCGACTCTACACAAATTTTTACTCAAGCACTTAACGAATTGGGTACTGGAACTGCTACCTCTTTTCAGGGAACTAAAAGTTCAACATATGTAGATAGCCCTAATACTACTTCTGCCGTTACATATAAGACTAGATTCAGTAATTACAATACAAGTTCTTACGTTTATGTTCAGCAATATAACGTGCCTTCTACTATTACACTCTTGGAGGTGGCTGCATAATGGCTTCAACAATGCGCTTCGACCGTTGGGAAGACTCCACAGGAGCACTCATCGCAGAAGGCTCCGCCCCACGCGGAATCGTCACGACTACTGCAGGCGGCACAAACGGGAAAGGCTACTGGCAGACATCATCAAACTTTGCCACATCAAGTACCTCTCTGGTGGACATTACTGGGGCTACTATGACCTTCACCGCTACAGCTGGACGCTTATATCGGGCAACAGTTTCAGCATATGTTGATGGCGTGAGCAGCGGACGCTTTCAAATGCCGCTTACTGATGGCTCAAACGTAACAAAGAAAACTTTTCAACAGCAACTAAATAGTAGCTGGGCGCGTGGAACTTTCGCTTATTCATACATTTTTACCGGAAGCGGAACCACAACACTCAAAGTTAGAATGTCAGCCGTAGATGCCGGAACATACAGTGTCGGATACAATGCAGACGGATTCTCTTACACCATTGAAGACATTGGCCCAGCCTGACACGAATAGGATAGAATAGGATTATGAAAACTTTCAGCATCGTAGACGCACTCGTATCACTCACACCAGGCGCAGAATGGTCCCTCACCGGCGACGAATACACTGGCCTGAACTGGATTAGCGAAGACATCAAACAGCCCACAGAAGCAGCTGTAAACAAAGAAGTTAAGCGTCTCCAGGCAGAATATGACGCTGCAGAATACCAGCGCCTCCGCGCCGCAGAATACCCTGACATCAACGACTACATCGACGGCGTTGTAAAAGGCGACGAAGCTCAGGTAGCTGCATACATTGCTGCGTGCCTAGCCGTTAAAGCTAAATACCCTAAGCCATAAATCTAAGAGGAGAATAACTTATGGCTGCGATGGACTTCCCAGCTTCACCCACAGACGGACAAGTTTACGAAAACTATGTCTGGTCTGCCGCTACAGGCGCATGGCTTTCCCGTGGAGTAACACAAACTACAGCCGTAACTAGCGATGTTGCTCCTAGCAATCCTAAAGCTGGCGACATGTGGTACAACTCTACCGATGGTGTCATGTACTTGTACTACTATGACGGTAACAGTTCACAGTGGGTACAGTTCAAGAATGATGCATCATTCACATCGGAGCTTGGCCCAACAGTAGACGCTTTGGATATTGCGGGCAACGTAAACTTTATTATTAACGGCGCGTTTGAAATTAACCAACGTAACTTTAGTAGCACAACTACTACAAGCCAATTTGGTTTTGACCGCTGGTTTATGGGTGGTAGTGGTGGAACAATTACATACTCCGCACAGACACTCTCTCCAGGAACTATACCCACTGCATACGAGTCTTCAAACTCTGCTCGAATTGTAAGCTCTGGGCAAAGCGGTGTCGGCGACTGGGCAGCGCTTTCTCAGCGCATTGAGAACGTCCGCACACTTGCGGGGCAGACAGTTACTGTTAGCTTCTGGGCTAAGGCAGCTTCTGGAACTCCTAATGTCGGTATCACTTTTGAACAAGAACCCGGCGCTGGCGGTAGCGCAAATACTGTAACTAGCGCTACTGTTAAAGCTATTACTAACTCTTGGGCTAGATATTCTTTTACTGTTACTTTGCCAACTCTTTCTGGTAAAACTGTTACAGCGGATTCTTATGTTCAGCTATACATTTTTACTTCCGCTGGCACTACGTTGAGTGGCTTGGGTTATCCTGCTGTTGGTGTACAAAATGCTACTATTGATTTCTGGGGCGTTCAGGTTCAGGCTGGCTCCAAAGCGACTAACTTCCACCGCGCAGCACCAACATTGCAGGGTGAACTAGCAGCGTGTCAACGCTACTACTACCGTTCAATTGGTGACAGTGGAGTTTATACCGGACACGGAACAGGTCTGATTTCAGGATATGCCGGTGGTATATATTCTTACTTCCTAATCCCAATGCCAGTAACTATGCGTGTAGCCCCAACTTCTATTGACTCAAGTGCTTATGGAACATTTACTGTATCTGATGGAGTAAATGTTTCAACTAACACTGCGCTACCAGCACTATCTACAAATAACAGTTCACGCAATAACGCTTTCATTACTGCTACACATGGCGGTTTGACTTCGTATCGCCCAGCTTGGTTCCAAGCAAATAATACTACTTCTTCATATATCGGATTTGTTGCGGAGCTGTAATGAAATATTTATTGTCAATTATTCCTACGCCTTTTGGCGACGAGTCAAACATAAGCACTACTTCTGATGATGTTAATTTTGTTACTTTCCCTGCTGTGGTTGGAAATCCAGCATATGACCAGTTTCTAGTTCAGGTAGACTTGACTGATGAGGAAGTTAAAGCTCTTCCCACTAACGAATGGTTTGAGGTATAACCCATGGCTTTAGATTTCCCAACATCACCCACCGTAGGACAACAATACGGCGGCTACGTATATGACGGCACAAAATGGAAAGTATCAACCACTTCCACAGCACCCGCATCAGTACAACCTACACCGCCAACTAACCCTACCGTCGGTGACATGTGGTTCAACTCAACTGACGGTACAATGTATTTCTACTACAATGACGGTAACACGTCACAGTGGGTAGAGTCACGTGCACCAATCACCGCTAACGGATACTACAGCCCCAATTATTTTATTAACGGCGCGTTTGATATTTGGCAACGCGGAACATCATTCAGTTCGCAGGGCATGACGGCAGACCGCTGGCAGTCAGATACTGATAAGGGTGTTACAAACACTCAGCAAATATTTACCCCAGGCGCTGCACCGGTAGCAGGATATGAAGGTACATATTTTATCCGCTCAGCATACGGGGCAGCTGGTTCGTATGGTCAACTCTTTCAAAAAATTGAAGATGTACGCACCCTTGCTGGGCAAACTGCAACATTATCGTTCTGGGCCAAGGTTGGTTCTGGAACTGTATCTGTAATTCCAGGTGTCTACCAGAGCTTTGGAAGCGGCGGTTCTACTACTGTGGCAATTGACCTTACTGCTCAAACTTTAACTACTTCTTGGCAGCGATTCTCTGTTACATTCTCTATGCCTAGTGTAGCTAGTAAAACTATTGGCGCGAATAATTATTTGGCTATTGCTATTGGTCGTGTATCTGGTAGCTCTGCTGTTACTATGGATATTTGGGGTGCTCAAATTGAGGCTGGTTCTGCAGCTACCACATTCCGTCGCAACGGTAATTCTACTGCTGAAGAACTAGCGGCCTGCATGAGATATTACCAAACAGGTTTTATTCTTTACGATGCTGGATATGTTCCAGCTAACACTCCAATTGGTAATAGTGTCAGTTTCCCAACAACTATGAGAACTGCTCCAACAATGGCATTTTCTTTCACTAATACAGCCAATTGCAGGGCAGGCACAAATAGGTACATTACTGCTTTAGGATTTGGTCGAGTTGCTTTGTCAAACTCTACTGCAGCTATGAGTGGTTATGACTTCTATACAGCGGATGGTGAACTGTAATGGCAAGAACTTATGAAATTGTTTATGTAGAAATATCTGGTGAAGAGCCTACGCCAGAAATTCAATTTGTTGATGATAATGAAGTTGTATGGGTCGTTCCTGTGGATGAGTCTAATACTGACTATCAAGCATATTTAGCGTCACTTGAGGAGCAAGCATAATGCCTTTAGATTTCCCCTCGTCACCCACTAACGGGCAGACCTACGAGAACTTTGTTTACGATACGAGTATCACTGCATGGCGCAACCAAGGCTCACCATCAGGACTCGCCGGACAAGTAGTCGCACTCGACAACAAAGTTGGATTGAAACAACTTATACCAACAGCGATAACACTTGCAGGCGGAACGGGAAGCATAACTAGCAATGGAACTATATCATTCTCTGCATGTACATCAGTAGCAATCCAAGGCGTATTCAGCAGCCTATATAGGAACTACAAAATCATCTTGAACATAACACCATCAGCAGGTGGAAATGTTAACTATTACTTGATGACTGGCGCAACAGCAAACACTGCAAACGTCTATTACAATCAAGAACTAAGAGTACTAGATACTACAGTACAGGGCGCATTCGTTGGGTGGCCCACCACTAATGGAATTGCAGCTGTAGGGGTGACTCCAGGTAATATCGCAATGGATGTATACGCTCCAAATATTTCAACAGTATCTACAGGTGTTATGTCTGACGCAAATATGGGTGGTAGTTACTATATTCGCAAATACCACAATAGACATGGTGTAGAAGCCGCATTTGATGGCATAAATTTTCAAGCTTCTGGCGGAAGCCACACAGGAACAATTACTGTTTACGGATATGAGGATTAATGATGACTGATATTATTGAAGTTCCAGTAACAGAATTAGACAAACAAGCTCAAGCAAAGTATTTAGCTGAAGAACCAGAGCGTCTACGTAAAGAAGTTGAAGATGTTCGTCGCGCAAAGTATCAACTATTGTGCGACCCTTTGTTCTTCGGATTCCAGCGTGGAGACAACACAGAACAAGAATGGCTCGACGCAGTACAGGCAGTCAAAGACGCAAA
>ERZ1034365.558-NODE-558-length-20494-cov-13.920556_pt1 | contig 20494 bp, 10 predicted proteins | sample MGYA00520615_ERZ1034365 | MGnify/ENA primary metagenome ERZ1034365 (study PRJEB33736, sample SAMEA104284505) | Azolla filiculoides | biome: Urban; feature: Water surface; material: Ditch water | place: Netherlands | collected 2015-10-28 | depth 0-0.1 m ... | reverse complement strand
GGGGAATTAGCTCAGCTGGGAGAGCGCCTGCCTTGCACGCAGGAGGTCAGCGGTTCGATCCCGCTATTCTCCACCATATCTAAACACAAATCCATTACCAAATAGTATAAAAGTTAAATATAAGTCTTATATCTAAGATTTATATTTGATTTTTTAATCAAAATGATATTTAAAAACATATTGTTAAAGTCTTTAATTTCCTATAAGAGATTATCTTTATTGATAATCTAATATAGAAAAAATAAAAAAATAAACTACGAATTTTACTAGGAACTTGTTCTTAGTAAGATAGTAGCCAAAGAATAATCATAACAAACAAATGAAGTTATTAGAAGTTGGTATTTATATCAACTTCTGATTCTTCACTTTAATTTATCAAAATAAGCTATTAAGAGCTAATGGCGGATGCCTTGACTGTAAGAGGCGATGAAGGACGTACTAGACTGCGATAAGTCTTGGGGAGCTGTCAAGAGGCTTTGATCCAGGAATTTCCGAATGGGGCAACCCAATATAGAGTGATCTATATTACTACTTCGGTAGAGCGAACCTTGTGAAGTGAAACATCTCAGTAGCAAGAGGAAAAGAAATCAATTGAGATTCCCTAAGTAGCGGCGAGCGAAAGGGGACTAGGGCGCTTAGTGATAATATATTAAATAGTAGAATTGCCTGGAATGGTAAGCAATACAGAGTGAAAGCCTCGTATACGAAATTTTTTATATGGTACTAGACTAAGGAATGAGTAGGTCGGGACACGTGATATCTTGACTGAATATGGGGGGACCACCCTCCAACCCTAAATACTACTTACAGATCGATAGTGAACAAGTACCGTGAGGGAAAGGTGAAAAGTACCCCAGTGAGGGGAGTGAAATAGTACCTGAAACCATTAGCTTACAATCATTCGGAGCCGTATTCTATATGAACGGTGACGGACTGCCTTTTGCATAATGAGCCTGCGAGTTGTGGTGTCTGGCAAGGTTAAACCAAGTGTGGAGCCGTAGCGAAAGCGAGTCTTAATAGGGCGACATAGTCAGATGCTGCAGACCCGAAACGAAGTGATCTATCCATGAGCAGGTTGAAGCTGGTGTAAGAGCCAGTGGAGGACCGAACCCGTAAACATTGAAACGTTTTGGGATGACTTGTGGATAGGGGTGAAAGGCCAATCAAACTTCGTGATAGCTGGTTCTCTCCGAAATATATTTAGGTATAGCGTCTAGTAGTAGCATATAGGGGTAGAGCACTGAATGGGCTAGGGCTGTAACCAACGGTACCAAACCCTATCAAACTTCGAATACTATATGTGTAATCTAGGCAGTCAGGCGGTGGGTGATAAAATCCATCGTCGAGAGGGGAACAACCCAGACTACCAGCTAAGGTCCCTAAGTTAACATTAAGTGGAAAACGATGTGAAGTTACTCCGACAACCAGGAGGTTGGCTTAGAAGCAGCCATCCTTTAAAGAAAGCGTAACAGCTCACTGGTCTAGTGATTTTGCGCGGAAAATATAACGGGGCTAAATGTTACACCGAAGCTGTAGATTCGAATTTATTCGAGTGGTAGGAGAGCGTTCTATTCAGCGTTGAAGGTATACCGGTAAGGAGTGCTGGAGCGGATAGAAGTGAGCATGCAGGCATGAGTAGCGATAATTAAAGTGAGAATCTTTAACGCCGTAAACCCAAGGTTTCCTACGCGATGCTCGTCATCGTAGGGTTAGTCGGGTCCTAAGTCGAGTCAGAAATGGGTAGACGATGGCAAATTGATTAATATTTCAATACCAATCATAGAGCGTGATGGAAGGACGCATAGAGTTAAACGAGGCAACTGATGGAATAGTTGCTCGAAGGACGTAGGTTGTAATCCAGGCAAATCCGGGTTACATTAGACCGAGATCTTACAGGCTCTTTAAAGTCTTCGGATGGCAAAGAGAATCGTTGATACTGTCGTGCCAAGAAAAGTTTCTAAGCTTATCTATGATTGCCCGTACCGTAAACCGACACAGGTGGGTGAGATGAGTATTCTAAGGCGCGTGGAAGAACCCCCTTTAAGGAACTCTGCAAACTAGCACCGTATCTTCGGTAGAAGGTGTGCCTACTTTGGTATATGGACTTGCTCCAAAAAGCTAAAGAGGTTGCAACAAAGAGTCCCTCCCGACTGTTTACCAAAAACACAGCACTTTGCTAACACGTAAGTGGATGTATAAGGTGTGACGCCTGCCCGGTGCTCGAAGGTTAACTGATGATGTCAGCGCAAGCGAAGCATTTGATTGAAGCCCGAGTAAACGGCGGCCGTAACTATAACGGTCCTAAGGTAGCGAAATTCCTTGTCGGTTAAATACCGACCTGCATGAATGGCGTAACGAGATGGGAGCTGTCTCAACCAGGGATCCAGTGAAATTGTAGTGGAGGTGAAAATTCCTCCTACCCGCGGAAAGACGGAAAGACCCCGTGCACCTTTACTATAGCTTGACACTGCTATTGGGATATTCATGTGCAGGATAGGTGGGAGACGATGATGATATGACGCTAGTTGTATCGGAGTCAATCTTGAGATACCACCCTTGAATATTCTGATAGCTAACTTGATACATATCCTGTATGAGGACAATGTCTGGTGGGTAGTTTGACTGGGGCGGTCGCCTCCTAAAGAGTAACGGAGGCTTACAAAGGTTAGCTCAATCTGGATGGAAATCAGATGTTGAGTATAATGGCATAAGCTAGCCTGACTGTAAGACGTACATGTCGAGCAGAGACGAAAGTCGGTCATAGTGATCCGGTGGTTCTGTGTGGAAGGGCCATCGCTCAAAGGATAAAAGGTACGCCGGGGATAACAGGCTGATCTCCCCCAAGAGCTCACATCGACGGGGAGGTTTGGCACCTCGATGTCGGCTCATCGCATCCTGGGGCTGGAGCAGGTCCCAAGGGTATGGCTGTTCGCCATTTAAAGCGGTACGCGAGCTGGGTTCAGAACGTCGTGAGACAGTTCGGTCCCTATCTTCCGTGGGCGTAGGAAAGTTGAGGAGATTTGCCCCTAGTACGAGAGGACCGGGGTGAACGTACCACTGGTGTACCAATTGTTCTGCCAAGAGCATCGTTGGGTAGCTAAGTACGGATGAGATAAGCGCTGAAAGCATCTAAGCACGAAGCCAACTCCAAGATGAACTTTCCCTGAAGATCCCAGTAAGACTAACTGGTTGATAGGCTAGATGTGTAAGTAGAGTAATCTATTTAGCTGACTAGTACTAATAGATCGTTCGGCTTATTTTTATATGATTAACCTTACTAAGTAAGAGCTTTGTGCTACTATCTTATTAAGAACAAATCTAGTAAAATTCAGTTTATTTTTTACAATAGAGACTTTAATGATATTTTATATATATCAACATTAGAAGAGATTTTAAATGTTGGTGGTTATAGAGAGAAGGAAATACCCAGCCCCATATCGAACCTGGCAGTCAAGATTCTCATCGCCGATAATACTGCAGCTTTCAGTTGTGGAAATGTAGGTCGCCGCCAACTTTTAAGGTCTCTTTTTTTATTTATGGTGAAAATAATAATGTAGTTGAGTTTGCTTGGCTAATAAGTGTGTTAATTATCTATATTCTTTTATTTTGATGAGTAATTTTTTTAAATCTTTTATTTTCATATCAAGTTTTAGTATAACTCTTAAAATAGCTTTCTCTACAGTAGGCTGTCGTATCGCTCCAATTATAAAACCATCCAATTTAAGTTTATTTTGAATATCAATTACTTTTTGATTGTCACTAATCTCAATTTTCAATATTAAACTATCTGTATTTTCAGATATCAATTCTGAGACAATTTGTTGCCTTTTTAATATTTTCTCTTTTAATTTAGATTTCTTTTTAATTATTTGCATAAATGAAATATAGCCTAAAGCTATATCAAATAGTGATGGAGCAGTTGTGTATATAATTGCTTTTGCTCTATTTTCTAAAAATGAAATAATATGCTTAGAAGCTAAGATATATGCACCATAACTTCCGTACGCTTTGCCAAGGGTCCCCATTTTTATATGATTTGGCATTATTTTTATATTATGATAATCATACCATCCAAGCAAATTGCTACCAATAACACCACTACTATGTGCTTCGTCTACTATTAGTATAGCATTATACTTTGTAGCTATGTTATTAATCTCAATGGGAGCTATATCCCCAGCCATTGAATAGACACCTTCAATTGCAATTATAATTCTATTTGAGATAACATATTGTTTTATTTTTTCTTCAAGATCTTTTGGATCATTGTGGTTAAATAAAACTACATTACTAACAAGTTTTGATGCCAAAATACCACTGGCATGATAATCTGAATCCATAAATAAAACATCTTTTTTTCTTACAAGACCTTCAATTAAAGATATATTTGCTAAAAATCCACTGCCAACAACCAAACCGCTCTCAAATCCGTTTTCATATGATAATTTTTCTTCAAACATTTTGTGAATTTTGTGATAACCATTTACCAATAATGAAGATTTAGGGGCAAAACAATTTTCATCTTTTAATAACTTATATGCTTTTTTAAAAAGTTTTTTCTCGCTTGCAAGCCCTAAATAATCATTTGAAGCAAAATCAAGAAGCTCATGATTGTTTAATTCACGTTTTCTGAAACGATTCGATTTTATTATTGCTTCGAGTTCTTTTTCATAGTACATTTTAAGCATCCCTATTCTGATAAACACTGGACATTGACTTTAACGTCCAGTTTACTTTTTCCACTACTTTGTACCACACCTTTAAGTGGTGCAATATCATGATAATCTCGTCCGTATCCAAGTAAAATATAATCTTGATCTGGTATTTTATTATTCGTAGGGTCAAAATCAACCCATCCTGTATCAGGAATATATGCACTAAACCAAGCGTGACTAGCATCTGTTCCGAATAACTTTTCACTTCCTTCTGCTGGAATTGTTCTTATGTACCCACTCATATATCTTGTTGGTATTCCAATTGTTCTTAAAGCTGCTATAGCAAATTGTGCAAAATCTTGACATACGCCCTTCTTTTCTCTAAAAATTGTATCAATAGGTGTCGTAACATCGCTAAATCCACTTACAAACTTGAAGTCCTCAAAAATTCTACCCATAAACTCATGGATAGATGAAAATAAAGATCTTGACGGATGAAATGATTCAAGTGTGTAAAGCATAATTTCATAACTAGCATATGGTATCAAGCTAGTTGGAAATAAATATAGTTTTGCAGATATATCATTTGGATTGGATGATTTAAACCTTTCTTTGAGCCCACTTATTGTTATTTGAGAATTCAAATAGCTATTTATTTTTTTCTGGATCATATTTGTGTCCAAACTAACTTCAGAAATAGCTTTTAATGTTAGTTTTTTGTGAGGCTCTCTTAGTAAAATATAGTTATTGGTGTTTTCAAACAAATCAACAAATTCATTTGTTTCATAAGCTTTTGGAGATATTTCTAAATTATACTTTATTAGCTTTTGTATTGAAGAATTTGTAGGCTTTAGTCTTGCTAGATTGTGACTAAATGTCACTATATTTGAATATTCAAATGATGTTTCATGGTAAATCTCATAAGTCATAAATTGTTGCTTTTCTCTTTCTAATCGTTATTGTGCGAAAAATACGTTTTCGTTAATTCGTCTGATGCTGTAATTATTAAGCTAGATAAATTAGAAAGTAATTTTTCTAAATTTTCATATACAAATTTAGTATCATCAACTTCAAGTAATTCAGCTGGACTCGAAAGTTTAAGTAGCGAATATGCTTTAAAGATTGGTTCTTCAAAGTCACTTAGATAGTCATTGTTGTTTTGCTTTGGAAGCTCTTTAAGATTATTTAAGAGTTCGGCAATAATATATATCAAAGATTTAGGATATTTTGTGTTAAAAACTAGAAACTCAACAACATTACTGATATCCAAACTAGACTGATAATATGCTCTGTAAGAATTGTAGCTCTCATAAGAGTTTAATATACTATCAAGAATCTCGTATTGAAGCATCATATCAAACTTAACTGTTAAAAGCGAACGAAGTTTTGAAATAAGAAGCAAGGCAACCTCAATCTTTCCGCCAATATCAAATAATATCAATCCTTGCTCTTTAAAAATACTCTCATCAATGAGTTCTTTGTATGCCATAAGATGTATCAATAGTGAATTAATATGATTTACATGCTCTCTTATTGGCTGATTTTCTTGAGCTAAATATTGGTACCATTCTTTATGCATCTTATCAAAAATCCTCCAAGCCTCCATTGTTAGTAGATTCTTTACGCTAATATTTGTGTTTGAAAGCATGTTTAGAGTAAAAGTTAAGCTCCCAACTCTTGTATCATTTTGAATAATCGATGTAATTTCTGAGTAAGCTTTTGTTGATGGAATTTCCAAGAATCCAGGATACGTCATAGTTAAATGTGTTAAGGCAATATTTAATATTTTTTGAATGTCAGCAGCATCTTCACAATCATCACATTTTCGTACATTAAGCATATTCTTTAGGTTAAATCTTATCATCCTTGATGTTATAATAGCTCTATTTAGATACCTTCCAAGCCAAAATAAGTTTTCAGCGCGTTTTGTTGAAATATTTTCTAATTTAGAATCAACATAGTCTTTATTGATTTCAATCTTTGGAACAACTGTATCATCGATCCCAAGTATCCATAAATCTTTACTATTCCCACCTTTTTGGTTTGAAAAAACTAACGAGTCAGTTGAAGTTGAAACCCTTACAAGTCCACCCGGCATAACTTCATAATCATCCTCTCCTAGGAAGCTAAAAGATCTGATAATAGCATTTCTTGGCTCTATTGACTCTCCGGTAAACGATGGAGAAGTTGAAAAGTTTATATGCTCCTGAGCCACATAAACCGTCGGATAAAGTTTTATTTTTGACACCAAAGTGTTTAGCTCATCAGTATTTAGATTTCTCCCAATATATGTTTCAGCACCATCTGTTTTGTCAATTTTTTTAATTATAAGTGTATTGATATTATTTAGTACATATTCTAATTCATTTTCTTGACCGCACCACCACGTAGCAATTTGTGGAAGAATTAAGTCCTCACCCAATAGATATTTACAAATATTTTTCATAAATGGATTTAGCCCAATATTTTCTAAAATACCTATTCCTATTGGATTAACTATTGAAACGTTATCGTTTCTGGCAACATTTAAAAATCCAGCTACACCTAGCTGTGAATCATTTTTGAGCTCCAACGGGTCACAATAGACATCATCGACACGTCTTATGATCCCATCAACCCTTTTTAGACCATTAAGATTTTTAAGCCATAACTGATTGTTTTTTGTTAGTAGATCTTCACCCTGAACTAATGTTAATCCCAGGAATGCACTTAAATAAGAATGTTCAAAATATGTTTCATTGTGTGGACCAGGAGTTAGTAGTGCTATAAGTGGATTTGTACTATTTGTTTTTGTAGATGCTTTCAGCATGTTTTTAAAATTATCTACATATCTTGAAAGCTTCTTGATATTTGTATTTGGATAAAGATCGTTTGCAATTGTATTCATTGTTAAACGATTCTCTATAGCATAACCAAGACCAGATGGAGCAGATGTTCTGTCTGTTATTACCCAAAATTTACCATCAGGTCCCCTGCTAATATCGCTCGCATAAAACTTTAAAGTATAATAATCTTTGTTTTTAAAGTTGTAAACCTCAGGTATAAAACCTTTGTGAGCAAAAATAATTTCCGCAGGTACAATACCATCTTTTAAAAGTTTTTGCTCTGTATATATGTCTTTAAAAATTAAATCTAAAAGCTTAGCTCTTTGTTTCAATCCTAAAGAAATTTCATTCCATTCCCTTTCTTCTATAATAAAAGGTATGGGGTCTAGATTCCATTTTCGATTGTTTCCATCTGGATCGTTGTAAATATTATATGTAACGCCATTATCTTCAAGTCTCCAGTCTATTTCAACTTGCTTTTGCGCAAGTTGTTTGAGACCTACAAATGAAAGGCTATTTGCAATATCTATCCAGTGATTTTTAATGCTGCAATTTTCATCGAACATTTCATCAAAAGGAGAGTTTAGTTTACAATTTTCGAAAATATCCATGGTTTTAAATCTTTGCAACCCATCTTTGTCTTAAATCCATTGTATGTGGATATTCTGGATTAGTGCCAATTTTTTGAATATTAAATACTTTTCCTCCATCTTTGACAACAATTTTTCTTGTTTCATTGCTTGAAGAATTATGCGGTGCAACTACAGGAGCCGATTGTTCTACCACATCACCTTGTGAATGATTAAAATCCCAATATCTGTTTATTCTTCTAGATTCTGCTTCATAAGAATTTACAGGGAAGCTATCGTAAGTTCTTCCGCCTGGATGTGATACAAAGTAGTTAAAGCCACCTATTGATTTTGTATTCCAATTGTCAACAACATCAAACGTTAATGGCGTATCAACTCCAATCGTAGGATGAAGTGCAGACCATGGTTGCCATGCACGATACCTTACTCCACATACAAATTCACCATGTGTAGCAGATTTAACCAATGGAATCTCAACTCCATTGCACGTAAGAGTGTATCTTTCTGGAACAAAATCCCTCACTTTTATTTGAAGTCTTTCAAGTGAACTGTCAACATATCGTGCAGTTCCTTGGCTACCACTTTCTTCGCCAAGAACATGCCATGGCTCAATAGCCGCTCTTATTTCTATATCCATATTTTCTATTTTTGTCATTCCATATAGCGGGAATCTAAATTCAAAGAATGGATCAAACCAGTCAAGTTTGAATGGATATCCCTCATCATTTAAATATTCGACAATACTTTTCATATCTTCTCTAACATAGTGCTCAAGAAGGAATTCATCATGAAGTCTCGTTCCCCATCTAACAAGTTTGTGCTGATAAGGTTTTTTCCAGAAAGCACTTACTAAAGCCCTAACTAAAAGCATTTGTAAAAGTGCCATTTCTCTATGAGGTGGCATATCGAAGGCTCTTAATTCTAGAATCCCTAGTCTTCCAGTGCTGCTATCTGGTGAATAAAGTTTATCGATGCAAAATTCACTTCTGTGAGTATTTCCTGTTATGTCAGTAAGCATATGACGGAATAGTCTATCTGTTAACCAAAATGGAACTTCACCATCTTCAGGAATTTGAGAAAATGCGATTTCTAATTCATAAAGATTTTCAATTCTTCCCTCGTCAACTCTTGGTGCTTGACTTGTTGGCCCAATAAATGCTCCACTGAAAAGATAAGAAAGACCTGGATGATGTTGCCAAAAAGTTATCAAGCTTTGAAGAAGTCTTGGATTTCTAAGTAGTGGACTATCGCTAGGTTTCATAGCGCCTATTGTAACGTGATTTCCACCACCAGTTCCTGTGTGTTTTCCATCAAGCATAAATTTCTCAGTACCTAGTCTGCAAATTCTTGCATCTTTGTATAGCTTGATGAGATTGTCACTTAGTTCTTGCCATGAAGATGCCGGCTGAATATTTACTTCAATAACACCTGGATCAGGAGTAACTTTGATTCTATCTGTTCTCAAATCATGAGGAGGCTCATAACCTTCCAAAATAATCGGCATATTTAAATATTTAGCAGTAACTTCAATAGATGAAATAAGGTCTAAAAATTGTTCAGTATCTTCAATTGGTGGCAAGAAAAGACATAATTTTTTTTCTCTAATTTCTGCACACATCGCAGTTTTAACAAAAGCAGAGTATGTATTCAATTGTGTTGTAGTGTCATCTATATTTTTTGCTCTTGATTCCACATTTTCTTTATAATTACCAAGCTCAGGATATGAAGCAAATAGGTCAAGTTCAAATCCTTTTTCAAGTTCAGTGTGAGGTTTTGCCAACAATGAATTAAGCGGAAGTCTTAGACCAAGCGGTGAATTTCCAGCTGATAGAAACATATGTTTTCTTCTAAATTCCCATTTTGAAGTTAGCCATTTTGTTTTACCAAATCCAAGAGGAAGTACAAATCCAACCTCTTTATTAAGACCATTTGATAGTTTTTCAGCGATAGTTTGTCTCTCAAGTGAGTCTTTTAAGTCAAATTCCAAAGGATCAATATCAAGAGGCATTTCTGCTTCTTTCATGATGTAATAAACTGGATCCTCAAACGCAGGAACAATATTTTCGGGGCTAACTCCTAAAACTAAAGCTAGATGACTTAAAAATTGTTTCGCATCTTTTGTTTCAAATTTGTACTCTTTGTTTTTGTCCGCTAAAAGTTCAGGATTTTCCCAAACAGGAACTCCATCTTTTCTCCAATAAATACTTGTTTGCCATCTAGGAATCGGCTCACCTGGATACCATTTTCCTTGAGCATGATGAAGCAATCCACCATTTGTATATGAGCTTAAAAGTTGTCTTGAAAGATCATTTGCAAGCTTTCTTTTGTGTTCTCCATCTGCGGTTGTATTCCATTCTGGAGCTTCCATATCATCAATGCTAACAAAAGTAGGTTCACCACCCATCGTCAATCTAACATCATTTGCAACTAGATCCTCATCAACTTTGAATCCAAGCTCATAAATCTCTTTCCATTGCTCTTCTCTATATGGTTTAGTAACTCTAGGAGATTCGAAAATTCTTGTAACTTTGTTTTCAAATTCAAATTCTGTTTCACATTTATCGCTAGCACCTTCAATAGCATGAGCAGAATTGTAATGAGGAGTGCAAGCAAGTGGAATATGACCTTCGCCTGCAAAAAGACCACTTGTTGAATCTAATCCAACCCAACCCGCTCCAGGAATATATACTTCGGTCCAAGCGTGTAAATCAGTAAAGTCCTCTTCTGGTCCACTTGGTCCATCTAAAGATTTTTCGTCTGCTTTGAGTTGAACTAAATAGCCAGAAACGAACCTGCTTGCAAGCCCCAAATGTCTTAAAACTTGTACAAACAACCATGAGAAATCTCTACAGCTTCCAGTTTTACATTTTAAAGTGTGCTCACAAGTTTGCACACCAACTTCAAGTCTTAATGTATAGTTTAAATATTCATATATTTTTTGATTTAGAGCAACTAAAAAGTCAATAATTGGCTTTTCACCTATGTCAACCGTTGACACAAATTCTCTAATTGCAGCACTATCTTCATCTAGTTCAAGATATGGGAATAGTTCTTTTTTTAAATCGTCCTTGTAAGAAAATGGATAATTTGCAGCACTTTCTTCGACAAAGAAATCAAATGGATTGATAGTTATCATGTCAGCAATGATTTCAACATCAATGCTTAATTCAGTAGTCTTTTCAGGGAAAACCAATCTTGCCAAATAATTACCAAAAGGGTCTTGTTGCCAATTTATAAAATGATTTTCCGGTTTTATTTTAAGAGAATAAGCCTCGATTGGTGTCCTGCTGTGAGGAGCTGGACGAAGCCTGATTATGTGGGGACTTAGATTAACTGGTTTGTCATATTTGTAGCCCGTTTTATGAGATATTACAACTTTTAATGCCATTGTTCATCCTTAATTTTGTTTGCCTAAATGAAATATTTTTATTTCATCGTTTTGTTTCAAATATAATAAAAGCTTTTTACTACACTTCATCCTAAAATAAAACTCAAAAAGTATGTAAATCGTATTTATACATTTATGAATTACATAAGTATATCCACCTTGACTTGTTATTTCGTTTATTTAATTTGAATGAAAATCGCAATAATTGCCAAAAATATTGACTGAATTACACTAGAAGAATTTTTATTGGATATAAAATATCCAAAATAGCTATTTTAAAGACAAATATCTATTTGCCCCAATTAAGTTTTTGATTTAAAACAGCAAAATAATCTCTTTCTTTTGCTCGTATTAGTTTAGATTTTAATGGAGCGATTTTGACTTTCACAATGTCACCTTTTTTTAATTCATATGTATCTTGACCATCAATAAGCACAAAAGCCCCATCTATATCATTTGTAGTAAGGGCGATTTCAAAATCTGATGGCAGCACTATTGGTCTTTGTGTTAAAGAGTGAGCTGAAATAGGAGTTACAATAAAGGCATCAGTTAACGGATAAACTACAGGACCACCACTACTTAGATTATATGCAGTCGAGCCTGTTGGAGTTGAGATTACAAGCCCATCGCCATAGTAGCTATTGAATTTTTTGTTATCAACAAAAGCATCTATTGTTACCATGTGAGTAACAGATTTGCCTTTAATAACAATATCGTTAAATGCAACAGTATGAATATCATTAATTGATGCATTGATCATCATTCTTTCATCAATTTTGTAGTCATCATTTAAAAAATTTGTTAAAAATAAATCAAGCTCTTCTGGCAATACGGAGGTTAAAAATCCTAATGTTCCAAGATTGATTCCTAATATCGCTTTATTGAAATCTATACTTCTTCTTGCAACAGATATTAAAGTTCCATCGCCACCAATAGTTACAAGAAAATCACTTTTTTGAACAAGCTCGCTAAATGGATATCCATTTTCTTCACCTATCATCTCGGCACTAGTTTTATCCAAAATGGTTTTAATGCCAAAATTGTTGAAAGTTGACTTGATTGACAGATAAACATCTTGTAAATCTTTACTATTAGGACGCAGAATTATCCCTGCTAATTTTTTTGCTGATAAAAGTTCTTGATTTTGTATTGATTTCATCCTTGGATTATATCTCAAAATGATAAATTTTTAATTTATAATGAACAAAATCTTAAGTACCATTAGGACTTTAAAAATAAGATAAGAAAGTATTAATAAATGGGACACAATTATTTACCAAAAGCAGAGGGTTTATACGATCCAAGATTTGAAAAAGATGCATGTGGAGTTGGCTTCGTAGCAAATATTAAAGGTGTTAAATCTCATGAAATTATTCAAAAGGGTATAGAGCTTCTCATAAATCTTGAACATCGTGGTGCTGTAGGAGCTGAAAAGAATTCTGGTGATGGAGCCGGTATTTTGGTTCAAATGCCAGATAAATTTTTTAGAAAAATTGCAATGTTGCAAAACATTAATCTCCCAAGTTTTGGTAATTATGCTGTTGGTGTTGTCTTTATTCCAAGAGACCCGGAGGGCGGTTTGGAATGCCAAACAATAGTTGAAAATTGCATATTAGAACTCGGACTTGATTTTTTAGGATGGAGAAAAGTACCAACTGACAATAGTTCTCTTGGTGACAGTGTTAAATCTACTGAGCCGCATATTTATCATATTTTCGTTGCAAAACCAAACCATATCATAGATAGTGATGCGTTTGAGAGAAAACTTTATGTTGCCAGAAAATATATTCAAACAGAAGTTACAAGTTCTGATATTAAGAGTAATGAATATTTTTATATACCATCACTTTCTTACAAAACAATCCTTTATAAGGGCCAGTTAATTACGGCTCAATTACCTTTATTTTTTGCTGATTTAAATGACAAAGATTTTGAATCAGCGATTGCATTGGTTCACAGTAGATTTTCAACTAACACATTCCCATCTTGGCCTTTGGCTCAGCCTTTTAGATATTTGGCACATAATGGAGAGATTAATACTTTACGGGGAAATATTAATTGGATGAGGGCTCGACAATCATTGATTGAATCAAATCTTTTTTCACAAGATGATCTAGATAAAATTTATCCTTATTTGATAAATGAAAAAACTGGCTCTGACTCTTCAATTTTAGACAATGTAGTAGAACTTTTGACTTTAGCAGGCAGAACATTACCTCATGTTATGACTATGATGATCCCAGAAGCTTGGGAAAAAGACAAGCAAAATAACAAAGAAATAAGAGATTTTTATGAGTACCATGCGACATTAATGGAGCCATGGGATGGGCCAGCTTCTTTGGCGTTTACAGATGGTAAGTTTGTTGGGGCAACACTTGATAGAAATGGACTTAGACCATCGCGTTATATACTTACTAAAGATGATATTTTAGTTATGGCGTCAGAGCAAGGGGCTATTTATTTTCCACCAGAAGATGTTCTTTTAAAAGGAAGATTACAGCCTGGGAAAATGTTTTTAGTGAATCTTGATGAAGGACGAATTGTTCCTGATATTGAAATTAAAACAATGCTTGCAAAAGGGCATCCTTACGGCGAATGGTTGGACGAATTAAAAATATCCCTTGATAATTTACCACTAAATAACCAAGTAAAACAGCCAAACCACAAAACTATTTTAAGAAGACAAAAGTGCTATGGATATACTATCGAAGATTTAAAAACGATCATTGCTCCAATGGCAAAAGATGGATATGAGGCAATTGGCTCAATGGGAAATGACGCAACTTTACCTGTATTGTCAAATAAAGCAGTAAATCTATTTAATTATTTTCATCAACTATTTGCTCAAGTTACAAATCCACCAATCGATCCAATTAGAGAAGAAAGCGTTATGTCTCTTGTCAGCTTTATAGGTCAGCAAGGTAATTTATTTGAGCAAAACAAAAAAACAAAAAAATTTATTGAACTTCCTCAACCAATCCTAACAAATGAAAATCTGGAAAAATTAAGAGGAATCAATGAGTCAAATTTTAAAGCCATAACTATTGATCTTTTGTTTGATGTAAAAACTATAGGCTCTATGGAGCAACGACTAGTAGCAGTTCGGAATGCTGCACTAACTGCCGTTCAGAATGGTTTTCAAGTTATTATTTTATCTACAAGAGGTGTTGACAAAAAGCATGCTGCCATACCATCACTTTTAGCAATTAGTGCAGTACACCATCATTTGGTGGAACATGGTATGCGAACAAATTGTGGTATTGTGATTGAGTGTGGAGATGCAAGAGAAGTTCATCATTTTGCAACATTAATTGGTTATGGAGCTAATGCCATTAATCCATATTTGGCATTTGAAACAATTGAAGATTTGAGAAAAAGAACATTGATTGATGAGCATTTAAGTAGCGAGAATGCAACAAAAAACTATATCAATGCTATTGAAAAAGGTTTATTGAAGATCATGTCAAAAATGGGTATTTCAACTATTCAATCATATACAGGGGCTCAAATCTTTGAAGCTGTAGGGCTTAGTGATGAAGTTGTTGCGAAATATTTCAAAGGGACAGCAAGTAGATTAAGTGGTATTGGAATAAATGAGATTGAAGCTGAGGTTTTGATTTGTCATGAAGTTGCTTTTAGTGAAGATAATGTTGAGTCCACAGATTTAAGTGTTGGAGGACTTTACTCCTATAGACAAAGAGGTGAAAAGCATCAATATACGCCAGAAAATATTTTCTTACTTCAGCAGTCAGCAAGAACAAATGATTATGAAGTATTTAAGCAATATTCAAAAACATTAGATTATCAAGCCGATAATTTATTAAATTTAAGAGGTTTGCTGGATTTTAAAAAACAAGCACCGATCTCAATTGATGAGGTTGAAAGTGTTGAGGAGATAAGAAAAAGATTCGCAACAGGCGCTATGAGTTATGGTTCAATTTCACTTGAAGCTCATCAAACAATGGCAATAGCAATGAATGCAATTGGCGCAAAGAGCAATACTGGTGAAGGTGGTGAAGACCCACTTAGATTTAAGCCTTTTGCAAACGGAGACAATGCAAACTCTTCTATTAAACAAGTTGCAAGTGGTAGATTTGGTGTAACCATGAATTATTTGGTAAATGCCAAAGAGATCCAAATAAAAATGGCACAAGGTGCAAAACCTGGTGAAGGTGGGCAATTGCCAGGAGATAAGGTTGACGATATTATTGGAAAAACGCGATATTCAACTCCAGGGGTTGGACTAATTTCACCACCACCTCATCATGATATTTATAGTATCGAGGACCTAAAGCAATTGATACATGATTTGAAAAATGCAAACAAAGAAGCACGAATAAGTGTAAAACTTGTATCAGAAGTTGGCGTTGGAACAATAGCAGCAGGTGTTGCAAAAGCTCATTCTGATGTTATTTTGATTTCTGGATACGATGGAGGAACTGGCGCTTCGCCTCAAACATCTATAAAACACACTGGATTACCATGGGAATTAGGACTTGCAGAAGCTCATCAGACGCTTGTTAAAAATGGTCTTCGTTCAAGGATAGTGCTTCAAACAGATGGTCAACTTAAAACGGGACGAGATATTGTTATCGCTACATTGCTTGGTGCCGAAGAATGGGGTGTTGCTACTAGCGCACTTATAGTTGAGGGATGTATTATGATGAGGAAATGCCATCTGAATACTTGTCCAGTTGGAATAGCAACTCAAGACCCAGAGTTGCGAGCAAAATATAAAGGTAAGCCAGAACATATTATAAATTATATAACTTTTTTAGCGATGGAAATTCGAGAACTTATGGCCGAATTGGGATTTAGAACTATTAATGAAATGGTAGGTAGAGTAGACAAGCTTGAAGCTAGAAAAAATATTACTCATCCAAAAGCAAAACACTTAAAGCTTGAAAGACTTCTTCACGGTGTTCATATTCGTTCAACTGATTCTAACTATTGTTCATCATCACAAGAGCATGGAATTGAAAACGCAATGGATAATCAACTAATAGAAATGGCTAAAGAATCAATTTTAAATGGTACAAAAACATACAATGACATAATCATAACAAATGTCAATCGTACTCTTGGAACATTACTCTCGTCTGAGGTTACAAGAAAATATGGAGAAAATGGATTGCCAAATAATACAATTCATTTTAAAATGAAAGGTAGTGCTGGCCAAAGTTTTGGAGCGTTTTTGACATCAGGCATAACTTTTGAAGTTGAGGGTGAAGTTAATGATTATGTTGGAAAGGGGCTTTGCGGAGGAAGAATTATTGTGTATCCTTCAAAGAATTCTAGTTTTGAACCCAAAAATAATGTAATTATTGGAAATGTAGCATTTTATGGAGCCACAAGTGGAGAAGCATATATTTACGGATTAGCTGGCGAGAGATTTGCAGTGCGAAATTCTGGAGCCAATATAGTTACTGAAACACTTGGTGATCATGGATGCGAATATATGACAGGTGGGAATGTTGTGGTTTTGGGGGAAATAGGTAAAAACTTTGCAGCTGGAATGAGCGGTGGTATTGCATATATTTATGATGTCAATAATAATCAATCGTTAAAAATAAATTCCGCAATGGTATATCTTGAAAGTATAAATTCTGAATCTGAAAACACAAAATTAAAAACAATGATTGAAAATCATTTTGAATTTACTTCAAGTAAAACTGCTAAAACTATTTTGGAAAATTGGGAAACCGCAAAAACACAATTCATTAAAGTTATCCCAAAAGAGTACAAGAAAGTTTTACAAAAGAATGAACAAAAATGTGCGCAAGCTAATATAAAAGTGCAAGGCTAGACCATGGGAAAAGTTACAGGATTTAAAGAATACAAAAGAGAAGATTTTGGATATCAAAGAGTTGGTGAAAGAATAACTCATTTTAAAGAATTTACAATTGCAATGCCAAAAGATGATGTAGAAAAACAAGCTGCAAGATGTATGGAATGTGGAGTTCCATTTTGCCATAGTTCATACGGATGTCCCTTGGCAAATATTATCCCCCAGTTCAATGATTTAATTTATACAGACAAATGGGAAAGTGCATTTAGAAATCTCATGAGCACAAATAACTTTCCTGAATTCACAGGACGAGTTTGTCCTGCTATTTGTGAAACGGCATGCGTGCTTGGAATTAATGATGAACCGGTTGCCATTAAAAATATTGAATATGCAATTATTGAAAAAGCGTACGAAAAAGGGTGGATGAAAACTCTTTCTAAAGAAAAGCAAACAGGTAAAAAAGTAGCCATTATAGGAAGCGGTCCCGCAGGACTTGCTGCTGCTGATCAATTAAATAAAGCAGGTCATGAAATTACAGTTTATGAAAAAGAAAAGAGAATCGGTGGATTACTTAGATACGGCATACCGAATTTTAAACTCGATAAAAAAGATGTAGTTCAAAGACGAATCGATATCATGATAGAAGAAGGAATAAATTTTATACCGGAAGTTAATGTCGGTGTAGATATATCTATCAATGAATTAGATAAAGAATTTGATGCAATTATAGTTTGCATAGGTGCTGGAAAACCTAGAGATCTCCCGATCATCAATCGAGATGCCAAAGGAATACATTTTGCTATGGACTTTTTAGCTCAAAATAATTCTATTTTAGAATGTGAAATTTTTAATGAACAAGAGAAAATATCAGCAAAAGGTAAAAAAGTTTTAGTTATCGGTGGCGGTGATACAGGAAGTGATTGTGTAGGAACATCTATTAGGCAAGGTGCTAAATCTGTAATGCAAATTGAGCTATTGTCAAAACCACCATTATCCAGAACGGAAGAGATGCCTTGGCCAAAATTTCCTAGGATTTTTAAGCTTTCAACTTCTCAATCTGAAGGATGCGATCTGGAATTTGATGTCCTTTCGAAATCATTTATTAAGAATGAAACAGGCCATTTAATCGGTGTAAATTGTGTTAAGATTAAATGGGATGGACAAAACTTTAAAGAAATTGATGGTAGCGAATTTGTAATTGAAGCTGATTTGGTACTTCTTGCAATGGGATTTGTTGGACCGTCACAAGATTGTGTTATTGAAAACTTTAATCTTAAAATTGATCAAAGAACAAATATAGAAGCTATAAATTATAAGACATCTGTGCCAAAAATATTTTCTTGCGGTGATTCTCGAAGAGGACAATCTTTAATAGTTTGGGCTATTTTTGAAGGAAGAGAATGCGCAGTTGTTGTTGATGAATTTCTTATGAATAAAAAAAGTATGCTCAATCGTTCTAATAAATCTTTATATGAACTATAGTGTGTCATAACAGCATAATTTATAAAAAGATAGATTTTCAAATCTTCTTTTTAACTTGGCTGGAAGTTGTTATTGGTAAAATCCCATCATTAGTTTAGTTTTATATAATTATAAATACTAAAAAAGTTTCAAATGAGGGGATTTAATTATGCTAGTAGGTAGAAGAGTTGGGATCGTAGGTTCTGGTTTTGTTGGAGCAACAGCAGCGTATAGTTTGACATTGCTTGGAACTTGCCATGAAGTAGTTATGTATGATATTTTTCCAGATTTGGCAAAAGGTAAAGCGATTGATATCGGGCAATCTACAAGTTATTCTCCGCAGGGCACTATAGTAACTTCAGCTGAAACACCATCAGATATGAAAGATTGTGATATTGTTGTCATAACGGCCGGTGTTCCAAGAAAAGGTGATATGACACGAGAAGACTTACTTCTTATAAATGCCAAAATAGTCAAAACAGTTGTTCTTGATATCATGAAATACTCCCCGAATGCAATTATTTTATGTGTGGCAAATCCATTAGATGTTATGACATATGTTATTCATAGACTTACAAAATGGCCAAGGAATAGAATTATAGGAATGGCTGGTGCTTTAGATATCTCAAGAATGGCTTATCAAATAAATAAAAAAGTTGGTTTTGGACCAGGTCAAACAAGAGCAATAGTTATTGGTGATCATGGTCAAAACATGATTCCACTTCCAGAGATATCAGCAGTTGGAGGTATACCATTAAGTCAGCTTGTTGGAAAGAATGATATGGATGAAATTATCCAAAAAACAAAAGAAGGTGGAGCTGAAATTGTAAAATATCTTGGTACATCAGCATATTATGCTCCAGGAAGAGCTATTACAGTTATGATACAAGCTATTTTAGATGATTCAAGAATTGTTATTCCATCATCCGTTTTACTTGAAGGGGAATATGGATACAGCGATGTAACAGTTGGAGTCCCAGTAGTTTTAGGTTCTAGTGGATGCGAGCAAATTATTGAACTTGAGCTTGACAGTGAGAATAAAGAGAAATTCGCAAACAGTGTCGCTTCTATCAAGGAAGGGATTAAGATATTGGAAGATAATGGATTTTTTGAATAACTTGATAATATAAATGTAAAAATAATATATTAAAAAAGGCTAGTCAGTTTGACTAGCCTTTTTTGTTTCAAAGAAAACTGTTCAAAGATTATGAACAGTGTCCTCCTCCACAACAAGCTGATTTTGCAGGAGCTACAGATTTAGCAGCTGCTAAAGCTTCAGCATAATCAGGCTCAGAAGTAATTTCTGGAACCACTTGTTTGTAACAAACTTTACCGTCAGCATCAATTACGAAGATTACTCTTGCAGTAATTCCAGCTAATGGACCATCAGCTAATAAAACACCATAAGCGTTTGCAAAATCTTTGTTTCTGAAATCTGAACAAACTTTTAAGTTTTCAATTCCAGCTGCACCACACCATCTAGCTGCTGCAAATGGTAAGTCCATTGATACAGTGATAACTTCAACACCTTCAAGGTTTGCAGCTTCTGTATTAAATCTTCTAGTTTCAGCATCACAAACACCTGTGTCAAGTGAAGGTACTGCGATTACAAGTTGAACTTTACCAGCTCCACCGATAGTTTCGTTTTGAAGCATTGGGTTACAGTTTACTACTGTTACGATTGGAGCTAAATCTCCAACTTTTACTTCGTTTCCTGCTAAGTTGCATACTATGTTTTCTTTAAATGTTACTGTTGCCATATTTAATCCTTTTATTTTTTGTTTTAA
>ERZ1034365.557-NODE-557-length-20517-cov-6.186840_pt1 | contig 20517 bp, 15 predicted proteins | sample MGYA00520615_ERZ1034365 | MGnify/ENA primary metagenome ERZ1034365 (study PRJEB33736, sample SAMEA104284505) | Azolla filiculoides | biome: Urban; feature: Water surface; material: Ditch water | place: Netherlands | collected 2015-10-28 | depth 0-0.1 m ... | reverse complement strand
TCCGTATGACCGTTAATGACGCGCAATTTCACTTTTTCATCTTCTTTCATGTGAATGAGTGATTCACGCAATGTATAAGGGAAAGAGCGACCATTTAACATGAAATAATCGTCCGTGGCATCGGTCGTGTCATATTCCATGTTCATGTGCTTGGCAATTAAACGCGGATCATTGGCAGAACGTGCAACAACTTCATGGAGTTCTTTATCTACAGATTGATAATGCAAATCATATTCACGAGCGTATTTTTCCGACACAGCCACCGATGAATGGCGAACTTGCCCAGCACCTACGTTGAGTGTTTGCGGCCAGTTGTTTGGTCGATTTTCCTCAACAATAAACATTCCCTGTAAACCCATAGGAATGTGCGTATGCGGTTGAACATGGCAGTGATAATACATGGTGCCAGGTTGACGGGGTTTAATGACGTACGTTTTGCTTTCACCGGGCATGGTATCCATATTGCTGGTTTGACCAACGCCATCATTGCCGTTTTGTGAATGATCCATAAAAGGATGATCAACACCATGTAAATGAATAGAATGGGGAAGATAATGGGTATTTTCTAAAACAAGCCATACCACATCATCTTGTTCAACACGAATGGTCGGTGAAGGGACACGCAGCAACGGATTGGCGATAGATTCATATAAATTGAGGGTGGACATATCGCGTGTTTTGGGCGCGTACACCCAAAAAGTGGGCTGTAATCCCGGTGCAATGTCAAATGTTGTAATAGGGTCTTTATTGTCGGGTGAATGCCCGTTAAGCTCAACAACTTCGAGTTTAATAATAATTTTATCTGGATCACCATCACCGTCCATATCATCAGACATCGTGATAGCGTCAGCGGCGAGTTGTGTTTGCATGAGCGTATCCATCGACACGCCATTGGTTCCTTTTACAAAAGCGGCAATATCATAAGGATTGTCTGGGTTGCAAAGCTTTGAAGCTTGAATTTTCACGCCATCAATCACTTGTTCTTTACGCCAATTGGGATCCATAAAATCCGAGCATACCTCTTCAACTGCCCCTAAAGCCACTTTTGAAGATGGCGGCAAATCGGTTGCAGCGTAACTGGTTACTGAAAGTAAAAGTGAGCTGCTGCCAAGCAAAGTAAGAATGGTTTTGCGCATAAGAATAACCTTGAAAATAGGATGCGAAAAATACACCCGTCAATAATACGGGATACCTAGGGTTCTATTTTAACTCAATCTCCATACTTACGCATTGATTAACAATGATTAACAAAAACACAAAAAATGAGTCACCCAATTCACCAATTTCATCAGTTGATTAAACAAGTGATATCGTCTATAATTACGGTAATAGCGACAAGCTTGTCGAGCGTTAACTCGCCATTTTTTAGTCGAAAAACTGTCAATAGCGTTAACGAATATTCACTGCGCGGGTAAATAATGAGCGAAGAACAACAGCAATCTCAATTAAAACAATTGATCGCCAAAGGAAAACTTCAGGGGTACTTAACGTACGCTGAGGTCAATGATCACTTGCCAAATGATGCTGATCCAGAGCAGGCTGAAGAAATAATCAACATGATCAATGACATGGGGATTCAAGTCTATGAAGTTGCACCTGATGAAGATTCGTTAATTACCGACTCTGTTGCCGTCACCACTGACGATGAAGACGCAGAAGAAGTAGCCGCTTTAGCTTCACTTGACAATGAGTTTGGTCGCACCACCGATCCTGTTAGAATGTATATGCGTGAGATGGGTTCTGTTGAATTATTAACCCGCGCAGATGAATTAAAAATCGCAAAACGCATTGAAGAAGGACAACGTCAAATTGTACAAGCCGTTGCACGCTCGTATGTTGTTGTCAGTGATTTTATTACGTCATTTGAGTCGATATCGCCTGATGCTGCACTGAGCTCAACAAATAATGATGAAGGTAATATTCGCTTAACCGATTTAATTTCTGGATTTGTTGATTTATCTGAACCCGAAGACTTAATAGCAGCACTACCTGCTGATGACGACATCGATGACGATGAAAGCATTGTCGTTGATGATAGCAACGAAGAAGAAACAAAAGGATTAAATTACGAAGAAGTGAAAGAAAAAGTCGATGTTCTCAAAAAACAATTGACTGTCGCCTCTGATGTAATGAAAAAAAATGGTTATACTAGTGAAAAAACAGAGCATGAGTTTGATAAACTCACTGAATTATTCATGGAGTTCAAATGGTCATCTAATTATTTAAAACGATTGACCGGGATTATTCCTAAAGGTATTGCTACTGTTCGCATGCAAGAAAAATTGATTATTGATATTGTAGTCAATCAAACTAAAATACCGCGCAAGGATTTTCTGGCTGTTTTTAATGACAATGTGAGCAGTCCTGTTTGGTTAGAAAAATTTTTATCTGACCCCACACATGGCGCAAATTTGAAAGAGCGTGAAAAAGAGCTGCGCAAATCGCTTAAAGTACTCAATGAAATAGAATCAGAATACGGTTTAACTATTAATGGTTTAAAAGACATTAATCGTCGTATGTCTATTGGCGAGGCTAAAGCACGTCGCGCTAAAAAAGAAATGATTGAGGCAAATTTACGTCTGGTTATTTCGATAGCGAAAAAATATACCAATCGTGGGTTACAATTCCTCGACTTGATTCAAGAAGGAAATATTGGTTTAATGAAAGCCGTTGATAAATTCGAATATCGTCGCGGCTATAAGTTTTCAACTTATGCAACATGGTGGATTCGCCAAGCCATTACACGCTCAATTGCTGATCAAGCGCGTACAATCCGAATCCCTGTTCACATGATTGAAACAATCAATAAACTCAATCGTATTTCGCGGCAAATTTTGCAAGAGCTTGGACGTGAAGCCACGCCAGAAGAACTTGCAGAACGCATGGAAATGCCTGAAGATAAAGTCAGAAAAGTATTAAAAATTGCAAAAGAACCTATTTCAATGGAAACCCCTGTTGGTGACGATGAGGATTCACATTTAGGTGATTTTATTGAAGATGGCAAAGTGTTGTCTCCTGTTGAAGCAGCAACGATTGAAGGCTTAAAAGAGTCCACTCAAAATGTACTTGCAGGACTCACTAACCGCGAAGCAAAAGTGTTGCGTATGCGTTTTGGTATTAATATGAATACTGACCATACACTCGAAGAAGTCGGAAAACAATTTGATGTGACGCGCGAACGTATTCGACAAATCGAAGCAAAAGCGTTGCGAAAATTGCGTCATCCTTCACGCTCAGAACAACTACGTTGCTTCTTAGATAACGATTAAAACAATTTCAGGGCCCTTAGCTCAGTTGGTTAGAGCATCCGACTCATAATCGGCTGGTCGTAGGTTCAAGTCCTACAGGGCCCACCATATAAATCAAAGGCTTAGCGTAAAACCTAAGCCTTTTTATTGTCTTTAAATAAGATTGGCATACTAGAATTTAGGCCAAACTCACCAGTCAGTTTTTTTAAATCATGATACATATTTAAAAACTGATGCAGCAATGCTGGCTTTCACTTTTACCCTAATATTGCGAGGAAAGAAACAATGACTGTAGCATTAAAAACAACGCATCACGGCGGTTGTCCACATGATTGTCCTGATACCTGCTCGATGATATTTGAGGTTCAGGAGGGAAAGCTAATTGGTGTTAAAGGCAATCCAGACCATCCGATGACGCGAGGCGGTCTTTGCGTTAAATTGAACGATTATGAAAAGCGGCATTATCATCCCGATCGCCTGTTATATCCGATGCGTCGCACCGGTCCCAAAGGTAGCAAGCAATTTGAACGTATCACTTGGGATGAAGCGCTGGATGAAATCGTTACGCGCTGGAAAGCGATTATTGCAGAGCAAGGCCCACAAGCTATTGTTCCTTATAGTTATTTAGGTAATCAGGGGTTAGTGCATGGCTTGAACGGTGGCGACGCATTCTTTAATCGAATGGGCGCTACTGTCACTGAGCGCACTTTTTGCGGCGAGGGATCTTGTACTGCTTGGCTGCTAACCGTGGGGCCAACAGCTGGCGTTGATCCTGAAAGCTTTATTCATGCCAAATACATCATCATCTGGGCCTGTAATTCGGTCAGCACCAATCTACATCATTGGCACATTATTAAAGAAGCCCAGAAAAAAGGTGCAAAAGTCGTCGTTATCGATAGTTATGCCTCCAAAACAGCCAAAGAAGCCGATGTTCATATTGCACCTAAACCCGGTACAGATGGTGCTTTAGCGATGGCGATGATTCATACCATTATTGAAGAAGGTATGGTCGATCAGGACTATGTGGATAACCACACGGTCGGTTTTGCCGCATTAAAAGAACGCGCAAAAACCCGTACGCCAGAATGGGCGCAAACCATCACCGGCATCCCAGCCGAGGTGATACGCCAGCTATCCCGTGATTATGCCAGCACACAGCCTGCTGTGATTCGTTTAGGCGTAGCGCTGGAAAGACATTATGGCGGAGGCCAAACTATACGCGCAGTCAGCTGTTTACCCGCGTTGATTGGTGCTTGGCGTCATGTCGGAGGCGGTGCATTACAAATGCCAGTTTGGGAACACCCATACAAATTTGACGTAATCTGTCGGCCAGATTTGATTCCCGAAGGCACCCGCGTTATGAACGCGTTGCAACTGGGCCGTGCACTAACCAACGAACCACCTGCTGGGCCACCCATTAAAGCGATGATGTGCTGGAATGCCAATCCCGTCACTCAAGCACCAGAGACAGACAAGATAGTTCAAGGCCTTCTCAACGAGGAGCTATTTTTAGTTTCGGCGGAGCATTTCATCTCTGATACTGCCAGCTATGCTGATATCCTGTTACCTGCATCTATGGGCGCAGAACAGGAAGACATGATTCTCTCATGGGGGCATTTATATCTGACCTACAATGCTAAATGCGTCGAGTCACCGGGTGAGGCTATTCCTAATAACGAAATTTTTCGGCGACTTGCGGCACGCATGGGTTATCAAGAAGAAAACTTTCTTTGGTCGGATTCGGAATGCCTAGAACATTATGTAGATTGGAATTCGCCCGCTTGCGAAGGAATTACACTGGAAACGCTCCGTCAAGAAGGATTTGCCCGTCTTAATGTCGGAACTAAAGATAATCGCGCACCGCATAAAGCCGGTAATTTTCCAACGCCGTCTGGTAAGTGCGAATTTGAAATAACAGGCGCTACAAACTTTGTTGCAGGCCCCTTTCGTCAGATGTATGAAGGCTTTCAACCGGGCGAACCTCTGGATTCCTTGCCGGATTATGTCTGCTCCAGAGAAGCGCCAGAAACCAATCCCGAACTGGCGAAAAAATATCCGTTAAATATCATCTCGCCGAAAAGTCATGGCTTTCTGAATTCTTGCTACGCCAATATGGCGCAAAAAATCAAAGGTCAGGGAGAACAGTTCATAATGATAAATGCACTGGACGCTCAGTTGCGTAACATCAATCAGGGTGATAAGGTGCGAGTCTTTAATGATCGCGGCGCTTTTGAGGGCGAGGCTAAAATCACCGATGATGTGAATCCAGGATTGATTGTCGCAACACTGGGTTATTGGCGACAGTTAAATAAAGGAACAGTTAACAGCATTAGCTCAGCTGAATTTGTCAATATGGGCCATGCGCCGACATTCTCCGACAATCTGGTACAGGTAGAAGTGATCACTTAATTACCGGGCAGTGAAATAATTGATATCAAGACAGAAAAACCAATCACACAGAAATATTGGAAACATGGTTTACCAAAAGTACGCTTAAGTGAATCTGTGGGAGAGCAAGTCAACTTAACATTTTGATGCATCATGTATAAAAACTATTTCGTCTTAACTAATACGAATAATGGTGGGTGTCGCGTCATTCAAATAATAAAAGAATACTTCCTCTTCCATACAAGCGCATCGTCTGCGATCTTTTTGAATAATTACAAACTATTTTAGTTGGTTATTTAATCTCAAGCGATTGAATTAATTACTTATTATATTCTGATGGTAATCTAATATTTTTAATTCGCTTTTCAATACGTCTCAATTTGATACTATAACCAACGGAGATAGTAGGAAATTTGGTGCCGTTTCAATTTATGAAAATCCCCCTCATAACGTTCATTTTAAAGAGACGGCACTAAAGTATCTTCATTCATTTCATTAGGAACAATTATGAGGTCATCATCGACACTAAAATTGGTTATCATTGGAGGAGGATATGCTGGCTTATCCGCATTGATAACATTGAGAAAACTCTGTCCTCATGCTCATATAACACTTATCGATCCTCGCCCCTATCATCTGCTAATCACTCGACTGCATGAAACCGCCCGTCGACCTTTAGATACTATTCAAATTCCTTTCGATGAACTAGCCAAACGATTCAATTTTATCCACAAACTATCCTTCATTGAATGTAATTTAAATCTACTATCTATTTGGGATAAACAAAAATTTTTGAACGTGAATGATGAAACGATTCCTTTTGATTATTTAGTCATTTCTACAGGAACAATACCGCCCTATTCAAACACACCATCTAGCGTTTATGATTTAAATACGCTAGGTAACAATAATTTTTCAACCGTTTTGCAAAAATTAATGGCATGTACCCACTCAGAAGAACCAGTTATTAATCTCATCGGCGCAGGCCCTACTGGGATTCAATTTTCATTTGAGATTGCCCATGTTCTGCTAGCGTGTCATCGAAAATTTAGGCTTAACCTAATTGATAGTCATGAAACATTATTAGAGACCTTTCCACGTGAAATGGTTGACTATGTTCAACAACGGATTGCTCAAAAGCCTATTTTTGTTTTGCACAAACACTATTACAAGGGCTTTAAAAATAATCAAGTAGTATTGGAAAATCGTCAAACAGGTGAAGAATCTACACTAGCATCCGATTTAACTTTAATGTTAATTGGAAATAAATCTGAGCTCACACTGCATGCTAATCTTTCAGGTCAGGTGGTAAATAATAACACTGTTTTAAACTCTATTTTTACAGCAGGCGATTGTTCGCACTTTGATGGGATGGGATCAAATTTGATGACCTCACAATCTGCGATACGCAAGGGAAAAGCTGTTGCAAAAAATATCTTGTTGAAAGCGGGCGTGTTGAGATTTTGTCTTCCTTATATGCACAAGGATATGGGATACCTCCTAAGTTTGGGGCCAAACGATGCGGTAGGATGGATTGGAAATAAAAATATCCTCGTCAAAGGACTCCCTGCCTTTATGGCCAAAGAAGCTATAGAAACCCAATATGCGTGGTGGCTTTTAGGCAGTGATAATTATTTTTAATACTCACCACATTCAATAAATTAAACGATATTCGATATAGTCACACACCAAAATAACAGGAATATGTGACTAATTTTTCGAATGAATAGTGAACTTTATTAAGAATTAATTATGTTCTTTTTCCATTTTTGACTTTCTTTTTTGATAGACTTTTTTAGCTACTTGTATGGTTGGCTTTTTTAAACTGCCACGTAAATCAAATGCTGAAATTTCATAAGCTTTGCATAGTGCTTTGACTTTTTCTAAAGCTGCATCGCGCCCTGCTCTTTTGCAGGCTTCAATTTTCTCAGCTAACTCAGCTTGCTCCATTTTCAATAATTCAAGTTCTGCTTCATAATTTGCATTAGCAATAGGGTCGTTCATTTTTACTCCAAAATTTAATCAATAATCAAGAAATAGACTGTACTGTTAAATTAGTACAGATAAAAGAATACATTATAGCTAATTTAATTATCATGTAAAGCATTGATGCCTAATTGATATTTAAATATCCATCAAATACAAATCATAATTTTTAATGCTAAACATTCTCTAATGTGACTTTATTATCTATTAAAAAATAGAGACCTAATTTAAGCGAGAATGAGGGGATACGTCGCTAATAAGTATTTAATGGTCACATCAAAAAGCCTTTACTACCACAAAGTCAACAAGCACCAAAAGAGGTCAAATCTCCAGCATGCTTTTTACTGCTGACGTGTTATACGCTTCTGTGGATTTGTTTCTTATAATGGGACACCGCATTTTGTTTAACCTAATTTTACAAAATTCGTGTCTTGCTTTAATGTGGACTGATTAGTTTTTATATATTCCAATTTCAAATGACAGGGTGCACAACGCCCAATAAACCCATTAAAAAAATGTAAATTATCCGTCATTTACTTAAAAAATGCGTAAAATTTATATTATCTTGTCGCTATTTTGTCATAATTGAACGATTACAATAGACCTGATTTTTAACCATTAACAAAAATAAAGTGTTTGCTATTTTTGTTTTTTTATATCTCACGTCGACAATATTGAGTAACTCTGATGAATAAGAATTTTACCTTAATGAGCGTCACCGCATTAGCCTTAGTGACCAATGCACTGACGCCTACTATGTCATATGCTGCACCTGCATCCAAGCTCAAAGCCGCTGCATTCACGTTCGCACTGTGGAGCGATATGCCTTATGTTAAAAATGGTGATACAACGCCTTCATCTGCTACAACACCAGCATTAGATGGTACAACAGATGGTAAAACCGCTATTACACGCTTAACAAAAAGCATTACGGACGCCAAAGTGAGTTTTACTATTTTTGGCGGTGACACAAAAGATGGCAGTACACAGTGTACAGATAAAGTGATTAAAGACGATGCAACGGCCATGTTTAATAGTCTACTAATACCCACTGTTTATGTACCGGGTGATAATGAATGGACAGATTGTCATCGTACCAACAACGGAGGTTATAATAATTTAGAACGACTTAAGTTCCTTCGTGAAACGATGTTCAATACACCAAAAAGTTTTGGTGGTAATGTTAAAACCCAATTGACATTAACTCGTCAAACAGATTACCCTGAAAACAGTCGTTGGACGAAAGGAAATGTGGTATTTGTGACACTAAATGTTCCTGGCAGCAACAACAATAAAGTGAATGCAAGCGAATGTATCAATGCAAAAAGCGCTCGTACACAAGTTGAGTGTGACGCAGATAATGCAGAATACATTGCACGGGATGCACAAAATATTGCGTTTATGAAGGAATCGTTTCAAGCTGCTAAAGACGGCGCAGCGGCAGGCGTGATGATTGTAATTCAAGCGGATCCTGTATTCGATTTACCTGAAACTGAAAGCGTTGACGAAAGAGCGACAGTGGTGTCAACCTTAGCGCCCCATGATGGCTATGACGCTTTCCTTGCCACGTTAATAGCGGAAACCAAAGCATTCACTGGGCAGGTAGTGTTAGTGCATGGCGACAATCATTTCTTTAGAGTGGATAAACCACTTATGCAACAAACAATGAAAAAAACCGATTTGGTTAAGAATTTGACACGTGTTGAAAATTTTGGAAGTCCAAGTAATCATTGGATTAAAGTGACCGTGACACCAACAAATTCTAACGTGTTTACGTTTGAACCAATGCTTGTTAAAGGCAATTAATTTTTTGTTTTCATCCATTTGACACAAAAAAGCTTAAAAAAAAGCGTTGCCTATATTTAACAAGCAACGCTTTTTTAAGTTTATCAATGCCAACTTCTTTGGTTTATTTACTTTTCACCAAATGCTTTTTTAAAAAATTCAGGCTGTGCCATAGCAGCGTGATGAATATCTACGTTATAGTAGTGTGTGTCGAAAGATTTATTGCTGCAATCAGTTTCACGAAATGCTAAAGCTGATTTACTAGCAAGTGTTGCACTCCACCAACCAGAAGGATAAATACATTGCGGAAAAAACAAAGTTTGCAAATGAGAAAAACCTGATTCATGCATCGCTTCACGCATTTCACTAATGAGATTTAAGTGCAGTAATGCAGATTCACTTTGTTGAATAAGTAATCCATTTTCAGATAAACATGCAACACAATCACGATAAAAATCACGCCCAAATAAGCCCTCAGCAGGTCCTACGGGATCGGTACTGTCAACGATAATGATGTCCACTGAATTAGCTGCAGCTTCTTTTACCCATTTAATGCCATCAATAAATTTTAATTCCGCGCGGGCATCATGATTTGACTCACATAACTCAGGAAAATAAATTTCAGCTAAACGTGTGACGCGCTCATCAATATCAATTTGTACAACGTGCTCAACACGTGGATGCTTCAACACTTCACGAAGCGTTCCACAATCACCTCCTCCAATAATCCAAACACGCTTAGGATTAGGATGTAAAAAGAGGGCGGGATGCGACATCATTTCATGATAGAAGAAGTTATCGCGTGTTGACACCATGGTACAGCCATCAATAATCATCAGCTTTCCAAACGTTTCGGTATCATAAATTTCCAAATGTTGAAAATCAGACTGCTCTTCGTGGAGCTTTTTATTAATTTTAAGTGAAAAAGCCGTACCCACTGAAGGGACTTGCTCTGTAAACCATTGTGATGAGTTCATTTTTTATCCTAAGATGCGTTAAGTGAATTTTAAATAATATGAAGGTGAAATGCCCATATTTTATGGCGTATTTTTATTTTCAACGAATCAAACTTTTACTATCTTGAAATAACATAATGACACTTAGTAACATAACAGAAAAAATAAAGTAGACTTCCTGTTTATAAACGCATTATTCCATATAATAAAAAAAATTTGCTGATTTTTACCTACTATAGATACTCTTTTTGACAGAATGATGACGCGTAAAATTTATCATGCCTACTTACTCATAAAAAGTCATTTTATTGTATTTTAGTGGTTTGACTATGTGCTAAATTGTAATGTCTGTTGCTGAAATATTGACATTATCAACACCCACTAACACAATTACTTGATCTGCTTTTCCATCGCCATTAATATCATTAAATAAATAGCCATTCGTTTCATCAAATTCAAATGCAAATCGCTCACCTTTTTTATGCAGCGCTTTTAATGCTATCGTCGCAGCAGTGAGCGCCGCTGAAAAATCGGCAACCGATTGCGTGCCTTCAGCATAATTTGATTTATTAGCAACCGTACCTAAAGACAGTCTATCTACTTGTGTCGTAAAATCGTTGATGATAGTGCAGTCTTTCATGTCAGCATCATAAGTTGTTTTACTTCCTGATTCGTTAGTTGATAATGTTGTGCTTTTAATAACTATTGAACCAGAATGGTGATTACCAATCACAAAAGTATCTTTACCATCACCACCTGTTATGATATTTGCGCCATATTGACTACTCATGATGACATCATCCCCCTCCCCCGCATCTACGGTCAACTCAACGGCTTTTCCCGTTTCGCGCAGAGTAGCTCCCAATGGTTTTATTGCTTTGATCACAATAGTATCTGCATTATCTGTTCCTTTAAATTCTGTTGTTGTACTAAAAAGTCCATCTAATTCAGACTTATCACCATATCCATCTGTTTTTAAGTCTAATAATGCTTTTGCTGTTGGCGATGTTGTCTTTAATGAAAAATAAGCAGACTCTACTTTTAACATCCCTTTTGCAACCATTTCACCGTTTATGACGCCTTTTGCCTCGATAGCAATCGCATTATCAGAAAATGAAAAGCGTGTTAACTTCATCATATTATTATCATTAACAGTATATTGCGTTATATCATAATGCAGTGCATACGCATTATCGGTATTTTTATCTGCATTGATATATGAAACGTTTTTAGTTTGACTCGACGAAATAAATGTTGCGTTATCATCTGTTGATGTAGTGGTGTTTATGATTTTCGAATCAATTTTAATGAGTGGCGATTTGTAATGAAATAGCTGTTTAATATTGTCTTTTGTTGTTCCAATATTACTTTTTACATTAAATTGATATTTAGATTGCAAAGAATGCGTAAATGCGGAATAAATGGCTTTTGAACCACTCTCGGCGGTAAAGACTTGTGATAAATTATCCAGACTAGTTGAACTTAGCCTAAGTGAATGATCTGATTTTGCAAAGGACGTTACGGTTTTATATTGATGATTAACGATTAATTTATCGCCAAATTCATTTACATAGTTAATTTTCTCTTGAACATCATCATTACCTGTACCAAAATCCACATTTTTTGAAACTTTGGTTTTTTCAGTGACACTCACACTCGCTCTTTCATTTGTATCTGAATAGGCTTTAAAAACGAGTTGGTATTTTGCATAACTGTCTTTTGCGGTTATTGATTTTTTATCCAACACCAATGCACTAAAGTGATCGGACAAATTGGTTGCGTAAATATTATCGGCGCCTAATGGACTTAACACGATATCATTAATGGGATTAGTGGGAACACCCGTCACACTTGATGGATCAATATTAGAAAACGCTTTATTTGCATTATAGATGTCAATTGCAGCACCAAAAAGTGGTGCTGGTTTGGTTATATCACTTGCCACGAAAAACTCCCCTTGATATTAAAAATTTAAAATGAAATAGTGATACCTTAACACACCTAAAATAGCTTTTTTGAGGTGCAAATAACACTCACTATTTATTTACGTGCGCAATAAAAAAAATAGGATTTTTTCTATCATCCAATCAGGCGCATCTAATGGTATATCATGTCCTGCTGTTGGATGAATTTCAAGCAATAACCTAAATTCTTTTTGGATAGCGTGACTGCACTTAGGGGAGACGAGTTGATCGCCTAAACTATTAAGCAGTAAAACAGGGGGAGTAACCGGTTGATTATCGGGTTGATAGTTAGCGGCGGCTATAATTTGCCGAAAACAGTTGGAAAAACTGATCGGACGCTCATGATAAATCGTCGCCCATTTACGTGCTATGCTAAGCAGTGCCAAATCACTTTGATTACTGACAAGACGCACAATTGCGGTTTCTCTTGCCAATACATCACTCGCACCTAGTATGCGAACAATCTGCCCATAATTTTGCCAACGCAGGCGCTGATAAAAAGGACTTAAACTCGCTAAACTGGTGTTCACCAAGATACTCGCGCCAATATCTTGTGGGTATTTTTTCATCCACTCCCACGCAACCATGCCACCTAATGACAGTGCTAACAAAATAACAGGCTGATTTAAAAAACCGAATTGAAGTGCTTTTTCACGAGCGAAAGTGGCTATTTCCTCAATGGTATTTGGACTTGTTTGATGATGAAATTGCCCTGTTCCCGCTAAATCAAGTGTGTGAATGGTTGCTTGAGGAAACGCAACTTGCAATGTATTGATAAACTCCCCCCAATGCCCCGATTCTCTAGCGAGTCCGCGCAGTAATAACCAGTGTGGCGCCACGTTATTATCCATACCAAAAAGTTAAGGCTTGTTGTTCGAGTTCCTCTCTTTCTTCTGGGGGTAAATTAACCCATTTTTGAGAATACAATGCCGCACGATAGAGAAAATCGAATAAAAGTAAATGTCTTCGCATAATACGTTGTTGACGATGTGGCAGAACAGGATGAAATAAACCATGACGCAAAAACAAATGCATCGGATTTTTACGCAACCAAAGCCAAGAGCCCATTTCTAATGTCAAGGGCATAAACAGTGCTTGATCGTTCGTTTTTTTGGCTAAAAAATCATCGTAGAGATAATCCCATAAATCCCCATGAATGACATATTCTTCACTTGTGGGTTCAATTTTATAAAAATGATTGGGATAACACTGATCGAGGAGCTCTTTTAACGCGTAAATTTCAGGTAAAGACTGGAACGGTTTTTGACTGGATGCATAGGGAAACCACAAACGATCTTGAATACCAAACCCTGAATGTAAATCAACAGCAATAATTAACGAGGATTGTTCAAATTGGTTTTGCACCACTTGGCATAAAGCCAATGCTTCTTTTTCCATTTGCGTATGATGACCACGATACCATGGTAAATGAGCGCTAATGCGATGCCCGCTGTATAATTTTATTCGACCAATACCATCAATGGGGGCATTACGCATCAAATCAACGCCATTGGGATTGCATCGAGACCCCCGAAACACGCCCACCGGATTGACTATTGGCATAAAGACCATGCGAGAATGACTTAACCGTTCTGCAAGCCCCCGATCCCACTCCAATAATTGCGTAATGGTTTGTAAATATGAAATCAATATTTCAGTGCCAATTTTTTCTAATCCGTGTACACCACCAAAATACATGACAACAGGAACATCTTTTTGCTCAGAGCCTAATGTGATGCAGTGAATAGGAAATTGATACTGGTCATAATCAATATAATCAATAATCTCAACCCGCGCTCTATCACCCAATTTTTCAATGATTGCTTCAAGCTCGATTAATTCTGGGAAAAAAGGAATGCTCATTTAAAGCGATAATCTTTCAATACAGCGTTGTTTCGTTTTGGCTGTGACGCGCTTACTTGAGTTTTTTTGACGGTCAAGTGCCTGCAAACACGCCAATCCATTTTTTGATCTACAACATTAACCTCAATCATATTCAATCCCTCTAAATTATACGGTATGATTTTTTAATCATTATTTTATAAGTAAAGTGTGTCAATTAAATGAAATAACCTCTATTTTTGTCGCTTTTGTGTATTTAAAAATAGCAAGGCATTCACCGATTACGTCAAAATGTCATATTTATCCTGTAAAAACGCTCGTATTTTTTGAAAATGGTAAATCAAAAACCATTCACAGCACTTAAACTCGGTTCGTGCTGATGACATGTTGGTTTCTACGTGCCTGACTTTACGTTTTTGAGTGTCAATATGTATAAAATCCACCTTGCAAACACGACTTTTCAATTTAAATCGCTACGCCATTTAATGGCAAAGGCCACGCCAGCGCGATCTGGGGATAGGCTCGCTGGCGTAGCAGCAGACAGCCATATTGAACGAGTCGCCGCACAATGGGTACTTGCGGACGTGCCATTAAAACGCTTTCTCACTGAGGCATTGGTGCCTTATGAAAAAGATGACGTCACGCGACTTATTATGGATTCGCACGATCTCATTGCTTTCATGCCCATTAGTCATTTGACCGTGGGAGATTTTCGTCATTGGTTATTATCTGAACATGCCACCACTGACACATTAACCGCCATTGCCGCAGGACTCACACCCGAAATGGTGGCGGCGGTGTCAAAAATTATGCGCATTCAAGATTTAATTCTGGTAGCTAAAAAATGCCGCGTTATCACCCGTTTTCGCGGCACGATTGGACTTGAACATCGTTTATCAACACGCTTGCAACCCAATCACCCAACCGATCACCCCATCGGTATTGCAGCCAGCACGTTAGATGGTTTACTTTATGGTTGTGGCGATGCAGTCATTGGCATTAATCCCGCTTCAGATAATATAGAGGCAACGCTCAGTTTGCTTCATCTTCTTGCAGATATTATTGAACGCTATGACATTCCCACGCAATCGTGCGTACTCGCTCATGTCACCACCACGCTCAAAGCCATTGAGAAAAAAGCCCCCGTTGATTTAGTTTTTCAATCCATTGCAGGAACACAAAAAGCCAATGCCAGTTTTGGTATTACGTTAGACCTTCTAAAAGAAGCGCATCTTGCCGCTCAAGCGTTACAGCGTGGGACAGTAGGCAATAATTGTATGTATTTTGAAACAGGGCAAGGCAGTGCATTGTCAGCGAATGCCCACGAAGGACTCGATCAGCAAACCTGTGAAACACGAGCGTATGCGGTTGCACGGGCGTTTAATCCCTTACTAGTCAATACCGTGGTTGGCTTTATTGGCCCCGAATACCTCTACGATGGGAAACAAATTATTCGCGCTGGATTAGAAGATCATTTTTGCGGGAAATTATTGGGATTACCCATGGGATGTGACATTTGCTACACCAATCACGCTAACGCTGATCAAGATGATATGGATATGTTATTAACACAGTTTGCCGTGGCAGGGGGAACATTTATCATGGGAGTACCTGGCGCGGATGATGTGATGCTCAATTATCAATCCACCTCTTTCCATGATGCGCTTTATCTGCGTCAACTTCTTAACCTCAAACCCAGTCCTGAATTTGCTCTCTGGCTTGAAACGCAGAAAATTTTTGATTCGCATAATCGACTACGACAAGAAAAAGGCATACCCGCTCTATTTAAACCCACTATCGACAAATTAGGTCAATATCATCATGAATAATTCACCGCTTGTTTTTCACGATGATTGGCAACATTTAAGCGCATTCACCCCAGCAAGAATTGCATTGGGGCGTGCTGGAATGAGTTTGCCAACGCATGCTTCTTTAGCGTTTTCACTTGCCCACGCCATGGCGCGTGATGCGCTAGCCACTCCTATTGACTTTACGCCTATTGCAAAGTCTCTAGCGACGTTCAATGAGAAAACCATGCGGTTAAACACGCAAGCGAGCAATTCACATGATTATTTGCAGCGTCCAGATTTAGGGCGATTATTAGCCCAAGCCTCCTCCCTCACACTACAAGCACATCCACTCTCACCTGCCGATATTGTCATTATTGTCGCAGATGGCCTGTCCTCTCAAGCCATCGAAAACCATGCTGTGCCTTTTTTACACTTACTGCTGCCGTACATAAGAGAGCAACGCTATCTCATGCCACCTATTAGCCTTATCAACCATGGCAGAGTCGCTATTGGCGACAGTGTGGCGCAATGGTATCAAGCACGATTTTGCGTGGTGTTAATTGGTGAGCGTCCCGGATTGAGTTCGCCTGACAGCATGGGCATTTATTTCACCTATCAAGCAAAACAAGGCACAACCGATGCGGAGCGTAATTGCATCTCAAATATTCATCAGCACGGATTAAGTTATGCCGAGGCGCTTGTGAAGCTCGTGTATTTGATAGAAACATCTGCAAAACTCCAATTTTCTGGCGTGAACTTAAAAGATGAAACGGCAAACGCTGGGCTCAATTATGGATTTTAACCGTTAATTTTTTTGCGTTAGCACAATGATAAATCCCGCTAATTTTTTAATGACTATTTTATGCGAACAATTTTGATTGTATCCGATAATTTACCCAATCAAGTCAACGGCGTTGTGACCACGTTTACCAATATTGAAAAACAAGCCGTCATGAACGGATACACGGTAAAACATATTAATCCTTCGTTTTTTTGGCATTTTCCTGCACCGGGTTATCCTGAAGTGAAAATTAGTTTAGCATTTGGCATTACCCAATTAATCACCAAGATCAATCCCTCATACATTCATATTTGCACAGAAGGCCCTATTGGCGTGGCAGTTAGGCATTGGTGCTGCAGAAGAGGTTATCATTACAACACGTCATACCATACAAAATACCCCGAATTTCTCTATAAAATTTATGGCATTCCTCAATCGCTCACATACGACTATGTAAGATGGTTTCATGCTCGATCTCATACCGTCATTACAACAACCAAGACTATGGTGTGTGAATTGCAAAATCATGGTTTCAAAAACACCCTGATTCCTTGGACGCGCGGCGTCAATAGAGCATTACTCAAGCCAACCGTGCAACGCACACGCAGTGCTAAAATACGTTTGTTATCTGTGGGTAGAGTATCTAAAGAAAAAGGCATTGAGAATCTATGTGAGTTATCGCGCGATGAGTCCTATCACATCACCATTGTTGGAGATGGGCCACATCGCAGCGAATTGCAAAATAAATACCCACTTGTTGAATTTGTGGGATATAAGCACAACGGTGAATTGGCTAATTACTATCAAAATGCAGATGTGTTTTGCTTTACGAGCTGTGTTGACACGTTTGGTGTTGTCATTATAGAGGCGTTGGCCTTAGGATGCCCTGTTGCGGCCTATCCTGTCCCCGGTCCTATTGATATCATTGAATCGGGAGTTGATGGGTATTTAGATAATGACTTGCCAACCGCTATTCATAAATGCTTAACACTTAATCGTTTAACAATTAAAGCCAATTCAGCAAAATGGACATGGGAAAATTGTTGGGCCATATTTGAGCGTAACTTAGTGTCGATTTATTAACGGATTAACAAGGCGCTCAGTGTCACTTTAAACCATAAAAATCCAAACTATGAGCTTAAACGTGATGTTACAACACATCTTCGACCATTATTTCACATCGTCTACAGCGTGTTTGGATGGGAAAATAAAGAATTTTTTAGACTGTACCTAACTAATGGGAAATAATATTCTAAATGTCGTACCAGTTTTTGGTGCTTCTGTTATTGACTCAAGAATTATGTGTCCATGTGCTTCATGCACCATTCCACTAACCGTTGATAAACCCAGTCCAGTTCCCTCTCCTACAGGTTTTGTAGTAAAGAATGGATCAAAAATTTGTGTCATAACACCTTTCTCTATACCTGTGCCGTTATCTACTACACTCAACTCAATAAACTCACCTTTAAGCGTTTGTGCACATGAATTACAAATAAGCTCATGCGTCTTCAGTTGCTTTAACCAAATTGTTATTGCGCCTCCTTTTTTCATTGCATCACGTGCATTGACAATTAAATTAGTCAATATTTGATGTAGTTCATTTGAATCAATTTGGATAATTAATTTGCTGTCTATTTCAGCATTCAGTTGAAAAATACTAGTTAGCGCAGGACGAACCATACTTAATACTTCGTCAATCACTTCGTATGTTGGTTTAACTTCAATTTCTTTGTGTGTCATATTTTTATGTGAATATGCCATCATTTTTTTAATCAAATTAGTTGCACGTTCACTTGCTATGTTCACTTGCTCAGTATTAAATAGTATTTCTTCTTTTAATTTTTCATCAGTACAATCTTCACCAACAAAACTATTTAACTGGTTATAGCCAATAATCGCATTTAATATATTATTAAAATCATGTGCAATGCCTGATGTTAATCGACTCAAACTTTCGACTTTTTGCATTTGATTAACTTGCTTCGTTAGCTCAAATTGACGTTGTTCAGCTTTTTTACGATCGGTAATATCAAACCGGATAGTAATATATTTTTTAGGGCTATATTCATCCGCATCTAATATTGGCACAATAACAGCGTTAACCCAATACAGCATGCCGTTTTTATGTTTATTACACAATTCATCACACCAGACATTTCCACTTTTAATAGTTTCCCAAAGTTCTTCATAAAACACTGGAGGGTGTACGTCTGACTTTATTAAACTATATGTAGAACCGATTAATTCTTCTTTACTGTAACCAGAAATACGACAGAAATGCTCATTTACAAATGTAATAACACCTTCTGTATTCGTTTCAGCAAATATAGCCGCTTTATCAATAGCATAATGATGTTCAAAATATTTTTGCTTTAATGTTTCAATTTCACGTCTTTCATGCTTTTCTGTTATTAATTCTTTTTCCCTAAGTTGTTTCTCATCATTAATAAATTGAAATTCTGCATGACTATGGATATTTAAGAGCATGGATAAGCGCGGAGCTAAATAAAAAACTGTACCGACTGAGACTACAGCTGTTGTTGCCTTAAGTGTCGCATCAACCCAATAAAAAGGTAACCAAAACGTAACAATGTCCATTAGATGCGTTACGCCACATGCCAAAATAAACGCAGCAAACAACCACAACAACATATTCCATTCTAATTCTTTATGACTCTTTGCAAACAAAATCAAGCTAATGCCTATGTAAGTGTATGCCAAAAACATGAATGCATTACTTACAACATAAATATTGAGTAAGTTTAATGACCATTTAATACAAAAGCCATGCGGCATTAAATCGTTTTGAAATAAACTAAACATGCAAAAATCTCATCTAAAATTTATATAATTAAAAATACCGATTTAAGTAATTCACTAAAAAAAATTATAAGTCATGAGATAATTTGAATTTTTCAATGTAATTTCAAAATATAATTTTAAAATTACAGTATTTCATGAATCAATAATATTTTTTATGAAATTAGGGTTATGTTTAATAAAATCATTAAAGAAACGTTTAAACGGTAAATTTAATTTTTTCTCTAATTGTATAGCACGTTTTTTTAAAAATTTATGCGAATGAATCGGAAAATCTTTATTAAAAAATAAACCAATTACATTCACAGTCCCTTCAACAGGTAAAAAAAGAATCCTTCCCTCAAATAAACCACCTAACAAAGAAAAAAGTTCAGTAAATTGCGTTTTATTATTCCATAAATCGACTACTAAAATACCATTTTTCTTTAGTAATAATTTACACATAGTAAAGAATTCCAGATTAGACAAAGATTTTGCCATCCCTTCTGAATCGTAAGCATCGAGCATAATGATATGATAAAAATCGAGTTGCATATTTAAACGCTCACGAACGTAATGTGCTCCATCATCAATGACCACATTTAATCTTGAATTATAAGGCAAATCAAAATAATCATGAGCGACATCCGCTACCAATGAGCGATACTCAATTGCTTCAACGCGACAGGAAGGAAGCTCTTTTATCATATATTTTGCTAATGAACCTCCACCTAACCCCATTAATAAAATATCATCACTTCCTATTTCATAAAATAATAACCAGCTCATCATTGCTTTTGCATAGTCGAGTTCCAACTTATCAGGATATTTTAATGACATAGCACTTTGAATAGCAAATGATCCAAAATTGAGTGAACGTACCCCTTCAAATTCGGTAACTTCGATAACACCATCATTATCATTATTTTTATAAATAGTTTTTATAGTCATAAATTTTTATAACCCCCCTTAAATTAA
>ERZ1034365.556-NODE-556-length-20541-cov-3.095338_pt1 | contig 20541 bp, 19 predicted proteins | sample MGYA00520615_ERZ1034365 | MGnify/ENA primary metagenome ERZ1034365 (study PRJEB33736, sample SAMEA104284505) | Azolla filiculoides | biome: Urban; feature: Water surface; material: Ditch water | place: Netherlands | collected 2015-10-28 | depth 0-0.1 m ... | reverse complement strand
CGAGAAGCTTCAGGAGCGCCTAGCCAAACTTGCCGGTGGTGTAGCAGTTATCAAGGCTGGTGCAGCTACCGAGGTTGAGCTAAAAGAGCGCAAGCACCGCATCGAGGACGCAGTTCGCAACGCGAAGGCTGCCGTTGAAGAGGGCATTGTTGCTGGTGGTGGCGTTGCGCTACTTCAGGCAGGCAAGACCGCTTTCGAGAAGCTGAACCTAACCGGCGACGAGGCCCCCGGCGCGAACATCGTTCGCGTTGCAATCTCGGCTCCACTAAAGCAGATCGCAATCAACGCAGGCCTAGAGCCGGGCGTAGTTGCCGAGAAGGTTGCATCGCTTCCTTCAGGTCAGGGCCTAAACGCCGCGACCGGCGAATACGTAGACATGCTTCAGGCCGGCATCAACGACCCAGTGAAGGTAACCCGCTCTGCATTGCAGAACGCAGCCTCAATCGCTGGTTTGTTCTTGACCACCGAGGCCGTTGTTGCCGAGAAGCCAGAGCCTGCATCGGCTGCACCTGCAGCTCCAGGCGGAGGCATGGACTTCTAAGAGTTCTAAAAACCAGATGGGCGATCACTTCGGTGGTCGCCCATTTGCTTTAAGTGGCTAAGCAATCGGTCTTCTGGAGAGCTGCGAATTACAAGAAAAGGCGCTGATTCGCGTATTCGATTTCGGCATATTGGTTCGCCGCGGTTGCCAACGCTCGGCCCACTTCTGCAAGCTGAGCGTCTACCGTGGCTGCGGTCGCTTTCCATCGAGCGGTTAGTTCCTGAAAGCTATTGGCGGCTGCGCCTGTCCAAGAGGATTGCAGCCCAATGAGTTGCGAATGCAGGCTATCGCTCTCTTGGCTCAGCCGAGAGATGGTGTTTTGAATGGCGAGATTAGCGGCCATAACGCGCTCGCTGTCAACGCTGAATTGGGTCATGCCCCAAGTTTGCGGGTGTGTCCGCTTTGCCATCTTGCGCACGAAGCAATCTGTGGATTACTTCTTCGGAAGGGAGATGCGGAAAGTTGCGCCACCGCCAGGGGTTTCATCGGCAACGATGGTTCCGCCGTGGCGTTCGACAATTGTCGAGACGATTGAGAGGCCGATGCCAGAGCCGCCGGTCTCGCTGTTGCGCGAATTGTCGACGCGATAGAAGCGTTCAAATATCTTTTCACGCAACTGTTCTGGAACACCTTCGCCGTGGTCGCGAACCTCTAGCAAGGCGTGCGACTTGTTCTCATGCAGAGCGATTTCTATCGAGGCGCCTTCGGGCGAGAATCTCGATGCGTTGGCGAGCAGGTTGGTAAAGACCTGACGCAGCGACGAGGCGTCTGCGAGAAGAGTGAGTTTGGCACTATCTGCCAGCGGTTCACCAGACTGATCGGTCACCCGAATCTCTCGTTGGCTATCGGCGGCAGAGGCATCCTTGGCTGCGTCTCGAGCAAGGGCAACCAAATCGGTTTGTTGCTTGGTGATTTCGGCAGATTCATCAAGGCGGGCTAGCGCCAGAAGGCTCTCAACCAATCCGGTCATGCGAATCGCTTCGCTCTCGATTCGGCCCATTGCCTCGGCGATTTGCTCTGGCTTCTTGAGAGCGCCCATTCGGTAAAGCTCGGCATAACCGCGAACGGAAACCAGGGGAGTTCGAAGTTCATGGCTAGCGTCAGAAACGAAGCGACGCATTTGATCGACGGTCTTGTTTCGAGATTGCAGCGCCGTCTCCATGCCATCAAGCATGCTGTTGAGAGCTCGATTCAGTCGAGCGATTTCGGTCTTTCCCGGGCGTTCAATTAGTCGTTGTGAGATGTCGCCGGCGGCTACCGCCTCGGCGGTGCGCTCAACCTCGTTTAGTGGTCGAAGCGCCGAAGAGATGGTGAACCAAATGCTGAGGCCGGCGAGAACGAGCAGCAGAACTCCAAAACCGCCGCCGATTGTTGCGTATTGATTTAGAAGAGCTTGGTTCGACCCGGTTGGAAGTGCAACCACGATTGAACCGGGCATCGAGTGAAGCTGCAGGGCAACCATTCGCCATTCGGCGCGGATTACGCGATTGCCCGACATACCTTTCGAATCAACATCGAAGGGAACACCTTGGCTTGAGACAACGGAAGCGATGTCGAATTTGCTCAGGTTTGGAACACTCTTTTTGCCGTCGGTAGATGAAACTAAGCCGATAAGCAGTTGACCCTCGGTGTCGAGGTAGGCGATGTAGAAGTCACTTGGCAAGGGTGGTAACTCGAGCTCGTGATTGGCCAGCCTGGCCTCAATTAAGCTCGGGTCTTCGTCGCGCAGCGCCTCGGCGGTGCTCACCAAAAGGTTGTCGGCGTTGCTCTGCAAATATGTTTTCAGAAGCGAAACCGTGCCCAGGCTTGAAACCACGAGCAGCAATCCGATGAGCGCCACCGAGAGCGTGGTCAACTTAGCGCGAAGCGATATTTGCTCCCACGCGTTGCCGACCTTTTGGTTCATTACTTGCCGTTCTTCGCAGACTTATACATGTAGCCAACGCCACGCTTTGTTTGAATCAACGGCTCCGTGGTCAGGGGATCAAGCTTTTTGCGAAGGTACGAAACGTAGGACTCCACGATTCCCATTTCGCCGTTGAAGTCATATTCCCAAACGTGATCAAGAATCTGAGCCTTGGTTAGCACTCGGTTAGGGTTCGACATCAAGAAGCGAAGCAGCTTGTATTCGGTTGGGCTCAAATCAATCAGTTCGCCGTTAACAAAAACCTCGTGGGCATCCTGGTTGATTTTGATTTCGCCAACTTCAAGAACAGATTCTTCGACTGTCGACTGCTTGGTGCGGCGAAGAATTGCGTGAATTCGGGCAACGATCTCGTCGAGGCTGAATGGCTTGGTCATGTAGTCATCGCCACCAACTGTGAGCCCTGTGATTTTGTCCTCGGTTTCATCGCGAGCAGTCAAGAACAAGACCGGCGCCATGATGCCCATAGATCGAATCTTCTTGGTAACGCTGAAGCCATTCATGTCGGGCAACATCACGTCGAGCAGAATGATGTCGGGTTCGCCCTTTTCGGCAGCGTGCACGGCGTCGGCGCCGTTGGCAACAGCGTGAACGCTGAAACCGGCGAAGCGAAGGCTAGTGGCAAGCAAGTCTCGGATGTTTGGTTCATCGTCTACGACCAGAACTTTTACGTTTTCCATACCTTCAATATCACAGTGTTATCTGAAAGATTGCTGAGAGTGTTCTGGGAGAGTGAGGTGAGTTTCTGGTGATGTTCGCACCAACGCTGCTGCCGGTTGCCTAGAGGTCGTGCGCGTCGATGATTTCGTAGCTGTAGCCCTGCTCGGCCAAGAAGCGTTGGCGGTTCTGCGCAAAGTCTTGATCGACGGTGTCGCGAGCGATAAGAGTGTAAAAACTTGCGCTGCGGCCATCGGCTTTTGGCCTCAAGAGGCGCCCTAGGCGCTGAGCTTCTTCTTGTCGGCTGCCGTAGGAACCTGAAATCTGGATTGCCACCGAAGCCTCTGGCAGGTCGATTGAGAAGTTCGCTACCTTGCTGACGACCAAAGTGTTGATCTTGCCGGTTCTGAACTCATCAAACAGGCGCTCGCGCTCATCGATTGCGGTTTCACCGGTGATTTCAGGCACCTTCAAGGCGCCCGACACGGCGTGAATTTGATCGAGGTATTGCCCAATAATCAGAGTCGGTTCACCCTTGTGCTTGTTCATCAGCGCAGTTATCACGGGAATTTTGATTGGGCTGGTGGCAGCGATTCGATAGCGCTCATCCTGGCTGGCAATCGCATAGTTGAGGCGTTCTTCGTCTTGCATATCGACGCGCACTTCGAAGCAGGCGGCCGGTGCGATGTAACCCTGGGCTTCGATTTCTTTCCAAGGCGCATCGAAGCGCTTCGGGCCGATGAGCGAGAACACATCACCCTCTTTGCCATCTTCGCGAACCAAGGTTGCGGTTAGGCCGAGTCGTCGACGGGCTTGAAGATCGGCGGTCATTTTGAAAATCGGCGCTGGCAATAGGTGCACCTCGTCATAGACGATCAGGCCCCAGTCGTTTGCATTCAACAACGCGAGGTGTGCGTATTCGCTCTTTCTCTTGGTAGTCAAAATTTGGTAGGTCGCGATGGTTACCGGCTTGACCTCTTTGAGCGAGCCAGAGTACTCACCGATTTCATCCTCGGTTAGAGTCGTGCGCTTGAGTAGCTCGCTCTTCCACTGTCGTGCCGAAACTGTGTTGGTGACCAAAATTAGGGTGTTGGTTTTTGCTACGGCCATGGCTGCAGCGCCGACGATTGTCTTTCCTGCGCCACATGGCAAAACGACCACTCCAGAGCCGCCGGCCCAGAATTTCTCGACCGCCTGAGTCTGATAGTTACGAATGGCCCACTCGCCCTGCACCAAATCGATTTCGTGGGGAGTGCCCTCGGCATAGCCGGCGAAGTCCTCGGCTGGCCATCCAAGTTTTAGAAGTTCTTGCTTTACCTGACCACGTGCCTAGGGCTGAATTCGAAACGCCTCGTTTGAAATGGGGCCGTCTAGAAGTTCAGAAATTTTTCGGTGGCGGCTGGCTTCGAGCAAAATTGCACGGTCGGTAGAGAACAATTCAAGTTCGCCGTCTTCGCTGCGCTGAATGACTAGTCGGCCATAGCGACCCATGGTTTCGGTGATGTCGGCGCGCACCGAACCAGGCACGGCAAATTTGGCGTATTTGTCGAGAACGCCAAGAACAAAATCAGAATCATGACCAGCGGCGCGGGCGTTCCAGAGGCCCAATCGAGTGATTCGATAGGTGTGGATGTGCTCGGGCGCGCGCTCTAGCTCGGCGAAAATAGCCAGGTCATGACGAGCGTCGGCGGCCTGAGGGTGGTCGACCTCAAGCAGAGCTGTCTTGTCACTTTGAACAATTAGTGGCCCGCTGGTCATCGTTAAAGCCTAACCTTCGTGATGCTGGTCAGCGGCAGAGTGCGCTCGATATCTGCCTTGCGGTCTTTGGCCCTGAGTCGGCCATTTGCGATTCCGATTGGTTCGAGCGTGTATTCACTCTCGGCCCCGGCTGCTGTCACTACAGTGACGTCGATCTTGGCTTTGTTTTTGATTGCCAGCGAGATCTGACGAAGCACATCGTCGCCATCGGGTTCTTCGACAAGTTTGGCTTCGTGTTCCCGCATCCTCGCGATGTCGGTTTCGATGGTGCTCAGTTCGGTCTCGGCTTCGACTTTTTCTACTTTGGTGCGCGGTGACAAAACCGATCCGTCGGCACCCACTCGCACCGCTGAGAAGCCAACTTCACGCAGGCCGAAATACAAGACCTCAGGTTCAAATCTAGAAGCTATTTCCCCATCCTCAAGTTGGGTCAGGCTAAACGGCTTTAATTTGGCCTCGTTGATAATCTCGGCCAGCAGGGTTTTATCGGGTGATTTCAGTAATGTTCGTTCACCGTCTTCAACTATTTGCAACCTGCCGAATCGGCCCTCGGCTTCATTTAGTAAGTACTCGATAGGTTGGGGCAGGGGCTTAGCGGAAAGCTCCAAGAGTAGGTTGCGAATCTCTGAAATTTGAAGCCCTGTTTCAAGCCCGTGACTAACACTAAGTGCCGACAGTCGGTAGGTAGATGCCATACCAATTTGCTCAGTGTCTGCGAATCTTCGAATTGTAATTTCAATCTCAGTTGGAAGCGGGCCAGGAGCAATAAGCGATAAGTCTGCCTGACAAATAAGTCTTCTTTGCGGGGTTGGCAACTTTGCGGCGGCTTGGTTTCCTGCAGTTTCGTATTTGCACTCGAGCACGTTTTTGGTCCAGTTGCTCATCCACCCCGATGAGGCCAGTCCCACAAGTGCTGCCAGGGTAGAAAGTTTGGCAATTTTTGAACTTACCGAGCCGTCTGCAAATGGGTAGGTCAGCTTGAGTTGCTGATTCAGTGAAATTACGCCCGATTGGTGGTGGAAAGATGCTTTCAGCTCTTGGGCCGATGCGTCTCCTAAAATTTCACGCCATGTTTTTGCCAGATGTGTAAACCGGCTTTCTGGTTTCCAGTTAATCCAATCTTCAGCACCAACGCTCAACTGCCAGCGACCATCGGCCAGTGTGATAACTCCAGCAAGGTTGGCCAAATCGTAAATTTGTTTGGCGTACTCGGTGGTTTTGTGTAGGTGAGTTGCCAGCCTTTTCAAATCAGGTAGGCCAACGTTTTTTCTACCAACCTCACGCACGTACCTATGCTCTAGGTCAAAGATTAATTCTGTAATCGCTTGAAGTGTTTCAAAAATTTCAATGCCCGCATCGCTGTCAACTTGATCTTGAGCTGGCGAATCAGGCACATCAATGGTCACAATTGAAACGGTGCTTAGGCTTGGTGGGTTTATTTTTGAAAACTCAGCTAGTGCTTCAAGGGTTGAATCAAAAGGCCGAAATTCGGCGGCTGGGCTGATTAGCATTTGGTCAGCAAGGTCAGCAGCAACTTTTTTATTTGGCGTTCCGCCAGAGGCTAGTGATCTAATTTCTCTTGCCTGGCTAATTGGCAGGCCAGCTATTGCGGCCGAAACAGAAGAGGGTTTGGTGAGTGCCTCTGCCAAATCAAAGAAATCAACTAGCTGACTAGAGTTCACCATGCGTTCGGTAATTAGGTTTTGCAGTTTCTCGTCGCTCATGCGTCGAAGTGCGGCTGCCACCTCTAGCAACTCGCTCATACTGCTCCTGTATCGCTTCTGAGATTCTTAGCGGTTAGTGCGGTTTTCGCGAGAGCGGCGGCGAATGTTCACAATCAACAAACCAATGATGGCTGCTGCTCCTGCTACCAAACCAAATTGTGGGTAAAAAACCAAAATCGCAGGCAGTACCTGTTCGCCAACCGCTGGGGTGGCACTTCCGGTTGCCGCAATGATCAAAGTGGCCAACATCGCAAGAATAGAGGTGCCGATGAGTCCGACCGCCATGTAGGCAAAGATGCTTTCAAGTCTTGAACTTGGGTTATTTGCTGGTGTTTTCGTCTGTTTAGCCATCCTTATAGGATACCTTGGCGAATCAGCCCATCTCACGGGTAAAATAAGAACTTGGATTTACGAAAGAGGTCTCCATGCCAACCGGCAAAGTCAAGTTCTTCGACGAAGACAAGGGTTTTGGTTTCATCGCATCTGACGAAGGTGCCGAGGTATTCCTACACATCAGTGCCCTGCCAGCTGGCACCACTTCAATTAAGCCAGGTAGCCGCGTTGAGTTCAGCGTGGTCGATGGCAAGCGCGGTGCTCAGGCAATGTCTTTGCGTGTTCTAGATGCCCCAGTTAGCCTTGCTGCCCGAGGCCGCAAACCTGCAGACGAGATGGCAATCATTGTTGAAGACCTCATTCGCCTGCTAGACCACCTTGGTGGGGGCCTAAAGCACGGCAAGTATCCAGAGTCTTCTAACGGCAAGAAGATCGCAAGCTTGCTTCGCAAGTTGGCCGATGAGCTAGATGCCTAAGTCACCTGCACTAGAGCAAAAAGATTTCGCACGCACCTCGTTGATCGAGGCTGCCGGTCGTAATAAAGTCGGCAACTTTATCGAGGTGTTTGAAGAAGAGGGTGGCGTGGCCACGTTTCTTTTCGAGAATAATCAAAAAGGGTACGTTGGTTGGCGCTGGTCAGTAACCGTTTATCAGGGCAATAAGTCTGATGCTGCAACTATTTCTGAAATCGTTCTTTTGCCCGGACCAGACTCACTGGTGGCTCCTGATTGGGTTCCGTGGTCTGAACGTTTGGCCGATTACAAGGCTTTACAAATTGAGCTAGAGAAGCAGGCTGCGCTTGATGCCGAAGATGCCGAAGATAGCGAAGATTCAGATGATGATCTAGAAGAAGATTCTGCGGAAGAATCCGATTCAGAGAGCACCAGTGCTGAAGACTCTGCTGAAGATGATGTTGAGTTAGCGGTTGCGAACCTTGAAGTAAGCGAAGATGCCAAGGATGATTCCGAAGACACAGGTCGCAAGCCACCAAGATTTTTGCGCAGACGCAAGGGCCTCAAGATTAAGAAGACACGCGGCAAGGGCAAGAACCCACAAGACTAGCCCCACCAAGATGGCAACCCTAGCGCTGGCTTTTACCGGTGCTGGGTCTGGCTTTCGCTCAGCATCTTTTACGTAGAACCTCATTTGGCTCAGCCTACGCGAGCTCTCCAACAACAAAGTCAATTGCCTTGGTGAGTTTCTTTACATCTTCAATCTCTGTTGCGGTGAACGTGGCAACACGCAGTTGGTTTCGGCCCAGCTTGCGATAAGAGTCAACATCAACAATTCCATTGGCGCGAAGAACCTTTGAAATTTCGGTTGCCTGAATGGCGTCATCAAAATCAATTGTTACAACTACCTGAGAGCGGTGCTCTGGGTTGGTTACAAAAGGTGTGGCAAATGCTGATGCGTCTGCCCACGAATAAAGGTGATCAGAGGCAGCCTTAGTCTGCTGGTCTGCCCAGGCCAGCCCGCCGTTTCCGTTCATCCAGTCAATTTGCTCTGCCAAGAAGAACAAAGTTGCAATTGCCGGAGTGTTAAGCGTTTGATTCAATCGTGAATTATCGATAGCAGTCTTTACGCTCAGAAATTCTGGAATGTAGCGGTCCGTTTTGGCAATGCGTTCGGTGCGCTCAATAGCTTGGGGAGACATCAGGGCAAACCAAAGGCCACCGTCAGATGCAAAGTTTTTCTGTGGAGCAAAGTAATAAACGTCAGTTTCGGTTGCATCGAAATCAATACCGCCAGCAGCTGATGTTGCGTCGGTGAACATCAAAGCACTGGCATCTGCCCCGGCAACACGCTTGACTGGGGTAACCACACCGGTTGAAGTCTCGTTTTGGGCATAAGCATATGAATCAACCCCGGCCTCAGCCTTGAGTTCTAGCCTTGAACCAGGCTCTCCGTTAATTACGGTTGGTTTTTCCAGCCATGGGTTGGTTAGTGCGCTGGCAAACTTGCCGCCAAACTCGCCGTGAACCAAATTTTGGGCTTTCTTTTCAACCATCGAAAAAGCAGCTGCATCCCAAAATGCGGTCGAGCCACCGTTGCCCAGCACAATCTCATAGCCGGCAGGGTTGTGGAATAGCTCCATTAGGCCTTCCTGCACACGCTTGACCAGGTTCTTTACCGGAGCTTGGCGGTGCGAGGTGCCCATCAATTTGGCGCCTTCAGCGGCAAATGCGGTCAGTTGGGCAGGGCGAACCTTTGATGGTCCGCAGCCAAAACGACCGTCTACAGGCAGGAATTCGGCAGGAATATTGATTTCAGGCATACCCACAGTCTACTTAGGCTTTTCTAGGCGTTTACTGGGCGCCAGACCCTAATTTGGGAGTTTTCTGGGTATTTCCCGCCTACTTTACTTAGAACCTGACCCCCATGAGCTCCTGGGGTAAACTCAAACCTGTTGCCAACCGAAAACCGGAGGTTCTAGTTTTGGCAGAAAAAGCTAAAGGCAGGTATCGCGCTGACGTTCAAGTGAACGTTCTCGAGTCATTCGAATTGCGCAGCCGCCGATCAATTCGCGAAGCCGAGAAGGCACGTCTTTCTCGCGCCGAGCGTCGTCATGCCAAAAAGTTGGCAAAGCGCGACGCCGAGTTCTTTGCTACCCAAAAGCAAGAAACCGCGAGTGGCTCATCATATGTAGTTCGCGCAGCCAAAAAAATCCCTTTTTACTCGCGCCGACCTTTTAGAAACACCGTCACCATGTCAATCGCATCGGGCCTCTTTGCAACATTCGCCTTGCCGGCCTATGCATACAATCCTGATGTTGCAGCCATGTCTAGATTCACCACCACCGATGCCCAAGCCTTGGCCGCATCGGAAGGCACCCAGAACCTAACCGTTGCTGCTGTAAACACCGTCAAGTTTTCTCGCGGCCAATATAAATCTGCCGATGCCGATGAAATTGCCCGCCAAGAAACTTTGAATAACTACCGCACCTACAGCGGGCCTACCGCTGCCGACTATGTGCAGAACCCTCCTTATAGCCAGCTTGATGGAGCCACAATTCTTAAGGTGGCGGCAAAATACGTTGGTACCCCTTATGTGTTCGGTGGTTCAACACCCGGCGGTTTTGACTGTTCTGGGTATGTGGCTTTCGTGTTCTCTCAATTTGGAATTGCCTTGCCGCACAGTGTTTACGCGCAGAAGCGCATGGGAATCATCATCAAACCTGAGGACGCGCTTCCGGGTGACATCGTGATGTGGAATGACAGCAGCCACAACGGAATTTATGCCGGCAATGGCAATTTCTACCACGCACCAAGACCTGGTGACCGGGTAAAGCTGGCACCCATTTTCTCAAGCAATGTTTACTTCATGCGATTGGGTACTGAGTAGCCAAACCTGGCTAGGTACCTAAATAAGGTAACCAAATCTTCATCAAAACACACCCATTTAATCTGCTCCTGGCTTCGACTCAGGCGTAATCTGACAACAGGTTCTAACTAATTATTGTTTAGGATTCTGAAATGACATTGATTTGTGTGCCAACCAAGCACGTGACTCAAAGCCGTCGTGCAGAAATCTGTTGCCAACAACAACTGCAACAATCGCTCTCTTAAAGCGCTGTCAATTTTGACGGCGCTTTTTTATTGCCCTGTTTAGGTAGGTAGTTGGATCCAAAACGAAAGCCCTCAATCCGTGTGGGCGGTTTCGAAAGGGGATTTATGCGAACGCTAGTTTTGAACGCAGGCTATGAACCGTTGGCTGTTGTTTCATTTAAGCGAGCTCTGATTTTGGTGTTGAACCAAAAAGCCACTGTGTTAGCCGGGTCAAATGAGGTTAAGGTTCACAGCGCCAATGGTGAGTATCAATTGCCATCGGTCATTCTGCTTTCTCGTTATGTACGTATTCCAGGCAGCCGTCTCATTCCCGTTTCCAGAAGAGGCGTCTTGCGACGCGACTCACATCGATGCGCCTATTGCAGGGCATCTGCTAACACGATTGATCACGTTCAACCAAAATCTAGGGGCGGTAAAGACACCTGGGAGAACCTGGTTGCTTGCTGTTTGAAATGCAACAACAAAAAAGGTGACAAGACCCTTCATGAAATGGGTTGGACCTTAAGTTTTGCACCAAGGATGCCGGCAGGAACTATTTGGATGGTCAGAGGAGCCGAACGCTTTGAGCCAGAATGGGACCCATATTTAGCGCTCGCTCAAGCCGCCTAATCTCGCACGGTATATTTGCAGGGCACGCCTTCGTAGCTCAGTGGATAGAGCAGTGGTTTCCTAAACCATGTGCGGAAGTTCGATTCTTCTCGGGGGCACCAGTGCGACTAAGTGTCCATCCGGCCAGCCAGTGCGCCTAAGTCTGTAATTGAATTACAAAAGTTAGGCTGTTTCCCATGGTGGCTAAGGAACAGTGGACTAAGTGGCAGCAAGAAATTCGTGCCATTGGCGTCACCAACCCACTTACTAACTTTGAAATCAATTCCTTTGGTCAAATAGACCTTGAGCGCAGTCACCCGGGCGGATTCTCTCAATTCATTACCGGCAGGCAAACGCTTTAATCCAATCTTGTTCGTGACCCACTGGCTTTTTCTAGAGCGCTTTCATCGGCCCGCCGCATTAAAACCAAATCTGATCGCATAAGCAGCCAATTTGGCATTCCAACACTGCACCTTGTTGGTGGCCTTGCCAATTTTGAGGCCGATGGTTTTGATTTAAATATCCCGATATTGCTTTGGCCAATTTCTTTAGTAAAAAAGGCTGACGATTACGAAATTGCCTTGGATGGAGAACCTCAGGTTAACCCGGCCTTGGTTGCAGCGCTAGAGGCCTGCTATGGAATCAAGCTTCAAGAATCTGAATTGCTGGCTAGGCAGAATGAAAGCTCTGACCTGGTTCCTGTAACCGTCTTGAACTACCTGGCTAACCTTTGCGGTGACACCGCAAACTTAGATATCAAGCGCATCCTGGTTATTTCAAACTTCACCACGGTGGTTTCAGAATTACTTGCCGACATTGATGGCCAAAGTAACCCACTCATCGAAGCTTTGCTTGGTGAACCTAGCCAAGGCTTAGCAGACCTGGATATTCCTGAGCTCAACCTTGTGGTAGATGCCGACGCAACCCAAATGCGAATTGTTAGTCGCGCACTTGCCTCTCAGAGCTTTGCAGTTGAAACCTTGCCTGGTTGTGGCTACATACAAACAGTTGTAAACGTCGTCTCTGGTTTGGTTCACAACGGCAAGCGTGTCTTAGTAGTTGCCCCAAGAGAGCAAACTTTGGCTGAGCTTGCCGACCGGTTTTCGGCTGTAGGTCTAAACGGCTTGGGTATCAGAGCTGAATCCACTTGGGTTGACGTAGTCTCTGCCATTTCTCGCAATGAGAAAGCATTGCCTGATTCAGTTGAATTGGTTAGAGCCGAGCGCATTTCTGCCGAGCAGGAATTAGATAAGTACTTTGATTCACTTAATGCAACTGACTCTATTTTGGGTGTATCGGTAGCCCGAGTTCTTCGTGAATTGTCAAACCTAAGTGCCATGGCTAAGCCAGCCTTAACGAACGCCAGAATTCCTGAGGATAAATTGCTGGCAACAGTAGAGAAATCAGCCGCTCTGCAGTTATTGCACGAGGCCTACGAGCTTGGGGAATTTAAGTTTGGCCCTCAAGACAGTGCCTGGTATCAAGCCAAGTTTGAGTCACCAGCCCAAGTTGAATTAGCACTTGGAACCGCAAAAAAATTGCACTCTGAGACCTATCCAAAACTTGCTGAGCAGCTAAACGAATTTACTACCAAGGTAAATTTCAAGGCCGCCGAAACAGTAGAAGACTGGGGAACCTATCTTCGACTTTTCGTGGGCATCCGAGAGACACTAGATAAATTTGTTGCCGATGTTTTTGATCGCCCGCTAACCGAGTTGATTGCTGCTACCGCTCCTCGCAAGGGTGGCGAACGCAATCAAATGTCAGGTGGTAACCGTCGCAGGCTTAAGAAACTTGCCAAAGAATATCTTCGTGCTGGCATGCACGTAAGCGACATGCACGCTTCGCTAAGCGCAATTGCTGAGCAACGAGAACTTTGGCAAAAATACTGCTCAATTCCTACCTCACCTCAGGTACCGCTTGGAATAAATGACGCCTTAGTTGCCTATCAAGGCTTTGTTGCAGACTTAGAAAAATTGCAAAGTCACCTTGATGAGGAATCTAACCCAACTCCACTTTTGGGCCTTTCGCTTCTTGAACTGAAACTAAAACTTCAATCTTTAGCCGAAGATACTGATGCGCTTGCCAACCTGGGAGATAGGTCATTGGTTATGACCAAACTTCGTGCTGCTGGATTAGCCCCTCTTGCAAGAGACCTTGGTAAATTGCACACCACCAAAGAACACATTGCATTGGAACTTGAACAGGCTTGGTGGCAATCGGCACTAGAGAGCTTGGTTTCTCGTGATTCGTCTGTTTTGAACTACATGCCAAAACAAATTGAATCCAACGAACTTAGATTCAGGGCGGCATACGAGGCGCAAATTGCTATGGGTGCAAAAACCGTTGCCCACGAAGCGGCTCAACGTTGGAAGATTGCTCTAACTGAAAACCCGGCACAGGCTTCAGCTCTAAAAGAGCTGCTAAGAACAAGAACTGCTAGCCTGCATTCGCTTGCCCAGGTGGCTCCTAGTATTTGGCCAGTGATTGCCCCTGTAGTTTTGGTTTCGCCATTCCAAGTTGCCGCGCAACTTTCCCCAAAGGCAGAATACGACTGCCTCTTGGTGCTAGATGCGGCCGGCACCAGCGTGGCAGAGAACCTTTCGGCCTTGAAGCGTTCAGCTCAGGTTATTGCCTTCGGTGACGATGCTGTTGCCGCACCCGTTGGCTTCGAAATTGAATCGCGGCCAACCCCTTTGGGGCGTGAATTTGAAGCGCCATCAATTTTTGACGAAGTTCGCCGTGCGTTTGGAGTGGAAACACTGCGTCGAAGCTATCGCGCCACCAGCCCCGCCCTGGGTGAGTTGATTAATCGTGAGTTCTACCAAAACAGAATTCAATTTGTGCCAACTGCCGCAGAGTACCAAGGCGAAAAGTCATTCAATCTTGAACTTGTACTTGAAGATAATCGTGCAAAAACCACCATTGAAGGCGCTACCGAGAGCCTTGATGCAGAACTAAATCACGTTGTTGAATTGATCTTCAATCACGCTCTGTGGCACCCGCAGCAGTCTCTCTTGGTTGCCAGCGCATCGGTCGTGCACGCTGAGCGAATTCGTTCGGCAGTAAAAGCTGGAATTCAACTAAGGCCAAATCTTGCAGAGTTTTTTGAAACTCATGGTCGTGAAAAGTTTGAGGTCACTCCGCTTGCTGACCTTACGCATCGAATCGCTGATCGGGTTATTTTTTCACTTGGTTTTGGGCGTACCTCGCACGGGGCTGTGCTTTCAAACTTTGGCCAGTTGAGCCAGGAGCATGGTCGCAGATACCTAGCCAATTTACTGGTGAGTGCTCGGCACCAGATAACGGTAGTCAGTTGTTTTGGCAGCGAGGACGTGCCAACTGACAGGCTCACCAATGGCGCAACTTTACTTAAAGACTTACTTGCTGCAACCGCTACAAACTCTCAGCCAGCAACCAAGCCAAGTGATCCAATGCTCGCCGATCTCAGCCTCAGGCTAAAAAAGCTGGGTGCAAGAGTTGATGAGACCTATTCAAACGAGCTGCCACTTGTTGTGTCATTCGCCAAGAATTCTGCAGTAATCGAACCTGACTGGTCTATTCCGGGGCAGAACCGTACTGAGAAATTCCGAATTCGACCAGGCCTATTGACCGCCATGGGCTGGAAATACATCAGGGTTTACAGTTTCGAACTGTTTTCAGATCCTCAGGCTGTGGCAATTCGAATTGCTGAACAGCTTGGTATGCAGGTAACAAAGCGCCCGCTGCCGCTATTTGACGAGAACGACAAAGCTTTTGAAGATTCAGATCAAGCCTGGGGTGACCGAGGCGATTCAAACGACATGAGACTTCGCCAAGATAAGCCGCCTCACTGGGGATAAACCTTAGAGCTAATCGCTTTTTTTGGAACCAGCACCAGAATCGTTGCGGTAAAAACCACTGCCCTTGAAAGTTACGCCCACTTGGCCGAATACTTTACGAAGTTCGCCGCCACACTCTGGACACACTGTTAGTGAGGCTTCACTTAGCGCTTGCTGAATATCGAAGCTGTGCTCGCACTGTTTGCAAGCGTATGAGTAGGTAGGCACGTTTCTATTTTAACCAGTTTGAGAACTTAGTAATGCCCACGGGGGTTACCACAGCATCCACAGGATAATCGTGAAGTTCGTGAGGAATCAGATCAAGCAACTCTTCTTCAAAAATAACCGCAACTACATAAGGAGCTGGTGCAAACTTTGGCAAGGCCCTGTCGTAGAAACCTTTACCTTTGCCTAGACGAATTCCAGCTTTGCTAATTGCCAGTGCGGGAATGATTGCTATGTCTACGTTGGCAGTGGTTCCAGTTGGTCCAGCTGCCTCTAAGAAACCAAGCTCACCTTCTTTAGTAGACCCGTCAAAGACAACCCAATCAAGATCGCCATCGCTTCGCACCACCGGCATCAAGACTTCGATGTCATTTTCCAGAGCCCAGTCCACAAACAGTTCAACATCAGGCTCGTTGCCAAATGGCAGATAACAGGCAACTCTGGTGACGCCGTTGACCAAACACAGCTCAGCTATGTGAACGTTAAATGCAGTAGCAAATTCAGGATTATATGAACGCGCGTTTCTGGCTGCAGCAAGTGCTGACCTCAGGGCCTTCTTCTCGCCTGCGACATCTTTGTTGTTCATGGCACTAATCTTGCCATCGTGGCTACTACTTTTGCTCTCACTCACGAAGAACTTGTTGTTCGCGTTGTTAAATTACGCGATGCTAAAAAAATAGAGCAGTTAGTTCTTGGAAACAGACCATGGCTAAAACCATGGGAAGCAACAAATCCTGAAGGCCCAAATTCTTTCGATTTCAAAGCCCAGATTCGCGGTCTGTTAAAGCAAATGAAACTTCAACAGGGTTTGCCTTTGATTATTGAATATCGTGGTCAAGTAGTTGGCCAACTAAATGTTTCCAATATTATTTATGGATCCGTAGGTAGCTGCATTCTTGGCTATTGGATTTCCCCCCAAGTAGCTGGCAAATCAATCATGCCTAAAGCTGTGGCATTAGTTTCTGATTACCTATTCAACGTTGCTGGACTGCATCGAATAGAGATTGCAATTCGCCCTGAAAACAGCGCTTCGCTTCGAGTTGTAGAAAAGCTGGGCTTCAGGTACGAGGGTCTAAAAGAGCGTTTTATTCACATCAACGGTGATTGGCGAGATCACTTCATATTTGCCTTAACTTTTGAAGAGGTGCCAAAGGGAATTCTCGAAAGATTCATCAGCGGCAGGGTGCCTCGCATTAGTTATCCATTTAAAAAATGAAATGGGTGCCTCAAAACACACCTGCTTAAATGGCCAAACTCTAGCAATTCAACTCATAGCGTTTAACTTATGAATTTCAATGGCTCTGGCGGACTGATGCTTCTCATCATTGCCGGGTTATGGGTGGGCGTATTTGTGCCTTCATGGTTCAAGCGCAGCGAAGACCGCCAAGTTCAACGCAGCACCACTCAAGTTGTTCGTGGTGAGATTCGAGACATCAAAAAAACATCCCCGGTCAACAAGATTTCATCGATTGCAGAGCAAAATTATCGACTCACACTAACCCGAAGAATTTTCGCAAGTGTCGCGTTTTTTGCATTTGCGGCAATAATTGCATCAATTTATGGGGCTGTGTCGCAAATTTTTTATTGGATTGTTACGTTTATTTTTTCAACGATTTTTGTGGTTTCAATCATCATTTCGCGGGCGGCAAAGCTAAAGAGTAAACAGCTTCTTTCAAGTGCAGTGAAAACGCGTTCTTCGAACTTTGCAACCAACTACATGAATGGTCTTAGGCCAGAGGTTGGTGCGGTAAATGCCGGAAGCCCAGTAGATACAAGGGCTTGGCAGCCTAATCCGTTGCCGGCACCTAAACAAAGAATTGGCGAACTAGAGTCGCCGACTCTCGCCGAGGTAGTTGAAATAGATCTGCAGGTTAATAAAAACGCTCCTGCAACTCTTGATTCAAGTGCTCTAGACGAGATTCTGCGTCGACGACGCGCCAATGGATAGTGCTTGCAAAAAAGAACTATCATCCCCAAATTCAATACCGATAGCACTAAAGTTTTAAACGATTCCGCATCATGAATTTCAGGAGAAAAAAGTATGGGGATTTTCAATAACGCAAAGAAGCTCTTTGAGAAAAACGCAGAGAGCATCGCCAAGGATGCAGGCAAGCTTGCCGCCGAAGTCGTAGACGAGGTAGCAACTGTCGCAGCCGACCTAGAAAAGAAAGTGGATCAAACCGTGAAGAAAGTTGAAAAGAAGGCTACTAAGGCAGTTAAGACTGCAAGCAAGTCAGCTTCAAAGGCAACCAAGACTGCAGGTACTGCAGTAAAGAAGGCTGCTTCAACCGCAAAGAAGGCAACTGCTGCTAAGAAGCCAGTTGCAAAGAAGGCTGTTGCGAAGAAGACTGTTGCAAAGAAGGCAGCTCCTAAGAAGGCAGTAGCGAAGAAGGCTCCTGCTAAGAAGGTTGTTGCTAAGAAGACTGTTGCAAAGAAGGCAGCTCCTAAGAAGACTGCTGCGCGCAAGCCAGCAGCTCGCAAGGTAGCAAAGAAGAAGTAATTTTTCTTTCCTTTTATAAAAAAGAACCCTGCCGTTTGGCAGGGTTCTTTTTTGTTTGGGTGCTTACTTTCTTAAGACCCAGGAAGAAGCTTTGGTTAGAGTTTCGTGTTGAAATTTGAAACCGGTGCTCAAGAGTTTTTGAGCGGACATGTTCTGGCTGCAGAGTAACAGTTCTGTCGCGGCTTCACCGAAGGCAAGTTTCAAAGCAAATGCAGGTACCGGAATTATCGAGGGGCGCTTTAGTTGTCTGGCCAGCTCTTGAACTATGTCGGAACATGTTGCCGGTTGTGGGGCAGTTAGGTTAAATGCTCCTGCTGCCTTTGGGTCTTTTATCAAATGGATAATTGCTGCAGCTTCATCAACCTGACTAATCCAAGCCCACCACTGCTTGCCACTTCCGAGTGGCCCACCCACACCAAGCTTTATCAATGGCAAAAGTCGGCCAAGAGCTCCTAGTTCTCTAGACATGACCATGGTGGTCCTGGCAAGAATTACGCGAACCCCTTTGGGTGCCTTGAGTGCTTCTTGTTCCCACGCAAAAGCTAGATCACTTAAGAAACCAGAACCTTTAGGTGAATCTTCGGTTAGCACCGCAGAACCGGTGTCTCCGTAATAACCGGATGCTGAGCCGCTAACAAATACTTTTGGCGGATTCTTGGCCGCTGCCATTGCCTCAACCAGCGTGCGGGTTGAATTAATTCGAGAGCTAACGATCTCTTGTTTATAAGATTTGGTCCACGGAATTTTGCCGGTTGTTGCCCCTGCCATATTCACTACGGCATCTATGGTTTCCATGGTGCCAGGGGTCAGATAACCCTTTGCAGGGTTCCACTCCACTTCGTCTGAACTTGTTGCCTTGCGTCTAACAAGTTTGATTGCCTCGTGACCTGCTGCATTCAGTTGTCTAGCTACCTCAGAACCTACTAGGCCGGTAGCGCCAGAGATTAAAACTCTCATCAGAACTCATCCGGGTTTGGGCCGGTGCGAAGGCCTTCATCCAGGCTGGCCATTACCGCCATGTCATCGGCGTCTAGGTTGAAATCAAACACCGATATGTTCTCTTGAAGCCTAGAAACGGTAGCTGTTTTAGGAATAACTAAATTACCTAGATCAACGTGCCAGCGCACGATTATTTGGGTGGGGGTCTTCGAGTGCTTTTCTGCAATTGCTAGTACTCGAGCGTCATCGTTGTATCTGCCTCTTGCAAGCGGTGACCAAGCTTCTGTGGCAATGCCGTGAGTTTTGTTGAACTCACGAACGGTTGCCTGCTGGAAACCGGGATGTAGTTCAATTTGATTAAGAGCCGGAACGGTTCCGCCGGCCGCCAGCAGTGCTTCAAGGTGTACGGGTTGAAAGTTTGATACGCCAATACCGTGAATTTTTCCTGACTGCATGGCTTTTTCAAAGGCTGCCCAAGTTTCAACGTACAAGTTTTGCTGCGGCTTTGGCCAATGCACCAAAAGCATGTCGATGTAATCAATGTCAAGGCGAGCGAGGCTTTCATCGATAGCTTCTAGGGCACGATCAAAGCCTTGGTCATCGTTCCAGATCTTTGTGGTCACAAAAATGTCTTCACGTGGTATTCCGGCCGACCGCACACCGGCACCAATTTCCGCTTCATTGCCGTAGAAGGCAGCGGTATCGATTCTGCGGTATCCGGTTTCGATTGCCTTTGCAATCAGGCCTTCAGCAATATCGGTGCCGAGTTTATAAACGCCAAGACCAAGCTGGGGCATCAGTTGGCCGTTATTGAGTTTGAGGACTGGGCTTAAATTTGCATTCATGTTAACTCCAAGGGCCAAAGAGAGGATTCCATTCCTCAATCACACGTTCTCCAATGCAACCGGCGATATCGATTGGATCTTGGTCTAATAATTCGGCCAAACCTTTGAGGGACTCAAATCTCCAAATTAGAAGCGCCGAGGCCGAATCAACCATTGGCCCACTGGCAAGCAAGGCACCGTCTTTTAATCGTTCACCCAACCACTCACGGTGAATCGGCCTCACCTCGCCAAGGTGTTCAGGGGTTGCGGTGTAGAGATAGGTGACGGCGTAAGAAGTAAAAACACCAGCCTAAAGCCGGGAGCTCAGGCGTTTTATCGGTGTTCTAGATCCAGCTAGGCAGCCACATGTGCGCATGCCAGTACCAGTATGGAATCCAGGTGCCATTCCAGATTGGCAGGAAGAATATCGTGGCCAGCAGGCATAGGGCCGCGTAGAGCAGGAACAGACCCTGAGCGCGGATTGGGCGCGCGGCTTGATAGACGTAGTGCCTAGCCACAAAGATCAGCGCCAAAATCATCCATGGCAAAAATGCGATTGCGTAAAACTGAAAAGTGGTGCGGTTCAAGAACAGCAACCAAGGTAGGTAGCCACCGGAGATGCCAAGCAAAATAATTCCGGCACTGCGTTGACGCGTCTTCACAAACCAAACGGCCAAAAAGAACACCGATGCCGCCGCCGGCCACCAGATGAATGGATTGCCGAGTGCAGTGATGGCGCTCGAGCAATCTGCGCTGGAGTTGCAACCTGGTTCGCCGGCTGTCAGGCCCTCGTAGAAGAAGCTGGTTGGGCGAATTGCAAATAACCAACTAAGCGCATTCGCCGAGTAGTTGTGTGGCGTGTGGAGGCCAACGTGAAACCCGTAGGCGTCCTTGTGATATTGAATCAGCGAGGTGAACCAGTTGCCGGTCACGTGGCGGTCGTAGCCGCCCTGGGCCAGGTAGTCCGACAGCGCCAGCTGCGGCGGGATCGCCGTGGCCAGCGAGGTCATCATCTTCAGCCGCTCGACCTGCGGCGCGTAGCGCCCCGCCGCCGCCCAGCCCACGCGGTAACCGGGTGCCAGGCATTTGGAAAACGACGCGCAGTGCAGCACCCCGCCCTGCTGGTCGAAGGCCTTGGCCG
>ERZ1034365.555-NODE-555-length-20564-cov-5.972177_pt1 | contig 20564 bp, 24 predicted proteins | sample MGYA00520615_ERZ1034365 | MGnify/ENA primary metagenome ERZ1034365 (study PRJEB33736, sample SAMEA104284505) | Azolla filiculoides | biome: Urban; feature: Water surface; material: Ditch water | place: Netherlands | collected 2015-10-28 | depth 0-0.1 m ... | reverse complement strand
CCGCAATCCTCAAGCAGATGCTTCAAGGGGACGCCGGTGAATTCGGAACAGGAGAGCATGCCGTGCGTGTATTGCACGGTCGGCACCGCGACATTGCCCCACTCGAGACCGGTATTGGCGCCGCACTCGATGAAGTGGATGCGCGATACGGAGGGCAGGCGCATCAGTTCATCCAGCGTATAAACCTTGGGCTTCTTGAGCAGCGAGTCATCCGACCCGTTGATCATCAGGCGATGCTTGGACGGATCGATGTCGTGCCAGCCCTGGTGATGGCGCTCGAAATGCAGGCCGGACGGCGTGATGATGCCGAACAGACCCTGCAGCGGAGCGAATGACACCGAGGCACCGCCAACGCGGGCGAGGCCCGGCGATTCGCGGCGCAGCAACTGGCTCTCGTACTTCGACGGCATGCCGTACGGATTGGTCGCCACGGGGAGGCCGAGCGAGGTCGTCCAGGCGGGGTTTTCCAGAATATTCGGGTCGCCTTCGCTGGCGCGCACGACCTTGGGCAGCGCCAAAGCCGCCCCGGCGGCAAACAGGCTCTTGCGCAGGAAGTCGCGGCGCCCGTCAGCAACGGCCTGGACTTGTGCTTCCGTCAGGAAGTTTTCCGGTGCGGGCCGCAGACGCCCCGGTTGTTTTGTGATGTCACCCATATGGACAAACCCCTCTGATTATTTGACGTCAGTACTGCAATTCACTGGCGACACGCCCAGTTCTTCACCCAGATCGCGGCTGGCCACCGTGATGCTGACCGTCCGGCAGATGTCGACAAAATTCGGATCGACCACCCGATAAAAGACTGTGCTCCCCTCGCGCCGCCGGTCGACCACCCCGGCCCGGTAAAGAATGTTGAGATGGCGAGAGATATTGGCTTGTGTCAGGCCTATTTTTTCCACGACTTCATGGACAGGGCGCTCTTCAGCACACAGACACGAAAGGATGCGCAAGCGGGTGGGATCGGCCAGCAATCCGAAGTAATGCGCGACCTGCTCGAAAACCTGTAGTGTCTCGTCCATATCGTTTTTGATTTCAATCAAGCTTAAAATGTATAACTGACCGTTTATATAGTCAACATCTAATATTGTTGCGTTGCAGCATGCATTTTTTCCAAAAGGCTTATAACCTTGGCGCTACGCTGATCCGGGCAACTCAATAACAATCTTGGCTAGTTGGCGTTCCGACCACATTTGAGGAGATGTCTCGATGAAACTGTTTGCTCCCATCGCAGCCCTGTGTCTGCTGGCCGTTGCCAGCACTTCGCAGGCTGCCGACCCGTACCTCGGCCGCAACCTGGCCGCCACCTGCGCCAACTGCCACGGCACCAACGGCCATGCGGTCAAGGGCTCCGGCATGGACGCCCTGGCCGGCATGGATAAGGCCAAGATCCTGCAAAAACTGGCTGATTACAAGAGCGGCGACAAGCCGGCTTCGATCATGCATCAGATATCCAAGGGCTACACCGAAGCCCAGCTTGATCTGATCGCCGGCTATTTCGCCGCACAAAAATAAGGGGAGCCCACGATGATGCTCATTAAAAGACGCGATTTCCTGAAAGTCGGCGCCGCAGCTGGTGCGATGGCTTCACTCTACGGCTGTGCCGGTGGCGCCAAGAAGGCCAGCGGCCATGTCGTCGTGGTCGGCGGCGGCTACGGCGGCGCGACCATCGCCAAGTACCTGCGGATGTGGAGCGAAGGCGGCGTTCAGGTGACACTGATCGAACGCAACCCGACCTTCATTTCCTGCCCGATTTCCAACCTGGTCATCGGCGGCATGAAGACCATGGAAGACATCACCGTCAGTTACGACGGCCTGAAGAACACCTGGGGCGTCCGCGTCGTCCAGGATGACGTGGTGGGCGTCGATGCCGCGAAAAAGACCGTATCCCTGAAGACGGGCGGCAGCTTGAGTTATGACCGTCTGGTGCTCTCGCCGGGTGTCGACTTCATGTATGACCAGATTCCCGGCCTGAACAACGCAGATGCCCAGTCGAAAATCCTCCATGCCTGGAAGGCCGGCGCTCAAACGGTCGCCCTGCGCAAGCAACTGGAAGCCATGAAGGACGGCGGCACCTACGCTATCGCCATTCCCAAGGCCCCCTACCGCTGCCCGCCCGGACCTTACGAGCGCGCCTGCCTGGTTGCCGACTATTTCAAGAAGAACAAGCCGAAGTCCAAGGTCGTCATCCTCGACGCCAACGAAGACGTGATGTCCAAGAAGGGCTTGTTCACCAAGGCCTGGGCCGACCTCTACAAGGGCATGATCGAGTACCGCAACAACAGCGAGGTCAAGGATGTCGAAGTCGGCACCAATACGGCCGTGCTCGAATTCGACAAGTTCAAGGCTGATGTGCTCAATGTCATCCCGCCGCACCGCGCCGGCGACATTGCCGCCAAGTCGGGCATCAAGCTGATCAACAACCGCTGGGTGGACGTCAACTGGCTGTCGATGGAATCAACCAGTACCCCAGGCATCCACATCCTCGGCGACGCCGTTTTCCCGGCGCCGACCATGCCGAAGTCCGGCCACATGGCCAACCAGCACGGCAAGCTGGCCGCCGCCGCCATCATCAACATGCTGGCCGGCCAGGAGCCGAATCCCGAGCCGGTGGTGATGAATACCTGCTACAGCTTCGTCGATAGCAAGAACGTCATCCACGTTTCGTCGGTGCACCAGTACGACGCCGCGACCAAGACCGTGCAACCGGTCAAGGGCGCCGGCGGCGTCTCGGCGGCACGCAATGAGCTGGAAGGCAAGGTGGCAATGGGTTGGGCCAAGAATATCTGGGCCGACATGCTGGTCTGATTGTTCGACGCTTCAAAATCAAAAGGCCGCGCAAGCGGCCTTTTGTCATTTCACCCGGCGCACACTCAATCCAGCGTTGCGATGAACTCCGCCACCGCATGAGTTTCGAGTTCGGAGAGCTTGGAGGCAATGGTATGCATGATCGCGTTGTCATTGGTCCGCTCGCGCTTGTTGAACTGCTTGATCTGATCCTCGATATAGCGGGGATGCTGTCCGGCAAGTCGCGGCAACTGCGGCGTCCCCAGCCCTTGGGCGCCATGACAGGTAGAACAGGCCGGCAGGCCGGAGAACTGATTGCCACGCATGAAAACAAATTTGCCGACAGCCAGCAATTCCGGATCGCGAGCCGGACGGGGACCAACCACCTTGGCCTGGAAGAAAGCCCCCAAAGCCTTCATTTCAGCGGGAGTCAGCTCTTCCGTCTGCGGCTTCATGGTGTCGCTGTTGCGCTTGCCGGACTTGAAATCAGCCAGTTGCTTGGCGATGTAATCGGCATGCTGGCCGGCCAGACGCGGAAAGACCGGGCTGGCCGATTCGCCTTCCATGCCATGGCAGAGGAAACAACGCCCCGACACGATTTCTTCGGCACGGGCCAGATCGGCAGCCGATGCGGGCATGGCACAAGCCATTGCAAGCATCGCTCCGGCTAGTTGTATTCCGATCTTTTTCATTTCCCACCCTCTCGGCTCAAAGTTAATAATTAAATCGTAATTTGCTTACGCTTGGCTTGCAAGGTTCAGGCGTGCCCGGTACTGCCGAAGCCACCTTCACCGCGATGACTGGCATCGAAGTCATCAACGATATTGAACCCGACCTGCAACACCGGCACGACGACCAACTGGGCGATGCGGTCCAGCGGGTTGAGGGTAAAGCCGACGTGGCCCCGGTTCCATACCGAAACCATCAGCTCGCCCTGATAGTCGCTGTCGATCAGCCCGACCAGATTGCCGAGCACGATGCCGTGCTTGTGGCCCAGGCCGGAGCGCGGCAGGATCATGGCGGCCAGGCCGGGATCGGCGAGATGAATGGCCATGCCGGTCGGCACCAAGGTCGTCTGACCCGGCGCCACATGCAGCGGGGCTTCGATACAGGCGCGCAGGTCAAGCCCTGCGGAACCGGGTGTCGCGTATTCCGGCGGGCTTTCGCGCAGGCGGTTGTCGAGAATTTTTACGTCGATTCGATGCATCAGTCTTTCCTCGTCAATGTGGCTATATGTTCTATCAACTGGCGCGCCAGTACCGACTTGGGGGCGGGCGTCAGCGGATGGACGCCGGCATCGTCGAACAGCACGAGCCGGTTGTCCTCGCCGCCGAAGCCTTCCTGGATCAGATTGCCGGCGATCAGCGGAATATTTTTCTTGCGGCGCTTGCTCTGCGCATACTCTTCAAGGTTGCGACTCTCTGCCGCGAACCCGACGCAGAACGGGCCATCGGCCAGCGCCGCCACCTCGGCCAGGATGTCCGGATTCTCGATCAGCTCGATCGGCGGAATACCGCCCGTATCTTTCTTGAGCTTGTGTTCGGCCGCATTGGCAACGCGATAATCGGCCACCGCCGCGACGCCGATGAAGATATCCGCCGCCGCAGCCCGCGCCATCACGGCCGCGTGCATGTCGAGCGCACTCTGCACCTTGATGCATTCAACACCTTGTGGAGCGGCCAGGCCAACCGGGCCGGAAACCAGCGTCACATCCGCTCCCGCCTGCCGGGCGGCACGGGCCACGGCATAACCCATGCGGCCGGAGGACAGATTGGTAATGCCACGCACCGGATCGATTGCCTCGAAGGTCGGTCCGGCCGTGATCAAGACCTTCCGGCCGGCCAATAGCTTGGGTGTAAAGAAGGCGATGACCTCTTCGAGAATCTCCTCGGGCTCGAGCATGCGGCCGGCGCCCACCTCGCCGCAGGCTTGCTCGCCGCTGGCCGGACCGAGAATCTGCACACCATCGGCCTGCAACTGCGCAACATTGCGCTGCGTCGCCGGGTTTTCCCACATCTGGCGATTCATCGCCGGCGCCACGAGCAGGGGGCAATCGCGGGCCAGGACCATGGTGGCCAGCAGGTCGTCGGCCATGCCGTGCGCGATGCGGGCGAGGAAATCAGCCGAGGCTGGTGCCACGACAATAAGGTCGGCCTGACGCGAGAGGTCGATATGCGCCATCGCATTCGGCATCCGGGCATCCCACTGATCGAGATAGACCGGCTGGCCGGATAGCGCCTGGAAGGTAGTCGCCGTCACGAAGTGCGTCGCCCCTTCGGTCATCGCCACCTGCACATCGGCGCCTTGCTTGCCGAGCAGGCGGACCAGCTCGGCTGCCTTGTAGGCGGCGATGCCACCCGTCACCCCGAGAACGACACGTTTTCCCTGTAATTCCATTGTCATACCGTTAGAATTGGACTTAGCTCATTCTAACGGAAAAGAATATGGCGATTACCGACTGGCCGGAAGGCGAACGTCCGCGCGAGCGACTGCTGGCACTCGGCCCGCAAGCACTCTCCGATGCCGAACTCCTGGCCATCTACCTGCGCGTCGGCATTCGCGGCAAAAGCGCGGTCGATCTGGCCCGCGATCTGCTCCACCGTTTCGACGGCCGACTGGGCAGCCTGGCCGAAGCGTCGCTCACCGAACTGGCCAGCGTTTCCGGTATCGGACAGGCCAAGGCTGCGCAGTTGAAGGCCAGCTTCGAACTGGCCCGACGCGCCCTTTCACAAGACCTGGCGACCCGCGACAGCTTTACTTCGCCGGGCAAGGTGCGCGACTGGCTGCGCCTCAAACTGGCCAGCCGGGGCCATGAAGTCTTCATGGCCCTCTGGCTCGATGCCCAGAATCGCCTGCTCAAGGCCGACGAGCTATTCACCGGCACACTGACCCAGACCTCGGTCTATCCACGCGAAGTCGTCAAGACCGCACTCGCCCACAACGCTGCCGCCGTCATCCTGGCGCACAATCACCCCTCCGGCATCGCCGAGCCGTCAAGGGCCGACGAGATGCTAACCCGGTCCCTGAAAGATGCCCTGGCGATGGTCGACGTCAAGGTGCTCGACCACTTCATTGTGGCCGGCAACACCCCGCCGCTCTCCTTCGCCGAACGGGGTTTACTATAAAGTTCAATAAACCCCTTGAAACGACCAAGTACTTTTGGTTATACTTGCGGGCTCTCTTCTAGCGAATTCTGGAGCACCATCATGGCGCGAGTCTGCCAAGTAACGGGTAAAGGCCCGATGGTTGGGAACAAGGTTTCCCATGCCAACAATAGAACCAAACGCCGCTTCCTGCCGAACTTGCAGTACCGTCGTTTCTGGGTCGAATCTGAAAACCGCTTCCTGCGCCTGCGTGTTTCCAACGCCGGTCTGCGCCTGATCGACAAGAACGGCATCGATGCCGTCCTGGCTGACCTGCGCGCTCGCGGCGAAGTCTGATAAAGAAGGAAAAATAAAATGGCTAAAGGCGGTCGCGAAAAAATCAAGCTGGAATCTACAGCTGGCACCGGTCACTTCTATACCACCTCCAAGAACAAGCGCACGACGCCTGCCAAACTGGAGTTCATGAAGTACGACCCGAAGGCTCGTAAGCACGTTGCTTACAAGGAAGTCAAGCTGAAGTAAATTCAGCCTGCTCCAGCATTCGACAAACCCGCCTTTCGGCGGGTTTTGTTTTTTCAGGCCCGCTGTTTCTGCCTGAACAGCAAGGCGGCGTAGACCACGATGCCGGTGAAGACCAGCACGGACCAGTTGGCCATCGACAGGCCGAACATTTCCCAGTCACGGGTGGTGCAGAAGCCGGTGGCCAGGAACATCGATGGCCATGCCATGCCCAGCCAGTCGACGAGGCGCTCGATGAGGTTCGGATTGGTAAAGCTGCACTCGGGCGCCAGATGCGGAAAAGCCTGCATCCAGGTCTGGTAGCCTGCGACGCCAGCGCCGAGCATGGCCAGACCGCCCGCCAGCGCAGCCCACAGCAGGCGCCCGGCCGGCCAGATGAATCCAAGCAGGCCGATAAAGCCGATGACGATATAAAGCAGCCGCTGGAAGATACATAGCGGGCAAGGGGCCAGCCGCAGCAGGGTCTGCAATTCCATACCGACCGCAACGAGACCCAGACAGCCCAGCCCCAGGGTCGCGAACCAGGCACGCATGGGCACTTTTGACCAATTCATCAAGACAATTCCTCTGAAGACGATGAGTCGGGATTCTATGCCATCGACTGCTCCAGTTGATATGTGCGAATTTTCCGGATACTGGCGGGGAACAGGAAGGTGGACCGCCGCCCGGCAGGTGGTTAAGATTGGCGGATGAATACACGCATACTGCTTGTCGAAGACGACGAACGCCTGGCCGAACTGACGGCTGAATACCTGACCAAGAACGATCTGCAAGTCAGCATCGAGCCGCGCGGCGATACCGCAGAGGCACGCATCCTGGCCGAGCAGCCCGATCTCGTCATTCTCGACGTCATGCTGCCCGGCAAGGACGGCTTCGAAGTCTGTCGCGCCGTCCGCCCACAGTATCGCGGCGTAATCCTCATGCTGACGGCTCGCGACGAGGACTTCGACCAGATCCTCGGCCTCGAGATGGGCGCCGACGACTACATCGCCAAGCCTGTCCAGCCACGCGTCCTGCTCGCCCGCATCAAGGCCCTGCTGCGCCGCCTGCCGACAGCCGGCGAGGCGGGCAACGGCGAAGCCGAAACCATGGTCTTCGGCCAGTTCAGGATCAGTCAGGCGACCCGTACCGCTTCGCTGAACGGCCAGACCATCGACCTGACCACGGCCGAGTTCGACCTGCTCTGGCTGCTCGCCTCACATGCCGGCAATGTGCTGTCACGCGACGATCTGCTGCAGGAACTGCGCGGCATCGGCTTCGACGGCCTGGATCGCTCGATCGACGCCCGCATTTCCCGCCTGCGCAAGAAGCTCAATGACGACCCTGAGAACCCGACGCGCATCAAGACCGTGCGTGGCAAGGGTTATCTTTTCAGCAAGCATGACTGGAACTGATCCCCAAAGCGGGGAAGCAAGCCCGAAAGAACAAAACCAGGGTCTGGCCCGTTCGCTCATCCGGGTTGCCTTGCCGCGCTGGCGCGGCGGTCGCTACAGCCTGTCCAAGCTGTTCTTCAATTTCTACCTGCTGGCGATGGGTTCCTTCGTCGCCATTGCCTTCACCGCCGATTTCGTCATTTCCACCGCCCAGCGGGGCATTACCGACGATTACGCCCGCCGCTTCATGCGCGGCACGATCACCCTGATCGAAGACGAACTCTTCCGTCAGCCGCGCCGGGACTGGCAAAAGCGGGTCAAGGAACTCGATGACAAGTTTTCCTACAACCTCGGCATCGTCGAACGCATTACCCTCGACCGCACCCTGACCCCCAGCCAGGTCCTCAAGCTCGATTCCGGCGACATCGCCATCGACCACGACGGGGACATCATGTATCACCGCCTCGGCACCTCCAGCCAGGTGCTGGTGGTCGGCCCCCTGGCCTCGAACCGCAACCCCGAACTGAAAGACAGGCTGCCGCTCGAACTGCGCCTGCGCCTGCTGACCTGGAGCCTGATCGGCCTCATTTTTGCCGTCGCACTGTGGTTCTGGATCCGCCCGGTCTGGCGTGACCTCGAAGGCCTGCGGCAGACGGCGCTCGATCTCGGTGACGGCCATTTCGACGCCGTATCGCCCCCGGTCCGCACCCAGCTTTTCGCCCCGCTCTCCGACACGATGAACAGCATGGCCGAGCGTATCCGCCAATTGCTGGCGACTCACCGCGAGCTTTCCTGCGGCATCTCGCATGAGTTGCGGACACCCATCGCGCGCATGCGCTTCGCGCTCGAAATGCTCTCCGAAACCGACGCCCCCGAGGAACGCGCTCGCCTGTGGGCGATGATGGAGGCCGACCTCGATGAACTCGACCAGCTCATCGACACCAGCCTGACCTATGCCCGCTTCGAGCGTGAAGCCCCGCAGGCCCATTTCTCCAGCGTCAAGGCGGCAGAGTGGCTGGGCGACGAGGTCGATGCGGTGCGCCTGCTCGGGCGCCAGCTCGAAGTCTCGGTCAATACGGATCAACTGCCCGAAAACCTCTGCATCGACCTTGACCGCAAGGCCATGCCCTACGCCCTGCGCAATCTGCTGCGCAACGCCTTCAAATACGCCAGCAAGCGCATCATGGTCAACGCCGAACTACGTGGCGACAACATGCTGATCCACGTCGACGACGACGGCATCGGTATTCCGCCCGAAGAGCGCGAGCACATCTTCTCGGCTTTCACCCGCCTCGACCGCTCGCGCGACCGCTCGACCGGCGGTTACGGCCTGGGCCTGGCCATTGCGCGGCGCGTCCTCGAACTGCATGGCGGGACCGCCACGGCCGATGCCTCGCCGCTCGGTGGCGCTCGTTTCACGCTGACCTGGAAAGCCCGCCAATAGGGATTTCCTTCGGTCGTTACACAGCGTCACACAAGATCAAAACCCGTTACCTCTCGGCCACGCTTGCGCCACAGACCTGAACGCCTGCGCTCCCTACAATGCGAGGCATGGAAGTAAGCCAGACCCGCCAAGAGGAAAACGAGGAAATGATCAACATGAACATCAAACAATTTATCGAAGCCACCCGCCAGTACCTGTTCGACATGGCAGCCGCCCAGCCGGCGCTGGTCAGCATTCCGCTCAGCGGGGATCGCTAATGGCTTTTGCCGACAACCTGCCGATCAGCGAATCACTCGGTGTCTTCATTGGCATCACGGGATTCGACTGGCTTTCGGAAGGTCAGGCTGAGCCATTCAAGGCCGCCGCCACTGCCGTTGCTGCCGGCGCAGCAATCGCCCTCGCCCGTCTGTGGCTGAAGCGACGCCACAAGGACTGAACCGATTTACCCTCCTCTCGAAATCCCCCCGATTCGAGAACTCCCTGTTACCCCGCCCTCGTGGCGGGGTTTTTTTTGCCACGACTACACTATCCGCAGCAGAAATCAGATAATCCCTCCCTTGCCTTCTGCTTTGCCAAGCAGAGGGAAGACCTTTCCTCCAAACTGCTGAAACATCCTCGAGCGCTGACCGCATGAAGCAAGCCCCCTTTCCCGCCACACCGTTGCTCAATGGCACCGATGCCGAACAGAAGCGGCGGGAGATTCTCGACTATTTTCATGCGACCTATGATCGCTATGAACAGTTGTTCGAGGTGCTGAGCTGCGACGAGGCCTACCTCGTCAAACCGATCGCCCTGCGTCATCCGCTCATTTTCTATTTTGGCCACACCGCGACCTTTTTCATCAACAAGCTGGTGCTGGCAGGACTGATCGAACAGCGCATCAATCCGGGCTTCGAGTCCATGTTCGCCATCGGCGTCGACGAAATGAGCTGGGATGACCTCAGTGACGTTCGCTACAACTGGCCGCGCGTAGACGAGGTACGCACCTACCGGCAGAGCGTCCGGCAGGTCGTCGACCAGCTCATTCGCCTGCAGCCGCTGAATCTGCCCATCGCCTGGGAAGACCCGTTCTGGATCATCCTGATGGGTATCGAGCATGAGCGCATCCATCTCGAAACCTCGTCGGTGCTGATTCGCCAGCATCAGCTCAGATACGTCCGCCCCCATCCGGCCTGGGCCCCTTGTCGCGTCAGCGGCGTGGCACCGGAAAACAGCCTGATCGACATTCCAGCCGCCCAATTCGAGCTCGGCCGCGACCGCAAGGCACCCCTTGTCTACGGCTGGGACAATGAATTCGGCCAGCACGAGGTGTCCACCGCCGCATTCCAGGCCAGTCGCCATCTGGTCACCAATCACGAATTCCTGGCCTTTGTCGAGGCCGGCGGCTATGCCGACGACTCGCTATGGCCCGAAGAAGGGGCCGCCTGGAAAAAATTCGCCCAGGCCGAGCACCCGACCTTCTGGATCAGGGACGGCGCGCAATGGCGCCTTCGCCTGATGCTTGAAGAAGTCCCCATGCCCTGGAACTGGCCCGTCGAGACCAATTATCACGAGGCCAAAGCCTTCTGCAACTGGAAGGCACGCAGTAGCGGTCAGGCCGTGCGCCTGCCGAGCGAGGACGAGTGGCAGGCACTGCGTCGCTTCGCCGGGATCGACGACCTTGCCACCAGGCTGCCGGCCAACATCGGGCTCGCTCAGGAGGCCTCGAGTTGCCCAGTCGATCGCTTTGCCCATGGTCCGCTGTTTGATGTCGTCGGCAATGTCTGGCAATGGCAGGAAACACCGATCTACCCCTTGGCCGGCTTTGAAGTCCATCCGATCTACGACGACTTCACGACACCGACCTTCGACGAACGCCACAACCTGATCAAGGGCGGCTCGTGGATTTCCTGCGGCAACGAAGCGGCACCGATCTCGCGCTACGCCTTCCGTCGCCATTTCTTCCAGCATGCCGGTTTCCGTTATGTCGTGGCCGATGCAGCAGCGACCCAGCCTGCCTCGCACTACGAAACCGACCGGCTGATCTCGGAATACATCGAATTCCATTACGGCGACGCCTATTTCGGCGTCGCCAATTTCCCGCGGACACTGGCCCAACTGGCCATCGAAACCATGGGCGGGCGACCGGCGCACAAGGCGCTTGATCTCGGCTGCGCCACCGGCCGGGCAACTTTCGAGCTGGCCCGACATTTCGATCAGGTTACCGGCATCGATTTCTCCGCCCGCTTCATCGGCGTCGGCACCCAACTGGCAGAGCAAGGCCGGCTTCGTTACACGCTGACCGAAGAAGGCGAACTGGTCAGCTACAAGGAATGTTCGCTGAGCACCCTGGGCCTTGCCGAGATGGCCCCCAAAGTCGAATTCTTCCAGGGCGATGCCTGCAACCTGAAACCGGTCTTTGCCGGCTACGACCTCATCCTCGCCGCCAACCTGATCGATCGCCTGTACAGCCCGAGCCTCTTCCTCGAGACAGTCCATGAGCGACTGAATCCCGGTGGCCTGCTCATGCTGACTTCACCCTATACCTGGTTGCCGGAGCACACAAAACGCGAGGAGTGGATAGGCGGTTTCAAGAAGGACGGCGAAAACTTCACCACCTTCGATGGCCTGAAAGCCCTGCTCGGCAAACACTTCCGCCTGCTGCACGGACCGGAATCAGTACCCTTCGTGATCCGTGAAACAAAACGGAAATTTCAGCACACCCTTTCGGAAGTCACCATCTGGGAACGGATCTAGTGTAGTGCTGCACACTAGCCTTCAAGCCGCTTCACCGAACCAGTTGGCGCCGAGGCAGGCGCGCAGGGCCAGGCGGGCCCGGTGGAGCTGGACCCAGCAGTTATTGGTTGTGATACCCAGGGTCCGGCAGATTTCATCGGTATCGAAGCCGAGCACCTCGCGCATCGTGAATATGCGCGCGCTGGCGTCAGGCAGGCGGTAGAGGCAGGCTTCGAAGACTTCCCAGAACTGCTTGTTCTCTGTCGCCTGCTCCGGCGACTGCCACTCGGATGGACGGGTGTCTTCGGCCCAGTGCTGGCGGTCGTCAAAAAAGGCGTTCAAATCCTCGTCGGCATCACTGCAGACCACCGCGTTCTCCCGAACCCTTGCGCGCAGCACATCGATGATCTTGTTCTTCAGGATGGCGAGCACCCAGGTGCGCAGCGAGGCGCGCGAAGCGAATTTTTCCTTCCCCGTCAGGGCACCCGCCAGCGCCTCCTGCACGGCATCCTCGGCCTGGGCACGGTCGCGCAACTGCATCTCGGCGAAGCGCAGCATGTCGCGACGCAATCCTGTGAGAAACTCGGGGTCGTGCAGTGGGTCCGTAGACATGGCGGCTCGTCAGTTTTTATCGTCGTGGATGATACTGCATAAAAAATTGTAAGGTTTTGATGGCCGCACCGACTAATGCATCAGGCCCCCAAGCCAAGGACGCAAAACAGGAACTGTAATGATCAGCTGCAAGGAAGCCACCCGCCTCGCCTCGCTACAAATGGAACGCAAGCTCAGCCTCTGGGAGCGCTTGCAGTTTCGTCTGCATCTGGTGATTTGCACAGGCTGCCGACGTGCCGAAAGACAGTTCGCCTTCATGCGTCAGGTCACAGGGGCCTGGATGAATCAGAAAGACTGATCGCAGCACCTCACTCAACGGAGAAAATCATGAAAAAGCAAACCATCGTTTCCCTCGCAGTCGGCACCACCTTTGCCGCCATCGCCCTCAGCCCGCTTGCCCACGCCAGCGAAAACCCGTTTGGCGCGACCAAGCTGCAAGCCGGCTACCAACTGGCCCAAGCCGACACCAAGATGAAGGACGGTGCCTGCGGCGGCGACAAGAAGATGGACGCCAAGTGCGGTGCCGCCAAGAAGGCCGCTGAAGCCAAATGCGGCGCCGACAAGAAAATGGATGCCAAATGTGGCGCCGACAAAGCCAAGGGCAAGGCCGCCGAAGGCAAGTGCGGTGGCGACAAGATGAAGGATGCCGCCTGCGGCGCCAAGAAGTAATCACCGACTGAGCAATGGCGGCGCGGGGCTCGCCCCGCCCGCCGTTCTTCCCTCACCGGAAACCCTCACATGCATCCACGCCACGCCCATGGTGCCGGTCTCGGCTTTCGCCGCGAACTGATCGCGCCCTTGCAGGCCAAGGTGCCCGACGCCATCCGCTTCTTCGAAATCGCCCCGGAAAACTGGGCCGGCATGGGCGGACGTTCGGCCCGGGATTTGCGCCATTTCACCGAGCGTTACCCCTTCGTCTGCCACGGCCTCTCCCTGTCGCTGGGTGGCCCCGGCCGGCTCGACGAGGCACTGCTCAGACGTATCAAAAGCTTCATGGCCGAACACGGCATGACGCTCTACACCGAACACCTGTCCTGGTGCGCCGATGACAGCCATCTCTACGACCTGCTGCCGATTCCACTGAGCGGCGAGGCTGTCCGCTGGACGGTCGAGCGCATCCAGCGGGCGCAGGACATCCTCGGCCGCCGCATCGGTATCGAAAACGCGTCGTACTACGTCGCGCCGCCGGGTGCTGAAATGAGCGAAGCCGAATTCATCTCGGCCATCGTCCGCGAAGCCGACTGCCTGCTCCATCTCGACGTCAATAACATCTACGTCAACAGCCGGAACTTCGGCTTCGACCCACTCGCCTTCATGCATGCCCTGCCGCTGGAGCAGACTTGTTACGTCCATGTCGCCGGCCACTTCGTCGAACCAGATGGCCTGCTCGTCGATACGCATGGCGCCGGGGTCATTGATCCCGTCTGGTCGCTGCTCGAAGCCGCCTATGCCCGCATCGGTGGCGAGGTGCCGACCTGCCTCGAACGCGATTTCAATATTCCCGACTTGTCGGCGTTGACAGCAGAAGTCGAGCAGATTGCCCGCCTGCAACAGGCCGCCGGCCAGCGAAAAGCCGCCTGATGAACGCCGCCTTCCAAAGCTTCCAGTACGCCTTCGCCCGCCACCTGCGCGACCCGCAACACGCGCCACGGCCGGAGGGAGTGCCGGCCCGCGGCATGGCGGTATACCGCGAGCTGCTCTTCAACAATATCTGCGGCTTCGTCGACACCTGCTTTCCGGTCTGCCGGGCGATTCTTGGCGAAAAGCGCTGGCGCCGACTGAACCGGACCTTCTACCGCGACTGGCCGCTGCACACGCCATGGTTCCGCGAAATCCCGCGTGAATTCGTCCGTTACCTTGCAACAGGAAACATTCGCCAGCCGCTGCCCGCCTGGCTGGCCGAACTGGCCCACTACGAATGGGCCGAACTGGCTGTCGACATCATGGATGAGCCAAAACCGGCGCACGACCCGGCTGGCGACCTCATGCGCCAGCCAGTCGCCCTCAACCCGGCATTGCTCAACCTCGCCTACGCCTGGCCGGTACACCACATCAGCCCCGGCTACCGACCCCGCAAGCCCCAGCCGACCCATCTGGCCGTCTATCGCGACAGCGACGACAAAGTGCAATTCAGCCAGATCAACGCCGTCACCAGCCGCCTGCTCGAGCTGCTCGCCACAGCGCCGACCACGGGCGAAGCTGCCATCCGGCAAATCGCCACCGAACTGCAACACCCCGCCCCCGAAGAATTGCTCGCGCACGGCGCCGCACTACTCGACGACCTGCGTCGGCAAGGCATCGTTCTCGGCATGCTTGTCTGATACGAACTCGCTCCCGATTGATCAAAGAATCGGCATAAGCTCACCGGCTTGAAAGTGCCCAACGAACCTAGATACAGGGAGCGGTACCCTGACCCTGAAGTTCCCATCGAGCGGCGCAAACGGCGGGGCCACGCTGACTTCCAGTCAGCCTTGGTTGCCGGGGAGTGGCGTGTATAATTTTTGCATTACAATCAGGCGGGCAGCGCCCGGAAGTTCATCAACCGACGGGAAGTGCGATGAATCAGACGTCGTTTTTCGACGTCGGCGTTGCGTTCGCCGTCTCGCCGGCGCCGACTTTTGACGGGGTGTTTTTCACCATAACTTGGGTATGACGATGTCTGACTATCCGACCGATTCCGCAATCTGTGCTGGGTGCCGACAGGAGACGGCCGGGAGCATTGATGAAACGATACGGTGGTCTGTCACCATTTCGCCCCAATGCCATGGCATCTACTGCCATTCAAGGACACCATGAACTTCAACAGTTCAGGGACATCCGTCATAACACGATGTGTCCGTATCTGTTTTTTTCTTGCAGTTTTGCTGCTCTTCGCCGGTGTCACGCATGCTCAGTCATTGCCAACAGGTGCGCTGGCGGGATGTACCAGATCAGGATCGACCTACACCTGTAACAGCAACATAGTTTATCCAAACAATACGACTTATACCCTGACGGGAAACACCGCCATCACCGTAAGCGGCAACTTTGAAGCCAGCCAAAGTTTCACAGTCGTCACCAATGGATTTACCTTAACGCTGACCGTTACCGGAAACATCGACCTCAAGAATTCGACCAATCTCGGTGCCACGGTAAACATCAGCTCCAATGGGAGTTTCAAGACCGCCAACAATGCCGTCATTAACGGCAACCTGTCGGTAGGTGGCGATGTTGATGTCGGAACAAACGGGACGATCAATGGCAACATCACCGCAAACGGCAACATTAAGCTAGGAAACGGGACCGTTGTGAACGGCTCGTGCAACAAATCACCCTCTGGCGGTGGCACATGCAAGAATAACCAGACCATTACCTTCGGCGCGCAGACCACGCCCCGCACCTACGCTGTCGGGGGCACCTTCGCCATCAACCCGACGGCAACGGCTTCTTCCGGCCTGGCCGTAACCTATTCTTCAACCACCGCCACCATCTGCACCGTCAGCGGCACAACGGTGACCATGACCGCTGCTTCAGGTACTTGCACCATAGCCGCCAACCAGGCGGGAAACAGCACTTACAGCGCAGCGCCTCAGGTTACGCAAAGCGTGGTGATCGATCCGCTTTTATTAAGCGACTGGCGCATGGATGAGACGACTGCGTACGCTGGCGTGGCAGGTGAGGTCACAAATAATGTTAGCGGCGGTACCAACGGTACTGCGAGAAGAAGTGCTAACAACCTTCCCCTCACTGCAGCCTTTCCCGGCAACATCTCCGGAAAACTTTGCGGAGGCGTTGGATTTAACGGCGTCAATTACTTTGAAGTGGCAGGACTCAGTAGTCAACTGTCCGGCACAGCCTCCTTGAGTTTCTGGGTTAACACCACGCAGATTGGAACCAACAGCTCGTGGACCTCGCCTGGCGTGACCGGTGTCGAACAGGGTGGCGGGGGTAACGACATTTTTTGGGGTTGGATCAACGCTACCGGAAAGATGGCTTTGAACAAGGGCAATACGCTGGGGGCGCAATCCACCAGCAGCATCAACGACGGGACATGGCGGCACATTGTCCTGAGCCGCAATCAATCAACCGGCGAGACCAAGATTTATGTCAATGGTGTGCTGGAAAGTACCCGTAACTCAGAAACTGGCCTGGTGACAACAGCTTTCTCCAGCCTGGGACGCATGCTGAATGCCAGGAATTTGAGCGGCGCACTGGATGAAGTGAAGGTGTTCGCACCGGTGTTGTCCAACACGCAGGTCTTATCCATCTATGCCAATGAATCCGCTGGCAAGAATTGGGATGGCTCGGCGCGGGTTTGCCCTGTGTCTGGTCCGCATCACCTGGAAATCTTGCACGCCAGTGGTACCGGCTTGACTTGCGCTGCCAGCACGCTGACGGTTCGGGCCTGTGCCGATGCCGCTTGCACTGCCTTATACACCGGTGGTGTCAGCGGCACGTTAACCGCCACGGGTACGCCCACCGTCAATTGGGACGGCACCACCGGTGGGGCTGCCGGTGCCGGCTTTGTGATTGCCTCCGGTGCCAGCAGCGTCACCAAGAACGTGCAGGTGGCCTCGGTCGGCACAGTGGTATTCGCCACCAGTTCACCGCTTTCGCCCGCTGCGAGCAGTGCCACCACCTGCAATTTCGGCAGCCCGTCGTGCACCTTCACCGCGAGCAGCGCCGGCTTCCTCTTTTCCAATACGGCTACCGGCAACACCTTCACCATTCCGCCACAGGTAGCGGGTACCGCCACCGCCGCCAATGCTGTTTTCTTGCGCGCTGTGCAGTCGGCCAGCACTACTGCTGCAGTCTGTACGCCGGCAATCATCAGCCAAAATGGCGTTGGTGTCACCATGGGGTATAGCTGCAACAACCCGTCCTCCTGTCAGCCGGGCAGCCTGCTCACTGTCAATGCGACAGCAGTTCCGCCGTCAGGCGGTTCCGTCAGCATGAATTTCGATGCCAACGGATCGAGCCCGATCACCCTGAACTACGCTGACGTCGGGCAGATCACCGTAACCGCGAGCAAGTCGATTACACCCACCGGCGGCACGTCGGTGACCTTAAACGGCAGTTCCAACGCCTTCGTGGTGGCTCCGGCCAAGTTCGCGATCAGCGGGGTAACGGCAGGACCGATCAAGGCCGGGGCCAACTTTGCGGCCACTGTCACGGCGCAAACCAGCGGCAGCGTGGCGACGCCCAACTTTGGCAAAGAATCGATCCCGGAAGGGGCCACCCTGACCCGCACCAAATACCAGCCGACTGGCACCAACTCAGTCAGCGGCACGTTGTCGGGTTCCTTGGGCAGCTTCAACAGTGGCGAGGCGACGGCCAGTGCGCTGGCCTATACCGAAGTCGGCAGCATTGACCTGACTGCCACTCTTACCAGCGGCAGCTATTTAGGATCCGGCCTCACGGCAACCGGCAACACGGGTAGCACCGGTGCGGTAGGTACGTTTATTCCCGACCATTTCGATACCACGGTGACGCCCGGCTGTGGCACGTTTACCTACGCGGGCCAGCCGTTTGCCTTCACCGTGACCGCCAGGAACGCCAGCAATGCGACCACCCTGAATTACGATGGCACGGTCAACACCTCGCCTAATTTCGCCAAAGTCGTCACGTTGTCAGAAGGCAATGCAACGGGAGCCGGGTCGTATTCGTTCACCAGCCTTGCAGCCAGCAATTTCAACCAGGGTGTCGCCAGTTATTCGGTCGCAGCGGCCACGCCGTTTTCGTTCAGCCTCACCAACCAGACCACGGCGCTACCTGCGACCACGGCTTTGGCGACGCCCACTATCAAACTGCGGGCTGTTGACACCGATGGGGTATCGTCCAACAGCCCCAGCACCCCAACTGAAGGTACGACGCAAATCCGCCGAGGCCGCCTGCGCCTGTCGAATGCATTTGGTTCGGAAAAATCGGCACTCAGCCTGCCGCTGCAAGCCCAGTATTGGACGGGCAACACGTGGATCCTGAACAGCGCCGACAGTTGCACCAGCATTGCGCCGGCTAACGTGGCGCTGTCTGGCTACACCGGCGCCATAACCGGCACTACCGCCAGTGCTGTAACGCTGAGCAGCGGTGCCGGAAACTTGAGCCTGTCTGTCCCAACGCCTGCGAATGCAACCGGCAGCGTATTTGTGGCGATTAACCTGGGGGCGACCACCACTGATGTCTCCTGCCTGGCCAGCCACCCGGCCAGCATGGGGGCATCCAAGGCGTGGCTGCGTGCGCAAAACGGTAACTGCGCAGCCACCTACGACCGCGATCCATCGGCAAGCGCCACCTTTGGCATTTACGTGCCAGAAACAAAGAAGATCTTCCACGTGCGGGAGCAGTTCTGACATGTCAAGGCGTTCGGCGGGTTTCACCATGGTCGAACTGATCACGATCATGATCATCGTGGGCATTCTCGCCGCCGTAGCGGCTCCCAGACTGACGGGCTTAAGCGACTACCGCGCGCTGGAGTTTCATGATCAGGTGGTGAGCGCCTTGCGTCATTCGCAGAAGACAGCGACCAGCCATCGGCGGTTGGTGTGTGTTGCTTTTACCGCATCAACCGTAACGCTTACTATCGATCATGACAGGTCGGGGGCGTGCGATGGCCAAGCTTTGAACCTGCCTGGCGCCAGCACGAACGTCGCGCAAAGCAGCGATACGACAAATGCCGTCTTCAACCCGGTGCCAACGGCGTTCAATTTCCAACCCGATGGCAGCGGAACGGATGCGATACTCAAGATTGCCGGACAGACCGATATTTCCGTAACAGGAGCGACCGGCAGTGTGCGCTAGGCAAATCCATCGAGGTGCAAGTGGCTTCACGCTCATCGAAATGATCGTCGCCATCGTGATCATCGGCGTCGGATTAGCGGGTGTGCTGGCGGCGTTCAACGGCACGGTCAAGACGAGCGCCGACCCTATGATCCGCAAGCAGATGCTGGTGGCGGCCGAGGCATTGATGGAAGAAGTCGTGCTCAAGCCGTTTACGGTGACCGGTGTTGCACCGGCGAACGCGGCAACAAGCTGCGGCCTGCCGGCCTCGGTGCGAACTTCCTTCGATGATGTTTCCGACTATCATAATTATCAAACCACCGGGATATGCGGAATTGACGGCGTGGCGGTTGCTGGTCTGAATACTTACAGCGTAAAAGTAACAGTGGTACCGAATGCGGCGGTCGCGACCGATCTTGCAGGACTACCCGCCAATTCGGTAAAGAAAGTGACCATTGACGTGACGCACGGTTCAGAAACCTTGAGCCTGGTTGGTTGGCGAACGGACTACGCCTCATGAGAACGCGGGGATTCACTCTGGTCGAACTCATCGTAGTGATGGTGATCACCGGCATTCTTGCGGCCTCAATAACGGTATTTCTCAAGCCGGCGATTGACAGTTATGTCGACAGCCGACACCGTGCCGATCTGACCGACATGGCGGACACTGCACTGCGCCGCATGAGTCAGGATATTCGCAGCGCGGTGCCCAATTCCGTACGCTCAGTATCCGCCAGCTGTTTCCAGTTGGTACCGACCATTGCGGGAGGGCGCTACCGGAAGGCGTCGGACACTACGAAAGATACGCCCCTGCCCTGCACGCCATCAGCGACTTGCAGCGCGCCACTGGATGTAACGCAAGCCACCACGGTGTTCGATGTACTTTCACCGATGGCGACCGTACCGGCACAGAACGATTGGGTGGTCGTCGGCAATCAAAACGCCGGGGACGTCTACGCGGGCACCAACCGCGCGCAGATCAGCGTGACGCCGACCACACCGCGCGTTTCAGATGGCCGGCATCGCATTACCGTCACCAGCACCCAGTTTCCCAGCGGCTACGATGGCGGGCGTTTCGTTATCGTCCCGAATACGACGCAAACGATTTTCTACAGTTGTGTCGGGGGAACGCTCTACCGGACGGCAGCTGCCTTTAATGCCAACCAAGCCACCACGTGCGCACTCGACACCGGTGCGGTGGTCGCCACCGACGTCGCCCCAAGCGGTTGTACCTTTGTCTATGACCCCAACCAGGGGGCA
>ERZ1034365.554-NODE-554-length-20577-cov-2.952634_pt1 | contig 20577 bp, 16 predicted proteins | sample MGYA00520615_ERZ1034365 | MGnify/ENA primary metagenome ERZ1034365 (study PRJEB33736, sample SAMEA104284505) | Azolla filiculoides | biome: Urban; feature: Water surface; material: Ditch water | place: Netherlands | collected 2015-10-28 | depth 0-0.1 m ... | reverse complement strand
CAGATAGGCCGCAAGCGCAATGTCGTCATAGCCGACCACCCGGACCTGGCGCGGCACCTCGATCCCGCGCTCGTTGAGGGCACCGATCAGCGAGATCGCCGCGATGTCGGCACTGGCGAAGATGGCATCGAAGTCCAGCCCCTGGTCCAGCCACATGTCGATGACTTGCCGGATGCGGCGATCGCCGAACAGGAAGGACTGGTGCAGGCGCGGGTCGGGGTCCAGCCCGGCCTCGAGCAGCGCGCGCGCATAGCCCTGGTGGCGCAGCGCCGCCTCCGGATGGCTGATGTCGCCGAAAAAGCCGATCCGGCGCGCGCCCTGCTGCAGCAGGTGACGGGTGGCCAGGTAACCACCGGTCGCGTTGTCGCCGCCGACGACCGGATAGTAGGCGTCGGGCAGACAGGCGCCCCAGACCGCCATCGGCACGCCGCGGCGGGCGAGCTCGTTCAGATAGTCATGCCAGGTCAGCTGCCCGATCACGATCAGGCCGGCGACCTGACCGCTGTCGAACATGGCCGCCATCTGGTCCTGGCGCTGCGGATTCAGCCGCGTCAGCAGCAGGCTCATGCCGCGCTCGTCGAGCGCATCGGCCACGGCGCCGAGGATGTTCAGGATGAAGGGGTCGGAGATCGTCTGCATGCTGTCGCCGAGGATGACGACGCCAACGGTCTGGATGTCGCGCTTGCGCAGGTTGGCCGCGCCGATATTGACCTGGTAGTTGAGCGAACGCGCGAGCTCGGTGATGCGCTGGCGCGTGGTTTCGGGGATCAGGGGGCTGCCGCTGAGCGAGCGCGAGACCGTGGACAGCGAGACCCCCGCCATGCGTGCGATATCGGCCATCTGGACCCGACGCTTGCCGGCGCCGCGCGCGTCCGGCACCGGCTTGTCGGCAACACTGCTGGACAGAGGATCGGCGGCCGGGATCTGCTTGGGGATTCTGGGAGACATGGTCCGATTATTCCATCCTGCGTTTCAGATCGGTCGGCGGGTGCCGGGCAAAAAAAAGCCTGAAGCAACAGCTTCAGGCCAAATTAACCCCGAGGAATACACACGGTCCCTGCCGTGATCGGCGACAGGGACCGTATTTGCGCGAATCAGAACTGGTAGTTCAGACGCACGCGCAAAGCGGTGGTGTCAGCCACGCCAGTGCCACCCGAAGAGGTGCTGATGGCGGGGGTGATGGATGCACCCTTGACACCCAGCAGCGGGAAGCTGTAGGCAGCGTAGAAGGTGTCGACGGTGGTGGCGGCAGTCTTGTCCTGCACATAGCCGACGCCGGCCGGTCCGTAAACCAGGTTCAGGCCGAGCGACGAGGAGTCCAGATCGCTGCTCTTGGAGTAGTTCACGTTGACAGCGGCATCCTTGGTCAGCGCGTAACCAGCCGACAGGGCGTAGCCGGTCTTGTTGCCGAGGCCGTCCAGGTCGAAGGACTCGTAACCGGCGCGCAGGGTCAGGTCGCCAGCACCGTAAACGATGGCCGGACGGACACCGCTCTTCTCGGTGGCACCGTTCTTGTAGGACATCACGCCCAGTTCGACGCGCAGGCCGGGAGCGGCGTTCAGGCCAACGGCGCCATGGAACTCGCCATTGGTGAAACGACCACGGACCTTGTTGGCGCGGTAGCCGGCGCCGGTAGCCAGTTCCAGCACGGTGTCCTTGCCGACCGGGAACAGGTCGACGGCTTCGAAGCGGCCCAGCTTGAAATCAGCGGCGGAGTTGCCGAACTGGATCCAGGCGTCGTCGATGCCGGTGCTGGTAGCGCCGATGCCGGCGATCAGGGTCGCCTTGGCATTGACGAAGTTGTCGCCCTGCTTGAGCAGCGCGGCATTGGCGTTCATCTCGACGCGGCCGCCAGTGCCGAAGGAGTCGGTGGCCTTGCTGATGCTGGTGGTGTCGCCTTCGAAGTTGGCATCGAACTTGACGTCAGCGTGGGCAGCGGCGGCAGCGGCACAGAGGGCGGCCACGGCGGCCAGCTTGAAAGTCTTGGACATGGTTGTCTCCAGTGAAGGGATGTTTTGGATGTTGGCTCTCGCCTGCTGGTCACCTGGGACTAGGCTTGGCCCTGACTGGCAGGGCTCCCGGTGTCCGACAGCAACGCAATTTCAACATCGATGCAATCGCTTGCACTGGAGGGAAAACCCTAGAAAACGGGTTGTACCCAGTTTGTACCGGCAAAATTCATGAAAAAAACAACAAATTCGTCACGCAATAATGAAACCGACAGTCGCTAGAAACGCGAGGAATGCGCCTTGAACCGGTTCCAGCCGCAGCGAAACCTGTCGATCATGGCACCAGCAGGCGCTGAAGCGGCTTAGGGATTTCCTGCCAGCGGCAGCAGGACCCGCACCCGCAGGCCATGGGGCAGGACCGGCTCAAGGCCGACCTGGCCGCCGTGGCGCTCGACGATCTCCTTGACGATCGCCAGCCCGAGCCCGCAACCGCTGCCGGCATCGGTCGCGCGCACGAAGCGGCCGAACACGCGCGCGCGGTCCTGTTCGGCGATGCCCGGGCCGCTGTCCTCGACGCTCAGGCAGGCCTGGGCCCCTGAGCGCTGGATGCCGACCGTGACGGTAGCGCCCGCTCCGGCATAGCGCAAGGCGTTGTCGATCAGGTTCGACAGCGCCTCGCGCAGCAACAGCGCCTCACCCGGCACCTCGACCGGGATCTGCGCCGTCTCGTCCATGCCGAGGTCCACCCCGGCGCGCAGGGCGCGCGGCACCAGCTCGGCGGTCAACTGCCGCGCCAGCGCCAGCAGATCGACCGGGGGGCAATCCTGCAGCCGCAGCGCGCCGGGCTCGGCACGGGCCAGGGTCAGCAGCTGCGACACCAGATGGGCGCTGCGGGTGGCGCTTTCGTGCACCCGCAACAGCCGGGCGCGCAACTCGGGGTCGCTGGTCAACTGCAGCGCGAGCTCGGTCTGGCTCTTGAGCCCGGCCAGCGGCGTGCGCAGCTGGTGGGCGGCGTCGCCGATGAAGCGCTTTTGCCGCTCCACGCTGTGCTGGACCTCGGCCAGCAGGGTGTGGATCGCGCCGGCCAGCGACAGCAGCTCGCGCGGCGCCGAGGCCAGCTGCAGCGGTGCCAGATCGGCCGGTGCCCGGCCCTCGACCTGCTGGCGCAGCCGCTTGAGCGGCGCCAGCCCGGCCCGGATGCCGAGCCAGACGATCAGCGTCATCAGCAGGATCAGGCTCGACAGCGGCAGCAGCATGTCGACCAGGATGCGCCGCGCCAGCTCCTCGCGGTTGGCACTGCTGCGCGCGACCTGCACCAGCAGGGTCCGGGATTCAGGCTGGTGTTCGTCGCCCAGGCGCAGCAGCAGCGCGACCACCCGCACCGCCTGCCTGGCCCCGCCCGGCCCGGCCAGCGGCATGCTGCCGTCGTAGAAATAGGGCTGGCCGATGCGCAGGGCCGCGCCCGGGGCCAGCGGCGGCGGCGGCAAGGCCTGGTTGCCCAGGAGGAACTGTCCCGGCGGCTGGCTGACCATGTAGAGCAGCCGGTCGGCCGGATCGGCCTCGAGCACGTCCTGCGCCGCCTTGGGGAAGTCGATCAGCAGGCCCGAGCCGATCGGCTTGAGCTGGCGCGCCAGCGCGCGACTGGCTTGCGACAGGCTGGCATCGATCGCCTCGTTGGCGTAGCTGGCGGCAAAGGGGTAGGCCGCCACGCCGCCGGCCAGCCAGAGCACGATCTGGGGCAGCAGCACCCACCACAGCAGCTGGCGCGACAGGCTCAGGCCAGCGCTGCCGAAGCGGCTGTGCCAGCCCGGCAGCCACTGGCGCCAGCGGGCCAGGCTCACACGCCTTCCTCTTCCTCGAGCAGGTAACCCAGGCCGCGCACGGTCCGGATCACGAGCCCGCCGCCCTCGAGCTTGCGCCGCAACCGGTGGATATAGACCTCGATCGTGTTGCCGCTGCCGGGCTCGCCGCCCTCGCTGGCCCAGGCCTGGAAGATGCGCTCCTTGGTCACGACCTTGCCGCGCTGCTGCAGCAGCAGTTGCAGCAGCTCCCATTCGCGCCCGCTGAGCTCGAGCGCCTCGCCGCACAGCAGCGCGCAGCGGCGCTCGGCGTCGAGCACCAGCGGGCGCGAGGGCGGCGTCAGCGGCGCCAGCGCCGGCTGGGCCCGGCGCAGCAGCGCCTGCAGCCGCGCCAGCAGCTCGGGCAGGTCGAAGGGCTTGGTGACATAGTCGTCGGCGCCGGCCTGCAGGCCGGCGACGCGGTCGTCGAGGGCATCGCGCGCGGTCAGCAACAGCACCGGCAAGGCCGGCTGGCTCTGGCGCACATGCTGGAGCACCGCCAGGCCGTCGAGCATCGGCAGCCCGATGTCGAGCACGGCGATGTCGAAGGCCTGCTTGTGCAGCAGGTAGTCGGCCACTGCACCGTTGGGGGCATGTTCGACCTCGTAGCCGGCGCCTTGCAGCTGTGCGGTCAGGGCATCGGAAAGGATGGCGTCGTCTTCGGCCAGCAGCAGTTTCATGACCGAAGCTTAACGGATCGCCTCTGCAGCGAGCGACTGCCAACGCCTGATTAGGGTTTTACCGCATATTAATTAACTAATGTTTGGTTAAGATTCGACCGTTTCTTAAAGAAACATTAACGACAACAACCCATCGGAACCCGGGCCAGCAGGCCCGAATCCACAGGAGACACAGATGAAACCAGCCTTCCTCACCTCCCTCACCCGCACGGCCGTCGCGGCCATCGCCGTCTGCAGCTGCGCGGCGAGCTTCGCCGGCGAAGTCGAGGTGCTGCATTGGTGGACCGCCGGCGGCGAAGCCAAGGCAGCCTCCGCCCTCAAGGACCAGCTGCAGGCCAAGGGCCACAGCTGGAAGGACTTCGCGGTCGCCGGCGGTGGTGGCGACAACGCCATGACGGTGCTCAAGTCGCGCGTGGTCTCGGGCAACGCCCCGGCCGCAGCCCAGATCAAGGGCCCCTCGCTGCAGGAATGGGCCGCCGAAGGCGTGCTGGCCAATATCGACGACGTGGCCAAGGCCGAGAACTGGGACAAGCTGCTGCCCAAGGTGGTCAGCGACGTCATGAAGTACAAGGGCAGCTACATCGCCGTGCCGGTCAACGTGCACCGCGTCAACTGGCTCTGGGCCAACCCCGAGGTCTTCAAGAAGGCCGGCGCCAAGCTGCCGACCAACTGGGACGAGTTCTTCGTCGCGGCCGAGGCGCTGAAGAAGGCCGGCGTGATCCCGGTCGCCCATGGTGGCCAGAACTGGCAGGACTTCACGACCTTCGAGAGCGTCGCGCTCGGTCTGGGCGGCAGCGACTTCTACCAGAAGGCGCTGGTCCAGCTCGACCCGGCCGCGCTCAACGGCCCGACCATGACCAAGGTGCTCGAAACCTTCCGCAAGGTCAAGTCCTACACCGACAAGAACGCCCCGGGCCGTGACTGGAACCTGGCGACCGCGATGGTGATCAAGGGCGAGGCCGGCATGCAGCTGATGGGCGACTGGGCCAAGGGCGAGTTCATCGCCGCCGGCAAGAAGCCGGGCAAGGACTTCGCCTGCGTCGCCGCCCCGGGCAGCGCCAAGGCCTTCACCTTCAACGTCGACTCGTTCGCGCTGTTCAAGCTCAAGAACGAAGCCAACGTCAAGGCCCAGAAGGACCTGGCCGCCGCGATCATGTCGCCCCAGTTCCAGGAGGTGTTCAACCTCAACAAGGGCTCGATCCCGGTGCGCCTGAACATGGACCTGGCCAAGTTCGATGACTGCGCCAAGCTGTCGGCCAAGGACTTCGTCGACACCGCCAAGACGGGCGCGCTGGTGCCCTCGGTCGCGCATGGCATGGCGGTTCCGGCCGCCGCCGCTGGCGCACTGCAGGACGCCGTCAGCCAGTTCTGGAATGACGACAAGATGAGCGTCGCGGCCGCCCAGTCCAAGATCGCTGCCGCCGCCAAGATCAAGTAAGCCCATGTCCGCCACACCCCGCTCCTCCGGCCCCTGGCTGCCCAGGCTGGTCGTCGCGCCCAGCTTCCTGCTGTCGCTGCTGTTCATCTACGGCCTGATGGCCTGGAACGGCTACCTGTCGTTCTCGGCCTCGCGCATCCTGCCCAACTACGACTTCGTCGGGCTGGCGCAGTACGAGGCCCTGTTCGACAACGAGCGCTTCCGGGTCGCGATGGGCAACCTCGCCATCTTCGGCGTGCTGTTCATCGGCGGCGCGATGGCGGTGGGCGTGGTGCTGGCGATCCTGCTTGACCAGAAGGTGCGCGGCGAGGGCCTGCTGCGCACCATCTACCTCTACCCGATGGCGATCTCGTTCATCGTCACCGGCACCGCCTGGAAATGGATGCTGAACCCGGGCCAGGGCCTCGAGCACCTGATGCACCAATGGGGCTTCGCCGGCTTTTCCTTCGACTGGCTGATCAACCCCGAGATGGCGATCTACTGCGTCGTGATCGCGGGCATCTGGCAGAGCGCGGGCTTCGTGATGGCGCTGTTCCTGGCCGCGCTGCGCGGCGTCGACGAGTCCATCATCAAGGCGGCCCAGGTCGACGGCGCCAGCCTGCCGCGCATCTACTGGAGCATCATCCTGCCGAGCCTGCGGCCGGTGTTCTTCAGCACGCTGCTGGTGGTCAGCCACCTGGCCATCAAGAGCTTCGACCTCGTGATGGCGCTGACCTCGGGCGGTCCGGGCTTCGCGACCGACCTGCCCGCCACCTTCATGTACGCCCACGCCTTCACGCGCGGCCAGATCGGCCTCGGCGCGGCCAGCGCGACCGTGATGCTGGCCACCGTGGCCGCCATCGTCGTGCCCTACCTCTATTCGGAATTGCGAGCCAAGCGATGAACCGACTCACCCTTCACCGCCTGCTGCTGTGGGCCGTCCTGCTGATCTTCGCGGCCTGGTTCCTGACCCCGCTCTACGTGATGGTCGTGACCTCGCTGAAGGATGCCGAGCAGCTGCGCGTCGGCAACCTGCTGAGCCTGCCGACCGCGCCCACGCTGGACGCCTGGCACAAGGCCTGGAGCAGCGCCTGCACCGGCGTGCAATGCGAGGGCCTGCAGCCCTTCTTCTGGAACTCGGTCATCACGGTGGTGCCAGCGGTGCTGGTCTCGACCCTGCTCGGCGCGCTCAACGGCTATGTGCTGTCGAAGTGGAAGTTCCCGGGCAGCGAAACCCTGTTCGCCTTCATGCTGTTCGGCGTCTTCATGCCGATGCAGGTGGTGCTGCTGCCGATGAGCCAGGTGCTGGGCTGGCTCGGCATCGCCAGCTCGATCTGGGGCCTGGTGTTCGTGCACGTGCTGGCCGGCATCCCGTCGACCACGCTGTTCTTTCGCAACTACTACGTCGGCCTGCCTGACGAGCTGATCAAGGCCGCGATGCTCGACGGCGCCAGCTTCTGGCAGATCTTCCGCCGCATCGTGCTGCCACTCTCGACGCCGATCCTGGTCGTGACGCTGATCTGGCAGTTCACCAACATCTGGAACGACTTCCTGTACGGCGTGGTGTTCTCGGGTGCCGACAGCAAGCCGATCACGGTCGGCCTGAACAACCTGGCCAACACCAGCAGCAGCGTCAAGGAATACCACGTCGACATGGCCGCCGCGCTGATCGCCGCCATGCCGACGCTGATCGTCTACATCGTCGCAGGCAAGTTTTTCGTGCGTGGGCTGACCGCCGGCGCCGTGAAGGGATAAAAGGAAAAGTCATGGGCGCACTCGCCATCCGCAACGTTCGCAAGTCCTACAACGAGACCACCCACATCCTCAAGGGCATCGACCTCGAGATCGAGGCCGGCGAATTCCTGATCCTGGTCGGCCCCTCGGGCTGCGGCAAGTCCACCCTGCTCGGCATGATCGCCGGCCTGGACCACCCGAGCACGGGCTCGATCCACATCGCCGACCGCGACGTCACCAACCTGCCGAGCAAGGACCGCGACATCGCCATGGTGTTCCAGAGCTACGCGCTCTATCCGAACATGAGCGTGGCGCAGAACATCGCCTTCGGCCTGGAGATCCGCAAGGTGCCCAAGCCCGAACGCGAAGCCGCGGTGCAGCGCGTCGCGCAGATGCTGCAGATCGGCCATCTGCTCGACCGCAAGCCGGGCCAGCTCTCGGGCGGCCAGCGCCAGCGCGTCGCGATGGGCCGTGCCCTGGCACGCGATCCCAAGCTGTTCCTGTTCGACGAGCCGCTATCCAACCTCGACGCCAAGCTGCGCGTCGAGATGCGCGCCGAGATCAAGCAGCTGCACCAGCGCACCCGCACCACCACGGTCTACGTCACCCACGACCAGGTCGAGGCCATGACGCTGGGCGACCGGATCGCGGTCATGAAGGACGGCCTGGTGCAGCAGTTCGGCAGCCCGGCCGACATCTACCGCCGCCCGGCCAACCGCTTCGTGGCCGAGTTCATCGGCTCGCCGGCGATGAACATGCTCGACGCCCTGCACCACGACGACCAGCTGCTCGCGCACGGCAGCGCGCTCGAGCTGAGCCCGCGCCAGCGCGCGGCGCTGTCGATCCATGGCGGCAGCGAGCTGGTCTATGGCCTGCGCCCGGAGGACATCCGCCTGAGCGACCAGGGCCTGGCCGGCACGCTGACCATGATCGAGCCGACCGGCCCGGAAACCTACGCCACGGTCGACACCGCGGTCGGTTCGCTGACCGCGCGCATCCCGGGCCTGCTGGCGGCCCAGGTCGGCGACAGCGTCCACCTGCAATGGTCGGCCGAGGACGCGCACCTGTTCGACCGCGCCAGCGGCGACCGGGTCAAGGGCGCCTGAGCCAAGGACCCCAGGCCCCCCCTGGCGGGGCGCGATGCCCCGCCAGCGCCGGACCGAGCGCGTTACGAACCACCCCGCCCGCGCCACCGGCACCGGCTTGGGCGACACTGGGCGGCCACTTTCCTCTACCCCAAAAGACCCGCCATGTACTCCGCCTCCCCCTCGCGCTACGACAACACCATGAGCTACCGCCGCTGCGGCCGCAGCGGCCTGCAGCTGCCGGCCATCACGCTCGGCCTGTGGCACAACTTCGGCGACAGCACCCCGTTCGAGACCCAGCGCGCGATGCTGCGCACGGCCTTCGACCTCGGCATCAGCCATTTCGACCTGGCCAACAACTACGGCCCGCCCTACGGCAGCGCCGAGACCCACTTCGGCGAACACCTGCGGCGCGACTTCAAGCCCTACCGCGACGAACTGCTGATCTCGACCAAGGCCGGCTGGGACATGTGGCCCGGCCCCTACGGCCAGGGCGGCGGCTCGCGCAAGTACCTGCTCGCCAGCCTGGACCAGAGCCTGCAGCGCATGGGGCTGGACTATGTCGACATCTTCTACTCGCACCGCTTCGACCCCGACACCCCGCTGGAGGAAACCTGCGGCGCGCTGGCCAGCGCGGTGCAGCAGGGCAAGGCGCTCTATGTCGGGATCTCGAGCTACTCGGCCGGCAAGACGCGCGAGGCCGCCGACCTGCTGCGCGCCATGGGCGTGCCGCTGCTGATCCACCAGCCCTCCTACAGCCTGATGAACCGCTGGGTCGAGGAGGACCTGCTCGACACCCTGGGCGAGCTCGGCACGGGCTGCATCGCCTTCAGCCCGCTGGCGCAGGGCCTGCTGACCAGCAAGTACCTGAACGGCGTGCCGCAGGACGCGCGCATCAACCGCCCGGGCGGCGCCTCGTTCAAGGCCGAGCACCTGAGCGAGCCCAACCTCAGGCATGTGCGTGCGCTCAACGACATCGCCCAGGCGCGCGGCCAGAGCCTGGCCCAGATGGCGGTGGCCTGGGTGCTGCGCCACCCCGAGATGAGCTCGGCCCTGATCGGCGCCAGCCGTCCGGAGCAGATCACGGAACTGACCGGCGCGCTGCAGAACCTGCAGTTCAGCGCCGAGGAGCTGGCCACGATCGACCAGCATGCCGTCGAAGGCGGCATCAACCTCTGGCAGCGGCCCTCGACCGACCTGCGGCCCTGAACGCAAGGGCAGCTGCTGCAGGCCTCGGAACTTTACCGAGGCCTGACTGGCACAGGAATACAACAGCCGTATTTCATGCGCCGAAAATCAGGCAAACTACTGTCAAATTGGAACGATTGAGCCGGCCTTGGGGGCGGCTCGTCGCATGAATAAGAACAAGAATAAAAATCGAGTTCAACAGGAATGCCTACGTAGTGCAGGAAATCAGCAGCCAGCCCCCCCAGCCATCCTTCCCCAGCCCAGTCGCCACAACGGCTGCTGTGCGCGCTCGGTCTCCGATCCCGATCGTCGGCATCGGTGCTTCGGCGGGCGGTCTCGAGGCGCTCGAGCAGTTCCTGGGCCATGTGCCGCCAGCCTGCGGCATGGCCTTCGTCGTGGTTCAGCACCTGGACCCGAACGACAAGGGCATGATCGTGGAACTGCTGCAACGCGCCACGTCGATGCCAGTGCTCCAGATCGAGGACGGCATGGCAGTCGCGCCCGATCATGTCTATGTGATCGCGCCCAACCGGGACCTGTCGATCCTGCATGGCGTGCTGCATCTGCTCGAACCAGTCACGCCGTACGGGCTGCGGCTGCCGATCGATGGTTTCCTGCGCTCACTGGCCGAAGACCAGCAGGAGCGCGGCATTGGCGTGATCCTGTCGGGCATGGGCTCGGACGGCACCCTGGGACTGCGAGCCATCAAGGAAAAGGCTGGCGCGGTATTCGTTCAGACCCCGGAGCAGGCCAAGTTCGACGGCATGCCGAGCAGCGCCCTCAAGGACGGTCGGGCCGATGTCGTGGCAGCGGCAGACGAACTGCCCGCGCGCATCATGTCCTACCTCCAGCATCCGCCTACGCTGAGCGTAGCCGGGCCGTCCGGAGCGATGCAGGCGAACCGCAGCGGGCTCGACAAGGTCGTGCTGCTGCTGCGGGCCCACACTGGCCACGACTTCTCGCTCTACAAGAAGAACACCCTCTACCGCCGCATCGAGCGGCGCATGGGATTGCACCAGCTGCCACGCATCGCCGACTATGTCCGCTACCTGCGCGAGAACCCGTACGAGATCGATCTGCTGCTCAAGGAACTGTTGATTGGCGTGACCCGCTTCTTTCGTGACCCCCAGCTTTGGGAGCAGCTCAAGACCGAGGTCATTCCGGCCCTGCTGAGCAGCCACACCGACGCTGCCACGCTGCGCGCCTGGACCGTAGGCTGTTCAACCGGCGAGGAAGCCTACTCGCTGGCGATCGTGTTTCGCGAGGTCTTGGAGGAACTCAAGCCTGCTGCGCAGTGCACGCTGCAAATCTTCGCCACCGACCTCGACCCCGATGCCATCAACAAGGCCCGCATCGGCGTCTATCCGTCCGACATCAGCGCCGACGTCAGCGAAGAACGGCTGCGGCGCTTCTTCGTGCCGAAGGACCGGGGCTACCGCGTCAGCTCCGAGATCCGCGAGATGATCATCTTCGCGCCGCAGAACCTGGTCATGGACCCGCCCTTCACCAAGCTCGACCTGCTGAGCTGCCGCAACCTGCTGATCTACCTCGAGCCCGAGTTGCAAAAGAAGCTGCTGCCGCTGTTCCACTACAGCCTCAAGCCCGGTGGCTATCTGATCCTGGGCAGTGCCGAGACGGTGGGCGAGGCCAGCGAGCTGTTCAGCGCCCTGCCCGGGCGCACCCGGCTCTACCAACGACTCGATCAGGAAGTCAACGCAGAACTTGCCAGCTTTCCCTCCATTGCTCCTGGCAGACGGCTTAGCAACATACAGAAGATGACCTTGCCCACACCATCCTCCAACCCTGCGCCCAACCTGCAGATGCAGATCGATGCCGTGCAGCTGCAGCATTTCATCCCGTCCGCCGAAATGACAAGCGACAAGGCCGACATCCTCTACAACAGCGCCAAGAACGGCAAATACCTCGAGCCTGCGGTTGGCAAGGCGAACCTGAACCTGTTCGCGATGGCGCGCGAAGGCCTGGGCGGCGAGTTGAGCGCCGCCTTTGCCAAGGCCGTGCGCGACAACGCAGCGGTCAGGCTCAAGTCACTCGCGGTCAGCACCGAAGGCGGCACCCAGTTTGTCGACCTGACGGTGCTGCCACTGGCCGAGTCCGAGGCCCTCAAGGGCATGATGCTGATCGTATTTGCCGAGAGCTTCCCTCCACTCAGTGTCAGGACCGAAGACCGGGCGGCAGACAGCCCCGAGCACAGACTCAAGATGAACGCCGTCGCCGAGGAGCTCAAGCAATGCCGCGATGAGTTGCACCTCACCCGCGGTGAAATGCAGAGCTCGCAGGAAGAGCTCAGGTCGGCGAACGAGGAGCTGCAGAGCATCAACGAGGAACTGACCACCTCCAAGGAGGAAATGCAGTCGATGAACGAAGAGCTGCAGACGGTCAACTACGAGCTGCAAGGCAAGGTGGACGCCCTGTCTCAGGCCAGCGACGACATGAAGAACCTGCTCAACAGCACCCATATCGCGACCCTGTTCCTCGACGAGAGGCTCAAGGTCAGGCGCTTCACCAACCAGACCGCCAGCATCATCAAGCTGATCCCGAGCGATGCCGGTCGCCCGATCACCGACCTCGTCACCGAACTGCAATACCCCGAGTTGGCCGATGATGTGCGCGAGGTGCTACGCTCGCTGGTATTCCGTGAATGCCAGGTCCCGGCACGCGACGGACGCTGGTTCAACGTGCGCGTCATGCCCTACCGGACCCAGGACAACCGGATCGACGGCGTGGTCATCACCTTCTTCGACATCAGTACCGCCAAGGCGCTGGAAGAAACCTTGCGTGAAGCCCTGGCCGCACTGCAGAGCCGCTTCGCGCAGCAGACCGAAGCACTGGACCGGGCGCACCAGCTCGAGAGCGTGTTGACTCAGGCACAGGCCATTCTCGAAAACCGGCTTGCTACCGTGGGCCCATAAGGCCAACCGCCACCAGTCAGGGAGTTAGAAAAAAAGATGAACCAACCAACCCCGATCAATGCTGAAGACATGGCCACTGGCCTGACCGGCCAGCAGGGGACATTCAGGCTTCGTGCCGAACAAAGTCTGCAAGCGATCGGACCCCAGCACGCCAGGAATGACTTGGCACTCGACAGCCAGCGCCTGCTGCACGAACTGCAGGTGCATCAGATCGAGCTCGAAATGCAGAACGAGGCGCTGCTGGCCTCCAGAGCCGAGGTCGAAGGGCTGCTGGCAAGCTACCGGGAGCTGTATGATTTCTCGCCGGTGGCCTATTTCACGCTCGATCCGGTCGGCAAGATCCTGCGCGCCAACCTGACCGCCGCCCGCCTGCTGGGCGTCGAGCGCGTCCATCTGAGCCAACGGCGCCTGGGGGCCTTTGTCGCGCAGCGTGATCTGCCGGTCTTGAATGCCTTGCTGCAGCACGTGTTCGACGGACAAGCACAAGGCCAGGGCGAATGCCAATTGGCAGCACCCGATCAGCCACCCTGGCGAACCCTGCATATCGAGGCCACACTCGGCCACGATGGCATCAGCTGCCACTTGGTGGCCACCGACATCACGCCGCTCAAGACGCAGCAGCTGCAACTCGAGCAGATGGCGCTTTACGACACCGTCACCAAGCTGCCCAACCGCGTGCTGCTGGCCGACCGCCTGCAACAGGCGATGACGCAATGCCAGCGCAGCGGTCGTTCGCTCGCGGTGGGCTATCTCGATCTCGACGGCTTCAAGGCCGTCAACGACCAGCACGGCCACGGCCTGGGCGACCAGCTGCTGCTTAGCCTGGCGCAGCGCATGCAGGCCGTCCTGCGCAAGGGCGATACCCTGGCCCGCATCGGTGGAGACGAGTTCGTCGCCGTGCTGGTCGACCTCGGGCAAGCGCAGGACTGCACGCCCCTGCTGCAGCGGCTGCTGCAGGCGGCTGCCGCGCCGACCGTGATCGGCGACTGCGCGCTACAGGTCTCGGCCAGCATTGGCGTGACCCTCTATCCACAGGACGCGGCGGACGCCGACCAGTTGCTGCGCTATGCCGACCAGGCGATGTACCAGGCCAAGCAGGCCGGACGCAACCGCTACCATCTGTTCGACCTGCAACACCATGTCGCTCTGCGCAGCCAGTACGCCGATATCGCGGAAATCGGCACCGGCCTGCGGCAAGGCGAGTTCGAACTGCACTACCAGCCCAAGGTCAACATGAGGACGGGCGCGGTCATCGGTGCCGAAGCCCTGATCCGATGGCGGCATCCCAGGCGCGGCCTACTGGCGCCTGCGAGCTTCCTGCACATCCTCGAGAACCACCCGAACAGCGAGGAGTTGTGCGATTGGGTACTCGGCACCGCGCTCGAGCAGGTGGAGGCCTGGCACAATGCGGGACACGAGATCCCGGTCAGCGTCAACATTGCGGCCTTCCAGCTGCAGCAAGACAGCTTCGTGCCCAAGCTCACGCGGCGGCTGGCGGCATACGCGAATGCCAGGCAACCGCTGCTCGAGATCGAAGTCCTGGAAACCAGCGCACTGGAGAACATCGGCAAGGTCGCCGCGATGATGCGAGCCTGCCATGCGCTCGGCGTGCGTTTCGCCCTCGACGACTTCGGCACCGGCTACTCCTCGCTGACCTACCTCAGGCATCTTCCGGCCGATCTGCTCAAGATCGATCGCAGCTTCGTCGCCGGCATGCTGGACGACGCCGATGACCGTGCGATCGTCGAGAGCGTGATCGGCCTGGCGCAAGCCTTCCAGCGGGAAGTGATTGCCGAAGGCGTCGAGACACCGGCCCATGGCGCGCTGCTGCTCGAGATGGGGTGCGAAATGGCCCAGGGTTACGCCTTCGCGCGCCCCATGCCGGGTGCGGACATGCCAGCCTGGATCGCGCAATGGCGCAATAACTGGGCGGCCGGGCAGCAGACTTGACCAGCCCGGTGCTGAACGGCCCTACCCGCTCTTCAAGCCCGCGCGGCGTGCGCGTATTCGTGGCGATCGGCCGCGGCGTAGAGTTCCTGCGCCAGGCCCGGATCGGTTTTCAGCAGATCATCGGCCATCGCGCGCACGCGTTCGGCTTCCTGGAACGCCGTCAGCACCGGCGCGGCCGCGGCGGCAGCCGGCGTGCGCTGGGTGGCGAACAGTCGGGCGGCCAGGCGCAGGCAGCCGGCCAGGAAGGATGGCTGGCGGGCCCGGCCCGGGGCGGCGACGGACGGGATCAGGGGAATGAAAACGGCGCTGCTCATGGCGATACTCCTGCAAAGCGATTTTGAATCTTGTGCAGTGCAGTATAGGGTAAACCCTTATTCCCAGTAAAGTGCCGGGGGCTTTGTCCTTCAGGTGCTGCCGCGCACCAGCAGCTCGTAGCCCAGATCGACCGAGGGCGGCTGCACCGGCTGGCCCGTCATCAGCGCCAGCAGCATGCGCGCGGCCGCACTGCCGATCTCGGCCCGCGGCGTGCGCACCGTGGTCAGGGGTGGCAGCATCTGGTCGCTGCCGGTCAGATCGTTGAAGCCCGCGACCGCGACCCGGCCCGGCACGGCCACCCCCAGGCGCAGCGCCGCCAGCAGCGCCCCCTGCGCCAGGTCGTCGTTGTTGAAGAAGACGGCGTCGATGCCGGGGTCGCGCGCCAGCAGGCGCTCGAACATGGCCCCGCCGAGCGCGATCGAGGACGGCGCCGGGTCCAGCCATTCGAGCGCCGGCTCGTACAGGCCGACCGCCTCGAGCTCGCACCGCCAGCCAGCGCGCCGCTGCAGCGTGCGCGGGTCGAGCTGGGCCGCGGCGAAGGCGATGCGTCGGCGCCCGCGCGCCAGCAAATGGCGGGTCATGGCGGCACCGGCGTCCTGCTGCGAGAAGCCCACGCAATGCAGCCCGGGCTGGTCGGAGGCCTCCATCAGGTAGACGCAGGGCACGCCGCTGCGCTCGATCAGCGCACGCGTCGCGTCGCTGCGCTCGAGTCCGGTCACCAGCAGCCCGGCCGGGCGGTGCAGCAGTTGCTCGCGCAGCAGCTGCTCCTCCTCGGCCGGGTCGTAATGGGTGATGCCGATCAGGGTCTGGTAGCCGGCCGGGCGCAGCGTGCGCTGCACCGCCTCGAGCAGGTCGACGAACAGGGCGTTGGACAGCAGCGGAATCAGCACCGTGACATGGCTGCTGTGGCGCGAGGCGAGCGCGCGCGCCGCCGGATCGGGCAGATAGCCGAGCGCGTCGACCGCCGCCTTGACGCGCTCGACCAGCTGCGGATCGACCGCGCGCTCGCCGCGCAGCGCGCGCGAGACGGTCATCGGGCTGACGCCGGCGCGCTGGGCCACGTCGGCCAGGGTAATGCGCCCGGTGGCGCGGGAACGGGAGGCTGGCTGGCTCATATTAGGGTAAACCCCTGGTTGGCAGATGTTCGAAAACCGATAGGATAGCGCTACCCAAAGGCGGGCGGCAAGGGAAATACCCTCGCCCGGTCGCATCGAGTGGCTTGCAGGCAGCGCGACCGGTCGATTTTCGACTCTCCCCGACCCGCCGTTTTTTTTCAACTCCAAGAGATAGCGCTATCCCAACATGAGCCACCAGATCGTCATCATGGGCGTGGCCGGCTGCGGCAAATCCAGCCTGGCCACGCTCGTCGCCCAGACCCAGGGCCTGAGCCTGATCGAGGGCGACGACTTCCACAGCGCCGACAGCCGCGCCAAGATGAGCCAGGGCATCGCGCTGACCGATGCCGACCGCGCGGGCTGGCTGAGCCGGCTCGGCGAGGAACTGCGCCAGCACGCGGACGGCGCGGTGCTGAGCTGCTCGGCGCTCAAGCGCCAGTACCGCGAGCGGCTGCGCGCGGCCGCGCCCGGCCTGCGCTTCGTCTTCCTCGAGATCGGGCGCGAGCAGGCCCAGCAGCGCGTGACCGCCCGGGCACCGCAGCATTTCTTCTCGACCAGCCTGGTCGACAGCCAGTTCGCCACGCTCGAGTCCCCGGTCGGAGAAGCGCGGGTGCTGCGCCTCGACGCCACCGCCCCACTGCCCCAACTGCAAGCCGAGGTCGAGGCCTGGCTCAAGCAAGGAGAGACGGCATGAGCCCCGACAACCCCCCTGTCCCGCGTCTGCAAAAGCTGACCCAGTTCGCCATGGCCGCCTGCCTGGGCGTGATGGCAGTCGCGGTCTTCGTCAACGTCGTGCTGCGCTACGGTTTCGGCAGCGGCGTGGCCGCCAGCGAGGAACTGTCGCGGCTGCTGTTCGTCTGGATGGTCTTCATCGGCGCGACCGCGGCCTACCCGGCCGGCGAGCACATGGCCTTCACCAGCCTGATCGGCCTGCTGCGCCAGCACCAGCGGGCGATGATGCTGGCCACCGTCGTGATCCGGCTGCTGGTCGTGACCGGCGCCAGCCTGGTCGCCCACGGCGCCTGGCAGCAGGTCATGGTCGGCCTCGACAGCCACTCGGTGGTGCTGGGCTACCCGACCGCCCTGCTGCCGCTGCCGGCCTTCCTGAGCGCCGCCGCGATCGGCGTGATGGCGCTGATCGAATTGTTCAAACGCCAGCCGCTGGATCTCGGCCACGGCGTCGATGTGGAGTGACACCATGAGCCCCGAAGGATTGGCATTTATCGTGTTCGTTGGCGGCATGCTGCTGCTGATGGGCATCGGCATGAACATGGCGCTGGCGCTGGTATTGACCGGAGCGGGCATGGCCTGGGTGCTGGATTTCTGGGATACCCAGCTGCTGGCGCAGAACCTGGTCGCCGGCATCGACAGCTTCCCGCTGCTGGCGGTGCCCTTCTTCATCCTGGCCGGCGAGCTGATGAACTCGGGCGGCATCAGCCAGCGCATCATCGCGATGGCGCAGGCCTGGGTCGGCCATATCCACGGCGGACTCGGCTTCGTCGCCATCGGCGCGGCCGTGCTGATGGCCAGCATGAGCGGGTCGGCGCTGGCCGACACCGCCGCGCTCGCCACCATCCTGCTGCCGATGATGCGGCAGCAGGGCTATCCGATGAACACCTCGGCCGGCCTGATCGCCTCGGGCGGCATCATCGCGCCGATCATCCCGCCCTCGATGCCGTTCGTGATCTACGGCGTGACGACCAACACCTCGATCTCGGCGCTGTTCCTGTCGGGCATCGTGCCCGGCCTGCTGATGGGCGCCGGCCTGATCGTGACCTGGAAGCTGATCCTGCGCCGCATCGAGCTGCCCGCCGGCGCGCCGCTGCCGCTGTCCGAGCGCCTGCGCATCACGGCCAAGGCGTTCTGGGCCCTGCTGATGCCGCTGATCATCATCGGCGGCATGAAGACCGGCATTTTCACGCCGACCGAGGCGGCGGTGGTCGCGGCCTTCTACGCCCTGTTCGTCGCGCTCTTCATTCACCGCGAAATGAAGCTGGCCGAGATCGGTCCGGTGCTGGTGCGCGCGGCCAAGACCACCGCGATCGTGATGTTCCTGTGCGCCGGCGCCCAGGTCGCGAGCTACATGATCACGCTGGCCGACCTGCCGGGCGTGCTGACCGGCTGGCTCGGTCCGCTGGTCGAGAGCCCGCGCCTGCTGATGGCGGTGATGATGCTGGCGCTGGTGCTGATCGGCACCGCGCTCGACCTGACGCCGACCATCCTGATCTTCGCGCCGGTGATGCTGCCGATCGCGGTCAAGGCCGGCATCGACCCGGTCTACTTCGGCCTGATGTTCGTGCTCAACGGCGCCATCGGCCTGATCACGCCGCCGGTGGGCACCGTGCTCAACGTCGTCGCGGGCGTCGGGCGGCTGTCGCTGCACCAGGTGATCAAGGGGGTCAATCCCTTCTTGCTGACCTATGTGCTGCTGCTGTCGCTGTTCGTCGTGTTCCCCCAGATCGTGACCGCGCCGGTGGCGTGGATGCGCTAACCCCTTGACCGTGCCTTTCCCCGTGCCTTTCCATTACCCAGGAGACTGAAATGACACTTCTTCGTCGCACTCTAATCACCACCGCCGCCGCCCTGACCCTGGCCGCTCCCTTCATCGCCCAGGCCCAGGACTTCAAGCCGCGCCTGATCCGCTTCGGCTACGGCCTCAACGAGCAGAGCAACCAGGGCCGCGCGGCCAAGCTGTTCGCCGAACAGGTCGAGAAGGCCTCGGGCGGCAAGATGCGGGTGCGCGCGATCGGCGCGGCCGCGCTCGGTCCCGACACCCAGATGCAGCAGGCGCTGATCGGTGGCGCGCAGGAGATGATGGTCGGCTCGACCGCGACCCTGGTCGGCATCAGCAAGGAAATGGCGCTCTGGGACACGCCGTTCCTGTTCAACAGCGCCAAGGAAGCCGACGCCCTGCTCGACGGCCCGGTCGGCGACAAGGTGCGCGCCAAGCTGCAGGACAAGGGCCTGGTCGGCCTGGTCTACTGGGAGAACGGCTTTCGCAACCTGACCAACAGCAAGCGCCCGATCAGCAAGATGGAGGACCTCTCGGGCATCAAGCTGCGCGTGATGCAGAACAACGTCTTCCTCGACAGCTTCAAGACCCTGGGCACCAACGCCGTGCCGCTGGCCTTCTCCGAGCTGTTCGGCGCGCTCGAGACCGGCACCGTCGACGGCCAGGAAAACCCCTTCAACACCATCCTGTCGAGCAAGTTCTACGAGGTGCAGAAGTACCTGACCGTGACCAACCACGTCTACAGCCCGTGGATCGTGCTGGTCAGCAAGAAATGGTGGGATGGCCTGAATGCCGCCGAGCAGAAGGTGCTGCTGGACGCCGCCAAGGCCAGCCGCGACTTCGAGCGCCAGGACACCCGGGCCGAGGCGGCCGGCGCGGTGGCCGAGCTCAAGAAGAAGGGCATGCAGGTCAACGAGCTCTCGGCCGCCGAGGCCGCCCGCATGCGCGGCAGCCTGACCCGGGTCTACGCCTCGATCGGCGCCAGCGTCGGCATGGAGCTCTGGAACGAGACCCAGGCCGAGCTCGCCAAGCTGCGCGGCAAGAAGTGAGGACTGCGCCTGCGGCGCGCCCCCCTTACTTGGCGGTCGGCATCACGAACTCGGCGCCCTTGGCAATGCTCTCGGGCCAGCGCTGCATCACGCTCTTTTGCTTGGTGTAGAAGCGCACGCCTTCCTCGCCATAGGCGTGCATGTCGCCGAACAGGCTGCGCTTCCAGCCACCAAAGCCATGCCAGGCCATCGGCACCGGGATCGGCACGTTGATGCCGACCATGCCGACCTGGATCCGGCGCGCGAACTCGCGTGCCACGTTGCCGTCGCGGGTGAAGCAGGCGGTGCCGTTGCCGAACTCGTGGTCGTTGATCAGCTGCACCGCGGTGCCGAAGTCGGGCACGCGCATGCAGGCCAGCACCGGGCCGAAGATCTCTTCCTGGTAGATCTTCATCTCGGGCCTGACATGGTCGAACAGCGTGCCGCCGAGCCAGAAACCCTGCTCGCAACCCGCGCCGGCCTGGGCGCCGTCGAAGCCGCGGCCGTCGACCAGCAGCTCGGCGCCTTCCTGCACGCCAGCGTCGATGTAGCCGCTGATGCGCTGGCGCGCCGCGTCGGTCACGATCGGGCCCATCTCGGCCGCCAGGTTCATGCCGTCGAGCACCTGCAAGGTCTTGGTGCGCTCGAGCAGCTTGGGGATCACCTTGTCGGCCACGTCGCCGACCAGCACCGCCACGCTGATGGCCATGCAGCGCTCGCCAGCCGAGCCGTAGCCGGCGCCGATCAGCGCGTCGACCACCTGGTCGATGTCGGCGTCGGGCATCACCACCATGTGGTTCTTGGCGCCGCCCAGGGCCTGCACGCGCTTGCCGTGG
>ERZ1034365.552-NODE-552-length-20608-cov-3.027958_pt1 | contig 20608 bp, 23 predicted proteins | sample MGYA00520615_ERZ1034365 | MGnify/ENA primary metagenome ERZ1034365 (study PRJEB33736, sample SAMEA104284505) | Azolla filiculoides | biome: Urban; feature: Water surface; material: Ditch water | place: Netherlands | collected 2015-10-28 | depth 0-0.1 m ... | reverse complement strand
CGATTGCACCTGCTGGTCAAACCTACGGTGCTGATTGGAAGTTGCATGACTATGAAACTCCTAAAGCAATGACGACTGAAGATATTGCGCGCTTGTTAAAGGATTTTGAATTGGCTGCCGCTAATGCAAAAGCGGCAGGTTTTGATGGCGTAGAAATTCACTCCGCAAATGGTTATCTACTCGATCAATTTTTACAAGATAAAACCAATCAACGTACCGATGAGTATGGTGGTTCTATCGAAAACCGTGTGCGCCTATTAGGTGAGGTGATTGAGTCGGTTGCGAAGGTATTCCCAAGCGACCGTATTGGTGTACGTCTCTCACCTTACGGTAGTTTTAACGATATGGCAGATAGCGATCCTATCGCTTTGTTTAATGCCGTCATTCAAAAGCTCAATGGCTACCAGTTGTCCTATGTGCACATGATTGAGCCGCGCTCAACGACTGCGGGTGGTAATGACCAGATTGATGCAGGCGCCCCAATCACTTCAGAAATTTTCCGAAATGCATACAAAGGTAAATTCATTAGTGCTGGTGGATATGACCAGGCTATGGGGGAGGCTGTTTTGGAGGCTGGCTTAGCCGATGCAGTGGCTTATGGTCGTTTGTATATTGCCAACCCGGATTTGGCTGAGCGCTTTGAGCAAGGTGCCGCACTTAATGCTTACAACCGCGCAACGTTCTATGGTGGAGCAGAAGCAGGGTACACCGACTACCCAACGCTCTAATCTAAGTAACTATTTAATAAGGCCTCTATCGAAAGATAGGGGTCTTATTTTTTGTCCTCAGGATCTTTCAATAGATCGTAGTGGTTCGCAACGAGTAGGAGTGCAATCGATGCGCAACCCATGGCAAAGAATTGCCATTGATGCAACATGGCAGTTCCGATTACTGTCATTAGGATGGTCCAGCCAACCGCCATCTTGGCTTTTTTTGTTAAGGGTTTCATATATCGGAATTCAAGTAAAAATTATCTAACGGAAAGCCTGGCTTTGGCACTCAGCTCATTTGGGGCTCCGCGCTTATCGATCTGAGAAAGTCTAAGAGCCTCTTGCTCAAAATCAATTTGAGCTGGATGAAATTCAATATTGCCCAGGTGAATAACGTAAGTCCATACCAGTTCACGGCCTCTATCTTTATATACATCTACAACACGCTTCATTTTTTACCGCCTAGAGTGGGTGCCGTGCTATGTACGACGTTCATATTGTGTTTTAAATCATTCAAATTTCGCGGATCAATGCGAATCACGCCACCGCGAGGGCTATCGATGTCTGCGATCAAAAAGAAGGAGATGGCAATCATCATTGGAAAAATCATAAAGAGGCCGACATTGCGCTTGAAGTTTCTTGCGCCAAATCCTACCAGCATATTGGCGCCAATCGCGATTGCGCCCATTAACCACCAGGCAGCGGTCGGGATGCGATTCCACCAGGCAGCCTGAGTGTAGCCATGGGAATTAATCACATCATTCATTCCGGAAATGACTAGCGCAGTAGTGGGAGTTGATTGTGTTCGTGCAACAGGGAGTAGCTCATTCCACATGGCGTTCTCTAGCGCAATCGTACGCTGTGTAATTTGCCTAGCAGTCTCGTGATCTTGCTTGGAGTAGAACAAGATACGCTGATCTAAATATTCGTTCAGCAAGCCTTTAATGGTCTCAGCAGTTTTGCTGGGCAGAAGATCCGCTCTTAAAAACTCTGTGCCAATGGCGTTTGCCTCAGCCTCTTCATAAGTCTGCCTTAAGTCATATCGCGCAATGGCCATGGAGAAGGTAAAGCCGATGATCAAACCAAGCAGAGTGAGCGTTGCGGTCTGGATGATTCCTAAATCTGCCGAGGTCTCAGTATCCTTTGTACGGTACTTGCTCAATACGGCATTACCAAACCACACTGAGCCCGATAGGGCTACAGCGGAAATAGCAAAAACTAATTCGGGGGAATTGGCTAAGTATGAAATATTAAAAAGTCCCTGGATACAAAATATCTTTAGTCACATTCTGAATGTCACGGTGTCCTGTAAACGCCATCGTGATATCCAATTCATTGTGAATAATGTCGAGGCATTTGGTAACACCAGCTTCGCCCATGGCACCCAAGCCATAGAGGAAAGGGCGGCCAATCATCGTACCGCGTGCACCAAGTGCCCAAGCTTTCAATACGTCTTGTCCAGACCGAATGCCGCCATCCATCCACACTTCAATATCTTTGCCAACTGCATTGACGATGCCAGGCAAAGCTTTAATGCTGGAGATGGCGCCATCTAACTGACGGCCACCATGATTGGAAACAATCAAAGCATCGGCGCCGGAGTTGGCAGCAAAACGCGCATCCTCTTCATCCAAGATGCCTTTAATGATTAGCTTGCCGCCCCAGAGTTTTTTGATCCACTCCACATCATCCCAGCTCAGGCCTGGATCAAACTGTTCAGCAGTCCAAGAGGAGAGGGAAGACATATTGCCAACGCCAGTGGCATGACCAACAATATTGCGAAAGGTTCTGCGAGGAGTCATTGCCATGCCCATGCACCAGCGTGGCTTGGTCATCATGTTGATCATGTTGGCAATAGTCAGCTTTGGAGGTGCAGACAAACCATTTTTTAAATCTTTATGGCGTTGTCCCAAAATCTGTAAATCCAAAGTTAGTACAAGGGCAGAGCATTTGGCAGCTTTGGCGCGTTCAATGAGGCGCTCAATAAAGCCACGGTCTTTCATGACATAGAGCTGAAACCAAAACGGTTTAGTGGTTCGCTCTGCCACATCCTCAATTGAGCAAATACTCATGGTGGATAAGCAGAAAGGAACGCCGAACTTTTCAGCAGCACGGGCGGCTAGGATTTCACCATCGGCGTGTTGCATACCAGTCAAACCAGTTGGTGCAAGTGCTACAGGCATTGCAACCTCTTGACCCACCATGGTTGTTTTGGTGGTGCGATTAGTCATATCTACAGCAACGCGCTGGCGCAGTTTGATCTTCTGAAAATCGGATTCGTTGGCTCGGTAGGTAGATTCAGTCCATGACCCGGAGTCTGCATAGTCATAGAACATCTTAGGGGTGCGTTTTTGATGCAGAACTCGTAAATCTTCAATATTGGTGATGATTGCCACTAAAACCCCTTTGTATATTGCCAATGCCAGATGTCTGGCGCTAATTTAAGCTCTATCTTAGCAATACCAGGCAATTTGTTTCTACAATGCGTAGGCAAGGCCCTTCTTGGGGCTCAAAATACCCATTTATTCACCTAAATCCTCCTGAATGCCTCAATTACCCCTGTCGACCGTCTTTTATTTAACGCTAGCCACCATTCTTTGGGCGGGTAATGCGATAGCTGGGCGAGTGTTGGTGGGGAGTATTTCGCCGATCAGTCTAAGTGCAGTTCGGTGGGGGCTAGCAGCTCTCATATTGCTCCCTTTAGGCTGGAAAGTCTTCAAGCCGAGCAGCGCCCTCTGGCAAAACAAAGGCCGCTTCTTGGTCTTGGGTCTTTTGGGTGTGGGTAGCTATAACGTGCTGCTCTATCTTGCCCTGCAAACTTCAACTGCAATTAATGTCACGCTCATCGGTGCCAGCATGCCGATTTGGATGCTCTTTATCGGCGCCGTCTTTTATAAGGTGAGGCCAACGCTCTTGCAGATGGTGGGTGCAGTTGTTTCTTTGGTTGGGGTTACGGTAGTTCTGACGCGTGGTGAGCCTACTAGCCTGCTGAGCATGGAAGTGGTGATGGGTGATTTACTCATTATGTTGGCCACAATTCTTTGGGCTTTCTATAGCTGGATGATTAGTCGTCCAGGCGAGAGCACTGAACGCCAATGGCCATGGGCTGAGTTTTTGATGGCTCAGGTCTTAATTGGTTTTATGTGGACGATGTTATTTGAAGGTGCTGAGATTGCCACGGGACACGCCTTTATTGATCTCAATTACTGGACTGGGGCATTGATTGTTTTTGTAGCAATCGGACCATCATTAATTGCTTATCGATGCTGGGGCTTAGGAGTTAATGGTGCAGGTCCAACTGTAGCGGCATTCTTTGCTAACCTCATTCCCTTGTTCACCGCATTACTCTCGGCAGCTATTTTGGGCGATCCACCCCAGCTTTTTCATGGCCTGGCTTTTGCCCTGATTGTTATCGGAATACTGGTCTCCTCTACGGCTAAAAAAAGTAGCTAACCCATCTCATTTGCTCAAAAAGCCCGTTTTCAGGGGGTGAGTACGCAATCAGCGCTAAATCAGTTTCATTTAGGGCTAATCACTCGATTTACTAGGAAATTACTATGCCAGGCTTACTCCCGAATGTTGATCCAGACGGTTTATTAGAGTTTTCGGTTGTTTATACAGACCGCTCGCTCAACCACATGTCTGAAGAATTCAAAAAAGTCATGGTGGATATCTCTAGTGTCCTGAAGGATGCTTATAACGCTAGCTCGGCAGTCATCGTTCCGGGTAGCGGCACTTTCGGTATGGAAGCAGTTGCCCGCCAATTTGCCAATAATGAAAAATGCCTTGTTTTGCGCAACGGTTGGTTTAGCTATCGCTGGACCCAGATTTTTGATCTTGCCAATATTACCCAGGACATTACTGTTCTCAAAGGCAAGCAATTGGAAGATACTGCGCAGGGTGTTTTTGCTCCGGCGCCGATTGAAGAAGTGGTGGCTTTTATTAAGAAAGAAAAGCCAGCAGTTGTTTTCGCTCCTCACGTAGAAACGTCTGCCGGAATTATTTTGCCGGACGACTACCTCAAAGCGGGTGGCGAAGCAGTTCGCTCAGTCAATGGTTTGTTTGTGCTGGATTGCATCGCTTCAGGCGCAATGTGGGTAGATATGAAGGCCTGCAATGTTGATGTAGTGATTACTGCACCTCAAAAAGGCTGGAGTAGTTCACCTTGCTGTGCCCTGATTGCCATGGGCGACAGAGCACGCGAGCGTATTGAGTCTACACAAAGCAGCAGCTTCTCAATGGACCTTAAGAAGTGGCTCCAAATTATGGAAGCCTATGAAAAGGGTGGTCACGTGTATCACACCACCATGCCAACAGACGCACTCAAAATCTTGCGCAATGTAATGAAAGAAACTCAGGCTTTGGGCTTTGCCGCACTGAAAGCGAAGCAACAAGAGTTGGGTGACAAGGTTCGCGCCTTATTGGTATCGAATGGCTATCACTCAGTTTCAGCAAAAGGCTTTCAGTCTCCTGGCGTAGTAGTGAGCTACACCAAGGATCCAGAAATTCAATCAGGCAAGAAATTTATTGCGCTGGGTTTGCAGACTGCTGCTGGTGTGCCATTGCAGTGTGACGAGCGCCCAGACTTCCGTACTTTCCGAATTGGTTTGTTTGGTCTAGAGAAGTTGGCTCATGTTGACCGTACTGTTGGTCATCTTGCAGCAGCTCTAGAAAAGATTACTGAGACTGAAGCGCAGCCAGCTTAAGTGGCAAAAAAGAGTAAGAAAAAAGAGTAATTAGAAAGCCGTCTTAGGACGGCTTTTTCATTGCCTCTAGTGCCAAGGGGTTGGGGGTAGCTTCACCTACCTTGGTTAGGACATTCGTATCCAGATGATGAAAGGGTTCGTCTTGACCTTTGATCATCATTACCGTGTCTTGCTCGTAAGACCAAGTGCCATCTTCCAAAATGGTCACCATGATGCGGTACTCAATGGTTTTAAATGCGTAGTCCAAGAATGGGCTTGAAGAGATCCCGGCAGTTGGATCATCAATTTTGGCAACGCATTCAAACTGGGTTGCACTGGCAGAGGCTTTGCCTGTTGCCATCGTGATCATGCCGCGAGGAATTGTGAGGGTGTGAACTATGGATCCAGTCGCAGGCTCCCAAAGCCAATAGCCAACTTGATCATGATAGGTTTTGACTTGATCTGGCTTGGTGATGTGCAGGTGATAGCGCAAGCCATAAAACAACTGCGGCCCATTGGTTTGCGGATCAATTGGCTGCATCTCAATACGCTCGGTATAAACCTGTTTCTTTGGACCTTCGGCCTTAGGCTTAATGTCCAAGCCCCGTTGACCTTCCCAGATCCCAGCAAGGCGGGTAAGGGGTCCTAGGTTTTCTAGGGTATTAATTGAGTATCCCTGGGGCTCTGTATAGATATCGGCGGGAAAAGAGTTCATGAGGAAGCCTTGGTTAAATGAAGCATTAATGGCAAATAATTGAGTATTATCAAATTATCCACAAACCTTATGGAGTCTCAAATGAATACTCGCTTTGCAAAACTTACTTTGGCCACACTCATTTCCGCCTCTATTGGTTTATCACCGCTGACAGTGATGGCGGCTGATCCAGCACCAGCTCCTGCGCCAGCGGCAGCTCCAGCAGCAGCGCCTACTACTCCAGCACCTGCTGCCCAGCCAGAGAAGGCTGCTAAGAAGTCTAAGAAGCAGGCTAAGAAAGATAAAAAAGCAGAGAAGAAGGCTAAGAAAAAATCAAAGAAAAAAGCTAAAGCCGCACAAGAGCCTGCAGCAGCTCCGCAGCAATAAATTCCTAGTAATTAAGTTAGGGGGTCGGATCCCTCAAGGTCTAAGGGCTTTGTGGAATTCAACCCCTTTTGCTTTTCTGGCGCATTGTTGCGCACCAGCAGCCACATCGCCCCCATCACCAAACTCATCCCGCCCACCTGAATCCAGGTGATTGGTTCAGACAGCACGATCCAACCCATAAATAGCGTTGAGACGGGGCCCAGTATTCCGGCTTGCGCAACGAGGGGTGAGCCGATGCGATTAATCGCAATCATAATTAACAGCATTGGAATGACGGTACACAGACTGGCGTTAAGTAGGCTGAGCCAATAGATCTGATGCACCTGTACAAATACAGCCGCGGGATCGTAAATCAGAATTTGAATGACGCTCAGAAGCGCAGATGCAGAGCTGGCGTAGACCACTAAGCGCACGCTACCCACGCGCTTCACCATTTCTCCGGAACCAATCATGTAGATTGCATATGAACATGCGCTGGCAAAGACCAGCAACATGCCGAGCACAGCCAAAGAACCCGTCGAGCTGGCATCCTGAATGAAGACCACAATCACGCCAAGATATCCAACAACAAGCGCATACCATTGCAAGCGACTAATAGATTTGTTTAAGACAAAATAAGAAATCAACAAGACGATGGTTGGAGTGAGATAAAGAACAATGCGTTCTAAGCCAACGGAAATATATTGCAGCCCCAGAAAGTCTAGGTAACTGGAAAGAAAGTAACCCATAAATCCCAAGGCAAATATCTTCACCTGATCTCGCCAAGTTAGCGGACTCATGGCTTGTCTGCGTGCTTGCCACCAATAAATTCCCCAGAAAAGAGGGAGGGCCATCAGCATCCGCAAGGCAATTAAGGTCTCCGCATTTGCACCATAGCCAAATGCGAGCTTGATCAGAATCGCTTTTCCGGAAAATAGGACTGAGCCCAAGCCGGCCATAAAGAGACCGTAGACATAACGACGATGTTGCAGAATTCCGCTAGCTGATTGCATGCTGTTTTATAACAGCTTATTCAGAAGACTCCGCATTTCCAAAATGACCTCTGATGGAGTAAGTCCAATCGGACCAATGTCCTTAGCTACCAAACTATCCGCTGCTGATGCATGGAGTTGAACCCCAATGCAGCCAGCCTCCCACAGATTGAGATTGTGATGCAGCCCTTGGGCGGCGATTGCTGCAATAGTGCCGGTTAGCACGTCACCCATCCCACCAACGGCCATACCGGGATTGCCTTCTGCACATTGCGCTGCTAAATGAGTAGGGGAGGCAATCAGCGTATGTTGGCCTTTGAGAACCACAATGGAGTTGGTGAGGCTCACTAAATCAGATAGGGCTCCAAGGCGGTTTGCTTGGATATCCGAGGCTGTCGTATTCAGAAGATGTGCAGCTTCACCAGGATGTGGAGTCAAAATGCTCATGTTTGGAAAGGCCTGATTACGCTCCTTCAGTAGATCTAGATATTCAGGGGTATCGGCAATGAGATTGAGTGCATCGGCATCGATCACTAGTGGAGCTTTTGGGTAGCGCAGAGAGGCTATCAGCCAATCCCGAGCTAGCGCAGAAAAACCTAAGCCTGGTCCAATTGCAATTACATCGGGTGCGGTAGCTTCTAATTGTTCATGGGCATTAAAGCTGGCTAAGCGAACCATGAGCTCAGCCTGTTCTGACATGGCATGAGCGGCTGTAGGATCGAGCATTTCCAGAATAGTCCAGCCGGCCCCCAAGTGAAGTGCAGCGCTGCCAGACAACATCAGGGCGCCAGCCATGCCAGGAGCGCCACCAATGAGTAGTACTTTGCCAGCATTCCCTTTATGTTCTGAGGGTGCTCGTTTAAGGCGAGTGATGAGCTCGAGAGATCTCAGTTCGGTAGGGGGATTCATTTGAATAGTATCGCTCTAATGAGTGGCTTAACAATGGATTTTATCGGGAGTATCCTTTAACAATGAAAATACAATTTCTTGGTGCAGCAGGCGAGGTTACCGGTTCAAGGCATTCTGTTGAGGCTCTTGTGGGTGGGCGTGAAATTCGCTTCATGGTGGACTTTGGTATGTTTCAGGGTGGGCGCGAGGCAACCGCAAAGAATCTCGAGCCTTTACCGTTTCCCCCTAAAGAAATTGATTTCGTCGTGCTAACGCATGCACATATTGATCACAGCGGTTTATTGCCCAGACTCTGTGCTCAAGGTTTTACGGGGCCCATTTATTGCACTGATGCGACATTTGAGCTGCTAAAAATTATGCTGCCCGATAGCGCGCATTTGCAGCGCTCCGATGTGGAGCGGGCAGAGCGTAGACAAAAGGCTGGTAAGTGGCGCGGTGAGCTACCGGTGGCTTTGTACTCCATGGAAGAAGCGGAGCTTGCTCTTGGGCAATGCGAAATACTCCCTTATGGAAAAACGCTAGAACTAGGCCAGGGAATTCATCTCGAGTTTCAGAATGCGGGACATATTCTGGGATCGGCAATCGCCGTGATCGATGTTGCCGAAGACCATGCCAAGAAAAAGCGCTGTGTATTTTCTGGGGATATTGGCATGAAGGGGAAGCTATTGATGCCCGATCCCACTAGGATTGAGCAGGCAGACGTGGTGGTAGTGGAGTCAACCTATGGTGATCGGCTGCATAAAACTTTAGCAGATACCGAGTCTGAATTAATTGATGTCGTAACCAGTACCTTGAGTGCGCATGGCAATATTGTGATCCCTGCATTTGCTGTGGGTCGTACTCAAGAGATTTTGTTTCTACTGATTGATTTGGTGAGGCGCAATTTATTGCCTCATCTCAGTATTTGGGTTGACTCTCCAATGGCGACCGCCGCTACCCATTTGACTCAGCATTTCTTTTCGCAGTTGGATAAAGAGTCACAGTCAACCTTTGAATGGTTTAAAAAGAACCCAGGTGCAGTAGATCTGAGGTTCATAGCAGACGTAGAAGAATCCAAGGCCTTGAACAAGATCAAGGGCGGGGCAATTATTATTTCAGCGAGCGGTATGTGTGACGCAGGGCGCATTGTTCATCATTTGCAGAATAATTTGCCGCACGCGCAAAATGCAATTGTGATTACTGGATTTCAGGCCTATGGCAGCTTAGGTCGTCGCTTGGTGGATAAGGCGGCTAAGGTGCGCCTCTTTGGTGAAGAGGTTGCGGTTCGCGCTTCGATTCATACAATTGGTGGCTTATCCGCCCATGCTGATCAGGCTGGACTATTGGATTGGTTGCGAGGTTTTAAATCAGCACCGCAATCCGTATTTGTAGTTCATGGAGAGCCCGAGGCTTCTGCCGTTTTAGCCCAATCAATCCGGGAAGAGCTGGAGTGGAAGAATGTCATTATTCCAGAGCGCTTACATTCTTACACTTGCTGATATTTAATCAGCTACTTTAGCGCCCTGAACCTTATGACGGAGCATTGCCTCAGCAATAAACCCAGAAGTTTTTAGTTCTTGAATCACGCTACTGAGATAGGCGGTTATTTTTTCAAAATCGACCCGCGCCTTAGGCGTGCCAATGGCCTGATTGATCACCATAAATCTACCTGGAAGCATACGTAAGCCTTCATAACGTTGCGCATCACTCTCTAATTGCTGCTTCACTCCGGCGGCAACGTTTCCAGACCCGGACATAAAGTCATCCACCACTGCTTGGGAATTGGCGGAACGTAGCAGGCTGGCTTGTTTGATTTCACGAGTAAGGTAAAGATCGTAAGCACTGCCTTTGCCAACAACAATTTCATTACCAGCTACATCTACATCTTCATTCTTGGTCAGCGGAGAAGAGTCTTTCACCATATAGGCGCCTTCAATCTGAATATACGCAGGGGTATAACTGATATCGGCTCCACGAACGGGGTCAATTGCCACAAATACCAAATCCACATCTCCTGCTTTAACAGCATCAACCGTAGCGCCCGCCATTTGATAGCAGGTAAAGGTAATGGGAAGCTGTAGCTTGCTTGCAATGTGATTTGCTATGTCGACAGTAATGCCTTTGGGGACATCTCCATCTAAGCTGGCCAACAGCGGATTACCTAAATTGATGCCAACTCGTAAGCTGCCTGTTGGGACAAAAGAGCTAAGTAATGAAGGATCGAGTTTATTCATTGGAGAGAGGGGTGACTAAAAATAGTTATAAAAAAACCGCGGCGAACCGCGGCTTATTTTTCTCGAGAAGAGATTATTTCTTAGCGTCAGCTGCTGGAGCTGCTGCAGGTGCAACTGGAGCTGCAGGAGCATCTTTCTTAGCTTCTTCCATGTGTGCTGCTTCAGCACCATGCTTTTCGCCACCCATATCAATGTCGCCGTCGCCTTTGAGGAGTAAATAGGCTGTGGCACCAACTAATACTAGTACCATGATGATGATTGAACGGTTGCTCATTGCTTTTCCTTCGGTTTGGTTAATATCTTCTAATATTAACTCCTGAAGCGCTGGCGGTAAATCCGAATAAGCCCTAGATGCCAAATTAATGCAATATTCTAGGTAGTAATACTGATTTAGAGGCGATCTCCCTCAGCCTCATCGGCTCAGTGATAATGATCAGAATTCAAGGCAGACCATTTTAAAGCTTGGAATAAAGGCGCAAATATGAGTCCAAGACTCCCCGTAAATAACTCCCAAACCATTACTGATTTTCTGAATCTCCAGAAAAGCCAACTGGCGGAAGATACTTCTGAAGACTCCTATCGATTTGCTTTTGATGATCAGGCCTTTTTAGCTCGCCGTGAAACTTTAGGCCTGCGCTTTCAGCTGGAGTTATTGAAGCCAGAAATACTCTTGCATGAGCGTGGCATTGAGCACACGATTACCGTCTTTGGGTCCACTCGCTTTGTGAGCTCTGAAAAAGCGCAAGAGTTAGAAAAGAATGCAAAAACACCGGAAGCCATAGCCGAGGCTAAACAAGCGTTACTTCACTGCAAGTACTACGATTCTGCAAGAGAATTCGGGGCAATCGTTGCGGGCTATAACGCCACCCAATCTGAAGATCGAAATAAATTGCATATTGCTACCGGCGGTGGCCCCGGAATTATGGAGGCTGCAAATCGTGGTGCGTTTGAAGCGGGGGATCAGAGTATTGGTTTTAATATCAGCTTGCCTCGAGAGCAGCACCCCAACCCCTATCTCACACCTGGCTTAAGTTTTCGCTTCCACTATTTCGCTATTCGCAAAATGCATTTCATGCTCAGGGCGAGGGCGATTGTTGCCTATCCAGGGGGCTTCGGCTCTTTTGATGAGTTGTTTGAGGTTCTAACCTTGATGCAAACCAAAAAGGTAGAGCGTTTTCCAATCATTTTGGTTGGAAAGACATTTTGGCAAGAGGTTGTTAGCTTCAAGCGGATGTTGGAGTATGGGGTGATAGATCAAGTGGATATGGATTTAATCCACTTTGTGGAGACTGCGCCTGAGGCTTGGGCGGTGATTCGCGACTGGTATCAGTTGGCCTAAATGCGCATGAGAACTGTAAAATAGGCACTCAGACACTATGACTATCTCTAATACCGTACACCTTACCTCCGAACTGGATCTGCCGGCTTATTTGTTCGGTATTGCTATGCTTTTGGTTGTGATGCTGGTGCATGGAGTCGCCTTGCTCCAAATTGCAAAGCGCTATGAGGTGAAATCATTTCTGTATCTTTCAGAGCATAAGTACTCTTCAGTAGCTTTTGTGTTTTATGTCAGCGTACTGTGTTTATTTTTGATCCATCTCTTTGAGATCGTTCTTTGGGGAATTGCATTAAGAGCATTTAATCTCTTGCCTAATTTAGGTGAGAGCATTTTGTTTAGTGGCAGTACCTATACTGCGATGGGCTTTATGGACGACCTCCTGCCAAATGGCTGGAAGATGTTGGCGGTCATTATTGCCTTCTCCGGAATGTTTGCTTTTGCTTGGACTGCATCCGTCATGATCTCCATGACTAAGAATTTCCGTCAAGCCTACACCCGTTTGCATATGCAAAAACTCAAGCTGCCATCTGAAGTTATTGAACGCTACAAGTGAGTCATGACTAAATCTTGGGATGCCATCGTCATCGGTGGCGGTGCAGCTGGGCTATTTTGCGCTGGCGTTGCTGGCCAGCTAGGTAAAAAAGTATTAGTACTGGACCATGCCGATGTCTTGTGTGAAAAAATTCGCATCAGTGGAGGAGGTCGATGTAACTTCACCAATCTACACAGCAGTCCAGCAAATTTTCTTTCCCTAAATCCGAACTTTGTAAAAAGTGCTTTAGCTCGCTATCCCGCAAAAGAGTTCATTAAGCTGGTCCAGTCTTATCGCATTGCCTATCACGAGAAACATCAAGGGCAGTTATTTTGTGATGACTCTGCCAAACAGATCATCGAGATGTTGCTAGGGGAGTGCGCTAAGGGGCGAGTTGATATTCGTCATCCGGTTACGGTGGAGTCGATATCCAATGAATCTGGCACATGGATCGTGAAGACCAATACTGGCATCGAAAGATCCAAGTCTATCGTGATGGCAACAGGCGGCTTACCAGTTCCTGCAATTGGCGCAACCGCTTATTCCTTAGATATTGCCAAGCAATTTGGATTGAAGGTAGTTGATCCACGTCCTGCATTGGTGCCGCTGTCATTTACTTCAGGTGAGTTCGATAACCTAATTGAATTATCTGGCCTCAGCTTGCCAGTACGGATTGCTTCTGGATCAAAGGGTCATCGTTATGGCGCTTGCCGCTTTAATGAAGATCTACTCCTAACGCACAAAGGCCTTTCAGGCCCCGCAGTCTTGCAGGCGAGTAGCTATTGGGCCGAGGGTGAGGCAATACACATTGATTGGCTTGGTGCCGTCGAAGCCAATGGGCGCTTTACCTGCGATGAGTTGTTTGATGACGAGGATAACCGCCTCAAACTTACTGAAAATATCTTAGCCTCAGTGATGCCACTACGCTTGGCAAAAGCATTTGCTGAGCAGAAAAATCTCTTAGGCAAAAAGTGGGCTGAGGTTTCTAAAAAAGATCGTCAGGCCCTCAAAGAGCTCATCACCAATTGGTCAGTAAAGCCCGCAGGAACACTGGGCTGGAAAAAGGCTGAAGTGATGTTGGGTGGGGTCGATACCAAAGACCTTGATGGGCAAACTATGATGGCTCGCAACCAACCTGGCTTGTATTTCATTGGTGAGTGCGTTGATGTCACTGGCCACCTTGGAGGCCATAACTTTCAGTGGGCCTGGGCTAGCGGCTTTGCTTGTGCCCAATCCCTTTAAGGACTTCTTAATAATCCCAGCAATGTATTAGTTTGGCTGGTTTCTCATCCAGTCAGCGGTATTGAAGAAAGACTCTTCTAGCTGAGCGCCGATTTGGCCATCAATGCCGCAATCTTCCATCGCACGATACATGCAGGCCAACCATTGATTGCGTTCCTTAAGACCAATCTTGAATGGTAGATGCCTGGCCCGCAACATTGGGTGACCATATTTGGGGGAGTAAACGTCTGGGCCTCCCAACCATCCTGATAAAAAGAGTTTGAGCTTATCTCTTGAGCTCGTGAGATCTTCCGAATGCATGGCTCGCAATTCTGCGAAGGGCTCTTCTAGCGCCATCAAATCATAGAAACGGTCGACCAATTCTTCAACCTTTGCAGCGCCACCAATAATCTCGTAAGGGTTTTTTCGTTCACTCATGCCCTAATTTTAATGCCTATAAAGCAGGGAATTGGCAAGTCTCGATTTTGGGTATAGAGTGGAAGAATGGCTTTACTGGTTACTTAAACCCCTAATACACCTAAAGGAGAGTGGTAATGGATAAAAAAGATATACAAGCATGGCAACAAGAAAAGGCAAAAGAGTTATTTGCGTACTCTCATAAATTGCTGGATGCTGCCAAGGATCTGAGCGCACACCATTTAGAAGAAATGCAGTGGGGCATGAAAAATGCGATGGAGAGCGCTAAGTCTGCAGCCAAGAATGATCTTGCTAAGCTTAAAGAGTTGCAAGAATCTGCAACAAAAGAAGCTGCAAAGCGCGCAACCGTATATCAAAAGAAAGTGAAGTCCGTTCTAAAAGATATTGGCGATGATGCAGCTGATGGTACTGAAAAACATCTAGAAAAAGTACGTAGCTCGTTAGTGAGCTGGCTTGAAGATGTTGAAGACAAAATTCCAGGCCATGCTGATAAGCTATCTAAGGTGGTTCATGACATGTCGACTGCAGGGCAAAAGATGTTTAAAGAAGGTCGAAAAATTGTCAACCAGGTAGCTGATGCTGCTGAGAAAAACATAGAAGAGCATCTTAGACAATCATCTGAAACAAAGAAGAAGTCTAAGTAATTAGGCTCCTCACCAAGCCAGTAAAAAGCCACCCAAGTAGGGTGGCTTTTTTATACCCAGCCCTGAAGCCAGACATCGGTATCTTTTAGATCGCGCCAGGGAATTAGCTCTGTCTTCTTATCAAATACCGCCTCGATTTCAACAAACTCAATTGCACTCTCAGGAAGCTCTGGGAGAATGACCTTGCTCACTAGAAAATGCTTTCGTTTCTGAATGGGTTTGACTGCCGTCCATTTGGTGAGAAGCAGTTTCTTGGGGTTGAGTGAGTTTTGTTCTTTAGAGGGCATTGCACTGAAATTCATTTGTACTACTGATCAGTTTTCCTGAGTCAGGGGTGAAGCTGTAGATTGAGTCTTTAGTCTGGGCGGGACACTTTAAATCAAAGTAACTCACAGGGCCTAGACTTCCACAGTAGTCGTATTGCCGATCCTGAAACTGCATCTGGGCTTTTTTAAGAACCATGGTGGATTTTGATCCAGAGCTATCCACGCATGACCAGGTGGTATAGGTTTCTCTTTCACAGGCTATAAGACCTATAGACAGAATTACAAGGGTAATTGTTTTATACATAAACATTCTAATTTGGTGGCACTAATGCAGCGCCACCAATATGGATTAAAGCACCCAGAAGTGATGGGTGCCATCTTTGCCCAGCTGCTCTACCAAGCCATACTCCCAATCTAGATAGGCCTGCATTGCTGCTGGATCTACGCTAGTTCCTTCATAAGGTCGTTTGTAACGATCTAATGGCGGAGATGCTAAATGAGTAGGGCCTTTTTCAATATCGAGGCCAGCATCAATCCAAGCTTTATTGCCACCGGACAATACCAACACTTCTGATGTTGTTAGTGCTTGTATTTCTGGTGCGGCAAATACAGCAAGCTCACCGGTGGTGCTAGTGAGTACGTAGCGCTTGGCTTTTGGTAATTGTTCAAAGGCCTTCGAGAATTGCGAGCGAAGTGCAAACCAGCTACCCGGAATATGACCCTTCACATAATTAGCATGCGTGCTGAGGTCTACACAGATAGTGTCTTTGTCATTCTGCAACCATCCCGCTGCTGTCTTGGCATCAACAGATTGAATCTGAGGTGCCGTTGGAAGTGGGGCAATCCAGGCGCCTTTTTCGGTGAGATCTGAAGCTTTGATGTCATCGATAACATAAACATCCCAAGCCATCTGAGCAAGCCATGATGCAGGCATATTGGCTCTCACTCCGCTAGGATCTGACAAAACAATGCGGGCACCACGAACAGGGGCGACCATTTCTGTTTCTTGTACTAACTGGCCGCCTGGAGTGGAGCGAAATCCAGGAAGGTGTCCAGCTTCGTATTCTTCAGGCGTTCTGGTGTCAAAGAAATACGTCGTTCGCTCAGCTTGAGATTTCCATTTCTCGATATCGGCAAGTTTTACTCGTTTAACTCCGGCTTGGTCGGCAACGCCCCGCGCACGGTCAGCTGCGACCATGGCAGTACCTTCACTAACTTCTTTGAATTTGCGACTTTGCCCCTTATCCAGCTCTTGACCAGCTAGGGTCCAGCCAATCGTGCCGTTGCGTAAGGCATTTACTTCATTTGGAATGCCGGCATTAATCAAGGATTGGGTGCCGATGATGCTTCGAGTTCGGCCGGCGCAGTTCACAATGATTTTGGTCTTAGGATTTGGTGCCAACTCAGGAACGCGCAATACCAACTCGGCACCGGGAACGCTGATGCCGGTAGGAATGCTCATCGTTTGATATTCATCAAAGCGACGGACATCCACGACCACTACATCTTCCTTGTCATCGATTAACTTCTTTACTTCTTGCGCAGATAAGGAGGGTGTATGTCTTTTGGATTCCACAAACTCACCAAAAGATTTGCTCGGTACGTTCACATCCTTAAATACCTCGCCACCAGCAGCTATCCAGGCTTTAACGCCACCCTCAAAAACAGCAACGTCAACATAGCCCAGCGCAGAAAGTCTTTCTGCTGCCAGTTGCGCATCTCCTTGACCGTCATCTAAGGTGACAATCGGTACATCTTTTCGGGGAAGCTTGCTCAGTGCATCGACCTCAATACGAGAGAGCGGAAAATTGGCCGCAAATAAAGGATGCTCCTGTGCGTGTGGGTCCTCCTCACGCACATCCAACAAGGCAATCTCTTCTTTTTTGAGAAGCTTGTTTCTAACAAATGCGTAATCTTGTTTTTTAATCGACATAAATTCTCTTCTTTATTTTTGTTTTTATTGATCTATGTATTAATCTAATTTAGCGTTGGATTTTTTTACTACCTCAGCCCAGCGAACAATCTCTTGGTTGATGTAGTTAGCCAATTCAGGGCGGCTCATTTTTGGAGCGGTAGCACCCATAGCTGCCCAACGCTCTTTGATCTCAGGCGAGGCGAGGGCAGTCTGCACTTCGGCACTCATCTTGTCGACGATATCTTTCGGCGTTCCTTTAATTGCCCACATTGCATACCAGCTGTAAACCACAAAGTCTTTAATGCCAAGCTCTTGTGCAGTTGGTACGTTAGGGAAAGCGTCCACACGTTTTTGCGTTGCTACTGCAACGGCAATCAACTGACCATTTTTAATAAATGGTGCTGCACCAGCGAGGGTGTCAAACATCATATCCACTTGACCTGCTACCAAATCCTGCAGAGCTGGGCCAGTACCGCGATAAGGGATGTGGGTGATGAACAGCTTGTTTTGCATCTTAAATAATTCACCGGTCAAATGCTGGGATGTGCCGTTACCAGTTGATGCGTAGTTGTACTTCCCTGGATTCTTACGAATTTCTTCAATGATCGACTTCAGATCATTCTTTGGAAACTTGGTTGGGTTGACCACGATGACATGGGGCACGCTGCCAATGATGGCAACCGGCTCAAAATCTTTGGTGATGTCATAAGAAAGATTGGTGTACATGCTTGGAGCAATTGAATGATGCACTGCGCCAAGAAGCCAGGTATAGCCATCTGGAGCCATTTTGGCGGCCGCCGCAGCACCTACTGTGCCACCAGCACCACCTTTGTTATCGACAATGATTGATGTGCCCATTTGCGTAGATAACTGCTTTGCTAGGGGGCGCCCAAAAGCATCCACAGCACCACCAGGGGGGAATGGGTTAATAAAGGTAATAGGCTTATTGGGGATTGGCCAATTGCTAGTCTGGGCAAAGGATTGCAGGCTAAGTAGTGCTCCAGCCATTAAAACAAGGATATTTCTGATTTTCACGTTTGTCTCCGTTGGTTTTTAGTAGTTTTCCCTAATTTAGAGGATTTGCTAGATATAAGAGTTATCCCTGATATCAACCCCGAATTCCTCTGGTTTTTCTAGGGATATACTGATTCCGAGCTCGATACTCACACTTTGATCAGACATATAGGAGACAAGATGTCACAACACGATACATTGTTGGCTGCTTTCGAAACTTACAAAGCGGAAAACGAAAAGTTTATTGAAAAAGGCGTTAAAGCATCTGCTGCGCGTGCTCGTAAAGCTCTGCAAGAAATTGCTGGCGCATGCAAAGAGCGTCGTAAAGAAATTACAGCCGCTAAAGAAGCGATGGAAGCTAAGAAGTAATTCTTCTTACCCTGAATTGAATTCAGCCTGGCCCCCAAAAGGAGCCGGGCTTTATTTTTTATACGCTTACTGAAAATAAAGTGAGCTTCATGGCTTTGCTACGAATGGCTAGTAAGCTTTGATACTCAGGGCTATTAGCCCAAGACTGAGAGTGTTCCAAATCCGGAAACTCCAGCTCGACAAATGCACTAAAGGAATCGCAATCTAATTCATTCCAGAGGAATTCATTGAATGATCCTCGAGAGGTGATTTTCCCTTGATAGAGGGCTACCGTATTTCCTACCTGAGACCGGTACTCCTCAAATGCCTCCGGATCATTTAACTGAATCAGGCCAATTACTTTAGTAGTCATTCCAGCTCCCGGTAATTTATCCAGCAAGTTTATAAGCAAGCTATAGTGAGATCTTAGAACTTCACTATCTCATACGAGGCGTATATGAAAGTTGCATTTTTGGGTTTGGGTAATATGGGTCTGCCAATGGCCCTCAATTTAATTAAGGCAGGGCATCAGGTCCATGGCTTTGATTTGGTCCAATCCCAGCTTGATGCATTCAAAGCCGGTGGCGGTATTCCTGTGCAGAGTGCATCAGAAGCCGCCAAGGATGCGGACGTCATCATTAGCATGCTCCCAGCCTCACGCCATGTCGAGGCTTTGTATTTGGGTGATGCTGGCTTGCTTGCCACGGCTAACCCGAAGGCCTTGCTCATTGACTGCTCTACGATTTCACCAAAGGTATCGCAAGCTGTGGCTGCTGCCGCAAAAGCCAAGGGTTTTGCCATGATCGATGCTCCAGTATCTGGTGGAACCGCAGGCGCTCAGGCGGGGACCTTAACCTTTATGGTGGGCGGCGATGCTTCGGCTCTTGAGTGTGCTCGACCTTTATTAGAAAAGATGGGTAAGAATATCTTTCATGCGGGCGCAAGTGGAAGTGGACAAACTGTTAAGGTCTGCAACAACATGTTGCTCGGCATTCAGATGCTGGGAACAAGTGAGGCATTGCGCTTAGGAATCGCCAACGGTATGGACCCCAAAGTACTCTCCGACATCATGTCAAAGAGCTCTGGTCGCAATTGGGCCCTAGAGCTCTATAACCCATGCCCTGGAGTGATGGAGAACGTGCCATCCTCAAAAGGATATGCAGGGGGCTTTGGTGTAGACCTGATGTTGAAAGACTTAGGCTTGGCCACTGAAAATGCTGGCGATCTAGATGCTAGCGTTCCATTGGGAGAGTTATCCCGCAAGCTTTACGAAGCGCACAGCAAAGCAGGAAACGGCCAGCTGGATTTCTCGAGTGTCTTTAATCTAAAGGCGGATTAAAGCAATACCTCTAGATGCTGATTTTGTTTGTTGGTCATTTGACCAATGACACAAGCGCTAGCGAAGTGATGCTGTTTAAAGATTTCTAAAACAGTATTCACGGCATCTGCGCTACAAGAGACGAGTAAGCCGCCGCTAGTTTGAGGATCCGTCAATAGTGCTTGCTGCGCAGGGCTAAATTGCTCTGGCAAAAGAACCTCCGCTCCATAGCTTTGCCAGTTACGATCTGATGCTCCAGTAATAACACCTTGATCAGCCAGACTCTGAACATTGGAAAGCAGGGGAACCTGATTCCATTGAATTTGAGCGGTGAGCTTAGAGCCTCGAGCTAATTCCAAGGTGTGGCCAGCAAGACCAAAACCAGTAACGTCAGTTAGCGCATGTACGCCAGGTAATTTTGCAAGATCAGGACCTGCAGAATTTAACTTGGTCGTGTTGGCAATCATCTCTTGATAACCTGCATCACCCAAGAGATCTTTTTTAAGGGCTGCTGATAAGATACCGACGCCCAGTGGTTTGCCTAAAATTAAGACATCTCCAGCCTGAGCGGCAGCATTGCTCTTAACGCGCTTAGGATCAACAATACCAATCGCAACCAAGCCATAGATAGGCTCAACGGAATCAATCGTATGACCACCTGCAATCGGAATGCCGGCTGACCTACAAGCTTCAGCACCACCTTCAAGAATGCGTGCAATCGTGGCATTCGAAAGCACTTTAATTGGCATACCAACGAGAGCTAATGCAAACAGCGGAGTGCCGCCCATCGCATAAATATCACTGATGGCATTGGTAGCAGCAATCTTGCCAAAGTCAAATGGATCATCAACGATAGGCATAAAGAAATCGGTTGTTGCAACAATCGCCTGAGACTCGTTAATTTGATACACAGCAGCATCATCTGAAGTTTCAATTCCAATCAAGAGCTCTTTTGGAAATGGTAACTGCGGAACACTTTTCAGGATTTCTGAAAGAACGCCAGG
>ERZ1034365.549-NODE-549-length-20670-cov-3.394357_pt1 | contig 20670 bp, 16 predicted proteins | sample MGYA00520615_ERZ1034365 | MGnify/ENA primary metagenome ERZ1034365 (study PRJEB33736, sample SAMEA104284505) | Azolla filiculoides | biome: Urban; feature: Water surface; material: Ditch water | place: Netherlands | collected 2015-10-28 | depth 0-0.1 m ... | reverse complement strand
GATCGTGGTCTACCTGGTGGCGCTGGCGGTGTTTCTGGGCTCGTGCATCTTCGCGACCTTCTCGCTCGTGATTGCCTGCATCGTCAAGACCCGGGAGCGCTTCATGGGCATTGGCCAGGTGCTGACCATGCCACTGTTCTTTGCCTCCAACGCCATCTACCCGCTGGAGTTGATGCCGGGCTGGCTCAAGGCGGTTGCCATCATGAACCCGCTGACCTATCTGGTGGACGCCCTGCGGGACGCCATGATCGTCGGCGGCCACGGCGTGTACACGGCAGCCACCAGCTTCGGCGTAATGACGGGCGTGCTGCTGTTGCTGCTGGGCCTGGCGTCCCGGCTGTATCCCGGCCTGGTACGCTGAGACGCCCGGCGCGGCGGTTGAGTTGGCGTCAGGTCTGGCGCCCAGACGGCCGGAGGCCTTGAACAGAAGGCCGGCAATGACTCGCAGGGAGGCCCGGGACGCCACCCGGTACGCCAGAAGGGCGTGACACCGGGATCCGCACGGGAACCGGGGCCGCCGGCCTGGCCAGCGTGGCATCTTTTTCAATTTTCTGTTCCAAATGGCCGCCATCCGAGCGTCAAATGGTCACTGAATGCTATAAATTCAGGACGACTCAGCACCCCTTCATGGGGCTGCGCTGGCTATGATGGCCCGAGTGGGCATCACCGACGCCACCCACTCTGCTGCAGCACCCAAAGACACCACCCATGCCTCGTCCGTCCCGCTATCCCGCCACCCGCCCCGCCCTGCGCGGCGGCGCGCTGGCCTTGCTGGCCGCCGTGCTGTTTGGCGTCAGCACACCGCTGGTACAGCGTCTGGGCGCGGGGTTGGGCGCCTTCACCACGGCAGCGCTGCTGTATGCGGGGGCGGCGCTGGTGGGGGCGCTGTTGCGCCAGCCGGTCGCCCGCGAAGCGCAACTGGCCCGCGCGGACCTGCCCCGGCTGCTGGCGATGGCCGCATCGGGCGCGGTGCTGGGGCCGGTGGCGCTGGCCTGGGGCCTGCAGCGCACCAGCGGTACCAGTGCGTCACTGATGCTCACGCTGGAGGCCGTGTTTACGGCCTTGCTGGCCTGGCGGCTGTATGGCGAGGGCCTGGGTGCCCGGGTCTGGGGGGCGCTGGCGCTGCTGCTGGCCGGCGGCACGTTGCTGGTGCTGGAACAGGGGCAGTCAGGCCGCCTGCAACTGCTGGGCCTGTTGGCCGTGGCGCTGGCCACCGCCGCCTGGGGCGTGGACAACACGCTGTCGCGCGCGCTGGCCGAGCGGGACCCCGGCCAGGTGGTACTGGCCAAGGCGGCGCTGGGCGCAGTGGCCACGGGCGCGCTGGCCTGGGCGGCGGCAGAGCCACGTCCGGCCTGGGGTCCCGCGCTGGGCCTGCTGGCCCTCGGTGCGGCGGGCTATGGCCTGAGCCTGCGCTTTTATCTGCTGGCACAGCGCGCGTTTGGCGCGGCGCGCACAGGCTCGGTGTTTGCCTTCGCGCCATTCATCGGTGCAGCCGCCGCGCTGGCGCTGGGTGAACGCGGCGGCAGCGTCGGGATGCTGGCGGCCGGCGCGCTGATGCTGGCGGGTGTGGCGCTGCACCTGGGCGAATCCCACAGCCACCCGCACGACCATCCAGCGCTGGACCACGCACACGCCCACACGCACGACGACGGGCACCACCTGCACGTCCACCACCCCATGCCCACCGGCCCGCACAGCCACTGGCACCACCACGCCCCACTGCAACACAGCCATCCGCATGTGCCGGACGCGCACCATCTGCACGGGCATGGGGATGGCGAGGTCTCCACCGGCTGACGGGCGCCATCGGTGCGAAAGCGCACCCACAGGCGAGCGGTTTTGTGCCATGGTGCGAAGCGGGCCAAGTACCGCCGGGGCAAGGCCCCGCCCCCTGCCCATGCCGGCAACAGCGCATTGAACCTAAAAACCGCAGTTTCCCTGTAGTGATCAGCGATTGATTGAGCCCTGGCGCGGGCTTGAACTGATTTGGCACACTCACCCGATGGGTGAAAGCAAACGCAAGCGAATGGAAGCCCTGGCAGAACGGATTTGATGAGTTGAAGAACCAGTGGGGGATGAGCGGCGCATGGCAAGACGCACATCCTCAAACAGTTGATCGCCAATATCCGTGGGGCCTTGCAGCATGTCAGAGCCACTGAGCAACAGTTCAGGATGACGGACACCTGGGCGGTGCTGGTTCGTGATGTCAGCGACAGGATTGCGCCGGTACTCGGGCCCTTCAGGCCTGCGGACGCCCTGCCAGCCTCTGGGTAACTGCCGGATTCAGGCCGAGTTGAACCACTCAGCAAGGGATTCGCTTTTCAGGGGCAAGGTCAGTTCCAGACCACTTGTCGAGCCAAACCGAGCAAGAGCTCTTGGTCGGCTTCATTCAAGGGATGGAGAATCTCTTTTTGCAAGTCTTGGACGATGGGCTGCAGGGCTAGACGGATGCTGCTGCCCTGGGGTGTCAACGAAAGCTCACGGGCACGGCGATCCTGCTCGCTCACCACACGTCGCACCCAGCCTTTCTTTTCAAGACGATCGATGACGCCGCCAATTGTTGCCTGATCGTAGCCAATCATTTCGGCGACAAACTTTTGGTCCGAGCCGGGGTTTTCATAAATGGCCTCTAGGGCTGCATATTGAACAGGCGTCAGGTCAAACCCGGCAGCCTGGGTCCTCTGAGCGAAGACCTGTGTCGATTGCTGGTGAAGACGGCGAATCAGGTGCCCCGTCATGCTGCGTACGGACATGCCATTGCTCCTCTTCGAAGATCAGAATGAATCGGCGTGTGCTTTTATTCCCTCGATTGGTAATCATACATACCATGTTGACACTAATTAGTATGTATAGTTATTATTGTCTGTGCACCGGTATTTCGGTGTATTTCAATCTTTCAGGAGACGCAAGGTGCAGTTCTACAAAAACGGATTCAGGGGCGGCAGCCCAGACATCAAACAGGCAGCACCAAATCGGCGCAGCCGCGGCATCAATGAACCATTGCCCGAAAAAGTGGATGTGTTGATTGCCGGTACCGGCCCGGCTGGTTTGTGCCTGGCCGCGCAGCTGGCTCAGTTCCCCGAGATCGAGACGATGATCATCGAGAGAATGCCCAGCAACATCATCAAGGGCAAGGCAGACGGCATCAACACGCGCACGATGGAAATGTTCCAGGCCTTTGGGTTTGCCGACAAGGTCAAGCGCGAAACCTACTGGGTCAATCAGACTGCGTTCTGGATGCCCGACCCGAAAAACCCCGAGCACATCCGGCGGGTCGGCCGGGTGCAGGACGTGGCAGACGACAGTTCGGAGATGCCTCACATCCTGATCAATCAGGCGCGGCTGCACGAGCTGTTTCTGGAGGTCATGAAGAACTCGCCCTCGCGTCTGGAGCCCGACTACAGCTGGGAAGTCGTGGGCCTGACGATCGATCCCACCACCGACGACCATCCGGTCACGGTGACATTGAAGGACGCCTCCGGCGTGAACTGGGGTGCCACCCGCATCGTGCGCGCCAACTACGTGGTTGGCTGCGATGGCGCGCATTCGCCCGTCCGCAAAGCGATTGGCGGGCAACTGCACGGTGATGCCGCGCATCAGGCTTGGGGGGTGATGGACATCCTGGCCAACACGGATTTTCCGGACGTGCGTCAGAAGTGCCTGATCTCGTCTGCAAACGAAGGCAACGTACTGATCCTGCCACGCGAGGGCGGCTACGTCTTTCGCATGTATGTCGAACTTGACAAGCTGCGGCCCGACGAAAAAGCAGCGCACCGCAAGTTCACTCAGGAGGACATGATTGCCGCTGCGAACCGCATCATCAAGCCTTACTCGCTCGACGTGAAGGAGGTGGTCTGGTGGTCCATCTACGACATCGGGCATAGCCTCACCGACAAATTCGACGACGTGCCACAAGGCGAAGACCGAAATCCCCGCGTATTCACAGCGGGTGACGCCTGTCACACCCACTCGCCCAAAGCAGGCCAGGGGATGAATGTGTCCATGCAGGACACCTTCAACCTGGGCTGGAAACTGGTGCACGTACTACAGGGCAGAGCCGAAGCTCAACTGTTGCGCAGCTACAGCAAAGCGCGCTTGACCGATGCCAAACGACTGGTGGAGACCGACCACCAGTGGTCGCGAGTGATGTCGGCACCGACCACACAGGCCGAGCGTGATGGCACGCAAGAGCCGCGCATCATTCGCCAGTTCAAGGAAAACCTTGAGTTCACAGGCGGCACCGCCGTGAAATATGACCCGTCCCAACTCTTTGGTGCCGCAACCCACCAGGCGCTTGCGCGCGGTCAAGAGATTGGTCGCAGGTTCCATTCGGCACCGGTGGTGCGTTTGTCGGATGCCAAGCAAATGCAACTGGGGCATGTAGCCGAGGCGGACGCACGCTGGCGCCTCTACGCGTTTGCGGGCAAGGCCGACAGTTCAGACGCCGGTTCGGCCATTCACAAACTCGCGGACTGGCTGGAAACCCATCCGACCTCTCCCGTCGTCAAGCACACGCGCAAGGGAGAAGACATTGATGCCGTGATCGACTTTCGCGCAGTTTTCCAGCAAACCTTTGAGCAACTGGCCTATGAGCACATGCCGTCACTGCTCAAGCCCAAGACTGGCAAGCTGGGTCTGCAAGACTACGAGAAAGTGTTTTGCGTCGATCACAAGGGTATGGGCGACATTTTCGACATGCGCGGCATCGACCGCGATAAGGGCTGCATGATCGTGGTGCGTCCCGACCAGTATGTCGCCCATGTCTTGCCACTGGATGGCTTTGACGAATTGTCAAACTTCTTTGCAGGCATCCTGCGCTGATCGGCAGTCCCCCTCGTATGCCAGGAACTGGCTTTCGGCCTACGTGGTCAATCCAGGCTTGGTGTGACCACTGCTGGGACACTCAACCTGAAAACCGCAGTTCCCCTGCAGTGACCAGCGATTGATTGAGCCCTGGCGCGGGCCACTGCGGAGCAGTTCAGGATGACGGACGCCTGGGCTGTGCTGGTTCGTGATGTCAGCGACAGGATTGCGCCGGTACTCGGGCCCTTCAGGCCTGCGGACGCCCTGCCAGCCTTTGGGTAACTGCCGGATTTAGGCTGAAAGGCCTGCCATGCAAACGACCCGCACGGAATCCGACGGCTTCGGCCCCATCGCGGTACGCACCTGCAAGACGCCACGCCGCTGACGCTGGGGCAGGATCTGTGCGACCAGGCCATCCTCCACGCGCTGGGCGCCGTGCACACGCTGGCCCTGGGCGGCAAGGCCGTCGGCACGGGCCTGCACACGCATCCGGCATTCGGCACGCGGGTGGCGCAACTTCTGGCGCAGACGCTGGACTTTCCGCTGTCGCAGGCCGGCAACCTGTTTGCCGCCATGGCGGGCCACGGGGCGCTGGTGGCCCTGCACGCCAGCCTGCGCATGCGGGCCATTGCAGTCACCAAAATCGCGGGTGACATCCGCCTGATGGGCAGCGGGCCACGCGCCGGGCTGGGCGAGTTGCATCTGCCCGGGAACGAACCCGGCAGCTCCATCATGCCGGGCAAGGTGAACCCGAAGCAGGTCGAGGCGCTGACCATGGTGTGCGCCCAGGTCATGGGGCACGACACGGCCATTGGCTTTGCGGCCGCCCAGGGGCAGTTTGAACTCAAGGTCTGCAAGCCGCTGATCGCGCTGGACACGCTCGACCGCCTGCGCCTGCTGGCGGACGCGATGCAGGGCTTTTCCCGCCATTGCATGGCGGGCCTCACGGTCAATGCGGAGCGGATGACGCGGGAGCTGCAGGCCTCGCTGATGCTGGTCACTGCGCTGGTGCTGGGAGCGGCTTCCACGGATGACTTCGACCGCTGGGTAGACCCGCGCCAGACGCTGGGGCCCTGAGGCGCGACCCGTGCCGGCACGATTAAGAGATTCTTCATCTGGGGACGTTCAAATTGAATAAAACACACTTCATGCCCACCATGCAACACGCTCCAGAATCCATCGTGCATCCAGCCACCCTGCCTCCGTCCGGTCCCCTTCCATGGCGGGCCGCGCTGCTGCTGGCCGCCGTGCTGACCACCGCGTGCAACGCCCCCGAAAGCTGGGACAGGGAATACGCCTGCAGTGGCGTGGAGCAGTCCGTGTCGTCCTTTGCCGGGGAAGATCCGGCTGCGGCCATCCGCAAGAGTTACCCCCTGACCATCGACTTCCACTTGCGCGACCACAACGCGCTGGTGAAGACCACCCTGACGGTGATGGACGCCGGCACCAACGGTGTGCGCAGTTTCAGCGCCCGCTCCCCGTCCGCGTGGATGAGCGGCCAGTTCAACGCGCAATCCGCCGAGCTGGTGGTCATCGGCGAACAGACGCTGCCGGTGGCCGGGCGCCTCCAGCAGGTGCGGACCTCGGGACGCTACGTGTGCAAGACGCGCGGGGGTCCGGCTTCCGCCTGACCCTGCCGGCCTGGCAGGTTGGCCACGCCCCATTTCCATCGCAAGGAGAGAACACATGACCCCACACAGACCGCCGCACACGCACCTTCCGCATTTCCAGGTCTGCGGCGGTGAGGCCCTGCTTGCGGCCGGCAGCACAGGGCCGCTCTGGCGCGTGACCCAGGGCGCGTTCCGCCTGGACCGCCCCAACCGCGACGGCAGCACCTTCGTGCAACTGGCGCTGGTGGGCGATCTGGTCGGCGTCGAGGGCCTGTGCGCAGCCCCTTACACCTGCACGGCCACCGCCCTGATGGACAGCCAGGCGGGCATGGAGCCTGTGGGCAGCGAAATCAACCGCTACAAGCTGCTGGCGCAGGGGTTTCTGCAGCAGCAGCGCCGCGCACTCGACACCGTGCAGCTGCGCAGCGGCCCGATCGGCGGACGTGTCGGCCACCTGCTCAAGTTGCTGGGACGCCAGGCAGACGGCAGCGTCGTGGCGCTGGCGCGCAAGGCTTTGCCCAGCCTGAGCGAACTCGCGCTGATCGTGGACTCCACGCCTGAGACGGTGTGCCGTGAGCTCAAGGCCTTCCTGCCTGCCCGGCCCCGCCAGCGGCGCGCCCCGTCAGTCTGGCAGACTGCGCCAGCCCTGGGCACGGCGGCCTGAATCCAGCCGGCACGGAAAAGTGCGCATCGAACAGGCATAAATAAATTAATAGTATTTATTTTTTACATTAAAAGCACCATTTCGATTGCGTTCAATTCCATGAAATAAAGGCTTTGATCGGGGAATAAGTCCATGAAAATTGCGGAGGAGAGGCGGTAACATCGCTTTGCGCCCGCACCTGTCCGGTGCGAAACGCCTTCCTACAAGGTTCACAAAGTGACGAAAAAACCAGGCCATCCTCCCCCGCCACCGCCGTCCAGCGCGGTCGCACCGGCGGGAAGCCAGCCCGACACCGGATTCCCGATCGTCGGCATCGGCGCATCGGCTGGGGGGCTTGCGGCTTTCGAGGCCTTCTTCTCCGGCATGCCGGCGGATGCCGAGCCCGGCATGGCCTTTGTGCTGGTGCAGCATCTGGCGCCAGACCACCAAAGCATGCTGACCGAGTTGATCCGGCGCTACACGCACATGCCGGTCTTCGAGGTGAAGGACGGCATGACCGTGCAGCGCAACTGCGTGTACGTCATTCCCCCAAACCGCGACCTGGCGTTCATGAACGGCGCACTGCAGTTGCTTGACCACACGGCCGTTCAGGGCCAGCGCCTGCCGATTGACTATTTTTTCCGCACCCTGGCACAGGACCAGCACGAGCGTGCCATCGGCATCGTGCTCTCCGGCACGGGCAGCGATGGCACGCTGGGCGTGCGGGCGATCTCGGGCGAGAACGGCATGACCATGGCGCAAAGCCTGGAAACCGCCGAATTCGATGGCATGCCACGCAGCGCCATCGGCACCAGCATGGTGGATTTCGTGCTGCCGCCGCATGAGATGCCCGCCCAGCTCATGGCCTACGTGGAGCACGTCTTTGGCCGCAAACATGTGGTCCCCAAGGAAACGCAGCCCACCCAAAGCAACCTGCTCCAGAAGATCTTTGTGCTGCTGCGCGCCCGCACCACCCACGACTTCTCGCTCTACAAGCCCAACACCATCCTGCGCCGGATCGAGCGGCGCATGGCGGTGCACCAGATCGCATCGATGGCCGACTATGTCAGGCATCTCCAGCGCCAGCCGGACGAGGTGGATGCGCTGTTTCGCGACCTGTTGATCGGCGTGACCAATTTTTTCCGCGACCCGGATGCCTTTGCGGCGCTGGAGTCCCAGATCACGCACACCCTGCTGACAGGCAAGGGCCGGGGGGACACGATCCGCATCTGGACCACCGGCTGCTCCACCGGCGAGGAAGCCTATTCCATCGCCATCCTGCTGCAGGAGTGCATGGACGCGGCCAAGGTGAGCTACAAGGCCCAGATCTTCGCCACCGACATTGACGCCCAGGCGATCGCCAGGGCGCGCACCGGGGTCTACCGCGCCAGCGTGGCCACCGACATCACGCCCGCGCGGCTGGCGCGCTTTTTCACCTTTGACCACGAACGCGACGCCTACCGCATCAACAAGGCGATCCGGGACATGATCGTGTTTTCCGAGCACGACCTGATCAAGGACCCGCCGTTCTCCAAGCTCGACCTCATCAGTTGCCGCAACCTGCTGATCTACCTCGGCCCGGAACTGCAGAAAAGGATCATTCCGCTGTTTCATTACGCGCTGCAACCCGGCGGCGTGCTGTTTCTGGGCACCTCCGAATCGGTGGGCGAGTACGGCGCCCTGTTTTCGACGCTGGACCGCAAGGCCAAGCTCTACCAACGCCAGGAAGACCCGCACGGTGCACGGCGGGCGGCACTGAGCCGCCTGCTGCCCAGCCCGGCCGCGGTCGAGGAAGTGGTGGCACGCACCCCGGTCAAGGCAGCCAGCCCGGCCCGGCTCCCGCTGCGCGAGTGGACCGAGCAGACCCTGCTGGAGCAGATTGCGCCGGCGGGCGCGCTGGTCAACCGGCAGGGAGACATCGTCTACCTGCACGGCCGCACCGGCGGGTACCTGGAACTGGCGCCGGGGGTCTCCGGCATCAACAACATCCTGGAGATGGCCTGCGAAGGCCTGCGCGAGCCCCTGGCCACGGCGCTGACAAAGGCCACCACCAGCGGTGAACTGGTGCGCTGCCCCGGGCTGCGGGTGCGCAGCCGGGATCACGTCACCCTGGTCAACCTGACGGTCCGCCCGGTGGTGGGCAGCCCGGGTATCACCCCTGACGCGCCCCTGTACCTGGTCGTCCTTGAAGAAGCGCCACCGCCTGCGCCGGAGGCCACGCAGACTGCGCCGGGCCTTTCAGGCACGCAGGGCCCGCACGCGGAAAACGATGCCTACGTCCTGGCGTTGCGGCGGGAGTTGCGCAGCAAGGAGGCCTTTCTCCAGAAAGCCAATGAGGAGCTGGCCAGCGCCAACGAGGAACTCAAGTCGTCCAACGAAGAGTTGCAGTCGCTGAACGAGGAGTTCCAGTCGACCAACGAGGAGCTGGAGACTTCGAAGGAAGAGCTGCAGTCCGTCAACGAGGAACTGGCCACCGTCAACGCCGAGCTGCAGGTCAAGGTGATGGACCTGTCCCAGTCCAACAACGACATGAACAACCTGCTGGCCGGCACCGGCATTGGCACGGTGTTTGTGGACTTCGAGTTGCGCATCCTGCGTTTCACCCCGGCAGCCGCCGAGATCATTCACCTGATCCCCAGCGACGTGGGACGGCCGGTGGCGCACTTTGCCACTGAACTGACCGGTTATGAGAACCTGGTTGCCAATCTGAAGTCGGTGCTGGACACGCTGGTGCCCAAAGAAGTGGACGTCCAGGCCCGGCAGGGCCACTGGTACCGGATGCGCATCCTGCCCTACCGCACGCTCGACAATGTGATCGAAGGCGTGGTCATGACCTTTGTGGACATCACGGCGCTGAAGCAGTCGGAGGAAGCGCTGGTCCAGGCCGCCAGGGAACTGCAGCGGCTGGCCGTGGTGGTGCGCGATGCCAACGATGCCATCCTGGTGCAGGACCTGGAAGGCCGCATCCTGGCCTGGAACCCCGGCGCGGTCCGGCTGTACGGGTGGACCGAAGCCGAGGCCCTGCGCATGAACATCAACGAACTGGTGCCGCAGGAGGCCCGCCCGCAGGCCTTGTTCCACATTCACCAACTCAGCCGCGCTGAGGTGATTGAACCCTTCCACACCCGGCGCCTGACCCGTTCGGGCGCGCTGCAGGACGTCTCGGTGACCGCGACCTCCCTGGTGGACGCCGAGGGCAAGGTCTACGCCATTGCGACGACCGAACGTGCCCCCCCCCCGAACTTCCCTGCCCCAAAGCGAGAAAACCTGAATGACCACCCCGGACCACCTGTCTGAGTCCGCTGCGGCCGACGCCATGAAAACCCTGCGCATGCGGGCCGAGGAGGTGGCGCTGCGCAAGGAAGTCTTGCGCCCGGAGAGTCCCTGGGAGCCGTCGTCCGGGACGCTGCTGCAGAAGCAGCACGAGCTGCAAGTGCACCAGATCGAGCTGGAGATGCAGAACACGGAATTGCGGCGGACCCAGGAGGAACTCGCCGCGGCCCGCGCCCGCTATTTCGAGCTTTACGACCTGGCGCCGGTGGGCTATTGCACGGTCAGCCAGAAGGGCGTAATTCTGGAAGCCAACCTGACCGCTTCGGTCATGCTGGGGATGACCCGCGGCGCGCTGGTTGGGCAACCCATCTTCCAGTTCATTGCCAGGGAAGACCAGGACACCTACTTCCTGCACCGCAAACACCTTTTCGACCACGAAACGCTGCGGGCCTGCGAACTCAGGATGGTCAAGGTGGACGGCTCGCTGGTCTGGGTCAGCCTGCAATCGGCTGTGGCGCAGGAAGACACGGGAACGCCGGTGCAGTTTCTGGTGCTGACCAACATCACCGAGCGCCGGCAGGCCGAACAGGCCCTGCTCGAAAGCGAACAACATTACCGCACCCTCGCCAACGCGGGCTCCGCCCTCATCTGGACCGCCGGCCTGGACGGGATGTGCAACTATTTCAACGACATCTGGTTGCGGTTTACCGGGCGCACCCTGGCGCAGGAAATCGGCACCGGCTGGGCCGAGGGCGTGCACCCGCAAGACAGGCAGGGGTGTCTGGAAACCTACAACGAGGCTTTTAAGCGACAGGCCGCTTTCAGCCTGGAATACCGGCTGCGCCGGGCCGATGGCGCCTGGCGCTGGATCCGGGACGACGGCACGCCCCGCCTGGACAGCCACGGCCAGTTCATCGGCTATATCGGCCACTGCGTGGACATCACGGCCCAAAAGGAAGCCACCGCCGAGCTGGAACGCCACCGCCACCACCTGGAGGCCCTGGTCAAGGAACGCACGGAGGAACTGGAGCAGGCCCGCAAGGCCGCAGAAGCCGCCAACCTGGCCAAGAGTGCCTTTCTGGCCAACATGAGCCATGAAATCCGCACGCCGCTGAACGCCATCACCGGTCTGGCCATGCTGATGCGGCACGCCGGCACCACGCCGCAGCAGACAGACCGCCTGGACAAGATCGAGAAGGCGGGCCAGCACCTGCTGGAAATCATCAATGCCATTCTCGACCTGTCCAAGATCGATGCCGGCAAGTTCACCCTGGAAGAAACCATGGTGGACCCGCGCAAGGTGGTCAACAATGTCGCCGCGCTGCTCATGGAACTGGCGCGGGCCAAGAACCTGCGGCTGATCGTGGACATCCAGCAGATGCCGGACCACCTGCTGGGCGACCCGACCCGCCTGCAGCAGGCGCTGCTGAACTACACCAGCAACGCCATCAAGTTCACGCCGGCCGGCACCATCACCCTGCGCGCGCAAACCGTGGAGACCGCCGATGACGCCGTGACCGTGCGCTTCGAAGTGCAGGACACCGGCATTGGCATCGCCCCCGAAGTCCTGCCCCGGCTGTTTTCCTCTTTTGAGCAGGGTGAGGTCACGACCACCCGCATCTTTGGCGGCACCGGTCTGGGCCTGGCCATCACGAAGCGGCTGGCCCGCCTGATGGGTGGGGACGTCGGCGTGAGCAGCCAGCCAGGCGCCGGCAGCACCTTCTGGTTCACGGCACGGCTCAAAAATGGGCAGGCCATCCACGTAACGGAAGACGTTGCAACGCACTTCTCGGCCGAGGCCATGCTCATCCAGCACCACCAGGGCCGCCGGGTGCTGCTGGTCGAAGACGAGCCCGTCAACCAGGAGGTGATGCGGGAGGTTCTGGGCGATGTGGGCTTTGCCATTGAAAGCGCCATGGACGGCGAGCAAGCGGTGGCGCTGGCCAGCCAGCACCGCTACGACCTGATCCTGATGGACGTCCAGCTCCCCAAGATGGACGGGCTGGAAGCCACACGGCGCATCCGTCTGCTGCCCGGTGGCGCGCAGACGCCCATCATCGCGCTGACCGCCAACGCCTTCGCAGAAGACCGCAAGCGCTGCATGGAAGCCGGCATGGACGACTTCGTGGCCAAGCCGTTTGAGCCTGAACCCCTGTTTGGCGTCCTGCTGAAGTGGCTGGACCGGGGCCGCGGCTGAACGGCGATCCACCCGCCTTCGGCCAAGTGCCCCGGCACCAGGTCAATTGATCTCAATTACATAGCAAACAATGACCATTCCACGCTGGGATGGAGCACTTTTTATTGAATATTTCATGTCACTGCGCCGTGGCGTGGGATGCGCGCCCCCCGCGCCGTGAAAAGCCGGCCTGAAGCGGAATCGGGCGGATCGCCGGGGGTGGGTGCGGCAGCGCATTGGTGCCTGAAAACAACGTCCCCGGACCGTCGCGCAATGGCCCTCGTCCCTCCGGGGCCTCTGCCACGTCGGCGGAAGCCGCGACTGACTTCATTGCCATGACGGAATACGTGTAAGAAAAAATGCATTAAATGGGATAATTTCCCATAATTCCAGCCTATGCAAGCTGGCACATATAAAAAGGAGAGGTGCGGTGAAGGAAAATATTTCACAGGCAGAACAGCCCATTGGAGGGCGTGGCTTCACGCTGATCGAGTTGATGATCACGGTCGCCATCATCGCGATCCTGGCCGCGGTTGTTTTTCCGTCCTACCAGCAATACCTCCTCAAATCGCGGCGAGCCGAAGCCCAGTCCACGCTGATGGACGCAGCGAGCCGGCAGCAGCAGTTCATGCTGGACACCCGTGGCTATACCGACACCTTTGCGGCCCTGAACGTCACGGTGCCGGCCTCGGTCGGCGCACACTACACGCTGACCCTCAGTGTCGGCACCGCGACCGTTCCGGCGTTCACCGTCACGGCCACGCCCCAGGGTTCCCAGAGCAAAGACGCCTGCAAGCCGCTGACCCTCAGCCATACCGGCGTCAAAGCGCCCGCAGCATGCTGGTGATGGCCATGTCGCCCAGCCGCCCCATTGGCATACCCCGTACGCCCCGCGCGCGCCGCATGCGGGGGTTCACGCTGATTGAGCTGATGACCACGCTCGGCATCCTGATCATCCTGCTCACCATTGCGGCGCCACAGATGCGGCCGCTGATCGCGCTGGTGCAGCTGCGCGCCGCCAGCTATGACCTCACAGCGGACCTGATGCTGGCGCGCAGCGAGGCATTGAAGCGGGCCACCACCGTCAGCATCGCCCCCCGTTCCGCCGGCAGCTGGTCCACGGGCTGGTCGGTCACGGCCACTGGCGTGACCGAGGTGCTGAGCCAGCGCAACGCCTTGGGCAGCGCCATTTCGGCCAGCACCGCCCCCACCAGCGTCACCTTCGATGTAAGTGGCAGGCTGGCCAATGCCTCGGGCACCGTGCGGTTCAATTTGACGGACGGCCAATCCAACGCCCGCTGCATTTCGCTCGACCCGTCCGGCCGACCCAAAACCTCCACAAGCCCATGCCCTACCTGAGCACCAAGGACCGCCAGAGGGGCGCCACCCTGATCGAACTGCTGGTCGCGATGCTGATCACCGCCTTCGGCCTGCTCGGTCTGGTCGGACTGCAATCACGGACAGCGGTCACCAACCTGGAGGGCTACCAGCGCGCACAAGCCCTGGTGCTGGTCAATGACATCGCCCAGCGCATCAACCTGAACAGGAAGAATGCCGACAGCTACATCGCAGACGACATCGGGGCCACCGACCCGGGCACCTGCACCACCGTACCCGGGGCCGCGCGCGACCTGTGTGAATGGGCCCAGTTGCTGCGGGGCGCCGCGGAGCAGCGGGGCAGCACCAAGCTGGGGGCCATGATGGGTGCGCGCGGTTGCGTGGCCAGAACCGTGACCAACACGGTCATCAATCCCAACGAATATGTCGTCAGCGTGGTCTGGCAGGGAGTGCAGGGCAGCGGGCCAACGCCGCTGACCTGCGGCACCGGCCAGTATCCGGACGAAAACCTGCGCCGCGGCGTCAGCGTGGTGATCCGCATCGGAGTGCTGGCATGAGACGCCACGTCCCTCCACTTCGCCGCCGCAGCCTGGGTTTCACGCTGGTGGAACTGATGGTGAGCACCGCCATCGGGCTGGTCATGGTGGCCGGGCTGGTCGTGATGTTTGCCAACACCAGCCAGTCCTCCAGAGAGCTGGACAAGAGCGTGCGGCTGATCGAAAACGGCCGGTATGCCGTGGATCTGCTGACCGAGGACATCAGCACTGCCGGCTATTTTGGTGCGGTCCCGGTCTATACCAGCACGGCCACGGTGTCCCCGTGTGAGGTCAGTTCGGTGGTGGCCACGGACCTCGAGGGCCAACGCGCCGCCGCAACACCAACCACCCCCTTCGGCATCGAGGGGCTCACCCCCGCAGAGGCGGCCGCACTGACCTGCCTGACCAACCACCAGGCCGGCACGCCCGCCCTTATCCTGCGCCGGCTTGACACCACCGCACTACCGGCGGCGTCCGTCACCAGCGGCCTGCTTTACGTCCAGACCTCCAACAGCGCGCTGGACATCAACGCCCGCTATGTGGCGGGCACCAACACCGCCACCTTCACACTCCATGACCGCGACGGGTCCATCAACACCGTGCGACGCTATCTTTCGCGCGTGTATTTCATTGCAAGCTGCAACGAATGCGGCCAGGACACGGTGCCGACCCTGAAGCGCGCGGAACTCAATGGCAACCAGATCACCGTCACACCACTGGCCGAAGGCATCGAGCGGATCGGCTTCGACTACGGCTTCGACACCGACGGCGACGGCATTCCAGACCAGTGGATGGGGCTCAATGGCACGGCAGGCGCCACAGAGTCCGCGGCAGGCGCGGCGCTGGGCTGGGGCAATGTCGTTGCGGTCAAGGTTTCTCTGCTGGCACGCACGACCGAGCCGGGAACGATGGGATTCGCGCCAGGCGCACGCACGTACAGCGGAGGGCTCAATGGCACCGTGACCACCACCATCGGCCCCTACAGTGACAGCTACAAGCGGCAGGCGTATGTCGTGATGGCCAGGGTCAACAACCTGGCCGGTCAGCGGGAGGCTCCATGATGAAGAGGGTTCGTCAACGCGGAAACACCCTGCTGATCGTGCTGATCCTCCTGGTGGTTTTCAGCCTGTTCGCGGTCAGCGCCTTCAACAGTTCCAACACCAACCTGAAGGTCATCGGCAACATGCAGGCCCGCACGGAAGGCGCCAGCGCGGCGCAACTCGCCATCGAGCAGACCATCAGCACGCTGGAGTTCACCATCAATCCCGCCAACATCGCAGCCACCCCGATCAACGTGGACATCGACCGCAACGGCACCACGGACTACACCGTCCAGCGTACGCCGGCCCCAAAGTGCTTCCGCACGCTGGCCGTGAAGGCAGGGGATCTGGATCCTGCCAATGCAGCCGATATCGCGTGCATGCAATCGGGCGTGGCGCAGTCATCGGGCATTGACTCTGCCGCTGCCGCGGCCACTTCGGGCAATTCGATGTGCGCCAACAGTGAATGGAACATCCGGGCCGAGGCGACCGACGCCCGCACCGGCATCAAGGTGGCGGCGGACCAGGGCGTGGCCATCCGCCTGCTGGACACCGATGCCGCCAACAATTGCAATTGAAGGAGTCACCATGCGTAGATTGATCCGCCACCTGCTCACCTTCTGGCTGGCCCTGCTGACCGCACTGGGTTGCGGCACCGTGTGGGCCCAATACAGCAGTGACATTGATATTTACGGCACCCCCATCGCGGCAGAGGACGCCCCCAATGTGTTGATCGTGCTGGACAACACAGCCAACTGGTCGCCCATGTTCACGCGCGAAATGGCGGCACTGGTCAACACCTTCAACCTGCTGCCACCCGACAAGTTCCGTGTCGGTCTGATGATGTTTACCGAAACCGGCAGTGGGGACTCCAATGTGGATGGCAGCTACGTCCGGGCCGCCATCCGTCCGCTGGATGCGGCCTACATCACCAAGCTGGGCAACCTGCTCAACAGCTTCGACGTGGGCAACGACAAATCCAACAGCGGCAAGGCCGGCCTGGCGATGTCGGAGGCGTACAACTACTTTGCCGGCAAGGCCCCCTTCGCCGGCAATGGAAAGAACAAGACCGACTACACGGGCAACACCTACGGCAGCACGGCGTCCCGCGCCATCTATGCGCTCGCCAACAACGCATTGAGTTCCAAGAGCGGCACGCCCTACCGCAGCCCCATCATCAGCAGTTGCGCCCGCAACTACATCATCTACATCAGCAACGGAGCAGTCCAGGAATCGGCCTCCGACTCATCGACCGCGGCGAGCCGTCTGAGCGCAGCCTACAGTGACTTGCGCAAGACCCGGCCCAGCAACATCACCGGCCTCTCGCCCTCGGGCTCCCAGGACAACATGGCGGACGAATGGGCCCGCTTCATGAAAAATGCGCCCCAGGCCATCACCACCTTCACCCTGGATGTGGACCCGGTCACCACCGGCCAGGGGCCCGGCTGGTCCGCCCTCCTGGGCAGCATCGCGCACCAAAGCGGCGGCCAGTACTACAAGGTGGATTCCACCGTCAACGGCGGCGCCAAGGTGGTGGAGTCGATGCTGGACATCTTCAACCAGATCCAGGCCGTCAACAGCGTGTTCGCCTCGGCCAGCCTGCCGGTCTCGGTCAATGCACGCGGAACCTACCTGAACCAGGTGTTCGTCGGCATGTTCCGGCCGGACGGCAGTGCCAGCCCGCGCTGGCGCGGCAACCTCAAGCAGTACAAATTCGGCTATGACGCCTCAACCGATACCCTGAGCCTGGTGGACAGCCTCGGTAACGATGCCATCAGTGGCGCGACCGGATTCATTTCGCCCTCCGCCGTGTCGTTCTGGACCACGAGCAGCACCTTCTGGATCAACCAGCCGCTGGGTACGCCCGAATCCGCCTCCGACAGCCCCGACGGAGAGGTCGTCGAGAAAGGCGGCATGGCGCAAGGCTTGCGCACAGCCTACCCGGCCAGCCAGACCAGCCGCAACATCTACACCTGTCTGAGCTGTGCGGCCAACACCGCGCTGGGCGCGACAGCGACCACGCAGTTTGTCGTCTCGAACACCGGACTGACCACCGCCGCACTGGGTGTCAGTACGTCCACGGAGCGCGACGCGCTGATCAACTGGGTCCGGGGCACCGACAACGCAAACGACGAACTCGGGCCAGGAGGCACCGTCACCATCCGTCCTGGTGTGCATGGTGACGTGCTCCATTCACGCCCGGCCGTCGTCAACTACGGCGGCTCCACCGGGGTGGTGGTGTTCTATGGGGCCAACGACGGATTCCTGCATGCCGTCAACGGGAACCAGACCGGCACCGATGCCGGCCGGGAGTTATGGTCGTTTCTCCCGGCGGAACACCTGGCCAAACTCAAGCGCCTGCGCGACAACACGCCGGCCATCCGGCTTTCCACGACCGTGCTGTCCACCGCAACAGGGGCGGTAACGCCACTGTCACGTGATTATTTCGTAGATGGACCGCTGGAGGTGTACCAGAAGGTCAACGTCAGCGGAACCACGACACAGGCCATCCTGTATGCCGGCATGCGGCGCGGGGGCCGGTTCATCTACGCGCTGGACGTCACCACGCCCGGCCAGCCCAGGTTTTTGTGGTCCAAGAGCCATACGGACTACAGCGTGCTGGGGCAGACCTGGTCCGCGCCCAAGCTCGCCAAACTCAAGGGCCGGACCAATCCGGTGATCATCATGGGCGCGGGCTACGACCCGGTCGCCGAGGACGCAGCGAGCCGGGGCAGCGTCAACTACGGGAATGCCGTTCTGGTGCTGGACGCGCTGGATGGCTCGCTGGTCAAACAGTTTGCAACAGAGCGCAGCGTGCCTGCCGACGTGTCGCTGGTCGACACCGACTACGACGGATTCATCGACCGGGCGTATGCCGCAGATGTCGGTGGCAACCTGTACCGGATCGACCTGGAGACCCCGACCAGCACGGCGGTCAGCAACTGGAGCATCTACAAGCATGCGTCACTGACCGGAGGTTCCACCCGCAAATTCTTCTTTCCACCCGATGTGGTGCTGACCAAGAACTTCACGGCCCTGATGGCCGGCACGGGCGACCGCGAGAAGCCGCTGGCCACCAGCAGCCGGGACCGTTTCTTCACGGTCTACGACACCAAGGTCTCAAAGGGTTCGCCAACCGGCACCTTCACGGCCATTCTTTCCAGCGACCTGGGACGGGTTGGCAGCGATGACGACATGACCAAGGGCTGCTACATACCGATGAATGAGAACGGTGAAAAGATCATCAACGCGCCATTGACAGTGGCCGGGGTGACCTACTTCAGCACCAACAGGCCTGACCGCGCCGACGATGAAAGCTGCAAGGCCAACCTGGGGGTTGCCAAGGTGTACTCCGCCCCGCTGTTTTGCAAATCCGCGAAATCGGAGACCCTGATCGGCGGGGGCTTGCCGCCCAGCTTTGTATCGGGCGTCGTGGAGGTGTCGACATCGGACAGCCAGGGCAATCCGGTGACAAAAAAGCAGACCTTCATCATCGGCGCGCCCAACTCCAAGGGGTCGGCCATTGAAGGCACCAAAGTGGCCCCGTCGACCACTCCCTCCCGCCGGCGGACCTACTGGTATCTGGAAAACGCGCGCTAAGCCCCCCGCCGACGGCGCCACCAGCGTCCCTGCGGGCTGGTGGCGCCTGCGGGGTCCGCACTTCCGGAAGTGTTGGCACTGCAGCTTGGGACTTGCAGGCTGCGGGGGTGTCGGGCCAGCCAGTGTCCACGCCCAGCCCCATTGACGACACATTGCACGCACGAAATTGATGCCCATCCAGCAGAAACCCCTGTACATCCTGCTGTCGGTCTGCCTGCTGGGGACCGGCGTAAGCGCCCAGGCGGCGCTCGCCAACAACACCGCATCGGATGTCGCTGTCACCCACCGGCAGGCGAATTTGTCAGTCACCAAATCCGATGCGGTGAATGCGGTCCGGCCCGGCACCACCACCGCCTATGGCATCGTTGCCAGCCATGGTGGCCCTTCGACAGCGGATGGAAGCCGTCTGCGCGATCCGGCCGTCACCGGGCTCGGTTGCACGTCCGTCACCTGCACGGGTACCACGGGATCGGCCGTCTGTCCGGCCAGTCCCACGGTTCCTGACTTCCAGGGCGCAGGACTGCTGCTTTCCCCCTTTCCAGCGAACAGCAGCGTGACGCTTGCCGTACACGCCTGGTCACGGCAAGCGGGTTCTGACAGGCCTACAGTCGATGAAACGCCCTTTGAAAAAGTATTCTAAAGGATGCATTTCAAACCACCATCGCATCCAGCACGCACAATACCCGCCATGAAAGAGCATTCGAGCCTGGCTATTGCCGCCTGCGCGCGCGTCATGCGCCCGCTGGTGCGGCTGGCCGTGGCCATGGGGGTGAAGTACGGGCCGCTGGAGGCACTGCTGCGCGACCTGCTGATTGAGGAAGCGCAGGAGACCTGGCGGAACAAGGGCGTGCCCAAGCCCACGGTGAGCCAGGTGGCCATCACCACCGGACTCAACCGCAAGAAGGTCACGCTCCTGATCCGCCGTGACAGGGATGTCTTGCCGTCCACGGAGGAATCGGCCGCGTCCAGAACATTCACCTTGTGGAAACAGCGGGCCGCTGAAGATCCGGCCTACCTGCGACTCTTCACTGTGGCCGGGCGTCAAGGGCCTTCCTTTGAAGCGGTGGCGCAGCAGGCCAGCCACGGAGACATGCACCACCGCACGGTGCTGGAGGAGCTGGTCCGGCTGGGCCTGGCGCGCGAAGCCGATGGCCAGGTGGAACTGACTGCCGAGGGATTCGTGCCCTTGGGCGACCGCCGCGGCATGCTGGCGTTCCTGGGTGACAACAATGCAGACCATTTGATGGCGGCCATTTCCAACACACTGGGCCAGTCCACGCCGTTTCTCGAACGGGCGGTATTTGCCGACGGAATGACACGCAAGGCCTGCGAGGACCTGCAACTGCTGGCCCGGCAGCAATGGAGCGCCATGCACCATGCCTTGGTGGATCAAATGACCTTGGCGGTGGACGAAGTCACGTACAAGAAGACGATGCGCATGCGCGTCGGTGTCTATGCCTATTTCGAAGAGACGCCCCCCCCCGCGACCCGCGATTAAAGAAATTAGAAGACCGGACCTATGCAACATCGATTGGCCCATTTGCTTGTGCTGTGCATCGCCCTCTGGACCACCAGCTGCGGCGGTGGCGCAGAGGGAAGCAGCACGCCCACCCAGAGCTGTGCGAGCTGCGCCACCTCCGGCACAGCGGAG
>ERZ1034365.548-NODE-548-length-20671-cov-3.081674_pt1 | contig 20671 bp, 17 predicted proteins | sample MGYA00520615_ERZ1034365 | MGnify/ENA primary metagenome ERZ1034365 (study PRJEB33736, sample SAMEA104284505) | Azolla filiculoides | biome: Urban; feature: Water surface; material: Ditch water | place: Netherlands | collected 2015-10-28 | depth 0-0.1 m ... | reverse complement strand
ATATGATTGTTTCCTATTTCGTCTTGAAATTCTTCGTTATTTATCATTAAAAAGCTACTGTTATATTGGGTATGTAAATTTAAGGGGTAAAGATAATTAATAAATAGGAAACATTTTCTATCGGGTCTACTATTTAATCACGCGGCAAAAGACTCGTTTTTGAATCGATCCCAATCTTGAAATGTTGCTTTACATTTTGTCGGATGCTATACCTGAAAATAAAACTCAGACAATCAGCGTTTAATCGATTGATTCAAAAGGGGGTCTAAGAGAAAACTACCGTTTTGTTGTTGTAAACCATCGTTTTTCGTTCTGCATGTAATTTGATGGCTCGTGCCAAAACCATACGCTCCAAATCACGTCCTTTCATAATAAAATCCTCAATAGAGTGACTGTGGGTAACTCGGGCAATATCTTGTTCAATAATTGGTCCTTCATCCAATCCTTCGGTGACATAGTGACTAGTGGCACCAATGATTTTTACTCCACGTTTAAAAGCGGAATGATACGGTTTTGCTCCTGGGAAAGCGGGTAAAAACGAATGGTGAATATTGATGATTTGATTTTTATAAAGTGCAATTAAATTAGGGGTTATAATTTGCATATACCGCGCCAAAACGATAAAGTCAACTTCATATTCCTTCAATAAATCAATTTGTTTTTGTTCTCCTTCTCCTTTAATTTCCTTGGTGAAAGGCACATAATGAAACGGTATGGAAAAACGCTCCGCAACCGATTTTAAATCCTCGTGATTGCTTACAATTAAAGGGATTTCGAGCGGTAATTCGCCAGCGCTGTATCGTCCTAAAATGTCATATAAACAATGATCATATTTAGAAACAAATAAAGCCATTCTGGGTTTATGTTCTTGCGTATACATTTCCCAAGACATATTAAACGGATTGGCTAAATGGGTTTGGAAATCAATTTTTATGGCTTCTAAATCCCAATTTTTAGCACTGAATTCACATTCTAAACGCATGAAAAATACGTTTTCATCAGCATCAACATGTTGGTCTAAATAAATGATATTTCCATCAATAGAGGCGATATAATTGGTTACTGATGCGATAATTGCTTTTTGATCCTCGCAATGTATAAGTATTGTAATCTTTTGCATGCTGTTTATTTTTGGCACTAATTCCGATTTTGTCAAGTAACGGAATTAAAGCTGTTTGTTTATCAAAATATTTCTTCAAAATTAATCCTATTTTTTTGTAAAAAAAATGCTGTTGAAGTATTTTGTGTTATAAAGTGTCAGATGAGAATGCAATAGCTTTTCAACGCTATTTCAAAACAAATAAACTCATTATTTATGGTCTTGCATAGCAAATACTTTCTGCAATAACGGAGAGGTTCTGGAACTCAAATTAGTTCTGATGTTTTTTTCTTCAACCGCAATCATTTTAAAAACACCTTGCATGGCTTGATTCGTGACATAATCAGTCAAATCCGGGTTTACTTTTTTTACAAGGGGAATGCTGTTGTATTTTGTTATGATGTTGCTCCATACTTTATCTGCGCCCACTTTACGGAATGAATTTTGTATTACAGGATTAAATTTTCCGTACAAAGCAGTCGAAGTGCTGTTTTCTAAATATTGGGTTGCAGCACTTTCATTGCCCATCAAAATAGTCGTTGCGTCAGAAAAACTCATGTTTACTACAGCATCAACAAATATGGGAGTTGCTTCTTTTACGGCATTTTCGGCAGCGCGATTAAGAACTTTTAATCCTTCGTCAGCAAGTGAACTTAATCCTATTTTTCGCAATCCGGAATCTACTTTCTTCAATTCGTCCGGCAATAGAATTTTTACCGCTTCGTTTTTGTAAAATCCATCGGTTGCGGTTAATTTAGTCACTTGTTTTGAAATTCCGTTGTTAAGTGCTTCTTTTAATCCACCGGAAACATCAACACCGCCTATGCCTTGTATTTGTGGAAATTGATTGATGACTTGTTGCATTTCGGCACAACTCGAGAAAGTTACGGATAGAAGAATCGTTACAATTAAAATTCGTTTCATTTGATGTCGTTTTTATAAGTTTTAAAGATACGTTTTACTCAAAAATGAAGCCATATTTCTTATAAAATAAAAATAGTTACATCTTCTGCTTATATTGTATAGTATCAAGAGGATTAAAAGTAACTTTGTTGATGTGAAATCTTTTAATAATGTTGCTTTTAATCAATAATAAGAAGTTATGTTGATTAAATTTTAAAAAATAATGTAAATTGCGTCTTTAAATTATCATATTCGTAAAATGGAACCAATAAAACCGTATATCCCTGTCAATAAAGTAAGAATTGTAACTGCAGCGTCACTTTTTGACGGTCACGATGCCGCAATTAATATCATGCGGAGAATTATTCAGTCAACCGGGGTTGAAGTGATTCATTTGGGTCATGACCTTAGTGTTGAGGAAGTCGTGAATACAGCTATTCAGGAGGATGCGAATGCGATAGCTTTGACTTCGTATCAAGGAGGACACAACGAATATTTTAAATATATGTATGACTTGCTTAAAGAAAAAGGAGCAGGGCATATTAAAATATTTGGCGGAGGCGGAGGTGTTATTTTGCCTTCGGAAATAGCGGAGTTACAAGAATATGGCATTACAAGAATTTATGCTCCGGATGATGGTCGGGCAATGGGATTGCAAGGCATGATAAATGACTTGGTACAACGTTCAGATTATGCAATTGGAGATGTTCTGAAAGATGAAATAGATCATCTTGAAGATAAAAATCCTAGGGCTATTGCCAGAATTATCTCTTCGGCAGAAAATTTTCCCGAAGTGGCAAAACCTATTTTAGATACAATTCACAATAAAAATAAAACCAGTAAAACACCTGTTTTAGGAATTACAGGAACTGGTGGTGCTGGAAAATCATCTTTGGTTGATGAGTTAGTACGCCGTTTTTTGATTGATTTTCCAGAAAAAACGATTGGATTAATTTCGGTAGATCCTTCCAAAAGGAAAACGGGCGGGGCGCTTTTGGGCGATAGAATCCGGATGAATGCCATCAATAATCCTAGGGTTTACATGCGTTCTTTGGCTACTCGACAATCCAATTTGGCTTTGTCTAAATATGTTGAAGAAGCATTTCAGGTTTTGAAAGCCGCACAATACGACATTATTATCCTTGAAACTTCCGGAATCGGTCAATCTGATACGGAAATTATGGATCATTCGGATGTTTCTTTGTATGTCATGACACCTGAATTTGGTGCTGCAACCCAACTGGAAAAAATCGATATGCTTGATTTTGCCGATTTAGTAGCCATAAATAAATTTGATAAACGCGGGGCATTAGATGCGATTCGGGATGTTAAAAAACAATACCAGCGCAATCATAATCTTTGGGACTCAAATTTAGACACTTTACCTGTTTTCGGGACGATTGCTTCACAGTTTAATGATCCTGGAATGAATACGCTTTACAAAGCAATCATGGATAAAATTGTTGAGAAAACGAATTCTGATTTGAAATCAACGTTTGAAATTACTCGCGAAATGAGTGAGAAAATCTATGTCATTCCGCCACACAGAACGCGTTATTTATCTGAAATTGCCGAAAGTAACCGGAAATATGATGTTACTGCGATGGGCCAAGAACAAGTGGCTCAAAAATTATACGGAATTTTTAAAACGATTGAATCGGTTGCTAAAAAAAATCCGGAATTGAATAAAGTTGGAATTAATGAAGATTCCGTTTTACCAAATGCTTTAGAATCTGAAAAACCGGGTGCTATTGAAGATAAAATTTTTATCAATCTTTTGCTGAATCAATTTGATAAAGTAAAAATGGATTTAGATCCGTACAATTGGGAAATCATTTTGACTTGGGACGAGAAAGTAAACAAGTACAAGAATCCAGTTTATACGTTTAAAGTTCGTGACAGAGAAATCAAAATGGCTACGCACACAGAGTCACTTTCGCATTCTCAAATCCCGAAAATTGCGTTACCAAAGTACAAAGCTTGGGGAGATATTTTACGTTGGTGTCTGCAGGAAAATGTTCCTGGAGAATTTCCGTTTACCGCAGGATTGTATCCTTTTAAACGTGAAGGAGAAGATCCTTCTCGTATGTTTGCTGGAGAAGGCGGACCGGAAAGAACCAACAAACGCTTTCATTATGTGAGCGCGGGATTACCGGCAAAACGATTGTCAACTGCTTTTGACAGCGTCACTTTATACGGAAACGACCCGCATATTCGACCGGATATTTATGGAAAAATTGGTAATGCTGGAGTTTCAATTTGCTGTTTGGATGATGCCAAAAAATTATATTCTGGTTTCGATTTGGTTCATGCGATGACTTCGGTGAGTATGACTATCAATGGACCAGCACCTATGTTATTAGGGTTTTTTATGAATGCGGCGATTGATCAACAATGTGAGTTTTACATCAAAGAAAATAATCTTGAAGCTGAAGTTACCCAAAAAATTAATGCTATTTATTCTAAAAAAGGAGTTGAAAGGCCTCATTACCAAGGAGATTTGCCCGAAGGAAATAATGGTTTAGGGTTGATGCTTTTGGGCGTAACTGGAAATCAAGTTTTGCCTTTGAATATTTATAATGAAATTAAATCCAGAACGCTGTCCCAAGTTCGAGGAACTGTTCAAGCTGATATTTTGAAAGAAGATCAAGCGCAAAATACCTGTATTTTTTCTACCGAATTTGCGTTGCGATTAATGGGCGATGTGCAGGAATATTTTATTACTAATAATGTAAGGAATTTTTATTCGGTTTCTATTTCAGGCTATCATATTGCTGAGGCAGGAGCAAATCCAATCACACAATTGGCTTTCACACTTTCTAATGGTTTCACGTATGTGGAATATTATTTGAGTCGTGGAATGAATATCAATGATTTTGGACCCAACTTATCGTTCTTCTTTTCGAATGGTGTTGATCCGGAATATGCAGTTATTGGTCGTGTAGCACGAAAAATTTGGGCGAAAGCCATGAAAAATAAATACGGTGCTAACGAACGTGCACAAATGTTGAAATACCATATTCAGACTTCTGGGCGTTCTTTGCACGCACAGGAAATAGATTTCAATGATATTCGTACGACTTTGCAAGCCTTGTATGCGATTTATGACAACTGTAATTCATTGCATACGAATGCGTATGACGAAGCAATTACAACGCCAACGGAAGAATCAGTGCGTCGTGCAATGGCGATTCAGTTGATTATCAATAAAGAATTGGGATTGGCCAAAAATGAAAATCCGATTCAAGGTTCATTTATAATCGAAGAATTAACAGACTTGGTTGAAGCGGCTGTTTTAGAAGAGTTTGACAGAATCACCGAACGCGGTGGTGTGCTTGGTGCGATGGAAACCATGTATCAACGTTCTAAAATTCAAGAGGAAAGTTTGTATTATGAAACGTTAAAGCATACGGGGGAGTTCCCGATTATCGGAGTAAATACTTTTTTGAGTTCCAAAGGGTCTCCAACAGTAATTCCGGCCGAAGTAATTCGCGCCACCGAAGAAGAAAAACAATATCAAATTACGATGTTGAATAATTTGCATCAATCAAATCAGGACAAAGTCAACGAGCAATTGAAAGCAATACAAGATGCAGCTATTAAAAATGAAAATTTATTTGCGCATTTAATGGAAGCGACCAAAGTGTGTTCGTTGGGACAAATTACGGCCGCTTTGTTTGAAGTGGGCGGGCAATACAGAAGAAATATGTAAAAAAAAATCTAAATTACTTCAGATAGAATCTGTTGTAAATTAGATTCTAAGAAGTATTTAGAACAAAAAAGAGGCTTTCTTTATCTTTAAAGAAAGCCTCTTACTTATTAAATTCAAATTTTCTGTTCTGAGCTAAATTAATTAACATTGGCTACATTTTGTTTTTTCAAAGTCGGTTTGTAGATTTCCGAAATTGCTTTTGTAGTCAAAATTGTTTTTTGTTCAGAAATAACAATTTCATGTTTCACTTTTTTCAGATTGTTTTCTACAACCAGATAATAGGTACCAATAGGAAATTCATCTAAATTATAGGTTTTTAAGATTCCTTTTTCACCGGCTGCTTTCTCGGTATAAATTAGATTATTCTCATCGTCATAAATAAAGACTGTAACTTTTTGAAGTCCATTTAGAGAAAAGCTAATTTCATTGCCATTTCCTTTTTTTACATTTAGTAAAAAATCACCATCAATTGCATACGTACTTACACTAGTCATTGCTACTACCAACAATAAACTCAATTTTAAAATGTTTTTCATAATTCTGGTTTTTAAATTAATAGTTAAAATCACTGAGGTAAATGTACTTTAACAATTAACGTAGTAATAGAGCAGTATTTTCTGATTTAGACACTATTTTGTCATTGCGATATCGATATAGGGTTGCGAAAGTTAATCTAGTATAGATTGTGGGTAAATGTGTTGATGTGGTTCCATTTGAGAAAAGAAAAATAATGGTGGTTTCAGTTACATACTAACGATTGGGTTTAAAAACAAAAAAGACCTTTCGGGTGAGAGGTCTTTTTATAGTTTAATGTAATAAATAGGAAAATATTTCGGCTATAGAATTTTATCCAATTTCAAATAACCAATTTGCATAGCGTCTGCTTCTAAAGGTGTTTCTGATTTGGTGATTTTCATAGCGAATTGTGATTTGTAATCTGTAGCTAAGATATCGGTTACATTATAAATATCATCTACATCAATTCCGTATTTGTCGTCAATATGCGATGTTGCTCCTTTGAAGCCAAAATGTTTGTAAAAAGTGCTGGACTTCGCTTTTTTCGTAGCCAATGCCATGTTTTTGGCAACAGTTAGTGTTTTATAATGGTATTCTTCAAATTCATTTTCTTTGTATCCACCCAGATTGATGAAAAATAATTTTTCGGTATTGGAAGCAGAAAAGTCAGTCTTAGAAACAATTTCAATAGCAAAATCATCAACTGCAGTAACTTCCCGCCACGCATCAATGTGTATTTTTCCTTTGGCTTCTGGCCAGAAAAGATTCATTTTTGGAATTAATTCTTTTAGAGAATAAGCAATTCCGAAAAAAATATCATGCTGTTCCGTAAAACGACCTTCGGGCGTGCAGCCCAGCATTATCATGTATAATTTGAGTTTCTCTTTCATATTTACAAAGTTAATTGAATTATTTTTTAGTTTAAATTATATAAAAATAAATTTTGGCTTGAATTTTGGATAATGCTTAAAGAATTTAAAAACTATATGTTATGAAAAGAATAATTACACTTTTAGCGGTTGTCGGAATGTTTAGCTTACAAAGTTGTACTCCAGACGATAATTTTGATAGCGATACCATTAGTGAGGTATTTGAAGTTAATCCTAGTTTTACTCAGGCAAATGGTTTTTCGGTTACCTATGCTTTAGATCCGGTGATTTTTTCCAGCGACAATATTTTAGTCTATGAGTTGGTTGATACGGCTGACGGAATTGATACATGGGCTTTGCTGCCTCAGGTTTATTATTTTAATCTGGGTTCGGCACAATACAACTATAGTTTTTCTTACGATCAATTCTCTGTTTTTATTGACTCTGATTTTGATAGCGCACTTTTACCATCGGATTTTAGACTTGGAAAAACATTTAGAATTGTGATTGTACCAGGTGATTTTTCTGCCAAAAGTACGGCTGCCGGTATGGATTATAAAACGGTTATAAAAACCTATAAAATAGATGACAGTAATGTTAAGGTTTTGAAATAAAATTCCAAACAGAATATAAAAAAAGGAAATCGTAAGATTTCCTTTTTTTATGTTTAAAAGTATACGGATTGGTTTTACTCAGGAACTTCGTCTTTATTTATTTTTAAGGATACTATGATTCCCGCCAAAAGGGAAACGGCAATAAAAGCCAATGAAGCCCATTCTGGAATTTCGATAAAATCATGCAATAGCATTTTTAGACCTACAAAACTTAAAATAGCAATAAGGCTATATTCTAAATAGCTGAATTTAGCCAGCATATTTGCCAAAAAGAAATACATGGAACGCAATCCTAATATCGCAAAAATATTCGAACTGAACACAAGAAAAGGATCTGAAGTTATCGCTAAAATAGCAGGCACACTATCAATAGCAAAAATAACATCCATAACTTCTATCACAACCAATGCCACAAAAAGTGGAGTTGCAGCTGTAATGTGTCTTCTTTTTACAAAAAAATGCTCTTTGTCCATGTGATTGGAAATCGGCATAATTTTCTTCAGACTTTTATAAACGAATGATTTTTTAGGTTCAAATTTTTCATCCTCGCCGTTCATTAGCATCTTTATTGCGGTATAAATCAAGAATGCTCCAAAGACATAAGTGGTCCAAGTGAATTTATGGATTAGCATAACTCCAAAAAAGATCATTAAACCTCTGAAAACGATGGCACCCAAAATACCCCAAAACAAAACGCGATGTTGGTATTTTTGAGGAATCCTAAAAGCGGAGAAAATAATTGCAATGACAAAAATATTGTCAACACTTAAGGATAATTCTATCAAATAGCCCGTGATGAATTTAATAGAAGCGGTAGTTGGTTTCAGTCCGTCAGGATTTGCAATGTAGTTTGTGCTGTAAAGCCAGTGAATGACAAATGAAAATAAAAAGGAAAGAGTGACCCATATAGCGGTCCATTTTCCGGCTTCTTTGGTACTGATGATATGCGGTGTTTTATTGAAGACACCTAAATCAAGTGCAAGAAAAATTAAAACTGCAGTTAAAAAACAAATCCATACAATCATAATAAGTGTGATTTTTTGAGTACTGCAAATATACTTTTTGAATATTTAAATTTGAAACTTATTTTAGATAAAGTTAGTATTAAAAAAATAGAGCATAAAAAAAGTGCCTTTGTGATAAAGGCACTTTTTAGTTATAGTGGGATAAGAATTACAAAGCTGATTTTACAGTTTTAACAATTCTTGCTGCAATTTTGTATGGATCACCATTAGAAGCTGGTCTTCTGTCTTCCAACCATCCTTTCCATCCTTTTTGAACGGTAATTAATGGGATTCTGATAGAAGCTCCTCTATCTGAAACTCCATAAGAGAAATCGTGGATAGAAGCCGTTTCGTGTTTACCTGTCAAACGTTGGTCATTGTATGCTCCGTAAACAGCAATGTGTTCTGCAGTTACAGGTCTGAATGCCTCACATATTTTTTCGTAAACTTCTTGAGAACCACATGTTCTTAATACTTCGTTAGAGAAGTTAGCATGCATTCCTGATCCGTTCCAATCGGTATCACCTAATGGTTTTGGGTGGTATTCAATAAAACAGTTATATTTTTCAGATAAACGATCTAATAAGTATCTTGCAACCCATATTTCGTCTCCAGCTTTTTTAGCTCCTTTTGCGAACAATTGGAATTCCCATTGACCACAAGCAACTTCTTGATTGATTCCTTCAAAGTTGATACCTGCAGCAATACATAAATCAGCATGCTCTTCTACGATGTCTCTTCCGTGAGTGTTTTTTCCACCTACAGAACAGTAGTACATCCCTTGTGGAGCAGGGTAACCACCTATTGGAAATCCTAAAGGCAATAAAGTGTGGTTGTCCATAATAAAGTATTCTTGCTCAAACCCGAACCAGAAATCACCATCATCATCAATAGTAGCTCTACCGTTAGAAGGGTGTGCAGTACCATCAGCATTCATAACTTCTGTCATTACTAAGTATCCGTTAATACGAGTAGGATCTGGATAAATTGCAACTGGTACTAATAAACAATCAGAAGATCCGCCTTCAGCTTGTCTTGTTGATGAACCATCAAAAGACCAGTTTCCGATTTCTTCTAATGTTCCTTTAAAGTCTTCATGTTCTTCAACTTTAGTTTTACTTCTAAGATTTTGAGTTGGTTCGTATCCATCTAACCAAATGTACTCTAACTTTATTTTAGCCATAATAATATAAATTTATTTTCGTGATTCTTATTTGATTGCAAATATAAATCAAATTTTTTAGGAGGGAAAATCAGGGGGTATTTTTTGTAGGGGTAACTATTATTTTTCACATAAGTGTATTTTAATAGGGGGTATAGTTTTAAAATAATAATTTTTGCCTTGTTTAAAAATTAATTTGATAATTGTTAACGCTGATTTGTTTTATTTTTTATTGCTTATATTTGTTTTTTGTAAAAAATCGATTAATAACAATTTAAATTTGTCTAAAATGTCAACATTACGTTTTCAAGCTTTGAGAGAAGCTTCAACTAGAAAGCCTGTTAAATTTGAAGAATCAGATAGAAAATCAACTCTTTTTGGTTCAAATGTGTTCAATGAAAAAGCAATGAGGCAATATTTGACTTCAGATGCTTTGAAAGGAGTACAAGGTGCAGTTCAGCATGGAACTAAAATAGACAGAAAATTAGCGGATTATATCGCAATGGGAATGAAAGAGTGGGCTCTTGCTAAAGGAGTTACTCATTATACACATTGGTTTCAACCTCTTACCGGTACAACTGCTGAAAAACATGATGCGTTCTTTGAAACATCGTATGACGGAAGCGATCCTGTAGAAAAATTTGGCGGAGCACAATTGGTACAACAAGAACCGGATGCTTCCAGTTTTCCAAACGGTGGAATTAGAAATACATTTGAAGCCAGAGGATATACAGCTTGGGATCCAACCTCTCCGGCATTTATTTATGGAACAACTTTGTGTATTCCTACTGTTTTTATTTCGTACACCGGAGAAGCTTTAGATAATAAAATTCCATTATTAAGAGCATTGTCAGTTATGGATGATGCAGCAACTGAAGTATGTAAATATTTTGATAAGAATGTTAAAAAAGTAACAGCAACATTAGGCTGGGAACAAGAATATTTCTTGGTTGATAGTGCTTTGGCTAATTCTCGTCCGGATCTTATCATGACGGGTAGAACTTTGTTGGGGCATACTTCCGCAAAAGGACAACAGTTAGACGATCATTATTTTGGTTCTATTCCAACACGTGCTTTAACGTACATGAGAGATTTGGAGCAAGAATGTATGTTGTTGGGAATACCGGTTAAAACACGTCACAACGAAGTAGCGCCAAACCAGTTTGAGTTGGCTCCTATTTTTGAGGAAACGAACTTAGCGGTAGATCACAACTGTTTGTTGATGGATGTAATGCAAAAAGTAGCAGAGCGTCATGACTTTAAAGTGTTGTTTCATGAAAAACCGTTTAAGGGAGTAAATGGCTCAGGAAAGCACAACAACTGGTCGCTGGCAACAGATACAGGAGTAAACTTGTTGAGTCCGAGTAAAACGCCAATGAGTAATTTACAATTCTTGACGTTTTTTATTAATACCATCAAAGCGGTAAATGACAACGAATCGTTGTTGAGAGCCTCTATTGCAACAGCCAGTAATGATCACAGATTAGGAGCAAATGAAGCGCCACCGGCAATTATTTCAGTCTTTATTGGAGAACAATTGACAAAAGTTTTGGCAGAATTAGAAGGGGTTACAACCGGAAAATTATCTCCCGAAGAAAAAACAGATTTAAAATTAAATGTAGTTGGTAAAATTCCGGATGTTCTTTTGGATAATACAGACAGAAACAGAACGTCTCCATTTGCCTTTACTGGAAATAAATTTGAGTTCAGAGCGGTAGGTTCTTCTGCAAACTGTTCTAATGCAATGACTACTTTGAATGCGATTGTAGCAAAACAATTGAGAGCATTCAAAAATGAAGTGGATGCATTGATTGAATCTAAAGACATGAAGAAAGATGATGCTATCTTTAATGTTTTGAGAGAATATATCAAACAATCTAAAAAAATCCTTTTTGAAGGAGACGGATACAGCGAAGCTTGGGAAATCGAAGCGGCAAAAAGAGGATTGAGTAACTTCAAAACCACTCCCGAAGCATTGAAAGCAAGAGCGTCTAAACAAGCTTTAGATTTATTCTCTGAATTGGGTATCATGAATCATGTTGAGGTTGAAGCGCGTTACGAAATTGAATTGGAAGAGTACACGAAGAAAATCCAAATCGAAGGTAGAGTTTTAGGTGATATTTCAAAAAATCACGTAATCCCTACAGCCATTCGTTATCAAAACACCTTGATCGAAAATGTAAAAGGATTAAAAGATATTTTTGGAGACGAATTTAAAACCCTTGCCAAAGAGCAAATTATCTTAATTAAAGAAATTTCAAATCATATTGAAGGAATCAATTCTAAAGTTGAGGCGATGACCGAAGAAAGAAAATCGGCAAATCATTTGACTGATGCTCAAGAAATGGCAGAAGCATATTGCAATAAGGTAAAACCGTATTTTGAAATCATCAGAAACCACTGTGATAAATTAGAATTATTAGTGGATAATGAATATTGGACTTTAACGAAATACAGAGAATTGCTATTTACTAAATAATAGTATTTTTCATATTTTTTTTAAAAGAGGCTTTGTAAAAAGCCTCTTTTTTTGTTGATAAAGTTGTTAGTAAATAATTAATAGTTGTTTTCTTAGGCTCAATTTTATTTATTCAGACACTTGGTCGGCTTAGTTTTGCATTTAGTCGGAAACTAAGTTAAAATACTAAAAAACAGTATTTTATATTTTATTTGTATTGATATTCTTTCCTATCTTTGGGTATGATATTTAAAAAAGCAATCAATTACGAATGCATTTCGTATTAAATATTATACGAGTGATTGCCCAATCACTTTTGAAAAACCTACATAATAATTTGTATTAATAACCAATTAAATATATTTATTATGAAAAGAGTAATTTTGAGCATCTCCGCGATGCTAGTAGCTTCTTTAAGCTTTGCACAAGGGAACATGAGTGCAGTAAATCAATTCGGAATCGCCAATACTGCGTTGATCACGCAAGCAGGTATTCAAAATGATTCAGATGCCTTACAATTAGGTTTTGCAAACATGGCTATTGTTGATCAAGACGGAAGACACAACGAATCTGACACAAACCAAGGTGGGGCTTTCAACCTTGCAAATGTCAATCAAGATGGTCGTCGTAATGAAGCTTATGTTGGACAACTAGGTGTTGCTAATGCTGCGTTTATTAACCAAGACGGAAGAAGAAACGATGCTTCTATCGGACAAGCAGGATCTTTTAACTGGGCTGTCACAACTCAATTAGGAAAAGATAACTCTTCCACAACCTTACAATTCCTTACCGGTAACCACTCAAATGTGTTGCAAGTTGGTGAAGGTAATGATTCAAATGTATTACAAGTTGGATTTTATAATGGTGCCAATGTATATCAATTGGGTGAAGATAATGTAGCGATAACTGATCAGTTAGGAGCGGGCAACACTTCATTTATAAACCAATTTGGTGATAGTAACATGGCCTGGACAATCCAAACCGGTAACGATCATATTAGTTTAGTGAACCAATGGGGTTCTGCTAATGCAAGTTTTGTATTGCAATCTAACTAATACTACTTAAACAAAAAGGTGGAATTGTATATTCAATTTCACCTTTTTTATACCAATAAAACAAGTCTTTATTTTTTATTCAACACTCATTTTTCTTAAAAAGAATCTTCCGTTAATTGTGAAAATTAATAGGAACATCGCTTTTTATTTTTCAACTTTTCCGCAGCCGCTTTTTATAATTAGAATGGGAATTTGTGCTTTTTTATGTTTAAGACAAGAAAATTAACAACTCATGAAATCAAAAATAAATTGTGTTTTATGTAGTATCGGATGTTTAATAGCAATCGATAGTATTGCTCAGGAAGAAAAATCTATTTCTGTTCCTGATTCTTTTGGTTTAATGAATGCAGGTATAATTTCTAATCAGAATAATGAAATTCTGCAAATGCAATCTCTGACTAATTTTCTTCAAAATAATAATCTGATTCAAGTGACCCAGATAGGTGCTTATAATTATTCGGATATCACATTACAAAGTCAAAATACCACTGTAATGGTGAATCAGAACGGATATAATAATTTTTTGGACCTCTATAAAAATACCGACGAAATCAATCAATTTGTCATGCAATCGGGAACCAATAATTTTATAAGTGATTTTTCTATCAATGCTGTAAATGAAACCAATATGTCCATTATTCAGGACGGAAATAATTTATCGCTCTACAATAATGGATCAAATTCAATATCCAAAGATTTGAAAATTACACAAACCGGAAATTCAGGGACTATTTATATTTTTAATCACTAGGTTATGAAATCATTGATATTTAAACTGGCTTTTATTTTGCTTTTCGCCAATATGCAAACTATTTCGTCCCAAACGGTTTATAAAGAAGTTAAAGCCAAAATTGAAGTCGAGGAAATAGAAAATATATTGTCCATAACAGGAACAGCCGAAAACCTGAAAGCAGTATATAAAAACATTTCATTTAAACTGTCTGTTTTTAAAAAGAATAAATCAAACGATAATAAATCCAGTAATATGCAAGATGGTCGAATGACCTTAGAGCCTATAAATAAAGTGATTCTTTCTAAAACGCAAATCAATAGAGGGAAAGACGACCAAATTATTGTGTTATTGTTAATTTATGATGAAGACAATGTGATTATTGGTAAAGACCGCATTGTATTTGGTCAGGAAGAAGAACCAAAAGTAAGCGTTTTGAAACCCAATGACGGATTAGAAATGATTGGAATTGTTTCTAATGAGACCAAAACGAAATTAGGAAACGATTTTTATGATTTCTTTTATTCCGAGTTTTCTAAACTCAAAATTAATTCGAATAAAATTATTTACGTTCAGGAAGAATTAACTTTTGGAAGAACAACAAAAATCATCGTCAATATCGATGGGGAAATCATCGAAGAATTTATAGCACGGCCCGAAGAAGATTTCCTTAAATATATGTCTCAAACGGCTTCTTCTAAGGTCTTCAAGTATTTTAAAAATATAGAGAAGCAAAATAAATCAATTATGCAATATTAAATTTTGCGTTTAATTTTCAAGGAGTTGAATCTTATTCTTATAGTGATTTACATTAAAACCAAATTGTAGTCCATCATTTTTCAAAGCATTTCTTTAACATATTTAAATCACAATCAAATGAAAATAGTAATCCTATTAGCGTGTCTGTTGGTAAATTCGTTGGTTTCTAATGCTCAAGATTTAGTTTATAAACCAATAAATCCGGCATTTGGAGGAGATACTTTTAATTATCAGTGGTTGCTTAGTTCAGCCGAAGCACAAAATAAATTTAAAGAAGACACTGATCTTGGACTGGAACAACAAACGGAGTTGGAGCGTTTCAAAGAAAATCTCAATAATCAATTGTTGAACCAAGTGTCAAATTCTTTGTTCCAAAAACAATTTGGTGATAAAGGAATCTCCGAAGGATCGTATGTTTTTGGTAGTTTATCGGTAGACATTTATCCGTCTAATCTGGGATTGGTCGTCGATATTTTAGATACTGAAACTGGCGAGCAAACCCAAGTTATCATTCCTAATAATTAGTTTCAAAATACAAAAGCTCTTTCGTATTTATCCCTTTCAAAGTTGAAACGCTGGTTTGTATTGTTAATCAGTGTGAAAATATATTTTGCTTTCAAAAATGTTAATAAAAGCGTATCCAAATATGAAAAAATCTACTATTGCCCTATTATTTCTTTTTTTATTGTCCAGTTGCGGAGCTTATTTTAATCAGCCGGTAGGCGTTCAAAAAGCCATTTATGGAGAGAGTACTCCCGCAACATCTTCGTTAATTAAAATGCCAAAACCCAAGGAACAAATTGTAGTTGGCGTTTACAAATTCAAAGACCAAACCGGACAGTATAAAGCGACAGATCAAGGAAGCACATTTAGCACGGCTGTCACTCAAGGCGCTACTTCTATTTTGCTCAAAGCCTTAGAGGATTCTAAATGGTTTGTGCCAATTGAACGGGAAAATCTCGGAAATCTTTTGAACGAAAGAAATATCATCCGATCAACTCGGCAGGAATATGCAACTACGGCAAATCCAAATGATTCTCAGTTAACTCCACTTTTATTTGCCGGTGTATTATTAGAAGGAGGAATTATATCGTATGATACTAATATTATTACAGGCGGATTTGGTGCTCGATATTTTGGTGCAGGAGCTTCAACGCGATACCGCCAAGATAGAATTTCTATTTACCTGCGGTTGGTTTCTACTTCAAATGGTAAAATTCTAAATACGGTTTACGTATCCAAAACAATCCTGTCTCAAAGTGTCGATGCTAATTTATTTAAATATGTAAATATCAAAAGGCTGCTGGAAGTAGAAACAGGGTTTACCCGAAATGAGCCGATTCAACTGGCGGTTACTGAAGCCATAGAAAAAGCGGTAGAAGGCTTAATTGTGGACGGAATCAAAGAAAATCTTTGGGAAGTCGAAGCCACAACCGATGAGGTTAAAACCTTTTTAAATTCCTATGTGAAAGAAAAAGAAGAAGCCGATGTCGCGCAGCTTTATGGAAGAAACAGACAAGAAAAGAGAGCGAATGTAGGAGTAGAATTAGTTGGAGGAACAACATATATGGCCGGCGATTACCCTAATCCGGTAGCAAAACCAATGGTGCGGGGTGCTTTAAAGTATTTTTTTACTCCGAGTTTTGATTTGAGTGCTTCGACAAATGCGTTTTGGCTGGGCAATAAAAATAAATTGGATGTCGGATATGCATCATTGGATTTAAATTTAGAATTTTTGATTTTGCCATACGATGTAATAACTCCCTATGTCTATGCTGGCGGCGGCGTAAGTTTCAATTCCAAATATAAAAATACACATGCTAAACTCCAATATGGTGCAGGTTTAGAATATTTGGTCACCAATAACTTTGGGTTTAAAGTGTATGGGGAACATAATCTCAATTTTTCGGATAATGTTGATTATGTGGTCAGTGGGAGCAGAGACGATTATTATTGGCGTTTTGGACTGGGGATGACGTATTATTTCCATCGAAAAATTAAAAATAAAGTAAAATAAATATTCGGTTGTCAAGGATAAACAAGTGAAAAGAATAGGCGTAATCATTTAATAACAGCTAAAAATGAAAAAAATTGGACTAAAAATTTTGGTGTGTTTTATACTCTTTGTTTCTTGCAGTGAGGAAGTAATAGATGACACCGGTGCAGGAAGCGTAAAAGGGCGCGTGGTCGATTCTCAAACATTCGAACCCATAAAAAATGCAAGGATTTCATCAAGTCCTGCGACTAATACTTATTTTACAGACGATAATGGGGATTTTGTTTTTGATAAAATTGTAGTCGGAAAGTATTCTTTTCAGGCACAAAAGGAAGGATATACCGCTAAATTTGAAGCAGGAAATGTGAACAGAAACAGCACTACCCAAATTATTTTTGAATTAGAAATTTCTACGGCCAATAATAAACCGCCGGCAATTCCTGTATTAACCGCGCCAGCAGATAATGCCAAAAGCCAAGGTTTACAATTGAATTTAACTTGGACGGCAACCGATCAGGAATCGGATGCTTTAACGTATGTGGTTACTGTAAAAAACGGAACTACCGATGTGGTAACGACCTATCCCGATCTTAAAACAGCCGCTTTAGAACTGTCAGGTTTGAGTTACAGTACCAAGTATTATTGGCAGGTCTCCGCCTCAGATGGGATTAACCCGCCAACAAACAGCGTCACAAAAACCTTTACAACCCTGGCCTTTCCTAATCCGAGATTTTTGTATATCAAAAAAGTGAACAGCAACAATGTTATCTACACCGCAGATGAATTAGGAAATGAGTTGCAATTAACGTCTTCTGAAGTAAACAGTTACCGTCCGAGAAAAAATCTGCAAATTAAAAAAATTGCTTATATCAGCTCCGATGGTTCTCAAAACCAAATTTATACAATGAATCCCGACGGTTCCGGTGTTTTTAAAGTGACCAATTCAATTCCTGTCGCCGGATTCAATATGGAGCATGTCAATTACTGCTGGAGTACTAATGGCAGTCAGCTGATCTATCCGAATTTTGATAAATTGTATCGAATCAATTCTAATGGTGGTGGATTAATACAATTGTTCAAAACGGCAAACGGCAAATTTATTTCAGAATGCGATTGGAGTCAGGATGGAAGTAAAATTGTTCTCAAAGTGAATGATATATCCGGATATAACGTGGAGATTTATGTGATAAATACTTCGGGAACTGTTCTCTACGAAGTGCTTTCTGGATTCAATGGTGCCGTAAGTGGTTTGAATATTTCGGTAGATAATGAAAAAATTGTTTACACAAGAGATGTCTCAGGATACGAAAGTTCCAATTACCGAAGAATGGATTCCCGTATTTTTGTCTACAACCGTACCGCAAATACGTCTACCGAATTGGATATCGAAAAACCAACGGGTTACAATGATTTAGATGTGAAATTTTCACCAAATGAAGCAGATGTTATTTTTGTGAATACCTCTAATGATGGGATTTCTATAAAAAATATACAAACCGCAAGTTTAACCCAAACGGATTCTCGCGTAACATTATTTTCTGGCGGTTCAATGCCCGAATGGAAATAAAGACCGAAATACCAGAATCAAAAAAATGCCTGTCAATACCAACAGGCATTTTTTTATAAATATACGCTCACTCCATTATTATTTTTTCGAGACATACTTGTCAAATCGCCTTACGAAAAACCCAAAAAAATAATTATCTTTGCCACAAAATCCATCTGCCCTAAAGCAGATTACACAACTACTTTACATGAGTTCAGATACTTCAAAAAGATATGCACAGCGCGGTGTTTCGGCATCCAAAGAAGATGTACACAACGCTATAAAAAACATCGACAAAGGATTGTTTCCTCAAGCATTTTGCAAAATTGTTCCCGATTATTTAACCCAGGATGAAGACTATTGTCTGATTATGCATGCAGATGGCGCGGGTACAAAATCGTCTTTGGCGTATATGTATTGGAAAGAAACAGGTGATATTTCCGTTTGGAAAGGCATCGCTCAAGACGCTTTAATCATGAATATTGATGATTTATTATGCGTAGGTGCTACCGATAATATTCTGCTTTCTTCAACCATTGGAAGAAATAAAAATCTGATTCCTGCAGAAGTAATTTCAGCCATCATCAACGGAACCGAAGAACTGATAAAAGAGTTGGATTCTTTTGGAGTAACCATTCATTCAACAGGTGGAGAAACTGCCGATGTAGGTGATATTGTTCGAACCATCATTGTAGATTCAACTGTTACAGCTCGAATGAAACGTTCGAAAGTTATTGATAATGCCAATATAAAAGTGGGTGACGTAATCGTGGGATTGGAATCTTTCGGTCAAGCTACTTACGAAAAAAGCTATAATGGCGGAATGGGAAGCAACGGATTAACATCGGCGCGTCACGATGTTTTCGGAAAATATTTGGCTACCAAATATCCGGAGAGTTACGATGCTGCAGTTCCCGAAGATTTGATTTATTCCGGTCAGGTAAAATTGACGGATGCTGTCGAAAATTCACCAATCGATGCAGGACAATTAGTGCTTTCTCCAACACGAACCTATGCACCGATTATCAAGAAAATTTTAGATAAATATTCTTCCAATGAAATTCACGGAATGGTGCATTGCAGTGGTGGAGCACAAACTAAAATTTTACATTTTGTACAAAACCTACACATCATAAAAGACAATTTATTCCCGGTTCCACCATTGTTCAAGTTAATTCAGGAACAATCTAAAACCGATTGGAAAGAAATGTACCAAGTATTCAACTGTGGTCACCGTATGGAAATTTACGTTCCTGAAGCCGTGGCTCAAGACATCATCGCGATTTCAAAATCGTTCAATGTCAATGCACAAATCGTGGGTCGAGTAGAAGCAGCCGATACTAAAAAACTTACGATTACCAGCGAATACGGTACTTTTGAATATTAAGATTGTTTAACCGTTGAATTGATTAATCGTTGATTGATTTAAACAACTAAACTTTGGTTTTTTGCCTAAACTTTTAAACGATTAAACCTTTAAACTTTTTTCCAATGTACGAACTACTTTTTTGGCAATATCAGGACGGAATCTATCTCAATCATCATTTGGTTTACGAAGCCTTGGTCGAACAACAAGAAGTCGAAGGATTAGAAACGCTTTCGGTTCCCGTAATCTTGAATCGTATCAATTCAGTGTTTTCAAGCTGGGAAAAAGTAGATGAAAGCAGTTGGAAAAATACCAACGGGAAAGGCGCTTTTCAAGTCAAAACAACGCCTCAAAGCATACAAATCGATTGCTACGGAACCGAAGGTAAAACCATGAACCTTCTGGCTGATACTTTGGAAGAATTCAAATGTCCGTTGTACGATCCGCAAATTCCGGTGCGTTACGACGAAATGAACGAATAGATTTTTTTGGAGCTAATCCAGCGCTCCGTTACAATCCTCCCTTAAAAAAAATATTTTTCTAAATCCTGAAAGGAGCTTCCGTTGGTCGCTCTTTCAGGACAAGAAAAATTATTTTTTTTGCAGTTCGGGATTTTCACTTCGATCTGGGCTAATTACGTTCAGTGATTTATACCCCAAAATCGGTAGATTAATTCAAACAGTTATTTTATCGCCGTTTTATTCAAAAGAATTGGCGCTCCAAAACCAATTTGCTCCAGCTTTTTCAATTGCGTTTCAGCATCACCTACCACCAAATAAATCATTTTATCAGCATTCAAATACTTTTCTGAAAGCTTCTTTAGTTCGTCAAGAGTAATTTTCTTAACAATGGTTTCTTGTTGTTTTGCGTAATCATCAGCAT
>ERZ1034365.547-NODE-547-length-20683-cov-3.683053_pt1 | contig 20683 bp, 22 predicted proteins | sample MGYA00520615_ERZ1034365 | MGnify/ENA primary metagenome ERZ1034365 (study PRJEB33736, sample SAMEA104284505) | Azolla filiculoides | biome: Urban; feature: Water surface; material: Ditch water | place: Netherlands | collected 2015-10-28 | depth 0-0.1 m ... | reverse complement strand
GGAAGATTGGCTGCAAAAGTTGGCCAAATCCGAAGCCACGGGCGTGCCCTTGCGCATCAAGCTGGGTCTGGACCCGACGGCTCCCGACATCCACATTGGCCACACCGTGGTACTCAACAAGATGCGCCAGTTGCAGGATCTGGGGCACCAGGTCATCTTTTTGATCGGTGACTTCACCAGCCTGATCGGTGACCCGTCGGGCCGCAACAGCACCCGCCCGCCGCTCACGCCCGAGCAGATCAAGCTCAACGCCGAGACCTACTACAAGCAGGCCAGCCTGGTGCTCGACCCCGAGAAGACCGAGATCCGCTACAACAGCGAATGGTGCCTGCCGCTGGGCTCGATGGGCATGATCCAGCTCTCGGCCAAGTACACGGTCGCGCGCATGATGGAGCGCAACGACTTCCACGACCGCTTCAAGGCCGGCACGCCGATCTCGGTGCACGAGTTCCTCTATCCGCTGATGCAGGGCTATGACTCGGTCGCGCTGAAATCCGACCTCGAGCTCGGCGGCACCGACCAGAAGTTCAACCTGCTGATGGGCCGCCACCTGCAGTCCGAGTACGGCCAGGAGCCGCAGTGCATCCTGACCATGCCGCTGCTCGAGGGCCTGGACGGCGTCGACAAGATGTCGAAGTCGAAGAACAACTACATCGGCATCACCGAGCCGGCCAACTCCATGTTCGCCAAGGTGCTGTCGATTTCCGATCTGCTGATGTGGAAGTGGTACACGCTGCTGTCGTTCCGCAGCGAGGCCGAGATCGCCGCGCTCAAGGCCGCGATTGCCCAGGGCGCCAACCCCAAGGACGCCAAGGTCGCGCTGGCCAAGGAGATCACGGCACGCTTCCACAGCGCGGCGGCGGCCGATGCGGCCGAGCAGGACTTCATCAACCGCAGCAAGGGCGGCGTGCCGGACGAGATCCCCGAGGTCGCGCTGTCGGGCGCACCGCTGGGCATCGGCGCGCTGCTGAAGTCGGCCGGCCTGGCGCCCTCGACCAGCGAGGCCAACCGGCTGATCGACGGTGGCGGCGTGCGCGTCGATGGCGCCGTGGTCAGCGACAAGGGCCTCAAGCTCGAGGCCGGCACCTTCGTGGTCCAGGTCGGCAAGCGCAAGTTCGCGCGCGTGACGCTGGCATGAAGGCGGTCCTGCAGCGCGTCAGCGAAGCTCGGGTGACGGTCGAGGGCGAGCTCATCGGCGCCATCGGCCAGGGCCTGCTGGTGCTGCTGTGCGCCGAACGGGGCGACACCGAGGCGGTCGCCGACAAGCTGCTGGCCAAGATGCTCAAGCTGCGCATCTTCGCCGACGAGGCCGGCAAGATGAACCGCAGCCTGCAGGACATCGGCGGCGGCCTGCTGCTGGTCAGCCAGTTCACGCTGGCGGCCGATACCTCGGGCGGCAATCGGCCCAGCTTCGGCCAGGCCGCGACGCCCGACGAGGGTCGCCGGCTCTATGACTATTTTGTCGTGCAGGCGCGTGCCGCCCATCCGCTGGTGCAGACCGGGCGCTTCGCGGCCGACATGCAGGTGAGTCTGGTCAACGACGGGCCGGTGACGATTCCGATGCAGATGAGTGCCTGAACCTATGCCCGAGTCGAGTCCCAGCCCAGAGTCCGGCTCCGGCCCACTCCCGTCGCTCGCTGCTGGCGAGGCGGCGTTTTCCGATCTGAATCGGCACGGCCTGAACCTGCAGGCGGTGTTCGACCTGGCCGATCTGCCGCCCGAGCTGCTGGCGCCGCTGGGCCTGGATTTTTCAGGGCGGGCGCGCTGGCGTCAGCTGATCCTGATCGGTCACCTCGGGCGCGATTTCTGGGACGCGCTGCAGCGGCGCGGCCTGCATGGCGCGCATCCGGTGGACCAGTTCGTGACCGAGCGCGTCGCAGCCTGGATGGCGGATGCGTTGCCGGGACGGGCCTGGCAGCAGGTCTTTCCCGGTCCGGCGCCGGTCGGGCTGCAGCGGCTGGGCGCGCTGGCGGGCTGGCACCAGGCCTCGCCGTTCTGGGTCGGTGTCGATGCCGAGTGGGGCAGCTGGTTTGCCTACCGTGCGGTCCTGCTGACCGATACCGCGTTGCCCGTCACGCCCAGGCGCGAGGCTGGCTCGCCCTGCGACAGTTGCGTGGACAAGCCCTGCATCAGCGCCTGTCCGGCCGGTGCGCTGGCGTCCGAGCCCAACAGCCCCTGGCGGCTGCAGGCCTGTCTGGACTGGCGCAAGCAGCCCGGCTCGTCCTGCCTGGACCGCTGCCTGGCGCGCAACGCCTGCCCGGTCGGCGAGCGCTACCGCTATGCCGACCAGCAGATCGCCTATCACTACCTGCACTCGATGCGAGCGATACGCGAACGCTATTGAGCCGCAGTGCTGCCGCCCCTGGCCCGGCGCTCGCGAATCTCCGGCGGCGTCGGTGCAGGAAATACCGCACCGCGCGCCTGCATCAGCGCCTTCAGGCGCAGCACCTGGTCATGGGTGGGTGTGCCGGGGCGGAATTTCTTCAGATAGAACTCGACCGCATTGGCAGGAGTCACCCCAGAGGGGGTCTCTATCTTGACGGATGCGCCCTGGAGCAGGATCCACTCGGCGAGCTCATAGTCCTGCCCGTCCATGGCCGACAACAGGATGGTGTAACCTGCCCCATCAGGGAAATCGATTGGAACCCCACGCTTGAGCAGCAGCTCCAGGCAAGGTCGGCAGGGCTCGATGACGGCTTCGAACATCAGGTATTCGAGCGTGTCCTTCGAAAGCGATGCGACGGGTTTCAGGTCGAGCAGCAGGGCATACAGATCCATCTTTTCGAGTTTCATCGCGAACAGGAACGCATTGCCCGGCCCCTGGTGAATGCGCTCGGGATCGGCGCCGACGGCGACCAGCACCCGGATTGCCTGCGGCTTGCCGGCGGCGATCGCGTAGTCGAGCAGGTCGATGCGGTTGACCGCCTGCCTGGGGCCTTCGGCTTGCGGATTGGCGCCCGCCGCGATCAGGGACTGGGCCCGCTTGAGGTCACCCGCGAGCGCCGCGTCGAGCAGTGCCAGCGTTTGGGGATCGTCGAAATACTCGACTGCCGGCTTGAGCTGGAAGACGGGTGCGGCTGCGGCTGGATTCATCATGATCGTTCCGGTGATGAGGCTGAATGCGAACCACAGACCCCGCGCGATGCGGCGCCAGGTGGGCGCGACGGGGCCGGCCGGCTTCACGGCTTGCCTCCGGCCAGGCAGGACTTGAGCGCGGCCTCGTCGGCGGATTTCTGCTGTTCCATAGCGGCTATGACCTCGTCCATCCCATGCCGATGCGTGGCGAGGTCGGTGTCCTTGGCCACCTTGCCCTGCGACTTGAGTCGTGAAAGGTTATCAGCTGTCGTCGCCGCCTGCAGCTTGCGCTTGATGCCGACGGCGTCGTTGGCAAACAATGACAGTCCACCGTTTTCCTGCGTCTGGGTGAGCACCTCGCCCTCGACGCGCAGCGCGTTGATCTTGGCCGCTTCGGCGGCCTGATGTGCCGCATCCTGCGAGTAGCGCGCCACCGTCTCGGGATGCAGGCCGGCGGCATTGTAGGTCGAGGCCGTCAGTCCGCTGCCGCCTTGCGCCGCGCTGGCCAGACCGCCGCCCATGGAATGGCCAACGAAATGAGCGTTCACGCCATGCCGAGCCAGTCTGTTGCCTATTCTCACAGCGCGTTCGTAATACGAGGACTCCTGGTTCGCATCCTGTGCAAAATTGTTCTGCCAATCTTCCAGCTCGGGCGTTGAACCGCGGAACGCGACCACGAATGGCGGCTTCGGATTGTTGCCCCAGACGGCGGGATCTTTTTTGCAGACGGCTGCCCGGAAATTGCTGCGAGGAGGATTGAGCATTTTTTCGTTGAGACCCATCGCCGACAGCTCGTCCGGCGTCGTCTTCAGGAAGCCCGGCGGCATCTGCTGTCGCAGCTCTGGCGGCGCGTTCGGGTCGTTCGCCAGGTAGACATGGTGGGCGCAGCGCATGTTCTCGACCTCGTCCATGTCCGCGCGCAGGCGTCTGGCGCTGGCGCCATGCTCCGGGCAGGTGACGATGGCGCGGTTGACGAGCTCCATCCGCTCCTGGCGCCGGGCTGCCTTGGCGTTGGCGATGCAGCGCTGGCAGGCCGTGGCCGGAGTCGAGGCGAAATTGGCCAGCAGCGCTCGACGCGCGCGGTCGTATTCGTGCTGGATCATCGCAGGCGTCTTGGCCTGCTGTGCTTTCTGCAGCTTTTCCGCCTGGGAAGCGGCCAAGTCGGGCGCCAGGTAGCTCTTGAGCTTGTCGTTGAGTCCCATGCGTCTGCTTTCCTGCTGCCAGCCCGGGCTAGTCGCCCACGCCCCAGGCGGCGGTGCTGAAGAAAGCCTGCCTGAGTGCCTGGTCCGCCCCCACCTCGTCCTGCGGCTTGCCGAGCAGGGCATGCACCCATTCGTTCAGCGCATGGACCTTGCGCACCTCGGGATAGGGGCTGGTCAGCAGCTGGCGCAGGTAGCGGCTGCGATCGACGAAACCGGGTCCGAGGAACCAGGCCGCCAGCGCGTACGACGCAATGCCCTGCTCGCTGCTCAGCCCCAGCGCCTGCGCGTCGCGCTCGCAGGCAGCGAAGAAGTCGTGCAGCGGCGGCGACTCCAGCAGGTCAGTCTCTGGCACGCTGGCGCGAAAACCCCGCTCGAGCTTGTCGAACAGCGCGCTGCGCGTGATGGCATCGAGTTGTGCCTGACTGATCCTCATGGATTGATATGACTTTTATGCTGCCAATGTCTGGTATTTCTTTGATATGGCTATGGCATGCTAAACCATCGAAATACGTTTCTACAAGCTCTGTCGCCAACTGGCCCTCCCGCCGATAATCGACGGATGAACGAATCCCTGAAAAACGCGGCCGCTGGCGCCGCCTTCGGCCAGCTGTCGCTGTCCGCTTCCACCCTGGACAACCTGGGCCAGCTCGGCTACAGCGCGATGACGCCGATCCAGGCCGCCAGCCTGCCGCTGGCCTTGGCCGGACGCGACCTGATCGCCCAGGCCAGCACCGGCAGCGGCAAGACCGTTGCCTTCGGCGTCCCGCTGGTCGAGAAGCTCGATCCAGCGCAGTGGCAGGTGCAGGCGCTGGTGCTGTGCCCGACGCGCGAGCTGGCCGACCAGGTCACGCTCGAGATCCGCCGGCTGGCGCGCGCGCACGGCAACATCAAGGTCGTGACGCTGTGCGGCGGCGTCGCGCTGCGCGGCCAGACCCTGAGCCTGGAGCATGGTGCCCATGTCGTGGTCGGCACGCCGGGCCGCATCCTCGACCATCTGGAGCGCGGCCATCTGAGCCTGGCCGCCGTGCGCACGCTGGTGCTCGACGAGGCCGACCGCATGCTCGACATGGGTTTCTTCGACGACATCGCCCAGGTCGCCAAGCTCTGCCCGGCCGATCGCCAGACGCTGCTGTTCTCGGCCACCTACCCGGAAGGCATCGACCGGCTGGCGGCGCAGTTCATGCGCACGCCGCAAAGCGTCAAGGTGCAGGCCCAGCATGCGGCCGACAAGATCCGCCAGCATTTCTACGAGGTCAAGCCCAGCGAGCGACTGGCGACGGTGGCGCGGCTGTTGAACCATTTCCGGCCCGAGTCGACGCTGGCCTTCTGCAACACCAAGCAGCAATGCCGCGATCTGGTCGCGCTGCTGCAGGGCCAGGGCTTCGCGGCGCTGGCGCTGTACGGCGAGCTCGACCAGCGCGAGCGCGACCAGGTGCTGGTGCAGTTCGCCAACCGCAGCTGCTCGGTGCTGGTGGCGACCGATGTGGCGGCGCGCGGGCTCGACATCGCCCAGCTCGACGCGGTGATCAACGTCGACTGCACGCCCGACGCCGAGATCCATGTGCACCGGATCGGTCGCACCGGGCGCGGCGAGGCCGAGGGCCTGGCGCTGACGCTGGCCAGCCTCGACGAGATGGGTTCGGTCGGCAAGATCGAGCAGCTGCAGGGCCGCGAGGTGGTCTGGCAGCCGCTCGACAGCCTGACCCAGGCTGCGGGCGGTGCGCTGCGTCCGCCGATGGCGACGCTTCAGATCCTGGGCGGGCGCAAGGAGAAGATCCGCGCCGGCGACGTGCTCGGCGCGCTGACCGGCGAGCTCGGCTACACCCGCGAGCAGATCGGCAAGATCAACATCAACGAGTTCTCGACCTATGTCGCGGTTGATCGCGCGATCGCCAAGCAGGTCGAGGCCAAGCTGGCGGCCGGGCGCATCAAGGGCCGCAGCGTGAAGGTGCGGCTGCTGTAAGCGTTGGCTTGGCGCTCGCTGCCGGGGCGAGGGCCACGCCGGGCTCCTCATGCTGCGAGCAGAAGTCGTCGCCCGGCGCAGCCCTCATCCCGGCGACTGCCTGGCTCTCGCGGGCCGGTTTTACTCCGCGTAGGGGTTCGGAAAGCCCAGCCCTGCCAGGATCTCGATCTCGTAGGCTTCCATCTCCTCGGCATCCTGTTCGCTGGTCTCGTGGTCCCAGCCCTGGGCGTGCAGCGCGCCGTGCACCAGCAGGTGCGCGTAATGCTGCTGCAGCGTCTTGCCCTGTTCGGTCGCTTCGCGTGCGACCACCGGCGCGCACAGCACCAGGTCGGCCTGCACCACGGGTTCCTGCGCGTAGTCGAAGGTCAGCACATTGGTCGCGTAGTCCTTTTGCCGGTAGTCGCGGTTCAGGCTCTGGCCCTCCTCGGTGTCGACGATGCGCACGGTGATCTCGCCGTCGTCGGCCAGCGCGTGGCGCAGCCAGCGCATGACTTTCTGGCGCGGCAGCGCGGCGCGGTGCTCGGCCACGCCGTCGAAGCGGGCGAATTGCAGGGAGAGGGTCAGGTCGGGCAGGGCCATGGTGTGGGGCGAGCCAAGTGGCTGTCGCAGCGTGATGTCGTAGGGAAGATTTTCGTTTAGCCAATGATGTGGCTGGCTGTAAGTGCTAACTGTAGCGGCATTGCCGCCACGGCGCGGGCGCGGAGCTGATGCCAGCCGTCGGAGGTTGCTTGCATGAACGGAAATAGGCCAAGCTGACGCACTCGAATTCTTGCAGCGGACTGCAGACTCGACGGTCTGTTTCCAGCATGATTCGGTGGCCTATGCTGCTTGTTCAGGTCAATGAATTTCGCTCAAATGATGGCTTGAATGTAGCCCGGCGGCCCGCGCCACATGCAGCTTCTTGTAGCTGTCGATGAGACGTTGGTGCCTGTCGAGCCCCTCCAGTTTCATGCTCGTGGGCGTCAAGCCGTAGAAGCGCACGCTGCTGTCCACCGAGCCCATCACCGCGTCCATCCGCGGGTTGCCAAACATGCGGCGGAAATTGGCCTCGTAATCGTCCAGTTCCAAGTCGTCATCCAGCACCACCGTCAGCACCACATTCAAGGCCTGATAAAACAAGCCGCGCTCGACGGTGTTGTCGTTGTACTGCAGGAAGGTTTCTACCAGCTCTTGCGTTGCTTCAAAATTCTGCAAGGCGAGCTGAATCAGCAGCTTCAACTCCAGTATGGTGAGCTGACCCCAGGCCGTGTTCTCGTCAAATTCGATGCCGATCAGGGTGATGATGTCGGTGTAGTTGTCCAGCTCGCTGTCTTCCAAGCGCTCAAGCAGGGCTTCCAGGCTGGCATCGTCCAGGTCATGCAAGTTCAAGATGTCGGCTCGGAACAACAGCGCTTTGTTGGTGTTGTCCCAGATCAAGTCCTCTACCGGGTAAATCTCGGAATAACCCGGAACCAGAATTCGGCAAGCCGTGGCGCCTAGCTGGTCGTATATCGCCATGTACGATTCTTTGCCCATGTCCTTGAGGATTCCGAACAATGTTGCGGCTTCCTCGGCATTAGAGTCTTCACCCTGGCCGGAGAAGTCCCACTCAACGAAATCGAAGTCGGCTTTGGCGCTGAAGAAGCGCCACGACACCACACCGCTGGAATCAATAAAATGCTCGACGAAGTTATTCGGCTCAGTGACGGCATTGCTTTCAAAGGTGGGCCGAGGCAAGTCGTTCAGGCCTTCAAAACTGCGACCCTGCAGCAACTCCGTCAGGCTGCGTTCCAGCGCCACCTCTAAGCTGGGGTGCGCCCCGAACGAGGCAAACACACCGCCCGTGCGCGGGTTCATCAAGGTGACGCACATTACCGGGTAGACCCCGCCCAGCGATGCATCCTTCACCAGCACCGGAAAGCCTTGCTCTTCCAAGCCTTGAATGCCGGCTAGGATGCCGGGGAATTTCGCCAGCACCTCGGGTGGCACATCCGGCAGCGCGATTTCTCCTTCTATGATTTCGCGCTTCACCGCCCGTTCAAAAATTTCCGACAGGCATTGCACCTGCGCTTCGACCAGCGTATTGCCGGCACTCATGCCGTTGCTGAGGAACAGGTTGTCGATCAGGTTGGAAGGGAAGTAGACCACCTGGCCGTCCGACTGGCGCACATATGGCAACGAACAAATGCCGCGCTGCACATTGCCAGAATTGGTGTCGTAGAGGTGCGAGCCACGCAACTCGCCGTCGGGGTTGTAGATTTTCAGACAGTATTCGTCAAGAATGCCAGCCGGCAGCGCATCTTTTCGGCCAGGCTTGAACCAGCGTTCGTGCGGGTAGTGCACGAATTCCGCGTTGGCAATGTCCTCCCCCCAGAACTGGTCATTGTAGAAATGATTGCAGCTCAGGCGCTCGATGTATTCGCCCAGTGCCGATGCCAGCGCGCTTTCCTTGCTTGATCCCTTGCCATTAGTGAAGCACATGGGCGAGTGCGCATCGCGAATATGCAGCGACCACACATGGGGGACGATATTGCGCCACGAGGCGATTTCTATTTTTATGCCCAGGCTCGCCAAAACACCCGACATATTGGCGATGGTTTGCTCCAGTGGCAAGTCCTTGCCGGCAATGTAGGTGCTCGCTTCGGAGGCTGGATTCAGCATCAGCAAGGCCTGCGCATCGGCGTCTAAATTTTCCACCTCTTCGATCACGAATTCCGGCCCGGTTTGCACCACTTTTTTGACCGTGCAACGTTCGATGGAGCGCAAAATGCCTTGCCGGTCCTTGGCGGACATGTCCGCCGGCAACTCGACCTGAATCTTGAAGATTTGCTTGTAGCGGTCTTCCGGATCAACGATGTTGTTCTGCGACAGGCGGATGTTGTCGGTGGAAATGTTGCGATTGACGCAATACAGCTTCACGAAGTAAGCCGCACATAAGGCCGATGCAGCCAGAAAGTAATCGAACGGCCCCGGTGCCGAGCCATCGCCCTTGTAGCGGATGGGTTGATCGGCCACCACGGTGAAGTCATCGAATTTGGCTTCAAGACGAAGGTTGTCGAGAAAATTAACCTTGATTTCCATATGGATATTCTAGAGTGGCGTTCACAACGATTAGGCGGCTATTGTCGGGTTTTTTAGCGAGCACCCTGTGCTTTTTCGCTGCGGTCGCAGACCGCATGGCATTTGTGATGCAGATTGGTCAGCCACCCATTGCGTAGCGCGCATGAGTCGCCGCTTCAGTCCCCGTCGCGGCGTACTGTCTTGCGCGAACCGCTGCGCGTCAGCGGCATCGCTTCATCAACTTCGCGCACACCACCCGTGTCGTAGGCATCGACGATGCGCGCGACCAGCGGATGGCGCACCACGTCGGCGCTGGTCAGGCGGTTGAAGGCGATGCCCTGCACGCGCTTGAGGATGCGCTCGGCGTCGATCAGTCCGCTGAGCTGGGTGCGTGGCAGGTCGACCTGGCTCACGTCGCCGGTGATGACGGCCTTGCTGCCGAAGCCGATCCGGGTCAGGAACATCTTCATCTGCTCGGGCGTGGTGTTCTGCGCCTCGTCGAGGATCACGAAGGCGTGGTTCAGCGTGCGCCCGCGCATGAAGGCCAGCGGCGCGATCTCGATCTGCTGGCGCTCGAAGGCTTTCTGCACCTTGTCGAAGCCCATCAGGTCGTACAGCGCATCGTAGAGCGGGCGCAGATAGGGGTCGACCTTCTGTGTCAGGTCGCCCGGCAGGAAGCCCAGCCGTTCGCCGGCCTCGACCGCCGGTCGCGTCAGCACGATCCGCTGCACCGCGCTGCGCTCGAGCGCGTCGACCGCGCAGGCCACCGCGAGGTAGGTCTTGCCGGTGCCGGCCGGGCCGATGCCGAAGGTGATGTCGTGGCAGGCCATCTGGTCGAGGTAGCGCTGCTGGTTGGCGGTGCGCCCGCGCACTTCGCCGCGTCTTGTCTGCATCGCCACATGCTCGACGCTGTCCGCGGGCAGGGCGCTGTCGCCAGCGAGCATGAGCTGGACCTGTTCGGCCGGGATCGGCTGGCGCGCGAGCTCGTACAGGGCCTGGATCACCTCCAACGCCTGCTCGGCCTTGGCCTTGGGGCCCTCGACGCGGAACTGCTCGAAGCGGTGCGCGACCTTGACTTGCAGCGCGGCCTCGATCGTGCGCAGATGGCTGTCGAGCGGGCCGCACAGATGGGCCATGCGGGTGTTGTCGGGCGGAGAGAAATGGTGGCGGAGAATCAAACCGATAATTCCAGCTAAAGGAAAACGTCAATGATAGGCAAACTCACCGGCACCCTGCTGGAAAAATCCCCGCCCCAGGTCCTGGTCGACTGTGGCGGCGTGGGCTACGAGGTCGATGTGCCGATGAGCACCTTCTACGGCCTGCCTCAGCTGGGCGAGAAAGTCGCGCTGCTGACGCATTTTGTCGTGCGCGAGGACGCGCAGCTGCTGTACGGCTTTGCGACTGCCACTGAACGTGAGGCCTTTCGGCAATTGATCAAGGTCAGCGGTGTCGGTCCGCGCATGGCGCTGAGCCTGCTGTCGGGCATGAGCGTGGCCGAGCTGGCGCAGGCCGTGACCGCGCAGGAGGCCGGCCGCCTGGTCAAGGTGCCCGGCATCGGCAAGAAGACCGCCGAGCGTCTGCTGCTCGAGCTCAAGGGCAAGCTGGGCGCCGACCTCGGACCGCTGGCGGGCGGCGGGCTGCCGCTGGGTGACTCACATGGCGACATCCAGCAGGCGCTGATCGCGCTCGGCTACAACGAGAAGGAGGCCGCCGCCGCGCTGAAGGCGTTGCCGGCCGATGTCGGTGTCAGCGAGGGCATCAAGCTCGCGCTCAGGGCGCTGGCGAAGTGATTTTCAAACGGGGTAAGCGCAGATGGCAATAGAAACCGACGATTTCGCCCGGGCACCGCGCCAGCCGCGCATGGTCTCGGCCGCGCCCGAGTCCGGCCGCGAGGAGGCGCTCGAGCGCGCGCTGCGGCCCAAGGGCCTGCAGGAATATGTGGGCCAGGCCAAGGTGCGCGAGCAGCTCGAGATCTTCATCGGCGCGGCCAAGAAGCGCCAGGAGGCGCTCGACCATGTGCTGCTGTTCGGCCCGCCGGGCCTGGGCAAGACCACGCTGAGCCACATCATCGCCTACGAACTCGGCGTCAACCTGCGTCAGACCAGCGGTCCGGTGCTCGAGAAGCCCAAGGACCTGGCGGCGCTGCTGACCAACCTCGAGCCCAACGACGTGCTGTTCATCGACGAGATCCACCGCCTGAGTCCTGTGGTCGAGGAAATCCTCTATCCCGCGATGGAGGACTACCAGATCGACATCATGATCGGCGAAGGGCCGGCGGCGCGCTCGATCAAGCTCGACCTGCAGCCCTTCACGCTGGTCGGCGCGACCACGCGTGCCGGCATGCTGACCAATCCGCTGCGCGACCGCTTCGGCATCGTCGGCCGGCTCGAGTTCTACCACGCCAGCGAGCTGGCGCTGATCGTCAAGCGCAGCGCCAGCCTGCTGCATACGCCGATGGACGAGGCGGCGGCGTTCGAGGTGGCCAGAAGGTCGCGCGGCACGCCGCGCATCGCCAACCGGCTGTTGCGCCGGGTGCGCGACTACGCCGAGGTCAAGGGCGACGGCCGCATCACGCTCGACATGGCGAATCGCGCGCTGACCATGCTCGATGTCGATCCGATCGGCTTCGACCTGATGGACCGCAAGCTGCTCGAGGCCCTGATCCACAAGTTCGATGGCGGCCCGGTCGGACTCGACAACATCGCGGCCAGCATCGGCGAGGAGGCGGGCACGATCGAGGACGTGATCGAGCCCTACCTGATCCAGCAGGGCTATCTGCAGCGCACGACGCGCGGGCGCATCGCGACCCAGGCGGCGTTCCGCCACCTGGGCCTCGAGCCGCCCAAGATCGAGCCGGGCTTGCTGTCGGGCGGGGACTGAAGCCCCGCCAGGGCCGGTTCCGGACCGGCCGGTTTCAGGTGCTGGTGTCGTCGTCCGAGGTTTCCTCGAGATGGCCCCGGTCGGCCCAGCCGACCAGACTCATGCCCTCGGGGGTCCAGAGCAGCCGATGGATCGCGGCGTTCTCGACCAGCCAGGTGCGCGGTGCCTGTACCTCAAGCCCGGTCGACAGCCGGTAAAGCATGTCGAGCACGCCGCCATGCGCGACGATGACGATCTGCTCGCCGCTGTGGCGCGCCGCGATCTCGTTGACGGTGCGCTCGATGCGTTCGCGCAGCTGCAGCAGCGTCTCGCCGCCGCCCGGCGCGAAATCGGGCACCCGGGTGCGCCAGGCCAGCGCGGCCTCGGGTTCCTCGAGCTCGAGTTCGGTCCAGGTCTTGCCCTGGAAGTCGCCGAAATGGCGTTCGCGCAGGCCGCTGTGGGTCCGCACGTCCATGGCCAGTGCGGTCGCGATTGCGCTCGCGGTCTGTTGCGCGCGCTCCAGGTCGCTCGAGTAGACCGCCGCGATCGCTTCCTCGCGCAGCGCGTCGGCGGCGCGCGCGGCCTGCCAGTAGCCGCGCGGGTTGAGCGGGATATCGAGATGGCCTTGCAGGCGCTTGTCCTGGTTCCAGGTGGTCTCGCCGTGGCGCAGCGCCAGGATGCGGGTGAATTCCATGGGTTTCTCTTGTTCAGCGCGGGACTTCGATCACGACCCGGCGCGGGCCGGTGGGCGCTTGCGGGAAGCCCTGCAGCGCCGCGTCGAGCAGCGCGGCCCAGAGCGTCGGATTGTCGGCCCAGGGGCCGTCATGCGAGGCCTGGGTCTCGTAGACCACCCGGGCGCTGCGCGCGTCGCGCAGCACCAGCGAGACCTCGCGCTGGTAGTAGGGCGTCGTCAGATTCGGAAACAGCGGCATGCCGAAGCCGACCGAGCCATGCGGGAAGACATGGCCGATGCCGACGTTGACGCCGAAGCGGGGCCTGGTGGGCTCGTCCCAGGGCGCGTAGGGCAGGCGGACCGAGCGCGCGCCGAGCTCGACCGTCCAGCGCGGCAGCGCCGCGCCGGCGGGCAGCGGTTCGGGCGCGGCGCGCAGGCCGACCCGCTCCAGCGCCTGGCGCGTCAGCGTCTCGAGCGCCTCCTGCTGCAGGCTCGGCGCCTGCAGCTGCGAGGGCCGGCGCTCGAAGCGGTAGCGGTCGCCGGGGGCCGGTCTTGCCGCCTCGCCAGCCGTGCCCATCTGCCAGTCGGCATAGCTGCGCACGTCGTTCTCGAGCCTGATCATGCCACCGCAGCCGCCGAGCAGCAGCGCGCCGGCCAGCAGGCTCAGGCCAGTCAAACGGCGGGCCATCGACCCGCTGGTGTCGGATCGGGTCAAGGCTGGGGAAGGGGACATGACGGGCTCCTGCATGAGGTGGGGCGTCCGGTGGCAGGTGCAACCCCGCCACCGGCAGGGCGCAAATCAGCGCGCCGGGGTCAGGCTGATGATCTGCTCGGCCGGCAGCGAAGGCGGCAGCGGCAGCTCTTCCTCGTCGAACACCCTGTCGCCATTCTCGTCGGCGACGCCGGTGGTGCGCAAGGTCGTGAAGGGGTGCAGCTCGCGGTCCATCAGGTGGCTCGGCACCACGTTCTGCAGCGCGCCGAGCATGCTCTCGATCCGGCCCGGGAACTTCTTCTCCCATTCGCGCAGCATGTTGCCGACCTGCTTGCGCTGCAGGTTCTCCTGGCTGCCGCAGAGCGTGCAGGGGATGATCGGGAACTCGCGCACCTGGGCCCAGCGGATCAGATCCTTCTCGGGCACATAGGCCAGTGGGCGGATCACCATGAATTCGCCGTTGTCGCTGACCAGCTTGGCCGGCATGCCCTTGAGCTTGGCGCCGAAGAACATGTTGAGGAAGAAGGTCTGCAGGATGTCGTCGCGGTGGTGGCCGAGCGCGATCTTGGTGCAGCCGAGTTCCTTGGCGACCCGGTACAGGATGCCGCGGCGCAGCCGGCTGCACAGGCTGCACATGGTCTTGCCCTCGGGGATCACCTTCTTGACGATCGAGTAGGTGTCCTGGGTCTCGATGTGGAACTTGACGCCGAGCTGCTTGAGGTATTCGGGCAGGATATGGTCGGGAAAGCCCGGCTGCTTCTGGTCCAGGTTGACCGCGATCAGCTCGAAGTTGACCGGCGCGCGCTTTTGCAGCTTGAGCAGGATGTCGAGCAGACCGTAGCTGTCCTTGCCGCCCGAAAGGCAGACCATCACGCGGTCGCCTTCCTCGATCATGTGGTAGTCGGCGATCGCGCGGCCGACCTCGCGGCACAGGCGCTTTTCGAGCTTGCGGTCCTCGCGCTCGATCCTGGCGGAGTTCTTCGCTGCCTGGGCGTCAGCGGCGGATTCGGTGGCCGTCTCGGCGGCCTCGGCCCATGGGGTGGTGTCGTTCATGTCGGGGAATCCATGTCGTTGGATGGCTGGGCGTCGGGTCTGGGCCGACGGCCTCACCACTGGCCGCTTTCCATGCGGATCGCGACCTCGCAGTCGTCGAAGATCTCGAGCTTGGCGATCTTGACGCGCACGCCGATCACGCCGGGCAGCCGCAGCAGGCGGTGTGCCAGCTTGCCGATCAGGGTCTCGAGCAGGTTCACATGCTCGGCGGTGCATTCGTCGATGATGATCTGGCGCACCTTGCGGTAGTCCAGCACATGCTCGATGTCGTCTTGCGGCAGCAGCGGCTGCACGCCCTGGTTCAGCTCGGCATCGACCTGGATCGGCTGCGGGCTGGTCTTTTCGTGGTCGAGGATGCCGAGGTTGGCGACGAAGCGCAGTCCGGTCAGGGTCAGGATCTGCTGGCCGGTTTTCGGGGCTTGGATGGGGTTCATGGCTGGGCAGTGGCGGGCTTGACGTGGAAGACTTCCACGCCGACGGCCTCGCAGTCGGGGTAGACGTCGGGTTTGCAGGTCGACAGGCGCACGGCGCGCACGCCGGGATGGGCCAGCAGGCGTTGCGCGAGGTCGTCGCACAGGGTTTCCTGCAGCTCGACATGGCCTTGCTGCAGGCGCAGCGCGACCTCAGCGCGCACGAAGTCGTAGTCGACCACTTCGTGCAGCGCGTCGAGCGCCGGGGTGGATTGCGTGAACGGCACCCAGAGCTCGACATCGATCCAGAGCCGCTGGGTCACGCCCTTCTCGAAGTCGTGCGCGCCGATATGGGCCTGCACCTCGTGGCGGCGCAGGAAGAGCTTGCGGCAGCTCAGGCGCAGCTCGTCCATCAGGGACAGCTGCACGGGCAGGGTCAGGTCGGGAGCGTTCATGGGGTGGGATTGTCCTCGACCGCGAACATCACGTCGCGTGCCAGCGGCACCAGATGCTGGCCGCTGTCGACGCACAGGGTCGAGCCGGTGATGGCGCGGGTCTGGGCCAGGAACAGGCAGGTCCGCGCCACGTCGGCCGGATCGGTCGGCCGGCGCAGCAGGTTGACGCGGCTGGCGCGGTCGAAATTCTCCTGCGTCTGCGGCCCGCTGAGGTACATCAGTCCCGGTGCCACGCCGCAGACGCGCACGCGCGGCGCCAGCGCCTGGGCCTGCAGCGCGACCGCGCGCTCGAGCGCCAGCTTGGTCACGGTGTACGAGAAATAGTCCGGGTTCAGGTTGAACACCTTCTGGTCCAGGATGTGGATCACGCTGGCATCGACATCGGTGCCGGCGGGCAGGCCGGAACTGAGCTCGCGCGCCAGCGACAGCGGCGCGATCAGGTTGACCTCGAGCTGCAGCCGGGCGAGCTCGGCATCGAACTCTGTACCGGTGTCGGGCTCGAAGGCCGAGGCGTTGTTGACCAGGCAGCTGACCGGGCCGGCGACGGCGGCGGCCTGCGCCATCAAGGCGCGCCGGCCGGTCTCGCTGGCCAGGTCACCCTCGATCGCGGTCGCGTCCAGGCCCTGCTCGCGCAGCTGCTGGCACAGCGCCCGTGCCGCATCGGCCGAACGGCGGTACTGGCACAGCACGCGCCAGCCGGTCTGCGCGAAGGCACGGCAGATCTCGGCGCCCAGGCGCACGCCGCCGCCCGTGACGAGCACGGTCGGGACCGGGGCGATGGCGGTGCTGCGGCTCATGGCGCGTCCTTCATGGGGTGGTCGGGCGCTTATGATGGCGCCGCACCCGTAACCAGATGGCAGAACCATGTTGAGCGATTTGTCCGAGAAGCTGAAAGCCCATATTGTCCGCGAGCTGGAGATTTCCGGCGGCTGGCTGTCCTTTGACCGCTTCATGGCGCTCGCGCTCTATCAGCCCGGCCTGGGCTATTACGCCAACGACAGCGTCAAGTTCGGCGCCATGCCCGGCAGCGGCAGCGACTTCGTGACCGCGCCCGAGCTCTCGCCCTGGTTCGGCCGCACGCTCGGGCGCCAGGTCGCGCAGGCGCTCGAGGCCACCGGCTGCGCGGAGGTCTGGGAGTTCGGCGCCGGCAGCGGCGCGCTGGCGCAGCAGATCCTGACCCAGCTCGACGCCATGGGCCACGGCGAGGTGCGCTACCGCATCGTCGACCTGTCGGGCACGCTGCGTGCGCGTCAGCAGCAGACCCTGGCGGCTTTCGGCGATCGGGTCGAGTGGGTTGACCGCTTGCCGGAACGCTTCGCGGGCGTGATCGTCGGCAACGAGGTGCTCGACGCGATGCCGGTCCAGCTGCTGCAGCGCCGCGGCGCGGCCTGGTTCGAGCGCGGTGTCGCGCTGCAGGAGGGCGCTTTTGTCTGGGCGGACCGCCCGACCGAGCTGCGCCCGCCGTTCGAGATCGAGGGCCCGCACGATTACCTGACCGAGATCCATCCGCAGGCCGAAGCCTTCGTGCGCACGCTGGCCGAGCGCTGGACCCGTGGCGCGGCCTTCTTCATCGACTACGGTTTCCCCGAGTCCGAGTACTACCACCCGCAGCGCCACATGGGCACGCTGATCTGCCACCGCAGCCACCAGACCGACCATGACCCGCTGGCCGAGGTCGGGCTCAAGGACATCACGGCCCATGTCAACTTCACCGGCATCGCGCTGGCGGCGCAGGACGCCGGCCTGCCGGTGCTCGGCTATACCAGCCAGGGCCGCTTCCTGATCAATGCCGGCCTGATCGAGCTTGCCGGCGAGCCGCCGGTGGCGCAGCGCGCCAACCTGGCCAAGCTGGTCAACGAGCACGAGATGGGCGAGCTGTTCAAGGTGCTGGCCTTCGCGCCAGCGGCTTGCGCCGAGGGCTGGATTCCGCTCGGCTTCACGGCTGGCGATCGCAGCCACACGCTGTAAGGATTATGCTGCGCTGGCTGATCGTCGTGCTGCTGGCCCTGGTGCTGGTGCAGGGCCTGACGGGGTGGCTGCGCAAGATCGGGCTCGGGCGCCTGCCGGGCGATCTGCGCTTTCGCGCCTTTGGCCGCGACTGGGAGCTGCCGATCGCGACCGCGCTGCTGCTGAGCTGGATCGCCGCGCTGCTGCAGCATCTGTTTTGAAGGAGAAGCCATGTCCAGCCCCGATACTCTGCATCTCGTCTGTCCGCATTGCCACACCACCAACCGCGTCGCGGTAGAGCATCTGTCCAGCGCGCCAGATTGCGGCAAATGCCACCAGCCGCTGTTCACCGGTCACCCGATAGCGCTGGACGCGGCCAGCTTCGACCGGCATCTGAGCCGCAGCGACCTGCCGCTGCTGGTCGATTTCTGGGCCCCCTGGTGCGGTCCCTGCCGCTCGATGGCGCCGGCCTTCGAGGCCGCGGCGGCCCAGCTCGAGCCGCAATTGCGCCTGGCCAAGGTCGACACCGAGGCCGAGCCGGTGCTCGCGACGCGCTACCAGATCCGCAGCATCCCGACGCTGGCGCTGTTCTGGCAGGGGCGCGAGATCGCGCGTCAGCCCGGCGCGATGGGGCAAGCCGACATCGTGCGCTGGGCCCGTGCGGCGCTGGCGCGACCGCGCTGAGCGGGGTTCAACGCGGCGGGATGCAGCAAGCCGGTCTCAGGCGCTGATCTCGGTCTCGCGCTGCGCCGGGTTCAGCGCCTGTGCGATCGCCGCGCTGCGCGCGTGCTCGATCGCCAGTGCGATTGCCGGGCCGATCTTGCGCGGGTCGCCGCTTTGCCGCCGGACTTCCTCGCTCACGCGCGCCGCGATCGGCGCCGTCGCCACCGCCAGCGCGGCCTCGAGCGCGGTCTGCAGCCGCGCCGCCTGGGGGTAGGGCGCTTGCTCGAAGTGGAGCCGGCCGCGCGCGTCGCACTCGCAGGCCTGCAGGAACTCGACGAAGCGCTCGGGTCGGCGGATCGCGTCGCAGCGCTCGAGCAGGCGCAGCGTGGCCGGCGCCGACAGGTCGGCGCAGCGGTGGATATGGCCATGCTCGCGCGCCACCACTTCGGCCAGCTCCTTGCAGTCGCGCGGCACGCGCCAGCGCTGGCACAGCTTCAGCAGCAGCTTGACGCTGCGCATCTCGTGGCCGATATGGCGCGGCAGCACGTCGGCCGGCGTGTCGCCCTTGCCAAGGTCGTGGCACAGGCAGGCGAAGCGCACCGTCAGCGGCGCCTGCAGCCGGGCCGACATGTCGAGCACCATGCCCAGGTGCACGCCGGTATCGACCTCGGGGTGGTAGTCGGCGCGCTGCGGCACGCCCCAGAGCCGGTCGACCTCGGGCAGCAGGACCTTCAAGGCACCGCAGTCGCGCAGCAATTCGAGCATGCGCGAGGGCTTCTGTTCCATCAGGCCGCGCGAGAGTTCCTGCCAGACCCGCTCGGGCACCAGATGATCGACCTCGCCCTGCTCGACCATCGATCGCATCAATTCCAGTGTCTCGGGCGCGACCACGAAGTCGGGCCAGCGGGCCGCGAAGCGCGCCATGCGCAGGATGCGCACCGGGTCCTCGTGGAAGGCGTCGGTGACATGACGCAGCACCCGCTGCTGCAGGTCGCGCCGGCCATGGTAGGGATCGACCAGGCGCGGGTCGTTGGGGTCGAAGCGGCCGTCCGCGTCCAGCGCCTCGGCCGGCAGCGCGATCGCGTTGACGGTCAGGTCGCGCCGCGCCAGGTCTTCTTCCAGGCTCACGCTGGCATCGGTGTGGAAGGCGAAGCCGTGGTAGCCGCGCGCGGTCTTGCGCTCGGTGCGGGCCAGCGCGTATTCCTCGCGCGTGCGCGGATGCAGGAACACCGGGAAGTCGCGCCCGACCGGCAGGAAGCCCTGCGCTGCCATGGCCTCGGGCGTGCTGCCGACCACGACCCAGTCCCGGTCGGCATGCGGGCTGCCGTCGGGCAGCCGGTGCACGGTGTGGAAATGGCCGAGCAGACCATCGCGTACCGCCCCGCCGACCAGGTAGATCTGTCCTGTTACCGGTTTCACGCGTATTTTTCCAGGATGCGGGTCGAGCGTTCGACGCCCTCGACCGAATCGCCCTGGTTCACGGCTTCCAGCATCGAGCAGGCCATCAGGCGGTAGAAGGCCTTGTCCATCGCCTTGCGCGCGGCCGACATCTGTTGCGCGATGTCCTCGCAGGGGCGCCCGGCATCGACCATCTCGGCCAGGGCCCGGACCTGGCCCTCGATGCGGCGCAGCCGGTTGACGATGTCGCGCTGGTGCTCGCTGCGCTGCACGGCGGCGCCGGACACCGGCGTGGGGCTGGCCTGGACGGCAGTCTTGTTCGCGGGCATGTGGGAGAAGTCTTTCTGGTGTTCGGGACTGACCGGGACTCAGCCCCGGGTGTGGCGTTGGCGCATCGCCAGCAGGGGGTCGGCGCGGCCCTGCAGTTCGAGGTAGCTGGCCACGACCGGCTCGAGCGCCTCGGCGCTGATGCCGAGCTCGGCCAGGCCGGGCAGGGTGCCGCTGGCGACGTTGTCGACCTTGAGCGAGGCGAAGTTGTCGGTGCTCATCAGCGGCTCGCCCGGCAGGCATTGCAGCAGCAGCGCCTGCAGGTAGCCGAAGGCGCGCGGCATGCCGATCACCGGGCGCGGATGACCCGACAGTCGGCCGGCGATCTGCACCAGCTCACGCAGCGGGTAGACGCGCGGCCCGGCCAGCTCATAGATCCGACCGATGGTTGCCGAATTCTGCAGGCAATGGACGACGGCGCGTGCGACATCGCCGACCCAGACCGGCTGCAGACGCGCGGCTGCGCCAGGCAGCAACATGACGGGCACCACGGCCTGCAAGCGGGCGAACAGCGTCAGGAAGCTGTCGCCGGCGCCGAACATCACGCTCGGGCGCAGCAGGGTCAGGTCCAGTCCGGCTTCGTACAGCACCGCTTCGCCTGCCGCCTTGCTGCGCTGGTATTGCGAGGGTCCGGTCGCACTCGCGCCCAGCGCGCTGACATGGACCAGCCGCTTGATGCCCGCGTCCTGCATCGCGCGTGCCAGCTTGCGCGGTAGCTCTACATGCGCATGCTGGAAGCGTTGCTGATTGCCATGCAGCACGCCGATCAGGTTGACGACCGCGTCATGGCCCGGCAGCAGGCGCGCGAGCGCGGCCTCGTCATGGACATTGGCCTCGAGCACGGTCACGCCGGGCAGGATCTGCACCGCGCTGGCGTTGGCCTCGCGTCGGGTCGCTACCGTCACGC
>ERZ1034365.546-NODE-546-length-20683-cov-6.610114_pt1 | contig 20683 bp, 13 predicted proteins | sample MGYA00520615_ERZ1034365 | MGnify/ENA primary metagenome ERZ1034365 (study PRJEB33736, sample SAMEA104284505) | Azolla filiculoides | biome: Urban; feature: Water surface; material: Ditch water | place: Netherlands | collected 2015-10-28 | depth 0-0.1 m ... | reverse complement strand
ACCGTTTCGGTGGCCCACGGCACCCTGCAAGCGGTGGCCACGACGGGTGTGACCATCACCAGCAACGGCACGGCCAGTGTCACGCTGTCCGGTTCGCCTGCCAGCATCACGGCGGCGCTCAATGGCCTGGCTTACCGCCCGGTGGCCGACTACAACGGCAGCGACACGCTGACCGTGTCGACCAGCGATGGTGAGGCGGCCGCCATCAGCAACACGGTCGCCATCACCGTTACGGCAGTTGCCGACATCGTCGCCGATACGCTCTCCACCAACGAATCGACGGCGATCACCGCCAACCTGATCACCGGTGCCGGCGGCACCGACAATTTCGAGGACACCGGCCGCAGCCTGACTGCTGTCACCCAGGGAGCACACGGCGCGGTCAGCTTTACCGCCGCCGGCAGCGTGACCTACACGCCGACGGCCAACTGGAGCGGCACCGATGCCTTTACCTATACGGTGACGAGTGGTGGGGTAACCGAAACGGCGACCGTGACGGTCAATGTCACGGCCATCAATGACGCCCCGACGCAGACCGTCCCCGCCGCGCAAACGACGGATGAAGATACGGCGCGGGTCTTCAGCACAGCCAACAGCAACGCCATCACGGTGGCCGATAACGACAGCGCGACGGTGACGACCACCGTTTCGGTGGCCCACGGCACCCTGCAAGCGGTGGCCACGACGGGTGTGACCATCACCAGCAACGGCACGGCCAGCGTCACGCTGTCCGGTTCGCCGGCCAATATCACAGCGGCGCTCAACGGCCTGAGTTACACCCCGGTCGCCGACTACAACGGCAGCGATACGCTGACCGTGTCGACCACCGACGGCACGGCCCCGGCCGTGAGCAACACGGTTGCCATCACCGTGACGGCGGTCGCCGACATCGTCGCTGACACGCTGACCACCAACGAAGACACCGCGATCACCATCAATCTGATTACCGGCAACGGTGCCGACAGCTTCGAGGATACCGGCCGCAGCCTGACCGCCGTCACCCAGGGAGCGCACGGCGCGGTCACCTTCCTCGCCAATGGCAGCGTCACCTACACGCCGACCGCGAGCTGGAACGGCACCGACAGCTTCACCTACACGGTGACGAGCGGTGGGGTGACCGAGACGGCGACCGTGACGGTCAATGTCACAGCGGTCAATGACGCCCCGACGCAGACCGTCCCCGCTGCACAAACGACGGATGAAGATACGGCGCGGGTCTTCAGCACGGCGAACAGCAACGCCATCACGATTGGCGACGTCGATAACACGACGGTGACGACCACCGTGTCTGTCGCCCACGGCACCCTGCAAGCCGTTGCCACGACTGGCGTGACGATTACCAGCAACGGCACGGCCAGCGTCACGCTGGCTGGTTCTCCGGCCAATATCACGGCCGCTTTGAACGGTCTGAGCTACACCCCGGTCGCCGACTACAACGGCAGCGATACGCTGACCGTGTCGACCACCGACGGCACGGCCCCGGCCGTGAGCAACACGGTTGCCATCACCGTGACGGCGGTCGCCGACATCGTCGCTGACACGCTGACCACCAACGAAGACACCGCGATCACCATCAATCTGATTACCGGCAACGGTGCCGACAGCTTCGAGGATACCGGCCGCAGCCTGACCGCCGTCACCCAGGGAGCGCACGGCGCGGTCACCTTCCTCGCCAATGGCAGCGTCACCTACACGCCGACCGCGAGCTGGAACGGCACCGACAGCTTCACCTACACGGTGACGAGCGGTGGGGTGACCGAGACGGCGACCGTGACGGTCAATGTCACGGCCGTCAATGACGCGCCGACGCAAACCGTCCCTGCGGCGCAAACGACGGCTGAAGACACGAACCGGGTCTTCAGCACGGGGAACAGCAATGCCATCACGGTGGCCGATGTGGATAGCACCACGGTGACGACCACCGTCTCGGTGGCCCATGGCACCCTGCAAGCGGTGGCCACGACTGGCGTGACGATCACGAGCAACGGCACGGCCAGCGTTAAGCTGGCTGGCTCGCCGGCCAATATTACGGCGGCGCTCAACGGCCTGACCTACATGCCGGTCGCTGACTACAACGGCAGCGACACGCTGACCGTGACGACCAGCGACGGCACGGCAACCGCCGTCAGCGATACGGTTGCCCTCACCGTCACGGCAGTGGCCGACATTGTCGACGATACGCTGACCACGACCGAGGACTCGGCGGTCACCATCAACCTGATCACCGGCACCGGTGGCGCCGACAATTTCGAGAACACCGGTTGCACGCTGACCGCCGTCACTCAGGGCGCGCATGGGGCGGTCACCTTCCTCGCCGACGGCAACGTCACCTACACGCCGACGGCCAACTGGAGCGGCACCGATACCTTCACCTACACGGTGACGAGCGGCGGGGTGACCGAGACGGCCACCGCCACGGTCGTCGTGACGCCCATCAACCATGCGCCGGTGGTCACCAACACCGCCATTGTGTCCAGTAATCCGCTCTATTCGACGATGAGCGACGACTGGACGAACCCACATTTTATTGGCAACGACTACAAGGCCACGAGCACCTACGGCGGGACGACGGCAACGGTGGTCAGTTCGGATGGGACAAACCATCTGTGGGCCGCCACCGATCCTTGGGGGATACCGGCCGGCCAGACCAATGGCTCGGTTTTTATCAGGCCCACCGGGTATTACACCTGGAACTTTACCGGTAGCGACGTGAATTCGCTGCGTGTGTATATATGGAATTTGACTACGCTCACGACCACCGGACAAACGAATGAGGCGGTCGAGATTTATGTCAATGGCTCGCTCGTCACCCTGTCGTCGGCCAATCTCATCGCAAATACCTATACCGAAGGCGATATCTCGGTGAATGCCACGACCAATCGCCTGGAATATGGTGTTTCGGATACGGCCGGGGGGGCGGGCATCTATCTGGTGTCATCGGCCACCCCGATCACCAGCATATCGGTCAGGAATGCTGGTACCAGTTTGTCGGGCAGTTTCGGTGTCGCTTTGGCCCAGGCGGGTACGACGACGACGCAGGGCAACGGGGCTGCCTTGTCTACCCTGGCCCCGGCGACCGACATCGACGCCGGGTCGAGTATTCGCGGTTATGCCATCACGGGTGGCGCCGCCGAAACGGCGACGGCCGATGCAACGCCGGGCAAGTGGCAGTATTACAACGGCACGGCCTGGGTCGATATCACCGGCACCTTGAGCACAACCAGTGCCTTGTTCCTGACCGCCGACACCCTCGTGCGCTGGAGTGATGACGACGTCACCCACACCGCACTGTCGATGGTGGCGGTGGACAACACGTCCACGGCGACGCAAGGCAGCACGATCAATGTCACGACGCGCGGCGGCTCGACGGCCTACAGTGCCGATGTCGCGACACTGGGCGCTGGCCCCGGCAAGATTTCGACGGACGAGGATACGGCCTGTGTCTTCAGTTCAGCCAAGGGCACGGCCATCACCCTGGTCGATACCGGGGCTGCCACCGTGAGTACCGTCGTTTCCGTTACGCATGGTGTGTTGCAGGCGTTGGCGACGGCCGGCGTGACGATCACCGGCAACGGCACGGCCAGCGTCACGCTGTCCGGCACCTCGGCGGCGATTACGAGCGCGCTCAATGGCCTCAGTTACAGCCCGGCTGTCGATTACTACGGCAGCGATGTGCTGACGGTAACGACGACCAATGGCGCGGCCCCGGCCGTGACCAGCACGGTCGCCATCTCGGTGGCCGGGGTTGCCGACATTGTCGCCGACACGCTGCACGGGACGATGAATTCGGTAGTCACCGCCAACCTGATCACCGGTGCCGGCACCGACGCCGGCACCGGCAGCGCCGACAGCTTCGAGAATGCCGGCCGCAGCCTGACCGCCGTGACCCAGGGGGCGCATGGCACGGTGAGCTTCCTCGCCGACGGCACGGTGACCTACACCCCGACGGCGGGCTGGATCGGCACCGACAGCTTCACCTACACGGTGAGCAGCGGCGGCACCACCGAAACCGCCACCGTTTCCGTCACCGTGGCGGACAATACCGCGCCGATCATTGACAGCACGAGCATCGCGGTGAATGGTGGTCTGTATTCGTCATCGACTGCCGTCGATTGGTCGGAGCCGCATTTCGTCGGCAACAACATTGCCGCCACGAGCACTTACTTCGGCACGACGACGAGGGTCTCAAGTCAAGGCAACGTCGATAACCAATGGTCCGCCACCACGCCCTGGGGGATTCCCGCCGGGCAGACGACCGGGTCGGTGATGATCAAGAGCGCCGGAACCTATACCTGGTCCTTTTTCGGTACGGCGGTGTATGAATTGCGTGTCTATCTCTGGGATATGGATACCAACGCGAGTGCTGATGAGTGCGCGCGCCTGTCGGTTAACGGCACTACCCTTACCCTTAACCCAGCCAATCTTCTGGCGGATACCTATCCCGCTTCCGATCTCAAGGTTAACGCTCCGCTCAACTATCTTCAGGGCAGCACGGGTTCTGCCGGCGTCTATCTGATCAAATCGACGACACCGATCACCAGCCTGGCCGTTCTGCAGCCGGGCTCGGGCTCCACTCACTTCGGGGCGGCGGTTGCCCAGAAGATGGCGGTGGCGACGCAGTCGGACGGTGTTGCCTTGTCGAGCCTCGCCTCGGCCCACGATAACGATGTCGGCGACAGCGTTCGCGGCTATGCCATCACCAGTGCCGTGGCGGAAACGACAACGTCCGACAGTACGCCGGGCAAGTGGCAGTATTTCAACGGTACGACCTGGGTGGATATTTCCGGCAGCGTCAGCACAACCGGCGCCTTGTTCCTGACCGCCGATACCAGGGTGCGCTGGAACGATGACGATAGTGTGCACACGGCGCTGTCGATGGTGGCGGTCGATACCACGTCCACTGCCACGCAGGGCAGCACCATCGATGTCACGACGCGGGGCGGCGCAACCGCCTTCAGTGCGGATGTGACGACGCTGGCGGCCGGTTACGGTGCGCTGACGTTGAGCGAAGATACGCCCAATGTCTTCAGTACGATCACTGCCAACCCCATCGTTCTCGCCAATACCGGTACAGCCGTCGTCACCACGGTCGTCTCGGTGGCGCACGGTACCTTGCAGGCGGTGGCGACGAGCGGGGTGACGATTACCAGCAACGGCACCGGCAGCGTCACGCTGTCCGGTACCTCGACGGCCATTACCAGCGCCCTCAACGGCCTGAGCTATACCCCGACGGCGAATTACAACGGCCGCGATACGCTCAATGTGTCGACCAAGAATGGCACGGCAGCGGCAGTGACCAGTGCGGTCGCCATTAATGTTGCGCCGGACAATGACGCCCCGGTGGTCGCCGCAACCATCACAACCAATGCCGGCTTGTATCAGACCTCGGTCATCGACTGGACGACCCCCTACTTTGTTACGAATGTCCTGTTGACTCCGGCCTCCTTCAACGGCACGACCACAACGCCGCGATCTTCAAATGTTACCGACCTGCAGTGGACTACCGGTACAACGCCGTGGGGGGGGGCCGGCAGCTCGGTGTTCATCTCGCCGACGGCATATATGACGTGGAACTTCAGCGGCACGGCCCTGAAGGATGCGCGGGTCTATCTGTTCGGCCTGACCGGAACCGAGGGAGCCGAGGTTTACGTTAATGGTTCGCGGGTTACCCTGGCGGCCTCCAATCTGTTGGCGGATAGCTTCCCGAATGGCGATGCCACGGTGAATACCACGACCAATCGCATCGAATATTCGGGGACCAATACCCTCGGCGGGGCTGCCATCTATTCGCTGACCTCGACCACCGGGATTACCAGCATTTCGGTCCGCATGCCCTCCACACTTTCAGGCAGTTTTTACGCCGCCGTTGCCCAGATGGGTTCAACCGGAACCCCGGCGGTCGGGGTCGTCTTGTCTACGCTGGTGCCGCCGTCCACCGATGTGGACGCCGGTTCGAGTACGCGCGGATATGCCATTACCAGCGCCCTGTACGAAGCCAGTTCAACCACCGAAAAGACGCCGGGGCATTGGCAGTACTACGATGGCACTGCCTGGGTGGATATTGCGGGGACGGTGAGCGCAACCAGCGCCTTGTTCCTGACGGCGGACACCAAGGTGCGGTGGAGCGATAACGATACCACCCATACGGCACTGTCGATGGTGGTGGTGGACAACACCTCCACGGCCGCCCAGGGCAGTACGCTTGATGTCTCGACGCGGGGTGGCACGACAGCCTATAGCGCTAACATCACGACGCTGGCGGCGGGCACCGGCCCGGTGGTCATCGACGCCAACCGCGACGGCGCGATCAGCTATGGCCGCGCCGTGATGGACGTCAATGGTGACGGCGTCCTCGATTCGACGGCCTGGGCCGGCAAGGGCGATGGCGTGCTGATCTGGAACCGTTACGGCGACGGACTGGTGCATGACGCGAGCCAGTACGCCTTCGGCCAGCAGTTCGGCGGCTCCGACCTGCAAGGTCTGGCCAGGGGCTTCGATAGCAACCACGATGGCGTGTTCGATGCCAGGGATACGGCGTTCAGCAGCTTTGGCGTCTGGCGGGATGCCAACGGCGATGGCAAGGTCGAAGGCGGCGAATTCAAAACGCTGGCCGAGGCCGGCATCAGTTCGATCAATCTGACGAGCAATGGCGTGCAGAAGAGCGCATCCACCGATGTCCTTGAATATGGTCGAAGCACGGCGACGACCACCGACGGCGAAAAGCTCGCCGTTGTCGACGCCGCCTTCAGCTACGACACGGCTGATTCGGCGCTACAGAACGCGACGACCACCCAGCTTGGCGCCGGGTCGCATGTTCAGGGTGGCACCGGCGTTGATGTCTTTGCCTGGCGTCTGGCCGAGCCGGCGTCGTCGGGCCTGCCGACGGCGACGATCGACCGCTTCGACATGACCGTCACGGCGGGTGGTGGCGACGTCCTCAACCTGCGCGACCTGCTCTCCGGCGAGTCGCACCAGGGCACGGATGTCGGCAACCTCGCCGACTACCTGCACTTTGCGGTGACTGATGGCAATACGACCATCGCCATCAAGAGCGCGGGCAGTGCCGTGACGCAGAATGTCCTGCTCAACGGGGTCGATATGAGCGCCTTGGGCAACAGCGATACGGCGATCATTCATGAGCTGCTGGTCAGGGGCAAGCTGCTGACGGACTAGGCCACGCAGTGGCTGCCGGATGCAAAAAGGGGCGATGTGAATCGCCCCTTTTTTTCGCTGCCCAGGCCGAAATTCAGTCGGCGCTGTGCGGGCGCGGGTGCTTCTTGTCGTTTTCGATCAGGGCGTAGGCCGAGTGGTTGTGGATCGATTCGAAATTTTCCGATTCGACGACATAGGCGTCGACGCGTTCTTCCGCATTGAGGCGGGCGGCGACGTCGCGGACCATGTCTTCGACGAACTTGGGATTGTCGTAGGCGCGTTCGGTGACGTATTTCTCGTCCGGGCGCTTGAGCAGGCCGAACAGTTCGCAGGAGGCTTCCTGCTCGACGAGCTGGACGATTTCCTCGATCCACACGAAATCATTGGTGCGCGCGGTGACGGTGACGTGCGAGCGCTGGTTGTGGGCGCCGTATTCGGAAATCTTCTTGGAGCAGGGGCACAGGCTGGTGACCGGCACGACGACCTTGACCGAGGTGGCGATCTCGCCGTGGCAGATGTCACCGATGAAGGTGACGTCGTAGTCCATCAGGCTCTGGACGCCCGAAATCGGCGCCGTCTTGTTGATGAAGTAGGGAAAATTCATCTCGATATGGCCGGTTTCGGCTTCGAGCTTGGCGACCATGTCGCGCAGCATGACAGGGAAGTTCTCGACAGAGATTTCACGTTCGTGGCTATTCAGGATCTCCACGAAGCGCGACATGTGGGTGCCCTTGAAATTGTGCGGCAGGCCGACATACATGTTGAACATGGCGATGGTGTGCTGGACGCCGGTCGATTTGTCCTGAACCTTGATCGGGTGGCGGATCGACTTGATACCAACCTTGTTGATCGCGATGTGGCGGGTGTCGACGGTGTTCTGGACGTCGGCGATAGGGCTGTTCGGGGTATTCATGAGCTGTTCTTCAGTAAATTATTATGGGTTGGTCCGGCGACGCACGCTGCGCACAATACCGTCCTTGTCGAGGCCAAGTTCGGCCAGTAACTGGCCTTGTTCGCCGTGGTCGATGAAGCGGTCGGGCAGGCCGAGGCGCAAAACCGGCACCGACAAACCCCGTTCCGCCAGCACGCGCTCGATTTCCGAGCCAGCACCGCCGATCACAGCGTTTTCTTCGACGCTGACGAGCAAGGAATGGTTCCCGGCCAGTTCGACAATCAGTTCGATGTCGAGCGGCTTGACGAAGCGCATATTGACCACAGTGGCGTCGATTTCCTCGCCAGCGGCCAGCGCAGCGGGGACCAGACTGCCGAAGGCGAGCAGGGCGACATCCTTGCCCCTCCGGCGAATTTCACCCTTGCCGACGGGCAGCGTCTCGAGATCGGCCGTGGGTAGCTTGCCCGTGCCGCTGCCGCGCGGGTAGCGCACCATGCTCGGGCCATCCAGGGTGTAGGCGGTGGACAGCATCTGGCGACATTCTGCTTCGTCGGCAGGTGCCATGACCACCATGTTGGGGATGCAGGTGACGAAGGAGAGGTCGAAGGTGCCGTGATGGGTCGGGCCATCGGCACCCACCAGACCGCCGCGGTCGACTGCGAAAATGACCGGCAGGTTCTGCAGGGCGACGTCGTGCACCAACTGGTCGTAGCCGCGTTGCAGGAAGGTCGAATAGATGGCGACGACCGGTTTCAGCCCTTCGCAGGCGAGGCCGGCGGCAAACGTCACGGCGTGTTGTTCGGCGATGCCGACATCGAAATAACGGTCGGCATGCTCGGCCGAGAAGCGCACCATGCCCGAACCTTCACGCATGGCCGGGGTAATGCCGACGAGGCGGGAGTCAGCCTTGGCCATGTCGCACAGCCAGTCGCCGAAGACCTGCGTGTAGGTCAGCTTGGCCGGTCCCTTGGCCGACTGGATGCCATCGCAGGCGGCAAACTTGCCAACGCCGTGATAGAGGATGGGATCGTTCTCGGCCAGCTTGTAGCCCTGGCCCTTCTTCGTGATGACGTGGAGAAACTTCGGACCCTTGAGTTTCTTGAGGTTTTCCAGGGTCGGGATCAGGGCGTCGAGGTCGTGGCCGTCGATCGGGCCGTAGTAATGGAAGCCGAATTCCTCGAACAGCGTGCCCGGCGCGATCATGCCCTTGACGTGCTCTTCGGCGCGGCGCGCCAGTTCGAGCAGGGGCGGCACGAAGCCGAGCATGTGGCGGCCGGCTTCACGGGCGACGTTGTAGGTCTTGCTCGAAGTCAGCCGGGTCAGGATGTTGTTGAGCGCGCCAACCGGCGGCGAGATCGACATCTCGTTGTCGTTGAGGATGACCAGCATGTCGGCGTCGCCGACCCCGGCATTGTTCATCGCCTCGAAAGCCATGCCGGCCGACATCGCGCCATCGCCGATGATGGCGACGGCCTTGCGGTCCTCGCCCTTGTGCTTGGCAGCCAGCGCCATGCCCAGCGCCGCCGAGATCGAGGTGGACGAATGGCCGACGCCGAAAGTGTCGTAGGGGCTTTCGCTGCGCTTCGGGAAGCCGGAAACGCCGCCATGCATGCGCAGCGTGCTCATGCCTTCGCGGCGTCCGGTCAGCACCTTGTGGGCGTAGCACTGGTGGCCGACGTCCCAGACCAGGCGGTCCTCCGGGGTGTTGAAGACGGCGTGCAGGGCGATGGTCAGTTCGACCGTGCCGAGGTTGGACGAGAGGTGCCCTCCCGTTTTCGACACCGAGTCGATGAGGAAGGCGCGCAGTTCGGTCGCCAGTTGTGGCAACTGCTTGCGGTCCAGCCGGCGCAGATCGGCCGGGCTGTTGATGCTTTCAAGCAGACGTGAGGCGGTCATTAGAATTGCCGATGGCAGATGAAGTCGGCCAACTGGGTCAGGCGCGTGGCCCGCTCGCCGAAAATTGAGAGGGCGTCGAGGGCGTCACTGCGCAGTTCGTCGGCGTAGGCGCGGGCGGCATCGAGGCCGAGCAGGCTGACGTAGGTCGGCTTGTCAGCCGCTTCGTCCTTGCCGGCCGTCTTGCCCAGCGTGGCGGTGCTCGCCGTGCAGTCGAGAATGTCGTCGACGACCTGGAAAAGCAGGCCGGCGCGTTTGGCGAAGCGGTCGAGCTGGCTGCGTTCTTCGGCCGACAGCGGCTGGCCGGCGAGGGCGCCGAGCAAAACGGCGGCGCGGATCAAGGCGCCGGTCTTGAGGGCGTGCATCAGTTCCAGTTCGGGCTGGTTGAGCGGCTGGCCGACCGAGGCAAGATCGATGGCCTGGCCGCCGGCCATGCCGCGCGAACCGCTGGCGTGGGCGAGCAGGGCGAGCATTTCGAGCTGCTGTTTCGGTTCGCCGAGGGGCTGGCTGGCGAGCAGTTCGAAGGCCAGCGTTTGCAGGCTGTCGCCGACGAGCAGGGCGGTCGGTTCGTCGAATTCGACATGGCAGGTCGGCCGGCCACGGCGCAGCACGTCGTCGTCCATGCACGGCAGGTCATCGTGGACCAGCGAGTAGGCATGGATCATTTCGACGGCGCTGGCCACCACATCGAGTTGCTCGGGCGCAGCGCCGGTCAGTTGGCCGGCGGCGTGGGCGAGCAGGGGGCGGACGCGCTTGCCGCCGCCCAGGGTGGCGTAACGCATGGCCTCGTGCAGGCGCGCGGGGATGCTGTCATGGCCCGGCAAAAAGCGGGCGAGGGCGGCTTCGGCGCGGTCCTGGGTGAGGGCCATCCATTCGGCAAACGGTATTGCGCTCACTGCGTCTCCAGCGTATTTCGGTTAACGTCCCTGAATTCGCCATTTTCGAGGATGCGAATCTGCTCTTCGGCGTCGCTCAGTTGCGCCTGACAGTGTTTCATCAGTTCCATGCCGCGCCGGTAGGCGGCGATCGAGGCGTCGAGTTCGAGCTTGCCGCCTTCCATGCTGGAGACGATACTCTCCAGTTCGGCGAGCGCCGTCTCGAATTTCATGTCGGCGATGGGCATAGTGTCCATGTCTGGGCGTTCAGGGAAACAGGCGAAAATACTCCATCAAGGGGCGCGCGGTCAAATAACAGGGTAAAATGGCCACCCCTTTTTAACCCCCCGCTGGAGCTTTGGAATGTCCGACATGGCGACTCTGTCCCGGTTGGCCCCCGCAGTTTCCCAACTGCCGGTGGACTGGTACTTCGACGAAAAGATTTTCGAGCTGGAGAAAAAGCTCATCTTCGATGCCGGGTCGGGTTACGTCGGTCACCAGCTGATGGTGCCGGAAGCGGGCAATTATCGCTCGCTGGAATGGAAGGATCACGGCCAGATGCTGCTCAATGGCGGCAGCGAGGGGCCGAATGCTGGCCACTGGCAGATGTCGAACGTCTGTCGTCACCGTCAGGCCATCATGTTGCAGGGCTCGGGCACGCTCAACGGGCCGATTGTCTGCCCCATCCACCGGTGGACCTACGATACCGGCGGCGAATTGATCGGCGCGCCGCATTTTCCGCAGAATCCCTGCCTCAATCTGAACAAGGCCAGGCTGGAGAACTGGAACGGTCTGCTCTTCAAGGGTCCGCGGTCGGCCAATGCCGACCTGGCCGGCATGAAGGTCGCGCCGGAACTGGATTTCACGGGTTACAAGCTCGACCACGTCGAGATGCACGAGTGCAACTACAACTGGAAGACCTTCATCGAGGTCTATCTGGAGGATTATCACGTTGCGCCCTACCATCCCGGCCTCGGCAATTTCGTCACCTGCGACGATCTGACCTGGCAGTTCGGTGATTGGTATTCGGTCCAGCGCGTTGGCATCACCTCGCTGCAGAAATCCGGCTCCAAGGCGTATGAGCGCTGGCAGAAGGCGGTTCGCGACATCTACGGGGCCGAAGGCAAGACGCCGGAACATGGCGCCATCTGGCTGACCTATTTTCCGAACATCATGGTCGAGTGGTATCCGCACGTGCTGGTCGTGTCGACGCTGATTCCGCAAGGCGTGAACAAGACGCTGAATGTCGTCGAGTTCTACTACCCGGAAGACATCGTCGATTTCGAGCGCGATTTCATCGAAGCCGAACGCGCCGCCTACATGGAAACCGCCATCGAGGACGACGACATCGGCGAACGCATGGACCGCGGCCGCTACGCGTTGATGAAGGAAGGGCGTAACGAGGTCGGGCCGTACCAGAGCCCGATGGAAGATGGCATGCAGCATTTCCACGAGTTCTACCGGCGGATCATGCAGTCGGCCATCGAGACGCGCTGAGCGGTCAAGCGGCGGCGATATTTCATGCAATCCCTGTGGATGATCGCCGCCAGTTTCCTGTTCGCCTGCATGGGCGTTTGCGTCAAGTTTGCGGCGCAGACCCATTCGGCGGTGGAAATCACGTTTTACCGCAGCTTCATCTCGCTGCTCATCATGTTCGGCCTGGTTCGTCTGCGTGGTGTGCCGCTGGCGACGCCGCATCTGCGCTGGCAGGTGACGCGTGGCGCCGTTGGTTTCATGGCGCTGTTCGCCTACTTCTATGCCATCACGCTGCTGCCGCTGGCGACGGCGGTGACGCTCAATTACACCTCGGCGATTTTTCTCGCGCTCTATCTCGGCTTCGCCGGCATGCAACTACGCAAGGGCATGATGGGCGCGCTGGCGCTCGGGCTGGTCGGCGTCGTCCTGCTTCTCAAGCCGACCCTGCACGCTGATCAGCTGGTGGGTGGCCTGATTGGCCTCGGTTCGGGCGTCATGGCTGGCATGGCCTATTTCAGCGTGCGCGAACTCGGGGCGCGTGGCGAGCCGGAAATGCGCACGGTCTTTTATTTTTCGCTGGTTTCCTCGGTCGGTGCCGGCAGCTGGCTGTTGTTCAGCGATATCCATGCCGTCGAGCTGCGCAGCGGCCTGCTCCTGCTCGGCGTCGCCTGCTTTGCCACGGTTGCCCAACTGGCCATGACACGGGCCTATACCCGTGGCAAAACCCTGATGTCGGCGGCCCTGGCCTACAGTACGGTGATCTTTTCCAGCCTCTTCGGCATGGCCTTCTGGGGCGAGGTTCTGGATGCCTCGGCGTGGGCGGCGATCGGCCTGATCATCCTCTCCGGCATTGCGGCGACGCACTTTTCCCGCGCCAGCCCGGTGGAACAGGATTAGACTAGTTGTTAGTCGTGAGCCGCTAGTTTTTTAGCTAATAACTACCGACTAACAACTAATAACTAACTACCAGGAGCAAAAACATGATCGTCATCGACCACAAACCGAACCTTGTCAGCGTGGCCGTGTTCGGCGAATTTACCTTGGCCGATTACAAGGAGTTCGAGGAAGTCGTCAATTTCAAGGTCCAGTTTGAAGGCCCGGTCGATCTTTGTTTCGACCTGAGCCAGATGGCCGGCCTGACGCTCGATGTGGCCTGGGAAGAAATCAAGTTTTCGCGCGCCCATGCCAATGATTTCAAGCGTGTGGCGGTGGTTACCGACAGTCAGTGGGTGACGTGGAGTGCCTGGTTGTCGCAGACCTTCGTCAATGCCGATGTCGAAGTCTTTGCCAATGGCGATGAAGCGAAAGCCTGGCTGGCCTGAATCGGCATGAGCTACACCACGCTGCTTGATGTGGCGACCTTGCGGTCGCATCTTGACGACCCCGACTGGCTGGTGGTCGATGTCCGCCACCAGTTGGCGGACACGGCGTATGGCGAGCGGGCCTATGGTGCAGGCCATATCCCCGGCGCCGTGTTCCTGCATTGCGACCGCGACCTGTCCGGGGCAATGAACGGTACGAATGGTCGTCACCCCCTGCCCGAGGTCGAAAAGCTGGCCTTGCGGCTGGGTGGGATCGGCATTGCCAGCCATACCCAGGTGGTGGTCTACGATGACGCCCAGGGGATGATCGCCGGCCGCCTGTGGTGGCTATTGCGCTGGCTGGGGCATGAACGCGTGGCGCTGCTCGACGGTGGCCTGCAGGCCTGGCAGGCGGCGGGTGGGGCGCTGACGAGCGTGGAGCCGACGCTGATGGCACAGAACTTTGTCGCCCGGCCGCGGCCCGGCCTGGTTGACGCCGCCTTTGTGCTGGAGCGCATCGATACACCGCACATGCATCTGGTCGATGCGCGTGGCCCGGACCGTTTCCGTGGCGAAAATGAGACCATCGATCCGGTCGGTGGCCATATCCCCGGTGCGGTGAATCGTTTTTTCAGGGACAACCTGCTGCCGGACGGCCGTTTCAAGCCCGACGCCGACTTGCGCGCCGAGTGGCTGGCCATCCTCGCCGGTTCACCGCCCGATCTGGTCGTCCATCAATGCGGCTCGGGCGTTTCGGCCTGCCTGAACATGGTGGCCATGGAAATCGCCGGTCTGCCTGGCTCCAGCCTCTACGCCGGTTCGTGGAGCGAGTGGTGCATCGATGCCGGGCGGCCAGTGGCCCGTTGAGCGGATAGGCTCAGGCGTCTGGCGCTGCGTCGAGTTTTGCCAGCGCCCACTCGATATGTTCACGGACCAAGGCCGATGGATGGCCGGATTGCATTTGCAGGGCTTCTTTCGCCTTGGCCGTAGACGCTCCATTGCCCAGCGCCACGGCGATATTACGCAACCAGCGCTGATGTCCGATGCGACGAATCGGATTGCCCGCCAGCCGGCGATCGAATTCCGCCTCCGTCCACGCGAACAGGTCTATCAGTGTGGCCGTGTCCAGCCCGTGGCGCGGCGAAAACTCCGCGTCGCCGATCTGTGCAAAGCGGTTCCACGGGCAGCACAACTGGCAGTCGTCGCAGCCGTAGATGCGGTTGCCGATCAACGGACGGAATTCCTCGGGAATGGCGCCGGCCAGTTCTATGGTCAGGTAGCTGATGCAGCGCCGGGCGTCGACCTGATAGGGGGCGACGATGGCCCCGGTCGGGCAGGCGTCGAGGCAGGCCGTGCAGGTGCCGCAGTGTTCCTCGACAGGCGCATCGGGCGGCAGCGGCAGATCGGTGTAGATGTCGCCGAGGAAACGCCATGAGCCTTGCTTCGAGAGCAGCAGCGTGTGCTTGCCGCGCCAGCCGAGGCCGGCCTGACGGGCGAATTCGACTTCCATGACCGGGGCGGAATCGGAAAATACCCGGTAGCCGAACGGGCCGGTCAATTCGGTAATGGCATCGGCCAGCTTTTGCAGGCGGGAGCGGATCAGCTTGTGATAGTCGCGTCCCTGGGCATAACGTGAAATCGCCGCCTGGCCTGGCTGGTCGACGATTTTCGTATGCGGCAGATAGTCGATGGCAGCGCTGATCACGGTGATTGTTCCTGGATGCAGTTGCTGCGGGTCGGCGCGCAATTCGGCATGGCGGGCCATATAATCCATTTCGCCGTGGCGACCGGCGGCCAGCCATTCCCGCATCTTTTCAACGGCGGGGCCGGGCTTGGCCTGCGCCACACCGACGGCAGCAAAGCCGAGTTTCTGGCCGGCCTCGCGGATTTTTTCCTTGAGCGCCGCGTAATCCACTGTGGAGTCCTGATCGTGCATAGCCCCGATGTTACCGCCGTTTTCACCTTGCCCGACGAGGCTGCGACCCAGCATCTGGGTGAAACGCTGGCCCCGCTGTTGCGACCGGGGCTGGTCATTTTTCTTGAAGGCGACCTCGGCGCGGGCAAGACAACGCTGTCGCGAGCCATGATTCGGGCGCTCGGTCACCGCGGCCCGGTGAAAAGCCCGACCTATTCACTGGTTGAAGTTTACGTAATTTCGAGCTTATACTTATATCACTTTGATTTTTATCGTTTCGAGTCCCCAGAGGAGTTTTTCGATGCGGGCTTTGATGAATACTTTAATGACTCTGCAATCTGTCTGGTCGAGTGGCCGCAACGTGCTCAAGGCTGCCTTCCGTCGCCAGACCTGCGGCTGCGCCTTCATCATGCAGGTCTCGGGCGTTTCGTCGAAGCCGTGGCAGATACACCGCAAGGGCAGGCATGTCTGAACGCGCTCATCCCAGCCATGGGCGCCGACAACTCCTCAGGTACGCCGGCGCCTCGCTGATTCTTTCGCTGACGCCGCTGGCCGGCGCCGCTGCCAGGTTGCCATCCATCCTCGCCGTGCGCATCTGGCCGGCCGCCGATTACACCCGCGTCACGCTCGAACACGACGCACCCTTCAAATTCACGCATTTCACGGTTGAAAATCCGGACCGCCTCGTGGTCGACATCGAAGGCGTCGAATTCAACAGCGTCCTCGACAGCCTCGCCCGCAAGGTGGCGACCGACGACCCGAATATCAAATTGCTGCGCGCCGGCCGCTTCAAGCCCGGTGTTGTCCGTCTGGTCATGGAACTCAAGGGCAAGGTCAATCCGCAGGTGTTTACTCTCGAGCCGGCCGGGGAATACGGCCGGCGGCTGGTCCTTGACGTTTACCCGGTCAATCCCCCCGACCCGATGATGGCGCTGCTCGAAGGGCGCAAGGATGCGCTAGAGCCGCTGAAAAACGAACAGGATTTCCAGATTGCCGACAAGCAGCTGGATGAGTCGGCCGCCAAGAAAGCCGAGAAGGCCGTCGAGGCGCCGGATATCCAGACCAGCAAGAAATCCGGCAAGCCGATTGTCGACCGCATGGTCACCATCACCCTTGATCCAGGCCATGGCGGCGAGGATCCCGGTGCCATCGGCAAGGCCGGTACCTACGAAAAGACCGTCACGCTCGAAGTCGCCCGTCGCCTCAAGGCGCGCATCGACGCCGAGCCCAACATGCGCGCCGTGCTGACCCGCGATTCCGATTTCTTCGTGCCGCTGCAGATGCGTGTCCAGAAAGCCCGCCGCGTTCAGTCCGATCTCTTCCTGTCTATCCATGCCGATGCGTGGATCAGGCCGGACGCCAGGGGGTCGTCGGTGTTCGTACTGTCCGAAAAAGGCGCCTCGAGCACCCAGGCCCGCCTGCTCGCCCAGAAGGAAAACCAGGCCGACCTGATCGGCGGCGTCAATCTGTCCAGCAAGGACATGTTCCTCGCCCGCACCTTGCTCGACCTGTCGCAGACCGGGACGATCAACGACAGCCTGAAACTGGGCAAGTACCTGCTCGGTGAACTGGGTACGATCAATACGCTGCACAAGGCTCATGTCGAACAGGCCGGCTTTGCCGTGCTCAAGGCGCCGGATATTCCTTCAGCCCTGATCGAAACCGCCTTCATTTCCAACCCGGAAGAAGAAGCCCGCCTCAACGACGATGCCTACCAGGAAAAGCTGGCCGGAGCGATGGTGCGCGGCATACGGCAATACTTCATCAAGCATCCGCCGGGACCGAAGTCCAGGCTGGCCTTGCTCGGTTAAGGCCGGGGCGCGAGGAGTGCCCTGAACATCGGTGCCAGCTTCTGGCGGCCGCGTTCATTGATGTGGTTGTTGTCGGTGTAGAGCGGCTGCCCGTCCTGCGAGCCAAAGCATTTTTCCGCGAGTACAGCCAGGGCCCTGAGGCCATTGATGTCCTGGCGAAAATTGTCTCGGGAAATCAAGGGTGACCGGTCAGAACAGCTCGACTTCGCCCTTGGCGATTTCCTTGACGGCGACGTCGCCGGAGGCGACCAGCTTTTCGTAGCAGTCGACCCGGTTCCGGCCGTGGCGTTTGGCGTAATACAAGGCTTCGTCGGCCCGGTCGATGACATCGGTCGGGGTGTCGTGGGGCTTCAGTGCGCTGAAACCGATGCTGACGGTAATGCGGCCGACCCGGCTGAAGACCTGGTTCTCGACATTGGTCCGGAAGCGTTCCAGCGTCGCGATGGCGAATTGCTCATCGGTGGGCTGGAGCAGGGCGATGAATTCCTCGCCGCCAAAACGGAACAACTGATCGTCGAAGCGGAAAGAGCGGCGCATTTCCTGACTGAGCATGATCAGCACCTCGTCGCCGATCAGGTGGCCGAAGCTGTCATTGACGTTCTTGAAATGGTCGATGTCGCAAACGGCCAGCCAGTGGCTGCTGCCGGCTGTGCCCCGACGACGGCTTTCCGGGCCGCTCAGCATCTCGTCGCTGGCTGCCTTGCCGAGCAGTTCGAAAAGGTGCTTGTCGAAGGTCTTGCGGCTGGCCAAGCCGGTGAGGGTATCGGCTTCGCCATAATCGAGCAGCGAGATGTGGTTGCCGAAATACTCGATCAGCCCCATCAGCGTGACGCGTTGATCGGCCGAGAACTCGTCGGAAAGCAGCAGCTCGATCAGGTAGATTGGCTCATTGAGCCGAATGACCGGAAAAATGATGCGGTGCATGCCGTCGTCGAGAAAGTCGATGACGGCCGAGAGTTCCTTGCGGCAACGGTTGAGCAGCGGATCGCGTTCAATCGACTGGCAGAAGCGGTGGTCCGGCAGGTAGGCATTGCGCAGGAACTGACCATGGGCACCATAACCCGCACAGGCAAAAACCATGGCCTTCTTGTTGCCGGAATAACAGCGGTAGATGGTCAGGCTTTGCGGGTGGAAGAGGTCAAGCAGGGCATCAACCATGGCCGAGTTAATCTCCGTGCGGTCGCGACGCGCCGAGATTTGTACGACATGATTGATCAGTTCAAGCATCGAATTTGCTCGGAATAAGGTGGGTAAGCTAGCGAATTATAGCCAAAAGCCGTTTGCAGTGTTTCAGCGCACATCCGGCGCCCGTTGTGGCAAAGCATCTTCCCGCATCTTCCGGTATCCGCCGGGTGCCTTGAATCGTTATAATTCAATGTTTTTCCTGCCAATTTTCTTATGCGCGTCTTTCGCGGTCATTCGCGTCCCGTTCCTGCTCCGGTTGTGCTCGCCATCGGCAATTTCGATGGTGTGCACCTTGGGCATGCGGCGCTGGTCAAACGCCTGGCCCAGGTCGCCGCGCAGAGCCAGTTGGCGCCCACCGTGCTGACCTTCGAGCCGCATCCGCGCGAATTTTTTGCCCCGGCTTCGGCCCCGGCCCGCCTGACGACGTTGCGTGAAAAACTTGAGTTGCTGGCTGAGTGCGGTGCCCGCCAGGCCATGATTTGCCCATTCAACGCCGGCTTTGCCGGCTTGTCGGCCGACGAGTTCATCGAGCAGGTACTGGTCCGTGGTTGCCAGTTGCGTCATCTGATCATCGGTGACGATTTCCGCTTCGGCCGTGGTCGGACCGGTGATTTCGCCTTGCTTCAGGAAGCCGGTCAGCGCTTTGGCTTTGCCGTTGAGGCTATGGGCAGCGTACTGGTCGATGGCGAGCGCGTCTCCAGTTCAGGCGTTCGTCGGGCCTTGCAGGCGGGGAATATGGAATTGGCAGCGCGGCTGCTGGGGCGGCCCTACATCATCGACGGCCAGGTCTTGCATGGTCAGAAGCTCGGTCGCCAGATCGGCTTTGCCACGGCCAATCTGCGCATCAAGCACAATCCGCTGCCGATGAGCGGTGTTTTTGCCGTCGAAGTCAGCGGCCTGGGTGAGCAGCCCTTGCCCGGCGTGGCCAATCTCGGTATCCGGCCCACGGTGAATGGCACCCGCCCTTTGCTGGAAGTCCATCTCTTCGATTTCAACCGCGACATTTACGGTGCGCACATTTCCGTGCGTTTCGCCCACAAGTTGCGCGACGAGCAACGTTTTCCCAATATTGACGCCCTCAAGGCGCAGATCGCAGCGGATGCTGCGGCTGCCCGGGCTTTTTTCGAGCTGTGAGCACGCAAAATGGCTGATTACAAAGACACCCTGAACCTGCCGGATACGGCCTTCCCGATGCGCGGCGACCTGCCCAAGCGCGAGCCGCAATGGGTCGCCCTGTGGCAGGAGAAAAAGCTCTATCAGCGCATCCGCGAAGCCTGCGCCGGCCGGCCGCGTTTTGTCCTGCATGACGGCCCGCCCTATGCCAACGGCGACATCCACATCGGCCATGCGGTGAACAAGGTCTTGAAGGACATCATCGTCCGCTCGAAAACGCTCTCCGGTTTCGACGCGCCCTACGTGCCGGGCTGGGACTGCCACGGCCTGCCGATCGAGCACCAGATTGAAAAACTGCACGGCAAGAACATCCCCGGCGACAGGGTGCGCGAACTTTCCCGCGCCTATGCCGCCGAGCAGGTCGAGCGCCAGAAGAAGGATTTCATCCGCCTTGGTGTGCTGGGCGAGTGGGACAACCCCTACCTGACCATGAATTTTTCGGCTGAAGCCGGTGAAATCCGGGCGCTGGGCAAGATTCTCGAGCAGGGCTACCTCTACCAGGGCCTCAAGCCGGTCAACTGGTGTCTCGATTGCGGTTCGGCCCTGGCCGAAGCCGAGGTCGAATACGAGGACAAAAACTCCCCGGCCATCGACGTTGCTTTCGAGGTGCATGAAAACCACGCCGAGAAACTGGCTCATGCGTTCGGCATGACGCACCTGAACGGCCCGGCTTTCGCGGTGATCTGGACGACGACACCGTGGACCCTGCCGGCCAACGAGGCGGTCAGCGTGCATCCGGACCTGACCTACGACCTGATCGAAACCGAAAAGGGCGGGCTGATCCTCGTTCGCGAACTGGCCGAATCCGCCCTCAAGCGTTACGGCATTGAAGGGGCGGTGGTTGGTTCCTGCACCGGCGACAAGCTCGACCAGATCCTCCTCAAGCATCCTTTCCAGAAGCGTGACGTGGCGATCATCTGCGGCACCCATGTCACGACCGAAGCCGGTACGGGCTTGGTGCATACCGCCCCGGCGCATGGTGTGGACGACTACAACATCGGCAAGAAGTA
>ERZ1034365.543-NODE-543-length-20719-cov-3.611569_pt1 | contig 20719 bp, 42 predicted proteins | sample MGYA00520615_ERZ1034365 | MGnify/ENA primary metagenome ERZ1034365 (study PRJEB33736, sample SAMEA104284505) | Azolla filiculoides | biome: Urban; feature: Water surface; material: Ditch water | place: Netherlands | collected 2015-10-28 | depth 0-0.1 m ... | reverse complement strand
TCAATTGGATACGATGCCGGTTATCAAGATGGTTTCGATGCAGCATTAGCCGAGCCTGTGAAGCAGGAGCCGGTGGCAGAGGTTCGTGTACGTCCGTTGCGGGGTAACGAGTCAGCTCCGCAGGTGGATGTAAAGTGGGTAACAAAACCAACGCCGGGGTTTCTCTACGCCGCCCCAGTATCCGCAAAGCGTGAGTGGGTTGAGCTTACTGATGATGAGATTTTAGCAATCGCTATTCAATACGATGCAGAAGAAGGAATTTCAGATGTTGAGTATGGCAATCGCGTCATCGCTGCATTTAAGGAGAAAAACAAATGAGTTACGTTCTAATTGTGATGTATAGCGTTGTGTCTTTTCAAAGTTTTGAAACACAATCGTCATGCGAGGCGGCAAAAGCTTGGGTTTTGCAAGTTGCAGGGCGAGGTTATATTCAAGCAACTTGCGTAAAGAAATAAAAGGCTCAACATATGACCGACACCATCATCAAGGAGAACTACTGATGAACGAACGAATTCAAAAGTTGTGGGAGCAATCTGGGGGAAGTTACGACCCAGGTAATCAACATGTTTGGCCTAGCTGCAAGATTCTTGATCCTCAAGCGTTCGCTGAGTTGATCGTGAAGGATGTGACTAACATACTACGCCAAGAATGGTTCAACGAGAACAATGACAAAGAAGAAACCGACAAGCGTGAAACGGCAATTAGACTTGGTAAAAAGTTAGCATATATGAAGTCAGTTGATCTTATCACTGAACGATTTGGAGTTGAAGAATGACCGACACCAACATCACAAACGGTATCACCTTTCGAGTACTAGAAGACAACCAGCCCGCGGAGATCATCAAGATCGCTCATGATGGTAACATCTACTGGCGGGGTCGACTCATCGAATCCGATCAAGACTTCAAGAGTGCCATGCTCGACCTGCATGATGCCATGATGAAGATGCGAGAATTCGTAAATGAGTGACGTGTACGTGGTCGCCGGAACCTATGCTCAGTATCTACTATATGCTCAGAGCAAGATCGGTGATGACAAGTTCTATATCTACGTGAATAGTCCCGACACGCTAAGGGGAATACTAGACCCGCACGGCGTCTTCATTGGCACCTGGATGAATCGTCCTGACGCTGATCAAATAATAGACAACCTGCTAGTCGCCAGCAGATCACAGACCACGTTCAACGCAGGCATCATGAAAGCTCGCGAGCAGCTAACGCGACAACGGAATAATCGCTAAAATTTGAATCCAATCATGCTAGATAACGAGAATACAAGTATCCCGAAAGATCAGATCGATCTACTACTCACTAAAGCAAACATTGAACTCATACAACGAGTAGACAAACAGATACTTCTATTAGATCAGAAGAGAGAAGCGATCGAGAAGATCAACGAATACCTGACAGCAGGAGGTCTCGTCAAAGTCGGATCTGACGACCGTCCAGAACTAATGGATCCACAGAAGGTAAGAGACCTGCTAGTAGAAGTAAGAGATATCATTGCAGGTACACGGAAGCCCGAATAAGTAGCGACTGGTAGCATACGACCTGTCAAAAGCGCTATTTAGGGCTGCGCTCGCAGGAGGACGCGAGAATCCTAAGTTGCAAAGCCAAAGGCACTAAGATCCAAGCGAGCAATCTAATCTTCCCGCAGGCTAGCCAAGCACCATTATACCATACGGACGAATTAAAGTACAGGGCTCCAAGACAAAAAATAATATCAAATTCCCTGTACAAGATCTCCTGCCGGTGGTATAATGTATCTTCGAGGGAAACCATAAAAGGCTAAAAATAATCCGTACAAGCCCTGTACAATAAATCAAAATCCTGATATAATTCTACTATAGAATAACACAAGGAACCAAACATGATCGTAAAAACAGCTACCGGACGTATCCACTTTGCAGACAAAGGTCTCTACTCAGGTGAGATCGCAGAGACTGGAGAAGCTCTCCCGATGCCAGTCAAGCGCGGTAGAGGTCGTCCCCGTAAGGATGTTGGTCCTTCAGGAGGTGTCTATAACACTGGTGCTCTGGAGAAGATCCTGTTCAAGATGGTGAAAAAAGCTGCGTAAGCCCTGTACATTAATTGCGTAATTAGATATAATACTACTATCAAATCAAATACAGGACACACAATGAATCAAGTAAGCATCTCCTTCGACTCCGGCAAATACACATGTTCCATCAACGGTACTTCTTTCAAGACCGCTAAGAAGGACTATATCGAGTACATGTTCAAGAAGCTGACTGGCGAGAAGAAGACTTACGACGAGATCGTGGGTACTGCACCAGAGAAGGTCAACGACAAGTACGGCATCAACCAGCGCTTTGAGTTCGTCGAGAAGCTCGTCAAGATGGTTGCTTCTGGTACTCAAGCATCGGCAGTGATCACCGGTCAAGGTGGCCTCGGCAAGAGCTATACAGTACTAAAGACCCTCGAGCAAGCCGGCTATAAAGACATCAGCGACCTAGCATCATTTGAGGTCGGTTCGGTGATCAACATGGCCAAGGCCTTCACCGTAGTCAAGGGCTACTCCACCGCTAAGGGCATGTACCGGACTCTCTTCGAGAACAACAACGGTATCATCGTGTTCGACGACTGTGACGCTGTACTAAAAGATCCCACAGCGCTGAACATCCTGAAGGGTGCACTGGATAGCTACGGTCGCCGGATCATCAGCTGGAATGCAGACATGCGAGACGAAGACCTGCCACGTAGCTTCAACTTCACTGGTAAGGTAATCTTTATCTCCAACATGGACGCCAACAACATCGATCAGGCCATCCGTACTCGTAGCATGATGATCGACCTCAGCATGACTACAGAACAGAAGATCGAGCGTATGGAGACTATTGCCGGTATGGAAGAGTTCATGCCTGAGTTCGAGATGGCCCACAAGCTAGAAGCAATCGGCCTGATCCGCGAGCTGAAAGCAACCGCTAAGGATGTATCCCTGCGTACTCTGATTCAGGTTACCAAGATCCGTAGTGCTGGTGACGACGCTTGGAAGGAGATGGCAGAGTACGTGATCTGCGCTTAAGGAACGCTATGGTATACTTACTAGAGATAGACTATGGGATGGGCTTCGAGCTAGAGTCCGTATGGGATAACGTAGCTGGAGCAACCCAACAAGGCGAGTGCACGGTGACTCATTCTGCCAGCTACGTTAAGTACCGAGTGCGGCCGGCAATGGTAAGGTCATAAAACGGCAGTTTATAGTGGGAAAGTACGGTGGTCCTGATAGCCAGGGCTTTAGGCAACACTGTTGTTTTTCAGTCCCTATACGGCGTCGGAAAAACTTTTCAAACGGAACTGCCAGAAAAAATCCCGCCCGAAAAAATACGGCTCGAAAACCATGCGTGGTAAGACACTAGAAAGAAACGGAAGATATGTCGGATAATTTAATGATTGCACTCGTAGTATTCTGTAGATCCTTAGTTACGGGTCTAGCTGTAGCGGGAGCTATCTACCTTGCACAAGCCGAGAAGGCCGGCTGGGGATGGATGATCTTCCTTGCTATCTGCCTTGGTACATACTCGATCTCTCGGAAGAAAGATGAAGAATGAGTACGTTGTATGTGTTGGTCGGTGTTCCCGGTGCTGGCAAATCTACATGGGTTGCTAATCAGAAGTGGGCACGGGATTGTATATTAGTATCCACTGATTTGTACGTAGAGAGATACGCAAAGAAGCAAAATAAAGCGTATTCTGAAGTATTCGACGAGATCATGCCTCAGGCTGTAGAGTCTATGGTAGAGGATGTCTATCGAGCACGGGAGTCGGGTCGGGATATTATATGGGATCAAACGTCGACGACTGTTTCGACTAGGGGCAAGAAGATTAGGATGCTGCCTGACTATTTCAAGATAGCGGTGGTGTTCAGGACGCCGGCTGAGGAAGAGCTGAAGCGTAGGCTAGCGAGCCGACCAGGTAAGAATATCCCGTGGGATGTGATGGAGCGCATGATCGGCGGGTGGCAGGAGCCTGAGCTGGAAGAAGGCTTCGATGAGATATGGAGAGCTGAGTAATGGGGACGCTGACTGACTATTTCAATAAGATCGGACACAAAGCTACTTGGGAGATCGGTGATCGAGTATCGGGCAAGTGGAATGGAATACCCTTCGTGGGGACTGTAGGATCTGAGACGCTTGTGAATCTAGACTTCGGGCCTCGAGTCACTATAATGCCCGACCTACCGATTAAGTATAATGGCGGCGTGCACAATGTGATCGTTACTAAGCCAAAGGATTTGAAGAGGTTGAAGAACTATGATGAACCACCTGAAGTCAAGACACCTAGACGTCGAGCTGCACCGGCCGATGGTGGATGAGGTTGAGCGCGTTGCTACATTCTATTTGTGGAATCTGAGCGGTCAGCTGGTAGGCTACCAACAGTATCGTCCAGAAGGAGAGAAGAAGCCTCAGAATAATCCTAAGGAAGGTAAGTACTTTACGTATAGGAAGCAACCAACGCTAGGTGTTTGGGGAGTCGAGTCACTGAAGTATCCTGGAAGCCTGTTCGTCTGTGAAGGCGTTTTTGATGCCTGCCGACTGACAGAGAAGGGATGTGCAGCTGTGGCAGTATTGAGTAACAACACGGGCTGGGATTTGAAGAACTGGCTGAACTGCCTAGGTCGAAGAGTTGTGGCAGTATGTGATAATGATGAAGCGGGCCGGAAGCTAGCAAAGTTTGGACATGAAGCTGTGTTTACCTATGAGAAAGATCTAGGAGATTCAAGTGAAGATTACGTCAATTCCCTTGTTTTGCACTACGCTTAGACCTGTACATTAATTCGTCCTTTTGTTATAATGGATCTATGGAGGAAAATATGAGAGAACTAGTTATTAAAGAGATTCGTCAATTGATGTTCGATGATCCTGATCTAGACTGGAAATTTGACCTTGATTCTGAAGAGCTTGATCATATGTCAAATCAAGAGTTACTAGATCTCTTGATTGAAATTTTGGTTGAAGAAGAATGATATGAAAATCCTTGACGTCGTTTGGTTTACGGGCACCAGTTGCGTCGGTGTCGTTAAAGTCGAAGATGAGTATGAAGGTGTTAAGTACTACATCTCATCTGCAAGCGGCATGAATGAAGCTGTAGACACTGAGCACATTGCTGCTTGGGGTGCAACGTTTCCAAATGATGTAGGAGACTTGCTCTTTGCTCGATATGGGAGAGGGTAATGCTTAAACGGTAATTTATTATTTCGGTCAAGGAAATGCTTGAACGACATTGGGATGTATACAGCATCGCTTCTAGATTGAAGATCGATCCTGCGACCGTCCAAGCTGTGATAGATTTTATAAACAACGTAGCAACATAAGGATAATCATGCTGACAAAAGTAGCTAATCTTAGTCCTGGAGACGTCATAGCGACCGCCTCAGGAGGTGGAAAAATCAAGTCTATCGAAGTAACTGAAGATGGATCTACCCTTCTGGAGTACTTTGAGGGTCCCTCAGAGTGGCTTCTAAGCGGTAACATGGTCGTAAAAAAGGATGAAAAACGGTACTTTTTTCAGCCAGACCCTGTACTTTAATTCGTCTATTTGATATAATTATTCTATCAAATCAAATAAAGGAGTTAGTTATGAAAGGTTCTATCCGCGCAATCGTAGGCTTCCTGATCGTTTTCGGCGCTGTAGGTTACATTGAGACTTCGCTTGATAACTCTGCACTTCTCGCTGGAATCATCGTTGCTGCCTTTGGTCTCGGTCTTATGGCTGCTGGTACGCAAGCTATGAAAGGTGTTCGTTAATGATGACGGTTGCTGAGCTCAATGAACTTGAGAAGCGACTGTATGCTATGAGCGAAAATGAACTGCTCCAATTTGAACTAAACTTGATGGACGTCATTCTAGAAAAGAAAATGAATGAAAACAAAATCGTATTTTCGGAGGTTGAAAACGGCCTCCTAAACTAAGAGGCTAAAATGAAACCAAGAAATTACGTGGCTAAAGACATGTACACAAACGGCTTGTATAGAGCTAAGGTTGTGGAATGCAAGAAAGCTTACAAACGAAAAAGTAAACACAAGGAAACGTATGACTATGACACTAGAAAATCAACTCACGCCCGTGACAAAGATCACTATGCGCAAAGTGCCGCTTGATCAAGAGACTACTGAAATCACGATTGAGCGCGACCTTGGTCGATCGGACAACGCTAAGTCTACTTGGCAACTGTTCTTGTCTGACGATGAAATGATTCAACTTGAAGACATGGTGTCTACGTACAATCGAGCATTTGTAGATTATTGATTGTACATTAATTCGTAACTGTGATATAATTACATTATGATTATACATCCACACATTCCAAAGCGTAAGGCTAGAAAGCCTACGGCTAAGCAACGTGCACTGGCAGAGTCTTGGGACGCTATGATGAAGACGTACGAGCCTAAGAAACCAGTCGTGGCAGTGAAGCCTATGCAGAAGCCTAAAGCTTACGTACGTGAAACGCCTCACATTCCAAGTCTTAATAGTGGTTACCACGATTGCGCTAAGAAAGAAAAGCCTACGTACACTGGAACTGCTATGATAGGAATTGGTACACTTCATAAATCAAATGCCGTGCCAGTCTTTTCTCAAGACGATGCGGTAGAAATCTCAAGGATGCGACGTGGTTAGATTAGTACTTACATTTGTTATGTTCTGGGCTTTCGTAACTGGTGCCATTGGTCTATGGCGTCAGATGGGAAATAAAGAACGCTGGTCTTTAGTGAAGACGTGTGCTTATGGGTTGCTAACCGCAACCATCACTTTTGTTTTGTTAACTTTCATTGTCATTTTGTTTTAAGGATATATTATGAAAAAGGTTTTGACTCTCTCGATCTTGGCTGCTGCTGTATTGGCAACAGGTTGTACTCGTATCGAAACCGGTGAAGTCGGTTTGCGTGTTGGCTTCGATAAACAAGTTAAGAATGAAGAACTGCTTCCTGGCTCATTCAACCAAACGTTGATTGGTTCCGTTATGACTTTCCCAGTTAAGGAAGTCGCAGTTAAGTTGGATGACTTGACTCCACAAGCAGCTGATAACTCAACGATGAAAGACTTTGATGCTATCGTCATTTATAACATCAATCAGTCGCAAGTTGCAGAGATCTATAACACGAAGAATCGATCTTTCCACGCTTATCACGATGGCGATACTTACTTGATGTATAACTACATCTTCAATGCTACACGTAACGCTGTCTATAAGTCTGCACGTAAGTATGAAGCTTTGAACATGGGCGATAATCGTCAAGCTATTGAAGCTGATATTAAAGACATCGTCACTAAGACACTGGCCGATGAACACTTGGATGGTACCATTACAATTTCTCAAGTGTTGGTTCGTAACATCGTTCCCGCTGACAGTGTAGTTCAATCGGCTAACGATCTAGTTCGTGCTAAGAACGAATACAAGCAAAAGGAAATCGAAGTTCAAACTGCTAAGAAGGAAGCTGAACGTATGCAAGCTCTTTCGAATCAAGGTAGTCAATCCATTGCTTACATGAATGCTCAAGCTGCTTTGAATATCTCTGAAGGTATTAAGAACGGCAAGGTACAAACTATCGTGGTGCCTAGCAACATGACCGGCTTGATGATTAACAAGTAAGGAATGAACATGGAAGATATTATGGCGCTTGTGGTAGTACTGACTTTTGTCGGTGCTGTTATTGGAATGGCTATTCTTTTCTACAAGCGCCATCAGCGTTTGAAGGCAGAGGAAGAACGTCTTGCTAAAGAACGTCTAGATGCTATCGCAAAAATACGTGAAGAAACATCTAAACGTTTCAAGATTGACTCTAGTGGTAATGTTGGAGTCGGTAGCGCACCTGCTAAAAAGTCTACCGTTCCTCCTCGTGGTAAGGAAACCACTAAGACTTACACGCCTTCTTACACACCTTCCACTACACAATCCGTTCAATCCTATGACAGCTCAACCTCAGATATCTTAAGTGATATTGCAAACATTGCGATTGTTGTTAATACCGTTCGACATTGGAATGATGGTGAATCCATCTCTACGTCTAGTGGTAGCTCTTCATCGTCAAGTTCTTGGGGATTAGATGACGATGATTCTCGTAAATCAATCTCTAGTTCAATGAGTGATTCTTATAGCTCTTCAAGTTCAAGTGATTCTTGGAGTAGCTCTGACTCTGGACCTTCGTCTGATTGGTAAAATGACAAATGAACAATGTGAAACCTGCGGGACCGGAATTGAGTATGTCGAGCGATACGATTGTTACGCCTGTCCAAAGTGTAACGCTTGGCTTGAAAGCAAGTGCAGTGACCCAAATTGCGAATACTGCTCTCAACGTCCAGCAAAACCCTATGAATCCGAATCCGAATTGTGAAAAGGATTGTAGGTTCCACTATGGCGTGTCGATGACGACAGCTATGTACTTCACGCCAGTGTATGATAAGCACGGCAATAATCTAAATCCTGATATGAATACAACTACGTCAAATGTAACATGTGGCGTATGCGGTAAAGAGTGGGTTAGTAGATTCCAAGGTGGTAAGTCTACCTTCGAAGAAATCAAAAGCCCTGTACAAGAATCTGAAACCGGTTTATAATCACTATAGGATTAAACATCATGCAAGGAGAACGTCAATTGCCAGCACTACTGCGAGCGAAGGTTACGGCTAGCGATCAAATGTCTATGCAAAAGACAGTTGGTTTGAAGCCAGGTTATATGGTATTGTCTGAGTTCGAAAATGAACTAGGCAATGTTGTTGCGAAGGTGTTCCCTTCTGAGTCTGCTGCAAAAGCATACGCTCAAGGTGAACCCATTATTAAAGTTGAAGTGATTCGTAAATTTGATTAAGGTTATTATGGAAAAAAGTGATTTGTTGAAATCGTTGGCTGAAGGTGTAGTTACTGTTACTTTCACAAAGAAAGATGGTACTGAACGCGTTATGCAATGCACTCGTAGTTCTACATTAATTCCTACTGAGTTTCATCCTAAAGGTGAGACTGTTGAAACTGGTGATAACATCCGCGTGTTTGATGTCGAGAAAAGCGGATGGCGTTCTTTTAATTTCTCGGCTGTAAAGGTTTAATATGAAAATCGGCGTACTCGCTCTTGTTATTATTTTCTTCGTATTCATTGGTCCTTTCCTTGCGATCTGGTCTTTGAATACTCTGTTCCCAGCGTTGGATATTCAATACACACTTGAAACTTGGGCAGCAGCATTGATTCTAACCGGTACTATTAAAGCGAAGGCAAAAAATGACTAATCAAATTAGCAACCCTGCAGATCGTAAAAAGATTAAAGATGCACTTCAGGAAATCTCCGATTCAATGACTCGAATGGAAGCTGAACGTGATTTGATTAAGGATATTATTAACGATGTTAATGATAACTTTAAGCTTCCTAAGAAGTACATTAGTAAGATGGCAAAGATTTATCATAAGCAGAATTTTGCAAAAGAACAGCAAGAAACTGACGAACTTGAATCCTTGTATATTACTATCGTCGATACTCAAAATCAGGGGTAAAAACCAGTCCGTCAGGAGGGCCTACAGGAGGCTCGAATCTTGATGGAAGGTAGAACTAAGGGCCTGGGGACTTCAATGTCTCTCAGGCCCTTCTACGCTGGTGAAAATATTTTCATAAAGCCCTGTACATTAATTCGTAATTGTTATATAATTATTCTATAATGTAAAGGAGTCATAATGACTAAAGAAGTAAAACAGCCTAAAGAAGTCAAGCCTACAGCTTCAGAGAAGCGCTTTGCTAAGCGTCGTGAAGCTGCTAAGAAAGCTGAACAACTCTTCGGAACTGGCAAGGGTAGTGATGAGCCAATTCTAAATCCTCTTGATTATGGTGCATCTCTGTTGCATGCATTGAACTATTACAACGCTGCTTTCGATACGAAGGCCAAGCGTAAGTGGACGTTAACATACGTTGGTAAAGCTAAAGCTGCTGATCTTGCAGAGCTTCCTGACTTTGACTTCCACTCTGTTGGTACAATCATTCGTTTGAAGTCTCGTGAGCAACCTCTTCAAGACAAAGAACTTGAGTTCATTGATACTCGTCTAGCTGAACTGTTTGAAAAAGCTAAGGTTGGCACTAAGTCAACGTCATCGGTTAAAGCTGCTGTAGTAGTTGAAGACAAACCTGCAAAGCCGGTCGTATCGATTCAAGATCGTATCGCTCAGAAAGCATCTGAAGTCGGTGGTGAATTCGATGGAATGATCGATGACTTTGTCACTGGCAACAAAGACCCTGACTTTGCTTCATACTTGAAAGCAAATGAAATCTCTCCACAAGTTGCTAAGTTGATCCCAGCTTTCTATGTGAATACGATCGCTGAACTCAAGGAAGCACTTGAAGGTAAAGATCCACAATTGGTTGAAGGTTACTCTAACTTCACTAAGGTGAAATTGCGTAGACTGCTTAAGCATTATGAGTCTATCTCTGAAATCTGCGATCAGCAAGTTGTTTCTGCTAAGGCTGCTAAAGTACGTAAGCCTCGTATGAAGAAGGAGAAACCACCTTCAGTGATCGTTAAGAACGTCAAGTACTTGAAGGAGTTTACCGAACTTGGTCTTACTTCTGAGAAACCAGAAAGACTGGTTGGCGCTTCTGAGGTGTGGATCTATAACACTAAGTACAAAAAGCTTCAAGTGTATCGTGCAGAAGGTGATGGTAAGATGACTGTGAAAGGTACATCTATCATTGGCTACGAGGTTGCATCATCTGGCAGTAAGACACTGCGTAAACCAGAAGTTGTTAAGGACTACCTTGGTATGACTAAGCGTACATTTGCCACAGCGTTCAAAGGTCTGAAGACTAAGGAAGCTGCAGTGAATGGTCGAATCAATGAAGATTGTGTGATCATGAAAGTGTTCGGTTAATATTATGAAAAAGCTACTAATAGGTTTAATGGTTATTGCCAACTTCGCTATGCCAGCTCATGCACATGCACAGAGTGGTTTAAGTGGAACTCAAGGGTTAGTACTTGGTGGAGCATTAGGCTTCGTCACTGGTCGACTGATGGCGCCGCAAGCTGTCATCATTCAGCCAGGAAACTACCAGATCATCAGTATTCCTATGGTACCCAATCTAACTGCACCGCGTGTGTACAACCTTAGAGGCGGTCCTCCTCATCCAGACGCCCGTCCTCTATATCAAGAAGGCACCGAGTATGAACCTACTTGTGATTGCTATGTGAAATTTTTTAATCAAATCGGATGGCAATAATGAATGAACCAAAGGGATTACAACTAGATTTTGAAACTGCTGATAAGATAACTGTCTGCAATCTGAAAGAAGCATATGCATATATGTCTAATGAGTGCGCAGAGATCGAAGCATTAGATGAAATTCCAGTTCACAAAGGTGAAGATTTAGTGTATAATAAAAACATGCTTAAACATATTAAAGAAGTTCTCAAGTACTTTGGAGAGACCGTATGATTCTTATCGACTACAATCAGGTTTGCTTAGCTGCGATCCTATCTTTTCAAGGTGACTTGAAAAAAGGTACTGACGCTGAGAAGGTTAACCTTATTCGTCACGTTGCTATCTCTTCTATCAAGGCGTACAAAAACAAGTACGGTAAAGAATACGGTGAAGTGGTTATCACCTGCGATGGACGTAAGTATTGGCGTAAGGAGTTCTTTCCGAACTACAAAGGTCAACGTAAGAAAGCTCGTGATGCATCCGATCTTGATTGGAAGTTAATCTTTGACACGTTGGGTTCTATCCGCGACGACATTCGTGAACACTTCCCATATAAGGTAATTCATCTTGATCGCTGTGAAGCCGATGACGTTATCGCTGTTCTTTCTGAGTCTACTCAAGAGTTCGGTAAGTATGAAAATGTTATGATCGTTTCTTCTGATAAAGACTTCAAACAGCTTCAGCAGTATGATAACATTAAGCAGTATAGCCCTTTCCTTAAGAAGCAGGTGACTGTAAATAAGAAGGAACTAAAAGAATGGATGGTTGAACACATCGTCAAAGGCGACGGTGGTGATGGTGTACCTAATATTTTGTCAGGCGACAATGTTATTATGGAAAGCATTCGTCAATCTCCAGTTTCTGCTAAACGTTTGGCTGAATTCTTTGAACGCGGTTTTGATGCATGTCGTAACGATGAAGAACGTCGTAACTGGCACCGCAACGCTACGCTAGTAGACTTTAAACATATTCCCGAAGACATCAAGGAAGTCATTCTTAAAGAATACGAAGTGAAGCCTAAAGGTGATAAGAATTCGATCATGAACTATTTGATTAAGCACAAGTGCCGCTTGCTGCTCGATAACATTGAGGACTTTTAATGGCTACCAATAGAAAATTCATTCCAGAGATTCTTGACGAGATCAACCAAGATCCAAAAGCAATCTCTAACTACAAAGACAGTGTTGCGTTAAAGATTCTGTTTGACTATGCGTTCAACCCTGCAAAGAAGTTCGATCTTCCTGAAGGTGAACCTCCTTTCAAACATGACGCCGCACCTATCGGCATGTCTCCTGCTAATTTGATGATGGAACTTAAGAAGCTCTATGTGTTTACACCTGAGCGTCCTTTGAACAAAGTTCGTAGGGAAACCCTATTCATTCAGTTGCTTGAAAACGTACATCCAAGTGAAGCTAAGTTGCTGTGCGCAGTTAAGGACCAAACACTTCCTAAGCTGTATAAGAAAATCACAGTCGATCTTCTGGTCGACAACGGACTCCTACCAGAAGAATTGAGAGTGAAGAAGGATGGCTCACCACGAAAAAAATCTTAAGACAATTCTTCGAAAAGATCAGCAAGAATTCGCGAACTGGGTGGAGCACCTCACTGATGAAGAGTTGGCGTACGTCGAATGGCTCCTCGAAAAAGCGGAAGACACATTGGATACCATTTTAATGGAGCAGTCTGGTCTTGAAGATGCACAAAAGATTATTGATAAAGTGAAGCAAGACCCTGTACAATAATTCGTACTTGTGGTACAATATTACTATATCATTGGAAAATAGACTATGAACTTGAACGAATTATTTGAAAAACTTGCGTCTGACAATTCTCGTCTTTTCAAACTCGCTGAGCTTGATAAGCATAAGGATAATGAAGACTTGAAGAACGTAGTGTTCTTAGCTTTAGATCCATTCACTAACTTCTATCAGCGCAAGATTCCAAGCTACACGCGTGGTCCTCATACGATCCCGCTGCATGCTGGTATCAAACAACTTCGACACTTGTCTACTCGTGCTATCACTGGTAACGCTGCAATCGATCATCTTCGTTCTACGCTTGAAAGCTTGACTGAAGATGATGCTAAGGTGATTGAGCGTATCATCAAGAAAGATCTTAAGTGTGGTGTTTCTATTTCAACTGCTAACGTTGTTTGGCCTAAGTTGATCCATGAATATCCATGCATGCTGTGTTCAGCTTTCGATAAAAAGCTAGTTGATAAGATCACTTATCCAGCTTTGGTTCAAAAGAAAGAAGACGGTATGCGATTTAACGCTATCGTTGTTAATGGCACTGTTGACTTCCGTTCACGTAACGGCAAGGAGATTCAACTTCTTGGTAATCTTGAAGCTGAGTTTATTGCTATGGCTGATGGCCGTGACGTAGTGTTTGATGGAGAGTTGCTCGTCGTAGATGACGCCGGCACAGTCGCTGATCGTCAAACGGGCAACGGCATTCTAAACAAAGCTAACAAAGGTACCATTAGCGAAGACGAAGCTTCCCGCGTGCGGGCGACCGTGTGGGACATGATTCCATACACTGCTTTTAAAGCTGGTGTTTGCAATGATGTATATGTTCTTCGTTGGTCTATGCTACAAGCGTGTCCTATTCCTAATGCTAAGATCATGTTAGTAGAGACTACACATGTTGCTTCATTGGAAGCTGCTCAAGTTGTTTTTGAACACTATCTTGAAGATGGCTATGAAGGCATCATTCTTAAAGATGCTAATGCTATCTGGGAAGACAAACGTTCCAAGAAGCAAGTGAAGTTCAAAGGTGAAGAAGAATGTGATTTGAAAGTTGTTGGCATTCAGCCAGGAACTGGCAAGTATGAAGGTATGATTGGTGCTATCCTTTGTGAAAGTGCTGATGGTATCCTAAAGGTTGATGTAGGTTCAGGCTTTAAAGATAACGATCGTAAGAAAGACCACGGTGAATACGTTGGTAAGATCGTTGCAGTGAAGTACAACATGCGTATCAAGAACAAACAAGGTGAAGAGTCTCTCTTCCTTCCGGTCTTCATTGAAGTTCGGGAAGACAAGGACATCGCTGATTCAATTGGAGATATTAAATGAATCCTGACTCACTAGTTGCAGCTATTACATCGACAGTAGCTACCAATGGTAACTTTACATATGATCCTATGTATGGAACTATTACTGCTGCTAATACGATTAACAATGTTCAACATGCTATCAAAGGTCAGATGCTTTTAGTTTCTTCTGAGTACGAGGATTCTGTTATTGACATCATTGGCAAAGATGAAGTAAAGCGTAAACTTGCTTTAGACATTGCGAATGAACTGTTGTCTTGTAAGCACATTGAGTTCACTCAAATTAAAAGTTTAAGTGGTCACACGACTGCTGTAAAAGCTCGTGTGTTTGTTGTACCAAATGGTGACGTTCAACTTCTGAGAAAGATGGGTTACTAATATGCCACTATACGTTGTCGATACGATTGTCCAGTTTCGTCATAAATATGTGATTGAAGCTGACAGCGTTGAACATGCATATGATGAAGTTACTATGCGTGACTCAGGATGCGATGAAGATAGCTTTGATGAAGTGACTCAACGTTATCTAGGTGAGACTATTCTAGATGGTCGTGAGATCACTATGGAACAGTTCAAAGAAATGATGACAGATCTTCAGAATGATAAAGAAGAAATGTGTTCATATTGGATGGATGACAAATTGATACGAAAGGTAGACTATGAGCGATAAGTGTTGTGATAACATGTGCCGTCAGGGCAGGGATTGTCCTAACAGACCGCAGTACGACCTCAGATTCTATAATCTGATACAAAAGTTTCGTTCGTTGTTTAAGAAGTCATGAGAGATTTGATTAAAGTTCGCGTGTTCAAGAACGGTGTTGAGGTCGGTTGGTATAAAGACCTTGTACCTGGCGTCAATGCAATCAAAGCAACGTGCGAGATGCAAGGGTTTGATATTACACAATACGAACTTCGTGATTATGAAACCGCAAAAAAAGTTTTGTGGAATGGCGCAAAAGCCGATCTCGGCGTATAAATAAAATACAATGGAGAAAACTGTGCAACTTACCAACCTCATATCCGCGATGAATCATAACGCGTATGACTTTAAAGGTCAGGTATGTGGTCGCCCTACATCAAGCCTACGCATTGAGTGGAGAGACCAAGACTGGGGTTAGTATAAAGCATTTAGCTTAATTCATAAAAACCCCGGATCGAAAGATTGCGGGGTTTTTTGTTTCTAGCCCTGTACATTAATTCGTACTTGTTGTATAATAGCTACATGATCAGGAAAAAACCTGATCGCCACAAAGAAAATATTTTTCTAAACTGGTGTACAAAAATTAGTAGATGGTGTATAATCTCTACTCGATCTTTAACAATTCGGAAGTTTTTCTTGGGGATTCGCCAAGTTGGTAAGGCAGCGGATTTTGATTCCGCCATTCGGAGGTTCGAGTCCTTCATCCCCAGCCATTCTTAAAGTGCACTGCGGCTTAGGCTACGCCGTTATGTGGAGCATAGCTGGGCCCTGCGCTCGGTCACCAGTTCAATTCTGGTAAGTGCATTTTAAGAATGGTCAAAGCGTCTTTAGCATAACTGGAGAATGTACCATCCTACGAAGTTGGGGTATGCAGGTTCGAATCCTGTGGGGCGCGCCAGAAAATATTTTATGATTGCAGCTGTATGACTGACTATTGCATATAAATAAATTATATCAATAGGAGATCAATATGCCTGCTAAAAAAGGATGTACGCCTTGGAACAAGGGCAAAAACACTGGTCAAGTTTGCGAAAGACGTAGACCAGATGAAGAAGTATTTGTTGAGAATTCAGACTATGCAAGACATAACTTGAAAGCTAGAATTATTAAACAGAATCTAATCGACTATCATTGTGCATGTTGCGGTATTGGACCAGAATGGCAAGGCAAACCAATGCCTCTAATTTTAGACCATATCAATGGTGTGCATAACGATAATAGAATAGAAAATCTACGTTTTGTATGTAGCAATTGTGATTCTCAATTGGATACTTACAAAGCTAGAAACATACTTAAGAAAAAAGGAAGTGTGGCAGAGCCCGGTTTATTGCACCTGACTTGAAATCAGACGATCAGAAATGGTCCGTGGGTTCGAATCCCACCGCTTCCGCCAATTTTCCGGTTTACCGGTCTGGGATCGCAACCCAGCGCAAACGTTAGCGATAGACGTGACAACCAGTGAGAGGACTGGGCCAAATTCTATTCCGCAAAATCCGAGCAAGGTGCATGGACCTGACTGTTAATCAGTGGTTAGTTGAGTTCGATCCTCAAATGCGGAGCCAAATAAATGGGCTGTTGGTATAGTTGGGAACACACCTGCCTTGCACGCAGGAGTCCGGGGTTCGACTCCCCGACGGTCCACCATTTTTAATCTCTCTAAAGCGTTATCAGGTTGCGTACATGGTTTGGGGCCATGTGGTCTAGGTTCGAATCCTAGTAGGGAGACCAGTTTTAGGATAGTTACAGCAACACAAAAGATCACCAATCTGTTAAATTGACACGATCGTCAAACCTATCCTGTTATTTTGAAAGGAGCATCAAATGCCAAGCGTATTCTTAGTTAGTGATACACACTTTGGTCATGCCGGCGTTTGTCGCTTTTTATGTGATGACGGCATGACAAAGATTAGACCGTGGACTGATCCAGAGGAAATGGATGAGGAAATGGTAAAGCGTTGGAACGAGACTGTAAAGCCAAATGATAAGGTTTATCACTTAGGCGACGTCGTTATCAACAGAAAAGCGTTGAGTATCATGCATCGTTTAAACGGTGATAAGGTTCTCATTAAGGGAAACCATGATATCTTCAAGTTAGAAGATTACACTCGACACTTTAGAGACATTCGTGGGTACCACGTCATGAACAACATGATTCTATCTCACGTTCCAGTTCACCCTGAAAGTCAAGGTAGATTCCGTGCTAACATTCACGGTCACTTGCACCAACGTAGAGTTTTGAAGGGTGATAGTATTGACCCATTCTACTTCAACGTTTCTGTTGAACAGATTGACTTTAGACCTATTCTCTTTGAGGAAGTCTTGAAGAGAATTCAAGAACAACAAGGAGAATAACATGGACGTTTCAGAGTATTGGAAATGGATTCACGACAACGTACAATAGGAGCGTGGGCAGGACGGTAATGCAGCGGATTGCTAATCCGTAGGCCGTGGTAACACGGTCACTGGGTTCGACTCCCAGACGCTCCGCCAACGCCGATGTAGCTCAGATGGTAGAGCAGCGGATTGAAAATCCGTGTGTCACTGGTTCGATCCCAGTCTTCGGCACCAATTTTAGGAGTTTTGGTGGGGTACCTCCAATAAAAAGAACATAAACCCCATCGCATGTGCAGGTGGCAGAGCGGCCCATTGCAACGGATTGCAAATCCGTAAAACCGTCGGTTCAAATCCGACTCTGCACTCCAGAATTTAGATTTTACTTTTAATTGTGACTGGTATATAATTGCTATATCAGTTAAACAAATGCCCCGTTGGTGGAATTGGTAGACACGCTGGTCTTAGAAGCCAGTGCTTAGGCGTGCGAGTTCGAGTCTCGCATGGGGCACCAATAATTCTATGGTGACTATAGCCAAGTGGTAAGGTCACGGGTTGTGATCCCGTTATGCGTGGGTTCGATCCCCACTAGTCACCCCAACAATAATGCCTTGTTAACTCAGTTGGTAGAGTGCCTCCCTTACAAGGAGGATGTCGGCGGTTCGAACCCGTCACAAGGTACCAGTTATGGATGCATTCAGCATTTCAAACGCCTTGTAAGCCGTAGGTCATAGGTTCGAGTCCTATAGCAGGTCAAGCATAAAATGCAGCCTGTTTAGCTCAGTTGGTAGAGCAACGTAAAAGCGCATCCAGTTGATTAACGCTCGTGTGGTGGAATAGGTAGACACAACAGACTTAAAATCTGTCGCTTTATGCGTGCCGGTTCGACTCCGGCCACGAGTACCAATAAGGAAAATATTATGTTTTGTGTTTATCACGTTGAAGGCTCTGAAGAAGGCCTAATCCCAGTTGCAACATTCTATACGAATGTAACCGATGCTTTGAAGTGGTCTAATAGTCTTCGAGATCAAGGATTCAAGTTCGTTTCTATTGCAAGTGAAGTTGAAGGTAACTCTACTAAGATGGGAGCAACTGGTCCTGATGAAAATTACGTTCCTCAATTGAATTATCTGCCGATAGCTCAGTAGGATAGAGCACGTGCCTTCTAAGCACGCGGTCGGGGGTTCGAATCCCTCTCGGCAGGCCATAAATGATAATCATTTTCATTCACGATATGAAAAATGATGAAAAAAGCCTAAAAATAGTGAAAAAGTGCTGTCAAGCCCTGTACATTAATTGGAAAACCGTGTATAATATACCTATACAGTGAAAAAAGGAACATATTATGGCACGGAAATCAAAATACGAAGATGTAGTTACCTATGTGGACGGTGTAAAACACACGATTTGTGCTCCACGTATGCCTAAACGCTCTGAGTTGACTTATGATCCACATAAGTCTCGCTACACAGCTTGGCATCAAGGTGTACGTCGTTTCCAACATGGTAACGGCGGCATTAAAGGAACTGTTGACGGTCTTTGAGATTTTATATGATGAAAAATGTTATGTACAGCGAAGTGGTAGTTTTTGAAAATGGTAACGAGGTTACATACCGAGTTCCCGTCAAAGACGTCTACCTACAACCTTCTTCGGAAGCTCTACGTAAGCGTCAAGGTGTCTATGGACGCCACGGAACTCTAGCAGTTCTGGACTCTTTGCAAAAAGTTGTGAAAAACGGTGTACAATAATTCGTTAGTGTGATATAATTCTACTAACAAATGGAAAAAGGATAGATCATGACTAAGCGTACTTCAACTTCTTATGTTTGCACTTTGGACGTAAACTCTTGCTCTGATATGCAATTGTTGGAAGTGATTCGTAAGACTGTGAAAGTTTCTAACTTTCGCATGGCTAACAAAAAGCGTGTTGTAGTTCGCGGTCGTAAGCCTGTCGTTAAAGCTACTTGCGTTGATCGTTGGACTGGCAAGACAGGTATGTACAGTTATGGTTTTGGCGGCAATATCGTAGGTGGTATTGCAAATGCTACGAAACTGGATGTATACATCTATGATCGTAGAGATTAAAATTTTACTCGATTCGTCTATCGGTTAGGACAACGGGTTTTCATCCCGTAAAGAGGAGTTCGATTCTCCTATCGAGTACCATAAGAAACTGCATTAGCTCGCACCATGACGGCATCAGGAATTTATTCCGGCCACGGCGGTAGACGATAGTGTAGTTCCTTATGGTAATGCCCTAATAGCTCAGTTGGTTAGAGCACCGTCTTGATAAGGCGGGGGTCCCTTGTTCGAGTCAAGGTTGGGGTACCAAAGAATATGGAGTAGAAGCATCAATGGTGATGCAGCGGACTGTAAATCCGCCGCCTATGGCACGCCTGGTTCGATCCCAGGATACTCCACCAATTTGTCGGGCCAGTAGCTTAATGGTAAAGCAGCCGACTCATAATCGGTCGAGTGGGGGTTCAATTCCCTCCTGGCCCACCAATTCGGGCAGTTGTAAAAGTGCCTGTCAATCCTAGTAAAGGTCTAGGCGTGTAGTTCGGGTCTTCTACAGAAGGTCTATTCGGTACCTACGAAAAAGGTACGGCTAAAGTTCGTAATGCCGACAAATTCTGCACCGTTAGCTCAGTTGGTTAGAGCGCCGGCCTGTCACGCCGGAGGCCAGGGGTTCAAGTCCCCTACGGTGCGCCAGTAATGCGGGCGTAGCTCAGTTGGTAGAGCACTTCCTTGCCAAGGAAGATGTCGAGAGTTCGAGTCTCTTCGCCCGCTCCAGTTTAGGATCCTTACCGCAATCAAAACACTTTTATTGAAAAAAAGCCAAAGCGGATCCTGTTGTTTTTAGGATGTATTCAGCAAATAAAATCTTTTTCATATAGAGAAAAAAAGCACATCCTGTAGTTTAACTTTTGGAGAACACTATGAAACGTAGTAAACGTTAGTGTCACTCTAGATCCCGTATTGGTCTAGGGTTGGCACGTAAAATCAAATAATTACGACAACCCCTCGTTAGCGTTTAACGGTTAGCGCACATGACTCTTAATCATCGAGGTCTCAGTTCGAATCTGAGGCGAGGGACCAATATGGGAGTATAGCTCAACTGGCTAGAGCAATCGGCTTTTAACCGATAGGTTCAGGGTTCAAGTCCCTGTGCTCCTACCATTACTATATAAAAATGCACTAAACGCCAAACGTGGCGGTCTAGCGCGAACTAGGCGATACTGTATTTCGCGATGCAGAGGATTTAGTGTGTTTCTATATGGTGATGTAGTTCAGTCTGGTAGATCGGTTCCTTCATACGGAAATGCGCAGTGGTTCGAATCCACTCATCACCACCATGATATATACTAATATGCCGGTTTAGCTCAGTGGTAGAGCAACCGCCTTGTAAGCGGTAGGTCGTCAGTTCAATCCCGACAACCGGCACCA
>ERZ1034365.542-NODE-542-length-20728-cov-4.390974_pt1 | contig 20728 bp, 22 predicted proteins | sample MGYA00520615_ERZ1034365 | MGnify/ENA primary metagenome ERZ1034365 (study PRJEB33736, sample SAMEA104284505) | Azolla filiculoides | biome: Urban; feature: Water surface; material: Ditch water | place: Netherlands | collected 2015-10-28 | depth 0-0.1 m ... | reverse complement strand
ACTTTACGCGCTGATGCTTCTAAACCTTCTTTGATATCAACGGTTACTTTCATTACAACACAATCAATATCAAAACTTTTAAGTTGAGTAACAACCTTCTGTGCTTGAATCCCTGATTCGCTTTGAAGTTGATGGTCGATGGTTACGCCGATGACGGTGATAGCTAACTTTTTTGCTTCTACCGCTAATGCATATGCAAGCGCTAAAGAATCTGCACCGCCTGAAACAGCGACTAAAACTTTGTCCCCTGCTTCATACTTTTCCAACCAATGGCGCACCGCACTACGTACTGCTGGAACCGCCGTTGTCATAGGACAAGAGTAGTGCGAATTTAGACGCGTCCACCAAATGGCATCAAGCCCTTAATGCTGTAGATATTTGAGTACAGCAGGCCGCGACCCTTTGAATTTGCTTCCCACATCATGCCGTTTCCTGCATAAATCGTGATGTGGTGGATCGTAGAAATTGTGCCCTTGTATGAATAGAACAAAAGATCACCTGGAACTAAATTATTAAGCGAAACATGCATTGTGTAGCCAGAGTAAAGGGCTGAGTTCAGGCGATCCCAGTTAGGCCATCCCAAGCCGGCAGCCTTATAAGAGGCGTAAACAAGCCCTGAACAGTCGAATGAGCTTGGACCTTGAGTTCCCCAAATGTATGGCTTGCGTGCAAGCACTTGAGCTTTTGCGAATGCAACAGCTTTGTCACGCTGTGCTTGCGTTGTTCTAATTGTCGAACGACCCTTAAATCCCTTATCCGGCCACACATTCTTTTGTCCAGATGTTTGTGTTGCGGTATTTGCTTGGCTCTCTTCAAGCAGCGCAAGCTGACGTTGTTGTTCTAGTGTTGTGCGAACCTTGCGGGCGCTTAACAAATCCTTCATTAACTTATCTTGAACAGCTTGAAGCTTTGCAACCTCTTTAGCTTGCGCAGCTTTTGCGTCATCTGCAATCTTCTTGGCTGCTGCAACTTTATCTGTAGCGGCTTGCTGCACTAACTTCGCAGCATCTGCTGCAGCTTTAGCTTTCTTAGCAGCAGCTTCTGCCTCTTTAAATCGCGCAAGTGCTACCGAGTTCTGTGCACCTAAAGTACTTAATGTCGAAAGTTGATCAATTAAATCTTGTGGACCATCAGCACTAAGTAATGGCTGAATGTCGCTCATGCTTCCGCCCATGATGTAAGCATTTGCAGCAAGACGACCAATTGTTTTGTGTGCTTCTGCCACAGCGGCAGCTGTTTCAGCTGCATGTTTCGCCGCAGCATTTGCAAGTGCTGTTGCAACCGCCAACTCAGCTTGTGCTTTTCTATAAAGCGCTGTCGCTGCATTTGCCTTTGCAGTTAAGGCGCGAAGACTTTGGTTTGCTGCAGCGAGCTTCTTTGCTTGAGCATCTGCAGCTTTTTTCTTTGCAGCTTCAATTTTCTTAGCCGCTTCAATCTCCGCCAAGGTTGGTTTAGGGACCGCAACAGCAGGAACTGACGAAATCGACAGCCCCAGAATTACAGCAAGCGAGATCGCCCTAAACTTTTTCACACAAAACCTTTCGGAGGGAAGGGCTAAAGAATAAATGCCCAACCTTAGAAATTCTTGTTTTTAGGTGTGAGTGTCCTTAATTAGCTACATCACGGCGAACAAATAGCACTGAGGCAATCGCTGCCCCTACTGCTACATAAATTCCACCAACAGTAAGAGCATGTTTGTAGGTCAGATCAGCCAATCCACCTGAAGAGATCGCTGAAAGTTGCGCCCCTGGTAGCCAGCTTTGCCATGAGTTCTTCACAGCAATCAATAAGTTTTCGACGATCAACAACCACAAAACACCAAATGAAATTGCGCTTATCGGAGAACGTAGTAAAAGCCCCAGAACCATTCCGACAATTCCAAAGGCAACCACTGAAATGGTGACATTAATGAAAGTTGTAAAAATCGCATGAAGACCTTCTGATGTGAACCAAAGATCTGTATTTACCTTTGCCCCCGGTGCCAAAATGTATGAAATCGCAATACTGACTACTGCTGCAATTACGATCATTACGACCGCAAATAACTTCATTGCGATTAACTTGCCAATAAGGATCTTCATGCGCCCAGGTTGTCTAATCAACAGATTTCGCAATGTTCCGTATGTGTACTCCTGCGCCGTTTGTGCGGCAAATACACACAGAGCAATGATTCCTAAAAATCCACCAACTGAAGAAAATCCATTTACTGAACCGCTGGCAAGGCCCAGTACTTCGCGCCCGATAGATCGACCTCTATCTCCATTGCCCTGAGGTGAATCAATCATGAGATAGATAAAAGAGGTAATTAATCCTGTGAAGAACAAAGCCGATCCAATTGTTCCGAAAAACAAAGTTGGACGACGTAATTTACGAATCTCGGCTTTAACGACATTTAACATTACTTGTCCCCCGTCATTTCAAAGAAGGTCTCTTCAAGGTTTGGTAGTTGCGGCGCAAGTTGTGCCAAAGTAATTCCTGCATCAAAAGCCGCTTTATTGAGAACTGGAGCCCAATCCATTTCAGCCAAGATATGAACTGAATCATTGCGAATCACGGCGTGATGTCCCGCAGCTTCTGCAATCGCAACAATCTTTGCAAGATCTGCATGTTCTAATGACTTAGCAATGATTGTTGGCTGTTGTTGCGCCATTAACTCACCGATTGGCCCAGCAAAAACAATTTCACCCTTACGCAACATAACGATGTAATCGCTGATAATTTCAAGTTCAGAAAGTAAGTGTGAAGAAACAAAAACTGTAGTTCCGTCATTTGCTAAATCGCGCAGAAGAGCACGAACCTCTTGAATTCCTTCAGGATCTAAACCATTTGTTGGTTCATCAAGCATCAATAGCTTGGGGTTGGGCAATAACGCAGCTGCAATTCCAAGGCGCTGCTTCATTCCAAGTGAATACGTCTTAAACTTTGATTTGCCGCGATCACCTAATCCAACTTTATTGAGCAACTCTTGTACGCGCTCAATTGGAAATCCGCCAAGCTTTGCTAACACCATTAAGTTTTCATATCCAGAAAGTGCTGGATAGAAAGCTGGTCCCTCAATCATCGCTCCTACGCGACTTAAGTACTTCTCGGGGTGCTCTATTGGCTCGCCCAAAATGTGGCCCTGACCAGTTGTTGGAGTAATTAAGCCAAGCAACATTCGCATTGTTGTGGTCTTGCCTGAACCATTCGGTCCAACAAAGCCACACACGATGCCCTGAGGCACTTCGAAGTTGATATGTGAGACCGCTAAGCGATCATCATATTTTTTAGACAGATCTGAGACTGAAATTGCAGTGTTTTGCATAGCCCTTACTCTGCCACAATTAGTGCATGAGCAAACGACCTTGGGGCTATCAACCTCGTCAGGATTCACTGGGACCTGACTGGGAATTGCATCCACAGACACATTCGGTGCGCACCGGCCTTGCTCGCTCTGGTTTTGGCGAAACATCAGAAGCTTTGTACCTCAATAGCGGTTTCACATACACATCCGCAGAAGAAGCTTTTGACTCATTTGCTGAAGAAACAGATCACTTCTTATATAGCCGTTTCCACAACCCAACGATCGCAATGTTTGAAAAGCGTCTTGCTGCGATAGAGGGTGCCGAAATGTGCGTTGCTACAGGTTCTGGAATGTCTGCAATGTTTGCATCACTTGCTTGTCTAGTAGAGCAGGGCGATCATGTTGTTGCATCGGCTGCGATGTTTTCTTCTTGCCATGTTGTCATTACCGAGTTTCTACCAAAGTGGGGCGTGACCTTCGAATTAGTTAAGGGAAATGATCCAGCTGATTGGGCAAAGGCATTAAGTAAGCCAACTAAAGCGGTCTTCATTGAGACCCCAAGCAATCCATTGATGGAAATTGTTGATATCAAAATGGTTAGCGATCTTGCGCACAAAGTTGGAGCAACTGTAATTGTTGACAACGTTATGGCTTCGCCTGTTTTGCAGAAGCCATTGCAACTAGGTGCTGATGTTGTTATGTATTCAGCAACAAAGCACATTGATGGACAAGGTCGTGTTCTAGCTGGCGCGGTTCTTGGATCTTCTGATTACATCGTTGAAAAACTACTTCCATTTGTTCGTCACACAGGACCAGCCTTAAGTCCGTTCAATGCTTGGGTGCTCGTTAAGTCTTTAGAAACTATGCACATGCGCGTTGATGCAATGGTTGCAAATGCACAAGCGGTTGCAGAATTCTTAGAAAAACAACCTGCAGTTAAATCTGTTCGCTACCCAGGATTGAAATCTCACCCAGGTCATGAGCTTGCGATGAAGCAAATGAGCAATGGTGGCGGAACCACGATTGGCATTGAATTTAAGGGCTCTCAAGCAGATGTTTTTGCCTTCATGAACAAGCTGCGCGTGATTGATATTTCAAATAATCTCGGTGACAGTAAGTCGCTCATTACACATCCTGCATCTACTACCCACCGTCGCTTAGCCGCAGATGTTCAGGCAGAGATGGGAATTACGCCTTCAGTTTTGAGATTGTCTGTCGGATTAGAGCACTCAAGCGATCTAATTAAAGATATTGAGCAAGCCTTAACTAAGTAGTTGTGCGATAACTAAAACAACAGATAACAGACTTAAGTAAGTAATAGACCACTGGAAGATCTTTCCGGCAACCTTTCCGTAATCTGGTGAGCCTTCTTTGAGTGCCAATAACTGGCGCGCAAAGACAAGTCCCAATGCAATTGTTACAACCATGGACCACATCGGTAGAGCTGCGGCGGCGATTAACCAGATTGAAGAAATAATCATCATGACGGTGTGGAACCACATCTCGCCAAGAACTCGATTTTTAGTTGCAACTACTGGAAGCATTGGAGTTCCTGCTGCCGCGTAATCATCTTTGTACTTAATGGCTAGCGCCCAGAAGTGCGGAGGTGTCCAGAAGAAGATCACAAAGAAGAAAGCCCATGCAGTCGCCGAAAGTGAGTTGGTTACCGCTGCCCAACCAATAAGTACCGGCATGCAACCAGCTGCGCCACCCCAAACAATATTTTGCGAGGTGCGTTGTTTAAGAGCCATTGTGTAAACAACAACATAAAAAACAATTGCAATAAGTGCTAACCATGTAGCAAGCGGAGTTGTGTAAATCCAAAAAAGTAGAAGTGACAAAAATCCAATTAACGTTGCAAAAATTGTTGCATTCTTTTTCGAGATCAATCCGGTAACAATTGGACGCTTGGATGTTCGCGCCATCAACTTATCTAAATCACTTTCAATAACCATGTTAAATGCATTTGCACTTCCAGCTGCCAAAGTTCCAGCGAAAATTGTTGCTGCTGTTAATCCAAAGTTTGGCAGGCCTTTAGCCGCTAACACCATCGCCGGTAATGTTGAAACGAGAAGTAACTCAACGACCCTTAACTTCATAAGGTCTAGATATCCCCGCATGGCACCGCTCACCCGCCAAGATTACTCAGCCTTTTGAAGCATGCATCTCAGTTCTCTCTCAGGGATAATAGTTACCTTGCTCTCAACGAAGGAACTTAGAGAAAAGGTGAAGGCATGACTGAGAACAACAAGCCCGAGTGGTTTGAGATCGCAGACAGTGATGGACCGACCCAACCTGCAAAGGTGCGTCGTTCACTTCCGGTTGCCGCAGTCCTTGCCTCCGCTCTGATTCTCGGTTTTGGCGCAGTTGTTGCTCAAACTCAGGAAGAGGTTCCAGCTGGCGCGACTGAAACAACATCAGTTGCAACTAATCAAGCTGTTGCACCAGCGGTAACTACTGCAAGCGTTCAAAACGTTGTAACCACAACGACTCCCCGTTCGATCGCCAGTGCTTCACCAACCAATGGCGCAATTGCTAATCCAAGTATCGCCAAGCTTCCAACAGGAGGCGGAGATGATGACGATGATGAGGGTGAACATCGCAAGCGAGGCCATCATGATGAAGATGATGATGATGATGATGATGATTTCGAAGGTGATGACGACTAACCAGTACTCTTAGGGAATGCGAAATCGTTTCCTAACTCTAATTTCAGTAATTTCGCTCTGTGTCATTGCAACTCCGGCACAGGGCGAAGTTGTTTCCTCTATGAAGTTGATCAAAACCATTAATGGTTCGATCTCGCCGAAATCCGTTCGCTCATCAGGTGATGGTGTTATCAGTGCTCACAACATGATGTACCGACACAGCATCACTGTTTACGATGCGAAGAGCTTTGAGCTAATTACCACTGTGCCAGATTCTGTTTCACTTAAGAATTTTGGATTCTCAAAATCTTCATCCATCTATAAAGGTGCGCCGGTAGAAGGCACTTTTTCTCCTGATGGAAAGTACTTGTATGTATCCAATTACGCCATGTATGGCCCTGGCTATAACAAAGAGGGACATGACACCTGTTCTCCAGCTTCAGGTTATGACAAGAGTTTTATCTATCGCATCAATCGAAGTAATTATGAAATAGATGCTGTGTATCCAGTTGGTTCTGTACCTAAAGTTGTTGAGGTTACCCCAGACAATAAGTACGTATTAGCTGCAAATTGGTGCTCATACACAGTCTCGGTCATATCTGTAGACAAGCAAAAGGTAGTTAAAACAATCAAAATCGGCAGATATCCGCGAGGTATCGCTGTCAGCAATGATTCAAAGTTTGCTTACGTTGCCGAAATGGGCGGAAATAGAATTCACGTAATTAACCTCGAAGATTTTTCCGTTAAGTACATTCCTATCGGTAGTAATCCACGTGCAATTGTTTTATCGCCAGACAACACAAAGATGTATGTGACTATGAATTTATCTGGTCGTGTTGCATCTTGGGATTTAGTAAATAACACCGCGGGAAAATCGGTAAGAACCGGTGAAGCTGCGCGAAGTTTGGCAATCTCAGCAGATGGCGCATTTATGTACGTTGTTAATTTCAAAAGCGACACTATGTCCAAGGTTCGCACCAGCGACATGAAGGTTGTCCAAAATATCAATGTTTGTAATGAGCCAATTGGTATTACCTACGATGCGCCAACAGGTAACACCTGGGTAGCCTGTTACAAAGGTCAGATTAAGATCTTTTCTAATTAAGGCGCAGGTGAAATCTCAGTAGGAATATTTGGCGCGGCAATTCGACCAAGAACACGATCTATCGCTGCACGTGCTTTGTTAAGGGCAGAATTTCCTTTAGCGATTTCATCAGCAAGTGTCACAAATACATACTCGCGATCGGTTGATTGCACATAACCAGCAAGGGTTGCAGTTCCATTTAATGTTCCGGTCTTAGCGCGCACCAAGCCAACAGCAGATGGTGCTGTGGTGATAAAGCGGTTACGCAAGGTCCCAGAAACTCCGCCTACTGGAAGACCGGCATAGATCAGTGAAAATTTCTCTTCTTTACGAATTTTAAAAAGGAGTTCGCCCATCATTTTGGCGGTTATTTTGTTTTGCTTTGAAAGTCCGCTCGCATCTGCGACAACTAGCTTCGATGAATCAATTTCAAAGTGAGCAAGAATTGTTCTGAAAACTTTGTCTACGCCTTTAACATCCATGCTGTAACCGGCTGCTTTTGCAGAAAGGCGAGCTAAGCGCTCGGCTAGCAAATTATCGCTCCAGAGCAAGGTCCAATCCAATATCGAAGCCACGGTTGGAGAGTTTTCAGAAGCGATTTGTTCGCCGAGTGCCATAAAGGCTTCATCATCTGAAACTGATTTCATCAATGGTTTGAATCCACGCTTTGCCCAAAATGCCTTTAGGTTCGCAACATCTTGAGAGTAAAGATTGCTGTAAATAACTGAGTAGTTCTTCAGCGAACCACCATTGAACTCTTTAACCGCACTAAGTGTGCTAAATCCCATGTAAGGAAGGGATGCTCTACCCATCTTGCGTGCAGTTGTGTGGTCCAAGCTAATCCAAGGATCAAGTGAGCCACGGATAATCACTTGCTTGCTCTCTGCATTCACAGTAACTGTTGTATTGAAAGTTGCTTGTGGATCCAAGTACTCCAAAGTTGCTGCACCAGCAAGTATTTTCATAACTGAAGCTGGTTTACGTTGAGAGTAAACATTCTTTTCGTATATGACTTGTCCTGTTGTGCCATCTATAACGATCATGGCTGGATTGGAAAGAGTTTGGTTCTTTAGTAATTCATCAAAGGCTGCAGGTATTGATTCAGGACCTAAAACCGCCTGGGCAGGCAGAATTGAAAGAATTGTTGCAAGCAGAATTGAAAGTACAGAATAAAAGCGACGCATTAAATTGGTTTAGTGCCAGGCTGATGCGATAACGATATTTGTAATAGTCAAAAGCACCATTGTTAACCAGACATTTTTGGAAAGGACTGGCTTTTTAACATTTTTGTATCCCAGAGCTAAAATCACAATCAGGATCAGAAACTTGATTCCAACCTTTGTGTGATTTAGCGGTTCATCTGGCTCGAGGTTGTTATGCAGACCAACCATTACGACACCAGCAAGCAGTGCGGTAAGACCAGCATGTAGAACTCCAGGGTTTAGTTTGCGTGGATTCTTATTCCACTGATGCAAAAGCAAACCCAAAATGCCTATGACTGAAAGTAAATGGATTACATACGCGACTGTGTTGATAGCTGACATGAGTTCAGTTTAGAGTGCCTACATGTCTTCTCCAACTACCCCCGCCAGTATTGGCCCAGGTGAATTTTTCCCTGTTGTAGGTGTTGGGCCTCATGAAAAACCATGGCCAGAAGGGGATCAATACGATCCTGAACTATTACTGAATGGCGATCGCCGAAATGTTTTAGATCACTACCGATATTGGACAGTTGAAGCGATCGTTAAAGATTTAAATACAAAACGCCACAAACTGCAGATTGCGATTGAAAATTGGCAACATGATTTAAATATTGGATCGATAGTTCGTACCGCAAATGCCTTCAATGTTTCAGGTGTCCATATTGTTGGCAAGCGCGACTGGAACAAGCGCGGTGCAATGGTGACCGATAGATACTTAACGGTGATGCATCATCCAACAATTCAGGACTTTGCTGATTACTGCAAAGAGCAGAATCTTCCAATCATTGGAATTGATAATGTTCCTGGCTCTAAGCAGTTGGAACCTGCTGTTCTACCTGAAAGCTGCGTTCTGTTGTTCGGCCAAGAAGGTGCTGGAATGTCAGACGAAGGAATTGCTGTTTGTGAAGTTTTGTACGAGATCAATCAGTATGGATCAACACGTTCCATGAACGCATCTGCCGCAGGTGCAATCGCCATGTATCACTGGGCCTTGCAACACCTGCCTCGCTAAGAAATTATCTCGGCGAGTAATCCATCTACGGCACGTTCGACCATAGCTAAAGTTGCTTCATACGCTTCATCACTTTGGTTGTATGGATCTGGAACCTCTAACTTAAAGTAATCGGCAGATGCTGGATCAATCCCCTTAAGTTCGGGGTCGAAGTTACGAAGATAGAAAACTTTATTGCGATGTTCTTCTGTCTCTGCCAATGAAACTACGTTGTGATAATTGCTGGAATCCATAACAAGAATTAAGTCATGTACGAAAAAATCATTAACCGAGAACTGCTTTGCTACATGCTTGTGTGTGTATCCAGCTGCTTCCCAAATCTTCTTTGATGAAGGATGGGGTCCTTGGCCGATGTGCCATGGACCGGTTCCTGAACTATCGACGGTGATTGAGGGATTTGTGAGCGTTGAACTCTTTCCGACCAAGACCGCTGCAGCCATAGGTGAGCGGCAAATATTGCCCAAACAAACCATTGAGATGCTGAGTTCGGTGCGACCCTTAAGAGAGGAGATCAACTTCGGGCTCATCTTCAAGGGCTTCTTGCACTGATTTCAAGCGACGTTCAATCTCATCAGCTTCGTCGCCACGACCCTGCATGCGCAAGATGGATGCGATTCGAGTTTCGATATCAACAATGAACTCGAAGTCCTTCGGTTCATCTTCGCTAACAATCGCCAAAACATTTTCAAGAGTTGCAAGACCTTCATCAAACTTCTCTAGCAAAATCTGGGCCTTGCCATATTCAAATGAAGCAAAGGTTTCGCGGCGGTGATCATGCCCAGTTTCAAAAACATCAACCGCTTTGCGCGCTGTATCTAAAGCAAGCTCACCTTCACCTAGTTCGATTAAGCAAGAAGCAATTTTCTGGTCACAGCGTGCAACATGAATTACCTCCTTGTTGCGCTTGAACAAAACGCGCGCTTCTTTAAATGCATCAATCGCCTTTTCATAATTCTTTAATTCGCGTTCTGCGCATCCAATGAGGTGTAGATCATTTGCTGCGCCAATTTCATTTCCATCAACCAAATGCTCTTGTGCACATTCATTCATGGTTTCAACAACTTTGTCGTACTTCTTTGACGAGTACCACCATTCGCCAAGTGTGCATGCAAGTTCTAATGCAATTGGTGATTTGTTTTCGCGCAAGAGTTCTACTGCCTTGCTCATGGCTGTTGCAGCTTCATCCATGCGTTTCAACTGATTTAAGTTGTAACCGATTGCTGAATACGCCTGAGCTAAACCTTCAGATGGTGCTGATGCTCCAAGTTGCGAATAGATATCTCGTGCAGTCTCTGCGAGCGCGAGTGCTTCGTCATATTGACCGCGTGCATAAATGCGAGCGCTTAATTCGTAATATGTGCTGGCACGTTCTTCACCTTCAACTTCGGGGATGCGATCCCACAACATCTCTTCGGTGATGAGCTCTTCCATGCCATCGTCTTCACTCATGCACGAAACCTATACGCATCAGGTTAAGGACGACTGGGAATATCAATCTGCGCCACCGGCCATTTTGAAGTTTTGACCGCTTTCAGCACCGCAGCGGTGACCATTCGCACCTGTAGTTGAGTAGCTGGATCAAAGGATCGCCCCCACGGGCAACGATTATTCATGGCGCACACCCAGGCGTTGGTACCCATATTGAGCACAGCAGCCCCGCTTTGAGCCTTGTAATAAGTGGACATTGCCACAAAGCCCTTTTCGGTAGGAGAGATCGCCGCTCGAGCCAGAATCTGAACACCAGGACCAATAGTGCCCATAGCAGTATCTGCTTCATACCCGTAAAGGTCTTTAATCACCGCATCTTTTTTCAAAACTGTGAAGGGCCAAACATTGTTTGAGATTAAATCTTTTTTGATATCTAGCGCAAAGTACTGCGAACCTAATAGAAGAGATTCGGGACGACCTATTTCGCGGTAAGGCGTTCTGCCAGAGAGCGTGCGGGATTTAATTTCAGAAAGTGCATATGCAGTGTTTCCGCCAAAGGCTATTAAATTCTTTCCGGATGCAACTGCTGCTTCCATTCGAGCTCGCATTGCGCTTGTCCAATACTCGCTATGACCTCCAACAACAATTGACTTCGTCTCAGAAAAAACTGCAGGATTGCTATCAACTTCGAAGTCGGATACATAATTAATATCTAAACCAAGTTGTTCCATCATTGTGATTAGTGGTTGTTCCATGTAACGGAACTGCCCGGAACCATCACCATCGTAGGGACGATCAAAAGACACTGAGCTTGCTTTACTTTCTCTTTGGCCATCAGAACCCTTGTACAAGGATTGTCCACCCCATTGGTTATAAGACTGCCAGGTGAGAACCGATGAAATAAAAGTTACATCGCTTGGTTGATTTGAGTAAACAATTAATGGAATAAATGAAGAGGCACGAAACTTGCTCTGTAATTTAATTAGATACTGACCTGGCACCATTGCGGTGTCCACCGTGATGCTCTGTGGTGAATCCAACTTCTTGATTAAGCGAGCGCCTGCATTCTTGTAATAACCCATCCGATAAATGGTTGCGGTAAATTTCTTTGAACCAACCGCTGTTACTTTTAATGAATCACCACAGGTTGCAGATGCCGCACTTAAATATCCTTCGATGCGGGGAACATCCTTGCGCCGTGAAAAATCCGCACTAAATCGAAGAGGGGTATTGAGCTCCCAATTTGCAGCTCCAGCCTTTTGGTTCTCGCGCTGAATCCACCCTGGTTTGGTGTCCCATGAACAGGTACTTGCTTGTGCGGGGGCAGGCAGCAAACCAAGGATCATCGCCGCAATTAGAAGCCGCCTCATGCGGGAAACCTTAGGCCTTCTTTCAAATAGACACCTTTCTGAGCGTGCTTTACCCTTGCTACTTGCAAACGATTTGCATCTAGCCGGGGAGAGCCGTGAACATCATTATTAAAGAGCCGATCAAGGTTTCATTGAAGGATCGCCTCACCCGTGATGAATGGCGCCGTATGGCTGCGATGTTTGGCTTCATTGTGTTCCTTCACGTATCTGGTGCGCTCTTAATGTGGAAAGCAACAACCGGAAATTATGAATTAGCTGATGGAACTTTATTTGGTTGGGGAACCGCTGCACTTGCCTACACATTAGGAATGCGTCACGCCTTTGATGCGGACCACATTAGTGCGATTGACAATACAACTCGAAAGTTGATGTCAGAAGGTCAGCGACCATTAGCGGTTGGATTCTTTTTCTCGCTTGGACATTCATCGGTTGTTTTTGCTCTTGCAATGTTATTGAACTTCGGAATTAAGGCGCTTGGATCTCAATTGAGAGATGACGACTCAACGCTGCACCACTACACAGGTTTGATCGGTACAACTGTAAGCGGAACTTTCTTGATGTTAATTGCAATCCTGAATTTAATTATTTTAGTTTCAATTGTTCGTGTATTTATTAAAATGCGCCAAGGTGCATACGATGAGGCTGAATTAGAAAAGCACTTAGACTCTCGTGGTTTACTGATGCGATTCTTTGGACCTATCGCACGTCGCATCGACAAGTCTTGGAAAATGTATCCGCTTGGTATTTTGTTTGGCCTTGGCTTTGATACCGCAACTGAAATTGGTCTGCTTGTTCTGGCCGGATCTTCGGTAATCGCAGGTTTGCCTTGGTGGGCAATTATTTCTTTGCCTTTGTTCTTCGCAGGTGGAATGAGTTTGTTAGACACAATTGATGGTTCATTTATGAACTTTGCGTACGGCTGGGCGTTTTCAAAGCCAGTGCGAAAGGTGTACTACAACATCATCATCACCGGTTTGTCCGTCGCTGTTGCATTATTTGTTGGTGGATTAGAGCTGTGCCAAGTGTTCGCAAACCAACTGAATTTAACTGGCGGCTTCTGGGATTACGCCCTGGCCTTTAACTTAAACAGTGCTGGATACTTCATTGTTGGCGCTTTTGTTGTGGTTTGGACGATCGCGCTATTGCTCTGGAAGTACGGCAAAATCGAAGAACGCTGGCACAACAAGGCTCATGCGGCTCAACTTGCTCGTGGTGAAGCAACCGATCACACCGCTGCCGGAATTGATCTTGGCCCAATTAAAGATGGTTTTAAGATCGACTAGGTAGTTTGATTCGTTGTTGACCTATAGCTGCACCAAGTAAAACGATTAATCCGCCAACAGGTTCGTACCAAGTAACGCCTTCTCCTAAAAATATAATTCCTACGACGACTGCGACTACAGCTGTCACATAAGTTATTGAACTTGCGATCGCGCTTCCTGCAGCTTCCATAATTTTGAAGTTCCAGATGTAAGCAAATCCAGAACCGAAAATTCCTAATGCAAGCATTGCTAGAACAGGGCCTGTTTTGTAATCTGTTTTCGTTACTCCATCAGATAGGTAAAAAGGCAATAAAGTAATTGAGCCCATAATTAGTTGTCCTGCAGCAAGTGACTCAGCCCTTAAATTTAGGGGGAGAATATATTTGCGTGAATATGGAAAAGATATTCCATAGCAAGATACTGCAAACAAAAGAGCTAGTACTGCTCCTATTGGATTTGAGCCTAAGCCTTGCCAAATTCCCAAGACTACACAGACACCAAAAAACCCTAGTAATAAACTGATTACTTGATATGACTTTGGTTTTTGTTCACGAAAGGCAATCAGAATCGCAAGCAATGTCATTAGAGGTGTTACTGCGTTAATGATTCCAGCAAGGATGGAGGTTACTTCTGTCTCTGCTTGTGCATAGAGAAATCCGGGAATTACATTTAACAAAAGCGCTACAACCCACAAATGAAGCCAGATCAGCCGACCTTTTGGAAGTGCGATGCCTTTAAAACGAGCCCACAGCACTAACGTCAGGGCTCCTAAAGAGACGCGACCAAAGGCGACACCAACGGGGGTTAAAAACTCGAGCCCCAATTTAATAAATATGAATGAACAACCCCACACAATTCCTAATGCGATGTACAGAGTTACCCATGATGTCTTCTTAGCCATTTGCGAACGGTACTGATTTCACGCGTAGATGTGGTGGTAATAAGTACAAATAATCCACGGTAGAATTAAGGCATTGGTGCGACCGCATCAATGCACTTCCCCCAAGTGCTGCAACATGCAGCACTACATGCGAGTCTTATTTTCGCCCTAGCCGCCAAATGTGCGAGCTATACCCGAGACGCGCTTGTCGTCTCGATTGGTATGCATTTCTATGTCTCTACAACCACGTATCAGCGCGCCCGGAAAAGCTCGTCGCGCAGCATCAGCAGGAAAGCCTAAGCGCACAAAGAAGGCTGCATCATTTAATGAAGCAGCTCCAAAGGCGCGTCACACGACTGCACAAAAGGCAGCTCGTAAGGGTGCAGCAGCTAAGCCATTGAATGGGAAGCCTGCATCAACTCGTCGTTATTCAGATGTAGATACATCTGCTGTTTCAAAGAAGGAAGTTCGTTTGGTCGAGCGTTCAAAGTTGCGCGCAAAGCGTTACCAAGAACAAACCGCTTCAAAGCCTCGTCCAATAGAAGCACCTGAAGAGCGCAAGGCACGTATCGAAAATTCACGACGTCCAGACTCACGTGCAAAGAAGTTTGTAAAAGAACGTGAAGTTCGCGAATCAGCACCACGTGCCGAGCGTTCAGAACGCACAGAGCGTCCAACTTCTCGTCCAGAGTTTAAGAAGACGTACAAGAAGGCAGAACGCCCAGAGCGTCCAGCATTTAAAAAGGAATCAGATACTCGTCCGACAACACGTCGCGATGCAGTAAAGGCAAAGATTGCGCGCACCGATGATGGTCGTCCAAACTTTGATCCACGTAAGCGCGAAAAGTTTGATCCAACTCGTCCAAAGAAGAACAGCGTTGCACCAGATACACGTGCAGCAAACTTCCGCGCAGAGCGTCCAGTACGCGATCGTCGCAATGATTCACCAGCGTACGCACGTGATGATTTCAAGAAGCATGCAAAGTCTCACTCAAATGCAGCTGTCGATTTCGGTGCGGATGACAATTACATTTCAACGAATCTTGCAGATGCAAACCTTGTTGATGCAACTCCCCTAACTGAAATCACAACAACATTTGGTGATCTCGGTATTGCAGCGCCACTTGTAAATGCGCTTAGCAAGCAGGGAATCATGCATCCATTCCCAATCCAGATTGCAACACTTCCAGATGCTCTTGCAGGTCATGACATCTTGGGTCGTGGACAAACTGGTTCAGGAAAGACTCTTGCATTTGGTTTGGCACTTCTTAACAACTTAAATGGCAAGGTTGCAAAGCCTCATAAGCCATTGGCACTTGTTTTGACGCCAACACGTGAACTTGCACAGCAGATCGATGAAGTTTTGATGCCTCTTGCACGTTCAATTGGTCACGAATCAGTTGTAGTTGCTGGTGGAATGTCATACTCAAAGCAGATCACTGCAATGCGTCGCGGAACAGCAATCTTGGTTGCTACACCTGGTCGTTTGATCGATCTACTTAACAAGGGTGAAGTTCAACTAGATCAACTTCAAATCACTGTTCTTGATGAAGCAGATCAGATGGCAGACATGGGCTTCTTGCCTGTTGTTAAGGAAATTCTTGATCAGGCAAAGCTTGATGGTCAGCGTCTTCTGTTCTCTGCAACTCTTGACCGTGGTGTTGATTCATTGGTTCGTCAGTACCTGAAGAATCCAAAGACACACTCACTGCAAAACGATCGTGCATCAGTTTCAACAATGGAGCACTACGTATTGGTTATGAATCCTTCAGATAAGGATGACATCACTAACCAGGTTGCAGCACGTAACGGAAAAACAATCTTGTTCGTAAAGACTCAGCGCGGTGCAGATCGTTTGGCTGACAAGCTTGCTCACGCAGGTGTTCCAGTTGGTGCATTGCACGGTGGAAAGTCACAAGCTGTTCGTACTCGTACATTGGCTCTCTTCAAGGAGACTGCGAACGCTGCCCTTGTAGCAACAGATGTTGCAGCACGCGGTATTCACGTTGATGGAATTTCACTTGTTGTGCATGTAGATGCTCCAACAGATCACAAGGATTACCTACACCGCGCTGGTCGTACAGCACGTGCAGGTGAGGCTGGAACTGTTGTAACTCTTGCAACTACACGTCAACAGAAATCAATTGGCGGACTTACTCAGCGCGCTGGTGTGAATCCAAAGTTTGTTGGAGTTACCCCTTTAAGTACTGAATTGATGAAGATTACGGGCGCACAGGAGCCATCAGGTATTCCTTACATCGCGCCAATCGTTGAAAAGTCTGTGCGTAGTGGTGGAAAGCGCCCTCGTCCAAACTCAAGCCAGCGTCGACGTCGCCCTCACTAATTAGTACAGTTCGCGTTATGACAAACGCGAACCCATTTGCCCTACGAAGCACCCTTGAATATGAGCTGCCTCCATTTGCTGATATTAAAGAGGAGCATTACCTGCCTGCCTTCTACGAAGGATGCACACAGCAACTAGCTGAGGTACAGGCGATTCTGGATACTCCAGGTGCTGCAACATTCGAGAACACAATCGTTGCTCTTGAAAAAAGCGGACAGATGTTGATGCGCACGCTATTGGTTTTCTTCAACAAGTCATCAAGTGATACCAGCGATGCTTTAGATGCAATTGAAGAAGAGATGGCTCCGAAGTTAGCTGCACATCAAGATGCAATCAATTTGAATCCTGCACTGTTTAAGCGCATTAAGGATCTTTATGATGCACGCGAATCTTTGGGTTTAAACAGCGAAGATGCCTGGTTGCTAGAACGTTATTACAAGGATTTGATCCATGCTGGTGCGCACCTAACCGATGCACAGCGCGATCGCCTCAAGGAACTCAATGAAGAGCTTTCAAAGCTTGAAACTCAGTTTTCCAAGAATGTTTTAGCTGATACAAATGATCTAGCGGTTCTTGTAGAAACTTTAGAAGAGCTAGATGGCCTTAGCGACAATGAAATCGCTGCAGCCGCAGCCGCTGCAAAAGATCGTGGACACGATGGCAAGTGGCTTATCGGAATGGTGAACTTCACCGGTAATCCAGTTCTAGATTCACTTACTAACCGCGAGCTGCGCAAAAAGATTATGCAGGCTTCATTGTTAAAGGCTAATCGCCCTAATGAGAATGACAACAAGCCTGTACTGCTACAAATGGTGAAGTTGCGTGCAGAGCGCGCGAAATTGTTTGGCAAGGAAACTCATGCCGAGCACGTTATTGCTGTACAGACAGCAGAACATCCCGACAATGTTCATGCAATGCTTCGCAAGATCGCACCTGCTGCAGTTCGTAACGCAAAGGCAGAAGCTGATGATCTGAAGAAATCTGCCGGAACAGATATTGAAAGCTGGGACTGGGGTTTCTATACCGAAAAGGTTCGCTTAGAAAAGTACAACATCGATACCTCAAAGATGCGTCCTTACTTCGAGCTTGAGCGCGTTCTACATGATGGCGTTTTCTTCGCAGCTAATAAGTTGTTTGGAATTACCTTCAAAGAGCGTCCAGATTTGGTGACTTACCACCCTGAAGCCCGTGCATTTGAAGTTAACAATGAAGATGGAACCAAGGTTGGTTTATTCATTGGAGATTTCTACACACGTGATTCAAAGCGTGGTGGCGCATGGATGAACAACTTGGTTGATCAGAACTTCTTGTTTAACCAACTTCCAGTAGTTGTAAACAACCTAAATATTCCAAAGCCTCCTACAGGTAAGCCAACACTTCTGACTTACGATGAAATCGTTACCTTGTTCCACGAATTTGGACATGCAATCCACGGATTGTTATCGCAGGTGAAGTACCCACGTGTATCTGGAACATCAGTTCAGCGTGACTTTGTTGAGTTCCCATCACAGGTAAATGAGATGTGGATCTTGTGGCCAGAGGTTGTAGAAAATTATGCACGCCATCACGAAACTGGCGAGAAGTTGCCACAAGAGTGGATCGATAACTTAAATGCTGCGCGTACCTTCAATGAGGGACATGCAACAACTAGTTATTTGGCAGCTGCGATTCTGGATCTTGCCTGGCACTCACTTAATACTGAAGAGGCTGCAAAGGTCACTGATGTAGAAGGCTTTGAAGCTCAAGCAATTAAGGATTATGGCCTTGATTTTGCACCGGTTCCTACACGTTACCGATCAACTTACTTCAGCCACATCTTCGCTGGTGGTTACTCATCAGGGTATTACGGTTACATCTGGTCTGAAGTTCTAGATGCAGACACCGTTGATTGGTTTAAGGAAAACGGCGGATTAAAACGTGAAAATGGAGAACACTTCAAGAACACACTTCTTGGACGCGGTGGATCTATTGATTCAATGCAGATGTTCCGTAATTTCCGTGGCCGTGATTCAAAGATCGAGCCGCTGTTGAAGCGTCGCGGTCTGCTGTAACTCTTCATATTTTTTCTGAAGTGTTGCAATCTCACCAGTAACTAACAAACGTTTGTCGCGACCTAATTCGCCAAAAACTATTGTGAAATCACGTGCACGGCAATCAAACGCCTTTGCGAGCTCTTTTACGACCGCTTCATTTGCTTTGCCATCAACAGCGGGAGCTTGCACCGCAACAACTAAACGTGGCGGGTCACCAACGGTTCCGCCAACTTTATTTCGTGAAGAGTTTGGGCGAACCCGAATTTCTATGAGCAGTTGCTCTGGCATTTAGCCAGCAGAGCCAGAACCTGACGGTCCAGCCTTGCGCTGAACTTGTGGTGCTCCACCGCTGCGTTGTCCGCCGCGAATCTTCGATCCTGATTCAGAATGGTTTTGAGATCCTGGTGCACCTGGCTTGTTCTTCTTAGCTTCAAGGGCAGCAAGCATTCTTGCTTTCATGTCATCATTCTTATCGGCCATGAGTTAATCCTACTGCACTTGGTGTTAAGCGCTTGATTCCTTGTATTCGCGCAAACGTTCTAGGACTTCTGATTCACGGTAACGACGATGTCCGCCTAATGTGCGAATTGCAGTTAACTTTCCTGCCTTTGCCCAGCGTGTAACGGTCTTTGGATTTACATGGAAACGTTGTGCGACCTCTTTAGGGGTCAAGAGAACTTCGGCATCTGGGATGCGGTTCATGGTGACTCCTTCATTGTGGCCTGTCCGTTTTGGACCGTATTGGGGTGAAGTATTGCGATATTTCTAGCGCGAAGCAATACCTAGGAGGCCTGCTCGAAGGCTTGAACTAAGCGCCAGCGGGACATTAATCGTTGATAGCCAATTCCTGCTTGCATTCCATCTGCCGCAGCAAGACCGGCAACAGATGAGGTCACATCTTCAATTGAAGTGTCAGCTTCAATTCCCTCTTCGCCATTATCGCGCAACGCTTTATCCATGTAATTAGCTAAGCCGCCGTAATCTAATTCAACTAATGATTCTGGGTGAAACATTTCAAGCCACGCTAACAAATTTTCTAACTCTTGCTCGACAGGTCCATCACCAAAAGCGCCCAACACCGCTTCATGTGCGCTCTCACAACGTTGCTTTGCATATGCAATTGAGGTTCGGGCCATTGAGAAAAGGCCATCTTGATTTTCACCGCGCATGCGTTCTTCTGGTGAAAATAAAATAAACCAGCGCGGAGGAATAATCCATGTTTCATTCAAGATGTGTGGGACTTTGTCTTCTAGTAAATCAACACCTGCCGTGATTACATCTTCCATCGCAGGAGTTACAAAATATGGAACAACGGTGCTTGGTAAAGAATCTTTAAAGTTATCTAGCGCTGCCCAACAACGTGTTGCTGTAGCCCATGGTGAAAGGTAACGAACTCCATCACGATCTAAAATATGAACTCCATCAGGGCGACCTGCTGGAGGTTCTGGTTGAACAACGCGATGTAACGCTAACTCTTCTTCGCGTTTGAAACTTGTTAGATCACTTTCAAGTGTTTGCCACCGTAAACGATCGGCAGGTTCAAATGCAGAAAGAGGTTCGTAAACGCGAAGTGATGCGACGTACGGTGTAGCTCTCACGCACGTGGAATGTAGTTGCCCTCAGCAAAAGGATCATCGTCATCCTTGCGTGAAGTTGTGTCGACCTCGCCGTGAAGTTCCTTGGCAAGACGATCAAGATCCATATCTTGCGCGTTATATTTCAAATCACGTGCAACTTTAGTTTGCTTTGCTTTTGCGCGGCCGCGACCCATGGGCGACCTCCTTCACTAATTGCTGTGCGTCAGGGAGGTAGGTTATCGCGCCTTGTAGGTACCTTCCAAAGTTGAGCGTGGATTTGAGCCCTCACGCTCAGATACAACCCCTGCAACCCAGGCCTTCATGCCTCGGGCGGCCAAAGAGCGCAGGGTTAGGTCGGCAACAGATGGATCCACGAAGGCGCTCATTCCGATGCCACAGTTCCAGGTGCGCTCCATATCGGGTTGTGGGTCTCCACCCATTTTCGCCATGAACTCCATCTCGACAGGCAGTGACCAGGTTGAACGATCGTAAGTAGCGGTTAAGTGATCAGGAATAACCCGCGCAGTGTTTTCTGCAATTCCACCACCGGTAATGTGAGAAAAAGCGTGAAGATGTTCTGGCATCGATTTGATTAAGGCCAAACA
>ERZ1034365.540-NODE-540-length-20747-cov-3.700097_pt1 | contig 20747 bp, 15 predicted proteins | sample MGYA00520615_ERZ1034365 | MGnify/ENA primary metagenome ERZ1034365 (study PRJEB33736, sample SAMEA104284505) | Azolla filiculoides | biome: Urban; feature: Water surface; material: Ditch water | place: Netherlands | collected 2015-10-28 | depth 0-0.1 m ... | reverse complement strand
CAGCTCCGGCACCTATCCCAGCATTCAATGCAATATGTCCTGCATCACGCCCCATTACTTCAATAAGAAATAATCTATTGTGAGAACTTGCAGTATCTCTAATTTTATCAATCACATCAACAACGGTATTAAGAGCCGTATCGTATCCTAAGGTATGACTTGTTCCGTAAATATCATTATCGATAGTTCCTGGAATTCCAATTACTGGAAAATCAAACTCTGAATTGAATAATAAAGCTCCGGTAAAACTACCATCACCACCAATTACTACTAATCCGTCAATTCCTGCTTCAACTAAATTTTTGTGTGCTGTTTTTCTTCCTTCAGGCGTTCTAAAGTCTACAGAACGAGCTGATTTTAAAATTGTACCACCTTTATTTATGATATTGTTTACACTACGAGGTCCCATTTCTTTGAAGTCTCCTTCTATCATTCCTTGGTATCCTCTGTAAATTCCAACACATCCTATATCATGAAAAGCACATGTTCGAACAACTGATCGTATAGCGGCATTCATTCCGGGTGAATCTCCACCTGATGTCAGAACCCCTATTTTTTTTATTGTTTTTGACATTATTTAAGTATTAAAGTGTAAATTTAACAAACATTCAGCACTTATAAGGCTATGTTTTTAATAAATTAGTAAGCCTACTGAAATTCAAACGTTTTCGTTAATAAGTTTTCAAAAAACCAAAAAAATCACGTTTTATTCCATAAAATTTAATTAATTGGTTATTATTTGACAATTAATGATTTATATGATAAAAAAATTGACAATTAATGATTTGAAATTCTTCAAAAAAGGTCCAAAATTAAGACTAAAATTAGTCGTAATTAAACACTATTCCACAACCTAATTTACCAAAATAACACTCCTCTATTTTAGAATTTAAAAATCTAAAAATCAACTAATTATCTAAAAAAAATAAAACATATTATCCGGCTGTAAAAAACTAATCTTCTTCCGGCATAACTGCTTCCTGATTTATTTTTGGAGCTTGTTTTGTTGGTTTATTTGAATTGGAGAAATTAATATAATCAGGTGATAAATTAGAATCCTGATAGGTATTATCTTCTGTTTTTGTTGCTCTCTCTAATTTATGATTTTTAAATATTTTATTGACAAATTCTTTGAAAGTATCAAAATCTACTTCATAAGAAACCCCTAATCCTTGCGTATATCCAATTCCCTGTCCAATATAATTAATATCATTTTCTTTATTAAAAATACGCAGATTTAATGTTCCGTCTTCGTTGACTCTATATAAAACCTCAACATCGCCAACAATCGCAGACTCATTAATTCCTCCAAAAGGAACCCCAACTTTACCATTTATAGTAATCCTTTCGTTTATTTTTGATGAAATAGTAGCTACAAATCTACCATCAGTTTCTCTTCCCAATCGTTTATCAGCTCCAATTACATTAATCCCAACCCTGAATTTATCATCTTCAGATTGTATAATATCATCTAATAAACCCGTCGCAGTCTCAAACAATAAATTACTGGAAAAATCAGATTGGCTCACTCCTTCCTGACTTAAAAACCCGCCTGACGATAATAAATACAAAGCTTGAGTTTGTCTTACATCCTTATCATTCAATTTATATTCAATTTCAGATTTTAATACATTACTCACCGTTGGAAAATTAATATTAAAATCAGGTTCCGGACTTGTTAAATCCCCACGAAGACCAATCACAACTTCTACCGGAACTTTCGAGTTAAATGATGAATTTTCCAAGAGAACCGCTGGATTTGCCGTCGTTTTATAAACAGCTTCTAAGTTTAATTGCGCTCTCATAGGATTTCCTTCCCATGAAATCGAACCTCCTTTTTTAACCGCAAACTTCTTATCTATAAGTCCGCCATATTTAAAATTATATGTTCCTTCATATGCCTGGAAATCGCCCCACATATTAAATTTACCCAATGTATTTATCTTAAATAAAAGAGATCCAAACCCTTTTCCTTTCATTCCGTGACCCGTATTTCGATCCAGAATAACTTCAACTTCGGCATCTGGCGTAATGTCAAAATCAAACTCTAATTCGAGTCCGTTATAATTTCGTGTATTCTCTACAATACCATTTTTAAAATTATATTTTTCTTTAGCCGTAAGAAAATGAATAAAACTATTATCACTCACACTTTCGGCATTATTAATTGGAATTTTTACCGCTGTACCTTTCTCCGATTTAGCTGCAACTTTAATAAATAAGCTGTTTGTTGGACCTTTTATAGTCGCTATGCCGTCAATAAATGCTGTACCAAAATAGGCTGAATCTTCGCTGTCTTTTGTATCCAATGCCAAAAATCTTTTAGAAGTTATCGCTAAATCTAATTTCCAATCTGAAAAATTATTGTGCTCAACACTTCCGTTTAAAACCCCTTTGGTCTTGTATTTTGTATCTGTAAGCAAATTATTTCTAAACAGAAATTTTTCATCTGTCAAATCTATAATCGTTTTATCACTCAACTCATAATCAACATTGAGATATGGGATTTTCATTCCTGCATTATCAACATAAAGTCGCCCAATAATATCCGGTTTTTTAAGATTGCCTTCAATGGTTGAATTCCCGGAAACAGAACCTCTGATGTTTGACAGCACTTCTCCTCCCAACGGGCTTAAAACTGCCAAATTAAATTTATCAAACTTCAGTCTTAAGTCCAAAAAAGTCTCTTTATTGATGATTTCAAAACTTCCGTCGGCATTAAAAGATTCAAAATTTTCATTGTCTAATGAAGAATTAATCGTGAATTTCTTCAAACTTTCATTTCCTTCAATCTGAAAATCCAAAGTACCTAAATCAGTTTTATTTAAGTTCAAATGATCAATAACTATAGCGGCAGTTGGCTGAAAAACGGCTTTGTTTTGTTTAAAATTGACATCTCCGTTTATATTTCCGTTAAAGATAAATTTATTGTTTTCGGGAGTAATTTTATTCAAATCAACATCTTTAAAACTTAGTTTCAAATCTTTATATGTGCTGTCTTTTATGGCTCCCATGAGCTCAATTTGCTGGTTTTCATGGGACAGAATAATATCGTCAATCTTAAAATTCTTAAATGCTTTATCAAAAACAATTTGGTTATTAGGTGCTTCTTTTTCATTCAAAAACCACAAGTAATCCTTAAATTTCACTTCAGATTTACTAATTCCTACCACATTATTATTGGCTGCATTTATGGTGTGGTATAAGTTTAAATTATAATAATCTTCTCCCTTTTGTCCACCTTTAAATTCCGAACGAAAGTACAAAGTGTCTTTCATCGTCACATTAATCAAACTAAAATCGCGAATTTTATAATACTTTGTTTTTATACTGTCTAATTCTATGTACGCATTATAAAGCGGGTTTTTATTATCAATAGAAATTCTGATATTGTCAAATGTATTTTTGGAAGCAATAATCTGCGGTGAATTAAAATTGAGTTTAAATTCACTGCTGTCCGAATTCAAATTCCCTTTTACAATTGTATTTGTACCAATCGAAATTTCAGGATACATGATTTCGATAATTTTGCTGTAAATCGTAAAATCAAACTTCAAAAATTGTCCTTTTTTAACTTTATGCGGTTTAAAATTGGTATAAAGACTTCCTAATGAATTTTTTATTAAATTATTCAGTTGATTAAATTGAAATTTACCAACAATTTGCCCTTCGACAATATCAGGTGAATTTACTGTAATGGTTCTAACCCAATTTTTATCAAAACTTGAATTAATCGCAAAATCATCAAAAACATAGGTAGATTTTGTATTTTGATAAGTCGTTTTATTAATAAAAATATCACCTTGAAGATTTTCAATTGTATTACCGGATACTTGAACCGTAACATCTCCTCTAAAAAGTGAAGTTGTATCTTTTACAAATCGCAATTGGTGTAAATCTGCATTTTCTATATTAATATGAAAATCAAATCTACTATCCTTTTTACTCAAATCCACTAAACCATCAAATGTCATACTTAAATTAGGATCATTTACAGAAACTTGTCCTTTATATAATGGCAATTTAAAATTCCCATTTAGCACTACATTATGATAGGTGTATTTGTTATAATCAATCTTTGTTACATCACCTTTTATGGCGGTGTTCAAATATTTTTTTGTGAATCCTTTTCCGTCAACATCCAGATTTAAAGTCACTTTACCCAAATCTTTGTTATCTAAAAAAGTCCCAATATCAAAATCATCCAAAATAACATTTCCTACATAAGAAGCTTTATCAATAAAATCAATGTTTTCCATGACTAAATCCGATTCTACTTTTCCCAAAGCTGTCGTCATCATAAAACTCGCATTGATAGCTGTTGTCGTAATTTGAGAATTTCCAACAAGATTAAAATTGCCTAATTTTTTTAATTCTACGGGTAGTCTTTTACCCAAAACATTTGGCAACAAAACAATCAAATTGTCATAACTGGAAGAAAGCTTGTCAAATTTTCCATTCATATAGAATTTTTGTTCCTTCTTTGGAAAAAGATTTTTGAAACGTATTGCTCCTATTATTTGAGATTTTCTCGAATCAGTCAGACTTAATTTTGTAACATTTAAATTATTCAAAGTACCTTTGATCGTTGCTCTGGCATAAAAAAGCTGATTTTTACCCAATTCTTTATAAAAACAACGAATGTCATTAGATGCCAATATTGACGGCTCTAACTTCACATCAAATTTGACTTTGTTATTAAAATCAGTAAAATCTTCAATCTTATAATTTAGGGCAACTGTCCCTTTTATTTTAGATTCTTTGGTAACCAAATCTAATTTATCGAGTTTTATTTGCTTTTTGGTATAACTAAATATGGAGCTTAAATTTTTCACATACAAACCTCGGTGATCGAGAAACGACATTTTATGAATGGTTGTATTTACATCTGGACCATATAATTTAAAGTCTGATATATAAGCATTAAGCTTTGTAAAGTCAACATCTTTAGGAATTACCCGATTTTCATCTGTTAAAATAAAACGGCCATTTGTAATGTAAGCATCTTTAGCCGTTAACAGAAAATGCTTCTGTGACGGTTTTTTACTGGTTCCAAACGCATTAATAAAAACATCTAAATTGGTTAGTTTTTCGTTCTTATAAGTTTTTAAATTAAACAGCATTCCATTTAACCGCAACTCACTAAAAATCAAATCACCATCCAGCAATTTTGTTCCGTCTATAATACTGGTTTTAATTCTGTTCGAATATATTAAAGTATCATTATGATGATCAAGAATTAAGACTTTCTTGAATTTTACCCCTCCAAAAACTGATATTGCAACTTCATCTATAGTAATATGAGTTCCAAAATCCTTGTTGATACTTCGCATGAAATAGTGCGCAATCTTAGTTTGAACAAAAGGCAATGTCAATGTAATCCCAAGAACCAACAAAAGCAGGATCAGTACGAGCAGAGAGCGAAATACTATTTTTTTAATTTTTTTGATACTTGAAATATTATTTAAATTTTTTTGAAATTCTAATTTGCCCAAAGAAACGGCAAGACCTTTGATAAAAATTCTTTAATTTTGGCCCCTCCTCTGTTTATTGAAACAGATTGTCAAATATAATTCAAAATTTGTGCCTTTATATGCAAAATCCCGAGGTTTTTATTCTTGCTATCGAAAGTTCTTGTGATGATACTGCAGCAGCCGTTTTACATAACGACAAAGTCTTGTCAAATGTTGTTGCCAATCAACTTATCCATAATCAATACGGGGGAGTTGTTCCGGAACTGGCTTCAAGAGCGCATCAACAAAACATTGTTCCTGTTATTGATGCCGCGCTACGCAAAGCAAATATACAAAAAGAACTGTTGTCTGCAATTGCCTTTACGCAAGGTCCCGGATTAATGGGATCGCTTCTTGTAGGGAGTTCTTTTGCAAAATCATTGGCTTTAGCATTACAAATTCCTTTGATTTCTGTCAACCATATGCATGCCCATATTTTAGCTCATTTTATCGATGAAGAAGGATTTGATAAACCTGATTTTCCTTTTTTGGCATTGACCATCAGTGGCGGACACACGCAAATTGTACGAGTGGATGGTTTTTTTGACATGACTATTATTGGCGAAACTACAGATGATGCTGTAGGAGAAGCATTTGATAAAAGCGCAAAAATACTGGGACTTCCCTATCCCGGTGGACCATTAGTAGATAAATATGCGCAATTGGGTAATCCGAAAGCTTTTGCTTTTACAAAACCAAAAGTTCCCGGTTTGGATTTTAGTTTCTCAGGATTAAAAACCGCTATTTTATATTTTATCCAAAAGAAAAAAATAGAAAATCCTACTTTTATAGAAGAAAACCTAAATGATATTTGTGCTTCTATTCAGCATACCATTATCGAAATTTTGATGGACAAACTGAAATTAGCCGTAAAAGAAACTGGAATCAAGCAAATCGCTATTGGCGGAGGAGTTTCTGCTAATTCCGGCATTAGAAATACATTAAAAGAAACCGAAAATAAATACGGTTGGAAAACCTTTATTCCAAAATTTGAATACACCACCGATAATGCTGCAATGATTGGAATTGTAGGTTATCAAAAGTTTTTATCACAAAAATTCGAAACTTCATCTGTTGTTTCCAAAGCACGAATTCAATTCTAAATTATGCAATTATTTTACAATCCGAACATAAACGAAACGACCGAATATTTTTCTTTTGATAAAGAAGAAAGCAAACACATCATTAAAGTATTACGTAAAAAAGATACCGATATTTTATTTGTGACAAATGGTTTGGGATTTCTGTTTAAAACCGAAATTACTTTGGCTTCTGATAGTAAATGTACAGTCCAAATTATTTCTTTTGAGAAAAAAGAAGAGTCAAAATTCAAATTGCATTTAGCCGTTGCGCCTACTAAAATGAATGATCGCTTTGAATGGTTTCTGGAAAAAGCAACTGAAATTGGAATTCACGAAATAACACCTATTATCTGTGATCGTTCGGAACGAAAAGTGATTAATGCAGAACGATTTGATAAAATTATTCTGTCGGCAATGAAACAGTCTAATGAATTATTTCTTCCAAAGTTGAACAATGCTGTTACTTTCAAAGAATTCATAAAACAACAAAATAAAGGATTACAACTGATTGCCCATTGCGAAGAAACGGACAAGAAAACTCTAAAATCTGTTTTGAAACCAAACGAAAATGTAACCTTATTAATAGGACCTGAAGGTGATTTTTCTGAAAAAGAAATCGCATTGGCTCTCGAAAACAATTACATTCCGGTTTCATTAGGAAATACCAGATTGCGTACAGAAACGGCAGCAGTTGTCGCTTGCCACAGCGTTGTTTTTTTCAATGAAAATTAAACTTTTTTAATTGACAAACCTATGCAAAAAATAGTAGTAGCCTTTCTATTTCTATATCTTAATTGCTTTTCGCAAGAAATTGCCCTTGTAAAATATAGTGGTGGCGGAGATTGGTATGCTAATCCTACATCATTACCCAATTTGATACAATATTGTAATGCCACTATCAATACAAAAATAAAATCAAAACCAGCTACTGTAGAACCTGGCAGTCCTGATTTATTTTCTTATCCATATGTTCACATGACAGGTCATGGAAATGTAGTTTTTAATGATACTGACATAAATAATCTTAAAAAGTACATGCTTGCCGGAGGTTTTCTTCATATTGATGATAATTACGGAATGAATCAGTACATTAGAAAAGAGATAAAAAAAATATTTCCAGCCAATGATTTGGTTGAAATTCCTGCAAATCATACCATTTTTCAAAAACCTAATCTTTTCCCGAATGGTTTACCCAAAATTCATGAACATGATGGGAAACGTCCTCAAGCATTCGGAATCTTTATAAACAACCGATTAGTGCTGCTGTATACGTATGAATGTGATTTAGGTGATGGTTGGGAAGATGCAGAGGTAAATAATGATCCTCTAGAAGTACGCGAAAAAGCTTTAAAAATGGGCGCAAATATTATAAACTATATTTTTTCTAATTAATTGAAAACGACACAACTCCAACACGAGGATATTGAGTTTGAGCAAAAATCATTTCCTGTCATATTAGTTTGTGATCACATCTATTTTCAACAAAATATTGGTTCGCTCTTTAGAATCAGTGAAGCTTTTGGTGTTGAAAAAATCATTTTCATAGGAGCAGATATTCCTTTAAATCCCAGAAAAATAAACAAAACATCTCGAAGCACACATTTACATGTTCCGCATACTGTAATTGAAGAAACCAATGCTTGTATTGAATATTTGGTATCGAATAATTATGAAATTATTTCATTAGAAATCACAGACACCAGCAAACCGATGAAGGAGATCAAAATTCCTATATCAAAAAAAATAGCTTTAGTTGTAGGTAGTGAAATCAATGGTGTAAGCGCTGAAATTTTAAACATTTCGAACCAAATTGTACATATCAATATGTATGGAAAAAATAGCAGTATGAATGTTGTTCAAGCTACCAGCATAGCACTTTATGAAATCATCAACAACAAATAATCATAATCCCACAAAAAATTAAGAGATTAACACTAAAGTTATAAAAATCGATATTTTTTTTAAATTTATTTTTTTAATTCAATAATTTGTTATAAAATTGTTAAATAATTAACCTAAAACCATTATTTATAACAAACCCCAGAAATTATTATGAAAAAAATTATTTTAAGCACATTAGCCGTTATGTTGCTTTTTTCTTGTCAAAACGAAGAAACACAAGCAACCGATTTAGCAACAAATGCTATTACTAAACGTAGTTGCGCCTCTCAAGAAGTATTAGAAGCTCAATTAAAAGCAGACCCAACTTTAGCAATCCGTATGAACCAAATTGAAGCTTTTACACAAAATTCAATGACAAATGGTCGTTTAGTAAATGGAAAAGTTGAAATTCCGGTTATAGTAAATGTTCTTTACAAAACTGCTGCAGAAAATATATCTGACGCACAAATCCAAACTCAAATTAATGTTTTGAATCAAGATTTTAATGCTACAAATCCAGATTTCAGTAGTGTACCAGCTTTATTTTCAGGAGTTGCTGCAAATATTGGAATTACATTCGTATTAGAAAAAATTAATAGAAAAGCGACAACAAAAACATCTTGGGGAACCAGAGATGCAATGAAAAAAACAAAACAAGGCGGTTTAGACCCAACTTCTCCAACTACAAAACTTAATCTTTGGGCTTGTACTATTGGTGGTGGAATTTTAGGTTATGCACAATTTCCTGGAGGAAGTTCAGCTACAGATGGAGTTGTAATTGATTCTAAATATTTTGGATTATCCGGAACAGCAAGCTACCCTTACAATTTAGGAAGAACTGCAACTCACGAAGTGGGTCACTGGATGAACTTACGTCACATATGGGGAGACGCAACTTGTGGAAGTGATTTAGTTAATGACACACCTACGCACAATACAGCAAATTACGGTGTTCCTACTTATCCGCATCTTAGCACATGTACTGGAACTCCAGTAGAAATGACTATGAATTACATGGATTATACTGACGATAGAGGAATGTATATGTTTTCTAATGGTCAAAAAACAAGAATGGCTGCCATATTTGTTACTGGTGGTGCAAGAGCAGCATTCGGAATATAATTTTTTTTTAGTTTTTTTTAGATTTTAAAACTCGCTACTTGTTAGCGAGTTTTTTTTATCTTTATATCCAAAAAATAAATAAATGATTACATCAAAAATTATAACAAACGGTATTCTGAAAGCCATAGGATTCTTAGTAATAGTCAGTTTATTTCTTTATTTTTTATATCAAATTCAGTCGGTACTTATTTATCTTTTGGTAGCTTTTGTGCTTACCTTAATCGGAAATCCCATTTTAGATTTTTTCAAAAGACGCTTAAAGTTCAACCATATATTTGCAACTATAGCAACACTCCTCATTTTTATTCTACTCATTGCTGGTTTTATAATGATGTTTATTCCTTTAATTTTATCACAAGGAGAAAACTTATCGCTTTTAAATACTGCCGAAATAGAAAAAAACACCCTTCAATTAATCAATCAAATAGCTGCTTTTTTAGAAAGTCATAATATTGATTCTTCAAAAATGTTAAAAGAAGCAAATATTACCTCTAAGATAAATTTCAATTTTATTCCAAATTTTTTAAACTCTATTCTGACAACCATCAGCAGTTTTGGACTAGGATTAGGTTCCGTTTTATTTATTACTTTTTTCTTTTTAAAAGACCGATTACTTTTTATTAAAAGTGCAAAAAAATTAATACCGGACACTTATGAAGATCAAATTTTAAATTCATTAGAAAAAATAAATCATTTGTTATCCCGCTATTTTATTGGATTGTTGATTCAGTTATTCATTGTTTTCCTATTATACATCATTGTATTAATCATTTTTGGAGTTCCAAACGCACTTGTAATAGCTTTTTTATGTGCCGTTTTAAATATCATCCCTTACATTGGTCCACTGATTGCTTCTGTATTAGCTGCGATTTTAACCATGATAAGTAACTTAGGAAGTGATTTTCAGACTGAAATTCTACCTACCACTATTTACGTTCTAATTGGATTTTGGATTGTACAAGTTATCGATAACAATCTTTCCCAACCCATCATTTTTTCAAAAAGCGTTAGTTCTCATCCACTGGAAATTTTTCTGGTCATATTAATTGCTGGTTTTCTTTTTGGAATTTTAGGCATGGTTATAGCCGTCCCTTTGTATACCATAATAAAAGTAATTGGTAAAGAATTCTTCCCGGAAAACAAAGTGATACAATTACTAACTAAAGATATTTAATTTTGGTTTTTACTATTCTGAGTCCTGAAATTCAAGCATTCATCGATGCAAACGTTGACAAAAAAATAGCTCAATTAGCCTTTCAAAAAAATCCTTTTCCTACTGTAGAATGGATTTCTATTTTAAACCAAATTGAAGCCAAGTCAAAAGCTAAAGACAAATTACCGAGTTGGTTTAACACTAAATCTATTGTCTATCCAAGTAAAATTTCGATTGAACAAACCTCGTCTGAAAAAACAGCCTTATATAAAGCTACCTTAATTTCAGGTGATAGTTTAATTGATTTAACAGGTGGTTTTGGTGTAGATGATTACTATTTTTCAAAAAAAATAAAAGAAGTTGCCCATTGTGAAATCAATCCGGAATTATCAAATATTGTAAAGCATAATTTTGAACAGTTGAATATAAAAAACTGCACTTGTTATGCCGGAGACAGCCAAAAAACATTAGAAATATTAAACCAAAAATGGGATTGGATTTACATTGATCCTTCAAGACGAAACGATGCTAAAGGCAAAGTATTTATGCTTAAGGATTGCTTGCCAAACGTTCCTGAAAATCTTGATTTTTATTTCAAAAAAACAGATTCTATTTTAATAAAAACAGCGCCCTTACTCGATATTTCTGCGGGATTATTAGAACTTAAAAATGTAAAAAACATACATATAGTAGCTTTAGAAAACGAAGTTAAAGAACTCTTATGGGAATTACACAAGGATTATTTGGGTTCTGTTACACTAAAAACCGTTAATATTTTAAAAGAAACCTTTGAGATTTTTGATTATATTTTAGATCAAAAATCTGAAATCACAAACTACAGTCAGCCCGAAAAATACCTCTATGAACCCAATAGCGCTATCATGAAATCAGGAGGATTTGATGCCGTTGGTTCTTTTTATCATTTAAATAAACTTCATAAACACTCCCATTTATATACTTCAAAAGATTTGATTTCATTTCCTGGGAGAGTTTTTGAAATTGAAAATTCAATTCCATACAGCAAGTTGGAGATGAAAATACATTTAGAAAATAAACAAGCAAATATTACGACTCGAAATTTCCCTGATACAGTAGAAAATATTCGAAAAAAATGGAAAATAAAAGACGGCGGAAATAAGTATACTTTTTTTACAACTGATGAAAATAATCATAAAATAGTTTTAATTTGCACCAAAATAAAATAAATAATGAAACACATAATTACAATAGCCTTATTCGCCATATGCAGTACTGTATTTGCTCAAAAACCATGTGACTATAGCACAAACGTTACCGATTCGTTAGGAACTTATAAATCTACTAGAGAATACATGATTTGTGAAAAGAATTTTGCAGGAACTTCTAGCTATATCTTTTTTTCATTATTATCAACTGATGGTATGCCTACCTTGAATGTACAATTGATTCAAAAAAGCAAATCTTTCCTTAAAGCAAATTGTTTTGATAAAAATTCTAAATTATTTTTACAGTTAAACAACGGTAAAATCATCACACTTTTGCATATAGATCAAGAAAATTGTGGCACCATGATACGAGATGATAAAGGATATGATAACAGGGTCATCACCGGAGAATTCATGTTTATGAAAGATAGTTTTGAGCAATTAAAAAGCTCTCCAATTTCAATGATGCGAATCAAATACTTAACAGATACTGAAGATTATGTACTCAAAAAAGAATTTACATCTGAATTAAACAATGAAGTTTATCAACCGGAAACTTATTTTATCAATACTATAAAATGTATTGAATAAGCTAATTACAATCCCATTTCACATTAGAAACATTGTCTTTTAAGCCCGATTTTAAATTGTAATGCCACCACTCCGAATCAAAGGAATTAAACCCTTTTTTAATCATTATTTTTTTTAATAATTTTCTATTACTCGTTATTTCATCTGAAAAACTGAGATAATTATGGCTAGCTTCTTTACCAAAAAAATCAAAAGAGGTTCCCATATCCAATTCCTTTCCTTCACTATCAACCAAAGTAATATCTACTGCTCCTCCTCTATTATGAATGGAGCCTTTGGCTGGATTAGCAACATATTCAGGATCAGACACAATTTCCCACATTTTTTTCTGAATATCTAAAGGGCGATAACAATCAAACAGTTTTATTCTAAAGCCTTTTTTCATGAATTTTTTATTGGCCTCAATTAATGCTTCTACTGTTTTTAATCGCAAGAAACATTCGGCACAATTATAGACTTTTGCCTTTAAAAAATTATCTTCTGTGGCATATTTCATATCATAGACAAAATCAGTGCTGTACTCTTTCAAATTAACAAATGTAGTATCACTGACTGCTTTTAAAGACTCTGTTCCAGAAAAGGTAACTTGAGATTTACAGGAAATAAAACAAAAAAGAGAACACAGAAGAATAAATGGTTTCGGTTGAAAATTCATAGCTACTATTTTTTATAAAAATAGTATAATTTGGATAATTATATGGAATAAGTAAAAACAAAAAAACCTTCTCAATTAAGAGAAGGTTTTTGTGAAGGCAGAAGGATTCGAACCTTCGACCGCCTGCTTAGAAGGCAGGTGCTCTATCCAGCTGAGCTATGCCTCCATTAGTTAATTCAAACACCAACTTATTAAGTCAGTAATCAAAAAATCTAGTCGGGGTGGCAGGATTCGAACCTGCGGCCTCCTGCTCCCAAAGCAGGCGCGATAACCGAGCTACGCTACACCCCGTAAAACAAAAACAATAAGCGGAGGGACAGGGACTCGAACCCTGGCATCGATTGCTCGATGACAGTTTAGCAAACTGCTCCATTACCACTCTGGCACCCCTCCAAGCTCAAAGAAACGTGTCTTGTTTTGCGGTTGCAAATTTAAGATAACTTTACATTACTCACAACTATTTAGCGCCTTTTTTTATGTTTTTTTTTATGTTTATCTAAAAACACTTCACTATCAAACATATACAGAAAAATAAAATTCGCATAATCTTTAAAAAATAGAATAGTCGAATCAAAATTTGAAATTGCTTAAAAAAGATTAAATTTGCTTAATAAATCAACATAAATAATATCATGAACAGAAGAATTGTTATCGTTTCTGCCGTTAGAACACCTATCGGAAGTTTTATGGGTGGATTATCTACTGTTTCTGCACCAAGATTAGGTGCGGTTGCTATAAAAGGAGCTTTAGATAAAATAAATTTAGATCCAAATTTAGTTGACGAAGTATTTATGGGTAATGTCGTTCAGGCTGGCGTAGGACAAGCTCCTGCCAGGCAAGCAGCAATATTTGCCGGTTTATCAAATTCAGTAGCTTGCACAACCGTAAATAAAGTATGTGCCTCTGGTATGAAATCAGTGATGCTTGGAGCGCAAGCTATTTTGTGTGGCGATGCAGAAATTGTTGTGGCTGGCGGAATGGAGAATATGAGTCTGATTCCTCATTATATGCATTTGAGAAACGGAACTAAATTTGGCCCAAGCACGATGATAGACGGAATGCAAAAAGATGGTCTTACAGATGCTTATGATAATAATGCAATGGGTGTTTGTGCCGATTTGTGCGCCTCTGAATATAACTTCACTCGAGAAGATCAAGATAACTTTGCAATTCAATCGTACGAACGAAGTGCTAAAGCTTGGGAATCCGGTAAATTTGATAATGAAATTATTCCTGTTGCGGTTCCCCAAAGAAAGGGAGATCCCATTATAATATCAAAAGACGAAGAATTTACGAATGTAAAATTAGACAGAATTCCTTCTTTAAGTCCTGTTTTCACAAAAGAAGGTACAGTTACCGCAGCTAATGCATCTACCATAAATGACGGTGCTGCTGCAGTTGTATTAATGACTGAAGAAAAAGCAATAGCATTAGGATTAAAACCCTTAGCTTATATCAGAGGATATGCTGATGCGGCGCAAGAACCAAAATGGTTTACCACAAGTCCGGCTAAAGCAATTCCAAAAGCATTAGAAAAAGCGGGATTAAAAGTTAGCGATGTTGATTATTTTGAATTTAACGAAGCTTTTGCCGTTGTTGGCTTAGCAAATGCTAAAATTTTAGGCCTAAATAACGATACAATTAATGTAAATGGAGGTGCAGTGTCATTAGGACATCCTTTAGGCTGTTCCGGCGTTAGAATTATCGTTACTTTGATAAATGTCTTAGGACAAAACAATGGTAAAATTGGTGCTGCAGCAATTTGCAATGGTGGTGGTGGCGCTTCAGCTATTATCATCGAAAAAGCATAAATAATTATAAGTTAAGAATTATACCTTTTTTTAAAACTTATAATTCTTAACTCTTAACTCAATAAATTAGCCTAAATGTTCGGAATTTGCAATCTAGCTATTATCCCTTTACGATTTGAACCCAGTGACAAAAGTGAAATTGTTTCTCAAGTTTTATTTGGGGAACATTTTGAAATTTTAGAACAATTCAAACAATGGGCCCGAATTAAAATGCAATATGACGGCTATGAAGGATGGGTAGATTCAAAACAATTTCAACTAATTTCAGAATCTAATTTCAATCAATTATCCGAAGATGCTATCATTTTGAATGCAGATTTGATTGAATATATTACTGCTCCAAATAATCTATTAATCCCAATACCACTTGCTTCTTCTTTATCCTTTTTGAATCATAGTGAAATAAACACTGTGAATTTTGATTTTGAAGGAACTAAAATTAGCGGTATAAAACCCAAAAAAGAGCTCATAAATACCGCTTTTATGTATTTAAATGCTCCTTATCTATGGGGAGGAAAAACACCTTTTGGGATTGACTGTTCCGGTTTTACACAAATGGTTTACAAGCTCAATGGGTACAAATTACTCCGGGATGCTTCCCAACAAGCTACACAAGGAGAACCCTTAAGCTTTATTGAAGAAAGTGAACCTGGAGATTTAGCTTTTTTTGATAATGACGAAGGAAATATAATTCATGTTGGAATTATTATGGAAAACAATTACATCATTCATGCTAGCGGAAAGGTCAGAATAGATCGATTAGATCATCTTGGAATTTATAATGCCGAAATTAATAAGCATACTCACAAACTGCGAGTAATCAAAAAAATTATATAAAAAAAACCTGTCTGAATCCAGACAGGTTTTTTAATTCTATTATAAACAAGCTATTACATTTTAGCTTTCAAAGCTTTGTATTCTGCTGTCATTTCTAATGCACTGTAAACATTCAAAAGAGTTTTTGCAACATCTACATTTTTAGGATCCAATTCAACAGCTTTTTGTAACGCAGGAATTGCACTTTTAAATAAATTTTGACGTTTAATTTTCAATTCATCATAACGCTTCATGTCTTTAGTAGAAGTGCCTAATTTATTCATTTCATCAATTATCACTTTTTCGTTCTCAAGCTTCAAAGCCGCAGAGTTAATATAAGCATTGATGTATTTCGGGTTGATTTCGATTACTTTAGCATAGTATTTTTCAGCTTCAACCGGGTTTTTAGCATTAGCGCTAAGAACTCCTAAATTGAATATCAAATCAGCATCATTAGGATTTTTTTCTAAAACCTCAGCAATTAATTTTTTGTAAGTATCAAAATCTTTCGTTTCCAAATACAAATTAGCTTCTGTCAAAATCAATGAAGTATCTGCAGGATCAGCTATTCTGGCATCTGAAATTGCTTTTTTAGCTTGCTCCGTTTTTCCGTTTTGAACTAAAATCAACGCCATATTTTTGTAAATCTCTCCTTTTTTTGATGGAATTACTTCTGTTCTTGGCTTTTCATGAGTTCCTAATTTTACAAATTTGTCTCTTTCTTGAGCAGTTGCATAAAAATCTTCTTCTCCTGTTAATTTATTTACAGCTAGATAGCTAGTTCCTTTTCCTGAATAATTTAATGTTTTAAGCTCATCATACAGCTTGTAAGCCATATCATAATCTTTTGCATTAATATAAGTAGAAGCTGCGTAATATAAATTGATAGTGTCTTTTTTATCTAACAAATAAGCGTCATATAATTTTATTGCACTATCAGAATTCTTATCTGCCTTAGAATCTGCTATCGCACTATTAATCAACTTATATTTTATTTCTGTAATTGAAGTTGCTGCCTGAGTCGAATATTTCATTTTACCGGACACTTTCTCAGTAGCTATTAAATCTTGGTAAGCTTTTGCAGCTAAAGAAAGATTTTTTCCTGCTTCAACATTTTTATTGGCTAAGTCCAAAAGAGCATTTCCTTTTACAAAGAAAAATTGTGCTTTTTCAGCATCCGGAGCGGTAGCTGACAAAGATTCTGCCCCTTGCAAAATAGTTAATGCTTCTTGAGAATTACCTCCTTTTAATGCTTTTTCAGCTGCTTTAATTTGATCTTTTTGCGCAAAAGTAGCTACTGATATCAGCATAGCTGACGCAAGTATTACATATTTACTTTTCATGGTATTTAATTTAAATTTATTATTGATTAATTGTATTTTAATTTATGCTTCATCATCTGAATCATCCTCGTCTTCAATATCTTCGTCATCGTCTTCAACATCAGAATCATCATCGTCATCGTCATCAGCTGCACCCTCATCTTCAAGAACTTCAAGAACAGGTTTTACTCTTTCGATAGCTTCCGATTCTATAACATTTCCATCTTCATCAACAACGACTTCTGCAACATCATCTTTCATTACTTTTGTAACAGCCGCAATCGAATCGTTTCCTTTTATATTGATTAATTTCACACCTTGAGTAGCACGTCCCATAACTCTCAAATCTTCAACTGCCATTCTAATCGTTAATCCAGATTTGTTGATAATCATTAAATCATCTGCATCGGTAACGGCATTGATAGAAATTAGTTTTCCGGTTTTTTCAGTAATATTCAAAGTCTTCACTCCTTTACCACCACGATTTGTGATTCTGTATTCGTCAAGACTTGAACGTTTTCCATATCCGTTTTCGGCAACAACAAGAATCTCACTGTTCATATCATTAACAGTAACCATACCAATTACTTCATCCGTATCATCTTTAAGCGTGATTCCACGAACTCCAGAAGCAGTTCTTCCCATCGGACGAGTTTTAGTTTCTTCAAAACGAACTAATTTACCGGATTTTACAGCCAATATAATTTGACTTTCACCATTAGTTAATTTTGCTTCTAATAATTCATCACCTTCTTTAATAGTAATTGCAGCAACTCCATTTACTCTAGGTTTAGAATATTTCTCCAAAGATGTTTTCTTAACCTGACCTTTTTTGGTTACCATGATAAGATTATGACTATTGATATAATCCTTATCTTTTAGATCTTGAGTACAAATGAAAGCTTTAACTTTATCATCACTTTCTATATTAACTAAGTTCTGAATTGCTCTTCCTTTGGCGGTTTTACTACCTTCTGGGATTTCATAAACACGCATCCAGAAACATTTTCCTTTTTGAGTAAAGAACATCATATATTGATGGTTAGTTGCCACAAACATATGCTCTAAGAAATCTTGATCTCTTGTTCCGGCACTTTTTTGACCAACTCCACCTCTATTTTGCGTTTTGTATTCTGATAAATTAGTACGCTTGATGTATCCTGCATGCGAAATCGTAATTACTACATTCTCGTCTGCAATTAAATCTTCGATACTTACATCTCCACCAGAGTATTCAATTAATGAACGACGGGCATCTCCGTATTTTTCACGAATTTCAGTAAGTTCTTCTTTGATCAAAGCAGTTCTTAAATTTATATCTTCTAATAAAGCTCTTAAATGCTCAATTAATTTCATGATTTCTTCATACTCAGCTCTCAATTTGTCTTGTTCAAGACCTGTCAATTGACGCAAACGCATTTCAACAATAGCACGCGACTGAATATCTGATAATTTAAATCTTTCGATTAATTTTTCTCTGGCTTCTTCAGTATTTTTAGAAGCTTTGATCAAAGCAATCACCTCATCAATATTATCCGAAGCAATAATTAATCCTTCAAGAATATGCGCTCTTTCTTCGGCTTTTCTTAATTCGAATCGTGTTCTGCGAATCACCACATCATGACGGTGCTCTACAAAATAGTGAATCATATCTTTCAGATTCAACATTTGCGGACGCCCATTCACTAATGCAATATTGTTTACACTAAAAGAAGATTGTAATTGTGTAAATTTATAAAGGGTATTTAAAACTACATTTGGAGTTGCATCACGTTTCAGGATATAAACGATACGCATACCGTTTCTATCTGATTCATCACGAATGTTGGCTATACCTTCAATTTTTTTATCATTAACCAAATCAGCAGTACGCTTAATCATATCCGCTTTATTAACTTGATATGGGATTTCGGTAACGATAATACAATCTCTGCCGTCTACTTCTTCAAAACCAACTTTAGCACGAATTACGACTCTTCCTCTACCTGTTTTAAAAGCTTCACGAACGCCTTCATAACCATATATGATTCCACCGGTAGGAAAATCAGGTGCTTTGATATAAGTGATTAATTCATCAATTTCAATGTCATTATTATCAATATAAGCTAATGTACCATTGATAACCTCGGTAAGATTATGAGGAGGCATATTAGTTGCCATACCTACTGCAATACCGGTTGCTCCATTTATTAATAAAGTAGGAACTCTGGTAGGCATCACTTTTGGCTCGTATAAAGTATCATCAAAATTCAATTGAAAATCAACGGTTTCTTTTTCGATATCAGCCATTATTTCTTCCGAAATCTTACGCATTCTGGCTTCGGTATAACGCATAGCTGCCGGACTGTCACCATCAACCGATCCGAAGTTACCCTGTCCGTCAACTAACGGATACCGCAACGACCAATCCTGAGCCATACGAACCATGGTGAAATATACCGATGAATCACCATGAGGGTGAAACTTACCTAATACTTCCCCAACGATCCTCGCAGATTTTTTATAGGCCTTATTCGAAAAGGTTCCCAATTCACTCATTCCAAATAAAACGCGACGATGTACAGGCTTTAAACCATCTCTTACATCCGGAAGTGCCCTTGAAACAATAACTGACATCGAATTATCGATGTAAGCAAATTACATTTGCTCTTCAATATTAATCTTGATAATTTTTTCGCCTTCAGACATTTACTCCTCCTCTAAATGATTTTTGCTTTAAAAATTTTGATTGACAAAAATACAAAAATACTTTATGAATCAAGCGATTATTGCGCTTTTCATAGGTAAATTAAGAATAAGATTTTAACATTGTAATGTTCGTAAAATCAACAAATTATACACTATGCTGTACTTTTATTGCTTATTTTTGAATAAAGAAAATGATATTGGGTATGACAACACCAACTTTTAGGAATACTTTTTGTTATTTTGGATGCGTAACTTTATTAATGTGACAAAGCATATGGATTCACAATTTTCACCACGAATTAAAGATGTTCTTTCATACAGCCGGGAGGAAGCTATCCGACTAGGAAATGAAAGCATCGGACTAGAACATATTTTCCTCGGAATCCTTAGAGATGGAGAAGGCGTAGCGATTGAGATTCTCTCAAATCTTAGTGTCAATTTGTCCGAAATAAAACAATCGATCGAAGAAAAACTAAGAACTGGCAAGGATATAGACTCGCAGGCCTCTGTGCAATTATTGAAATCAGCTGAGAAAGCTTTAAAGCTTGTTTATTTGGAAGCTCGGGCTTTCAACAGCCCAACCATAAATACAGGCCATCTGCTCCTTGCTTTAATTAAGGATAAGGATAGTCTGATCAGTAATATTCTTAGCGTCGTCTGCCAAAAAGCCGGCAAACCCAAAATCAGACACTCCGGTGCTCGATAATTTTGGTGTTGATATTACCAAAGCAGCTGAAGAAAATAATCTGGATCCGATTGTTGGTCGGGAAAAGGAAATTGAACGGTTGGCTCAAATATTATCAAGAAGAAAGAAAAATAATCCAATTTTGATTGGTGAGCCTGGTGTCGGCAAATCGGCTATTGCCGAAGGACTTGCATTGCGAATTGTTCAGAAAAAAGTATCAAGAATACTTTTTGATAAGCGAGTT
>ERZ1034365.539-NODE-539-length-20778-cov-3.066132_pt1 | contig 20778 bp, 17 predicted proteins | sample MGYA00520615_ERZ1034365 | MGnify/ENA primary metagenome ERZ1034365 (study PRJEB33736, sample SAMEA104284505) | Azolla filiculoides | biome: Urban; feature: Water surface; material: Ditch water | place: Netherlands | collected 2015-10-28 | depth 0-0.1 m ... | reverse complement strand
GAGGGTGACACCAACGCTTTCTTCGAGGCAGGGTCTCAGTACCACCTATCGAAGACCGCAAAGCACTTCATCGCTGGTCTCTTGCGTCACGCGCCAGAAATCACCGCGGTGACCAACCAGTACGTGAACTCATACAAGCGCCTTTGGGGTGGCGGCGAGGCGCCTAGCTTTGTTTGCTGGGGTCACAACAACCGTTCAGCTCTTATTCGCGTGCCTCTCTACAAGCCAGACAAGGGCAACTCGTCGCGCATCGAATACCGAGCAATTGATTCGGCTGCAAACCCTTACCTTGCTTACGCATTGCTGCTAAACGCAGGCCTAAAGGGTATTGAAGAAGAGTACCCGCTACCGGCAGAAACTGAAGACAACGTTTGGTCACTGAATGATGCCGAACGTCGCGCTATGGGAATTCAACCGTTGCCACAGAGTCTGGATCATGCTATTCGCAAACTAGAAGAATCTGAGCTGGTTGCAGAGACTTTGGGTGAAGAAGTTTTCTCTTACGTTCTTGCCAATAAGCGCCGCGAGTGGAGCGAATACCGTGCACAGGTAACCCCATTTGAGCTAAAGCAAAACCTAGAGACCCTTTAGTTCTAGAGAGTTTGTATCTAAATGGCCAACGACCGTTCGCTGGGTTTATCAGAGCTAGCGCGCTTCGGTTTCGTTGACCTTAGTGCAACCATCGGAAGACTAGACGAACTAGTCAGGTTAGTTGGAGACTCGGGCAGATCCGCGCTTGCCGCTCTTGGGGTAGCGGCCGATCCTGACCTAGCCCTAATTGCTCTTTTGAATCTTGCAACCGCTTATCCCGCCAAAGTAAAAGCCCTTCTAAAAAAAGATGACTCTGCGCGTAGGCTCTGCGCGTTACTTGGTGCATCTAGCGCTCTAACAGATTTCGTGATGCGTCACCCTGAAAATCTTGATGTCTTCGAAAAGCCGCAGGTGCTTGCGTCACCCGCTGACTTAAAAACATCAATTTCAAATAACGTTCAACCTCTTTTGGTCGAAGGATTCGATTTGGTGAACGTTTGGAATTCCTTGCGAATTGCTTACCGTCGTGAGTTGCTGAAAATTGCGGTATTTGATCTGAGTCAAACTGACCCGCAAATTGGGCAACCCTTAGTTGCAGCAGCCCTAGCAGATATCGCTGCTGCAGCGCTCGAGGCAGGTCTCATGGTTGCCCGCGCAGAACTAAAACTCGGCAAAGAGCATGGGGTCTTTCTGCCCACTGAGGTAGACGCCACCGCTCTCTCAGTAATCGCCATGGGCAAATGTGGTGCCCGGGAGTTGAATTACATCTCAGACGTTGACGTAATTTATGTTGCCGAATCTACATCTTCAGATTTGGATTCACAGCGCGCTGTTGAGATTGCTACCAAGCTTGCCACTCGCATGATGAGGGCCATGGACGGAACGGCAAGCGAGCCAATGCTTTGGCAGGTTGATCCAAACCTGCGCCCTGAAGGTAAATCTGGTGCCTTGGTTCGAACGCTTGAGTCTCACGTAGCGTATTACGACCGATGGGCGCAAAGTTGGGAGTTTCAGGCCCTGCTAAAGGCCAGGCCGCTTGCTGGCGACCTTAACCTTGGCCAGCGATATGTTGACGCCTTGGCCCCAAAGGTTTGGTCTTCAGCGGCTAGAGACAATTTTGTGGAGTCCGTTCAGCGCATGCGCGAAAGAGTTACCGAGTTCATTCCCGCCAACGAAATAGATTTACAAATCAAACTTGGCCCAGGTGGTTTACGTGACATTGAATTCACTGTGCAGCTTCTACAGCTTGTGCATGGAAGAACAGACGACACTGTTCGGCAGCGCGATACTATCGGGGCAATTCAAGCTCTGTCTCAGGGTGGGTACATTGGGCGCAGTGAAGCAAATGAATTTGCTTCGCACTATAGATTTCTTAGGCTGCTAGAACACCGAATTCAAATGTCTGAGATGCGAAGAACGCATCTGATGCCAACAGCTGAGCAAAAGAGGCGCGCCTTGGCCAGAGCGGTTGACCTGAAGCTGACCGCAGACTCTTTGATTCAAAAATGGGAGGGCGTGAAGGTTGAGGTGCGGGCTCTGCACCAGAAAATTTTTTATCGCCCACTGCTTTCGGCAGTTTCTAAACTTGGAGACGACAGTCTTTCACTAAGCACCGATCAAGTTCGCGATAGATTACATGCCATTGGTTTTAGCGACCCAAAGGGTGCCCTTGATCAGATAACCGCTTTGACATCGGGTCTCTCTAGGCGTGCCGTTATTCAAAAGCAATTGCTTCCGGTTTTGCTTCAGTGGTTCTCAGAGGGAACAGATCCTGATGCGGCTTTGCTGGCATTCCGCCGCCTGAGCGAGGACCTTGGTGAGTCGCATTGGTATCTTCGAATGCTTCGCGATTCAAGTGGTGCTGCAGAGCGAATGACCCAGGTGCTTTCAAATAGCAGGTTGGCAACTAATCTGTTCGAGAGAATCCCCGAGGCGGCCGCGTGGTTTGAGCGCTCCGAAGATCTGATTCCGATGACCGCCATGGAGTTGGCCGTAGAGTTTGACGCCGTGATCTCTAGACACGAGGTGGTCGATACCGCGGCTACCTCAATTCGTCACATCAGGCGCCGGGAAACCCTGAGAATTGCAATGGGTGCGGTACTAGGCGATCTAACTATTGCTCAGGTTTCACAAGGGCTCAGCGACCTAAATGCGGTTTATTTGCGAGCCATGTTAGAGATAGCCACCGATTTAAACGGTGCTGACATCGCCTCTCAGAATGTTCAAGATGTTTTGGATTTTGGCATCATTGCGATGGGAAGATTCGGCGGGGAAGAGCTGGGTTTTGGCTCTGACGCCGATGTCATGTGCGTGTACAAAACCAAACCCGGCGCAGATGGTGCCGTGGCTCAGAAGGTTGCCGAAAGAATCATCTCGGAATTGAAGCGTTTGACAACTGACCAAGTTTTGGAATTTGAACTCGATATGGATTTGCGACCTGAAGGCAAGAATGGTCCAGTGGCAAGGTCTATAGAGTCTTATGCCGCCTACTACGAACGCTGGGCAGACACCTGGGAGGCCCAAGCGCTGCTACGTGCAAGGCCCATCGCTGGAAGCGACCAGTTGCGGCAAGAGTTCTTAGAGCTAATCAACACCTATAGATACCCAAGCCAAATGTCGGCTGCAGCCGCCACAGAAATCAGACGCATAAAGGCCCGAGTTGAAACGGAGCGGCTACCCTTAGGTGCAGATCCCAAGCGCCATTTAAAGCTAGGCCGTGGTTCACTCAGTGACGTTGAGTGGCTAGTTCAGTTATTTCAGATGCAGCACGGCAGCGAACACCCAGCAATTAGAACTCCAAAAACTCTTGAAGCACTCGAGGCAATGGTTAGCGAGGGGCTAGTTGCGGAGCACGACGCGCGGGTGCTTAGTGAAGCTTGGTTGCTTGCTTCGAGATTGCGCTCAGCAAGCGTTCTGTGGGCAAATAAGCGAATTGACGTGTTACCAACTGATAGGCGCCAGCTGGAAGGCATGGCGCGCATTCTTGAGTATCCAAGGGGGAGCGCAACCCAACTTGAGGATGATTACCTGGCCTTCACTCGCAGGGCTCGCAGCGTCTATGAGCGCCTTTTTTATGGCACGAACCTAGAAAGCCAAGACGACTAATAGTTTTGAATAAAAAAGGACCCCACCTTTCGGTAGGGTCCTTTTCGTTGCAACTTATAAATTCAAGATTTATACGCCGTAGTAAAGCTCGAACTCGTATGGGTGAGGGCGAAGAGCAAGAGGCTTGATTTCCTTCTCGCGCTTGTAGTCAATCCAAGTTTCGATTAGGTCCTTAGTGAACACGTCGCCCTGCAGTAGGTAGTCGTGGTCAGCCTCTAGAGCCTTTAGGCAGTCCTCAAGGTTGCCTGGCACCTGAGGAATAAGTTTTGCTTCCTCTGGTGGCAACTCGTATAGGTCTTTGTCAACTGGAGCGTGTGGCTCGATGCGGTTCTTGATACCGTCAAGACCAGCCATCAGCATCGCTGCAAAGGCTAGGTAAGGGTTTGAAGATGCATCTGGCGCACGGAACTCAATGCGCTTTGCCTTAGGGTTTGTTCCAGTCATTGGAATGCGAATCGCAGCCGAACGGTTACCAGCCGAGTAAACAAGGTTTACTGGAGCCTCGTAGCCTGGCACCAAACGGTGGAAGCTGTTAACAGTTGGGTTGGTGAATGCAAGAAGTGATGAGGCGTGCTTCAAGATTCCACCAATGTACCAACGAGCGATGTCTGAAAGACCGCCGTAGCCTGATTCGTCGTAGAACAAAGGCTTGCCTTCTTTCCACAATGACATGTGTACGTGCATACCTGACCCGTTGTCACCGAAAAGTGGCTTTGGCATGAAGGTTGCAGTCTTGCCCCAACGCTCAGCAACGTTCTTCACGATGTACTTGAACTTCAGGATGTCATCTGCAGATGAAAGTAGGGTGTCGAACTTGTAGTTGATCTCACCCTGACCGGCAGTACCAACTTCGTGGTGGCTGCGCTCAACTTCAAGGCCAACTGCAAGAAGCTCAGACACAATGTCATCGCGCATGTCAGCGTGCTTATCGGTTGGAGTTACCGGGAAGTAACCACCCTTATAAGGAGTCTTGTTTGCTAGGTTGCCGCCCATTTCTTCGCGACCAGAGTTCCAGGCTGCTTCATCTGAGTCGATGAAGTGCATTGAGCCGTTCTGCTTGTACTCGTAGCGAACGTCGTCGAAGATAAAGAATTCTGCTTCTGGAGCAAAGAACGCGGTGTCTGCGATACCAGTGGTTGCTAGGTAAGCCTGAGCCTTCTTAGCGGTCTGGCGTGGGTCGCGACCGTAGATCTCACCGTTGCGTGGGTTGTAAACGTCGAACACCATGCAAAGAGTCTTCTGAACGCGGAATGCGTCGATGTATGCGGTGGTCACATCTGGAATCAACTGCATGTCTGATTCGTTGATTGATGCGAAACCACGGATTGATGAACCATCAAACAGCTGGCCGTCAACGAAGAACTGCTCGTCGATCTGCTGTGCTGGAAGGTTGAAGTGCTGCTGCACACCAGGTAGGTCGGTGAAGCGAACGTCAAGGAACTTTACATCGTTGTCCTTGATGTACTTGACAACCTCTGAGGCGGTCTTGAACATAGAGAGATTTCCCTTCGAAGGTGAATTGGGGAGCCTGGCGCGTCTTTAAGCCATCTGTAGAAGTTTACCGAGCCTTACACACCTTCATTGTTCACTTAATGTTTCGGCAATGTAAAAACTTTGATTTAGGCTCAATTTATGACTGAAAGAGCAAACTGGGCTGGCAAAAGATTGGGTCTGCCCGAGTCTGGTCCAGGTTCCCTGGCGAAAATGGGGCGGCGCTCCTTGGGCTTAGTGATTGATTGGGCCCTAGCGTTGCTGGTGTCTGGGGCTTTCTTTGGGGGCGACAACACTGCCACGTTGAGCTTTTTCATGCTTGAGCAATGGCTTCTAATAGCAACCTTGGGCAATAGCTTCGGTCATTTGATTGTGGGAATCCGGGTTAGAAAGCTGGATGGCTCGCATGTTGGCCTAGTTCCATCACTGATTCGTATCGGGCTTATTTTGCTGGTAATCCCAGCAGTAATTTGGGACAACGACAACAGGGGTCTGCACGATAAAGCAGCAAAAACCGTCTTGGTGCTGCGCTAGTAAGGCTAGGTATGGCTGGTAGTTAGCCGCGGCGCATCTTGCCGAGTTTGCTTGGGTCAATTCCCTTTGGAATTGGAATGTTCATGCCCAAAGACTCAAGTCGCTTGGCAACCACCGATATCTCGCCGCGACTCATTGATTTTTTCATTTTATAGAGAGTTCTAGAAAGATCAGGCAAAGAAGTTGCCTCAGTGTCATTAGTGACGTAAACAAATTCAACCGGTGCGCCGGGTGCGACTCGATTTATTTTTCTGCGCTCATCTTCGAGCAGCACCTTCACACGAGAACGGGTTCCTTCTCCAACTAAAACAACGCCGGCTGGTCCAATTGCACGATAAACGGCGTCTTGAGAACGAGGATTGACGGCAACAGGCATTTCAGCAGCTCGCCAGCCCTTTCGAATGTTTGCAAGCACGGCACCAACCGCGCCCATCTGGCCAGAAATTCTTGAATAGGCTGCGCGCTCAGCCTTGCGACCCATTACAACCATGGCAGCAATAAGACCAAACATGGCACCCATGATGATGAAGATCACGAGGTTAAAGACGTTGCCTGGAAACGCGATTACGTCAAAAGCAACGAAGGCGCCCAAAACCAAAACAAATGCAAGTGCGGCCCACAGTAGAGAGGTCTTGTCTTGTTTAGCCGTCATTTTGTAGACGGTCCACATTTGTGCGATTTGGCCCGGAGCCTTGTTCGCTTTGGTCTTTTTAGTGTTCTTTGTGTCTTTAGCCATTTCTAAAGCCTACCTGTTTAGTGCTAGTGAACTGCCTGTCCAAAGCCATCGCGTGCCGCGGCTTCGGCCAAATGTTGAAGGTGGCTTGGAATTTCGAGACCCTTCTTTTGCATTGATGTTGCCCAAAGTCTTCCTGCACGATAGGAGCTTCTAACCAATGGGCCTGAAAGAACGCCAAGGTAACCCATTTCTTGGGCTTCCTCGGCCATTTCGGCGAACTCGGTTGGTTTTACCCAGCGGCTAACCGGGTGGTGTTTAGGGGTTGGTCGCAAGTACTGGGTGATGGTCAGAATATCGGTGCCCGCGTCATAAAGATCTTGCATAGCCTGTGAGATCTCTTCACGAGTTTCGCCCATTCCTAGAATCAGATTAGATTTGGTCACCAAGCCTGCATCTCTGGCTTGGGTAAGAACATTTAGTGAGCGGTCATAGCGGAACGCTGGACGAATTTCCTTGAAGATTCTAGGCACGGTCTCAACATTGTGAGCGAATACTTCTGGTTCTGCATCAAAAACTTTTTGCAGAAGCTCTGGTTTTCCTGAAAAGTCAGGTACCAGAATTTCAACTCCTGTGCCCGGAGACTGCTGGTGAATCTGCCGAATAGTCTCGGCATACAGCCAGGCACCTTCGTCTTCTAGATCATCGCGTGCCACCCCGGTGACTGTTGCGTACCTAAGTTCCATTCGCTTAACAGAGTCGCCAACTCGACGAGGCTCGTCTGCATCAAATGCATCAGGCTTGCCGGTATCGATTTGGCAGAAGTCACATCTGCGTGTGCACTGGGATCCGCCAATTAGAAAGGTTGCCTCGCGATCTTCCCAACATTCAAAGATGTTTGGGCACCCTGCTTCCTGGCAAACCGTATGAAGATTCTCGCCTTTTACAAGCGCTTGAAGAGCCTGGTACTCGGGCCCCATCTTTGCTGTGGTTTTAATCCACTCAGGTTTCTTTTCAATAGGAACAGAGCTGTTTCTTGCTTCGATCCTTAATAGTTTTCTTTCAGGCTTCTGCTGGGTTTCGTTGTTATCTAGGGTCATAGCGTGACCTTGCCAATCTGGGTTAGATGTTTCTGCACAATCTCTGCAGCCATCGCCGGGGTGATTTCTTTGCCTAACAGCTCAGAAAGAGTGCTGGTCTTAGCGTCGCGAATTCCACACGCGATTATCGTTTCATACGGGTCCAAAGAATTGTTGCAGTTCAGTGCGAAACCGTGCATTGTGGTGTGTTCTGCCACCCTAATTCCAATAGCGGCAACCTTTACATGGGTGTCACCAATTGGCGCCCATACACCGCTTCTGCCTTCAACGCGTTCTGTCTTTAAGCCCAGTTCTGAAATTGAATCGATAAGCACTTGCTCTAGCCATCGAACATAGCCAACAACATCTATCGGCTGGGGCAGCTTCATAATTGGGTAACCAACTAGCTGACCGGGGCCGTGCCAAGTGATCTTGCCACCGCGGTCAACGTCAATTACTGGCGTGCCGTCTGTTGGGCGTTCGGAGTCTTCTGTTCTTTTACCGGCGGTAAATACGCTGCTGTGTTCAAGCAAAATCACAGTATCGGCAATCTCACCGGCGGCAACTTTGCCGTGTATGTCTCGTTGCATAGCCCAGCCCTGCTCATACCCAATGAAGTCTGGGGCTAAGCCGGCGATAAGAAAGTCGGGCATTAGTCAATTCTAAGTTGTCTGGCTGTACGGGGTTATCAACATGCCTTCTATTTAAACTATTTCCTAGGCCCTGCAATGACAGGCTTCAGGGGTGTTAAGGCCGAATCTAAGAGGTATACCAGCATCACAAATGATGCCGAGCTGGTGTGGCTGGAAACTCAAGAATTCCGAATACAAAAAACTTCTATTTCGTGTTCCTTGGCGCCGAAACTGGGTAGCGCAGCTCTACTCAAATGACTTTCTTGATGTTGCTATTTCAAGATCTGGAAATGCTCATCTGCTTGTTAAGCGTAGTGAGGCAAAAGTGCAACAGGTGAAACCCAATAGACGGTTGCGACCCCTTGCTTCAATTGCGTTTAGTGTTGTTTTCGTTTTACTTGCGGTTGGATTGCCATGGTTTGACTCATTAAGAGCGGTGGGTAGTTCAACGGGTAAAGAAGTTCCGGAATCAGCTGCTTCAAAGGACTTGTGTGAAGAAGTTTTCAATGAGCCCGAGAAGTACATAGAAGAATCTCTAACTAACCCCACAGCATCAAGTTGGAACATTCAGTTTGGTGCCGAACTAATAATCGGGGGAGTTAGTTCGCAAATTGCGCGTATTTCTTGTGGCTTGAGTACGAAACAATTTCGGGTTACCAAGCATAAATTTGCTGGTACTTGGCAGGTAACGAAATCGGTCCAACTAGAAAACTAGTTGGACCGATGATGATCGTGATTTTGATTTGTGGTCTAAATACCTAGAACAGAATCAAAGTTGGCTTCTTCAAGTCTTGACTTAACGTCAACCAAGAATCTGCTGGCGTCTGCACCGTCAACTAAACGGTGGTCATAGGAAAGCGCCAAGTAAACCATGCTGCGAATTGAAATTGAATCCATTCCGTTAGCATCTGTGACAACAACCGGACGCTTGCTTACAACGCCAGTTCCCAGAATTGCAACCTGAGGTAGGAACACAACTGGGGTGTCGAACAATGCGCCACGTGAGCCGGTGTTGGTCAGTGTGAAAGTTCCACCGCCTAGTTCGTCAGGCTTCAACTGGTTGTTGCGAGTGCGAGCTGCAAGGTCTGCAATCTGCTGAGCGATCTGCGCAATGTTTAGGGTTGATGCATCGCGAATAACTGGGGTGAGAAGACCTTTTTCGGTGTCTACAGCAAAAGAGATGTTCTCTGTTCCGTGATAGACGATGTTCTCTCCATCGATTGTTGCATTTAGCTTTGGGTGCACTCGAAGTGCCTCGGCTGCGGCCAATGCAAAGAATGGCATGAAGTTAAGCTTGCCGCCGGTTGCAGCAACGAACTGTGGCTGAACGCGGGCACGTAGGTTTGCAATCTTGGTTACATCAACTTCTACGACTGTGGTCAATTGGGCTGTTGAAACCATAGAAGCAACTGCACGTTCTGCAAGAACCTTGCGTAGACGTGACATTGGCTCTGTAGTTCCACGGAGCGGTGAAGCTGCACCTGGTACAAATGGTGCTGCAGGAACTGAAGTAACCGGTGCAACATAGGCAACTGGAGCAGATGCAGGTGCACTGTTTGAAGCTAGAACGTCTTCCTTGCGAATACGTCCGCCAACTCCGGTTCCAGCAATCTTGGAAAGATCAATGCCAATTTCTGAGGCAAGCTTTCGAACCAAAGGAGTCACATAGCCAGCGTCAACAGCTGAAGGTGCAGGTGCTGCAACCGGCGGAGCTACTGGAGCTGCCGTTGGGGGTGCCACCGGAGCCGCAACCGGAGCGGCAACAGGAGCGGCAACAGGTTCTGCAATTGGTGCTGCTACATGAGCTGAAACTGGGGCCGGAGCCTCCGCAACAGGCGCTGCAGCCGGAGCTGCGGCACCAGAACCGCTGCCGATAACTACTAGAACTGCTCCAACTTGAACGGTTTCATCTTCTTGAACCAAAATTTGTTCAATTACACCGGCAACAGGTGAAGGAATCTCGGTGTCTACCTTGTCGGTTGATACTTCAACCAGCGGCTCGTCAACGGCAACGGTGTCGCCAACCTTCTTTAGCCAGCGAGTCACGGTACCTTCGGTAACGCTTTCGCCCAGTGCTGGAAGAACTACTTGTTCGCTCATTTAATGTTTGCTCCTGTTTGGATTTCTAAATTTATGCGTGTGCGTGAAGTGGCTTACCGGCAAGTGCTAGGTGTGCTTCGCCGATAGCTTCATTCATGGTTGGGTGTGCGTGTACCAAGGTGGCAACGTCTTCTGGGTATGCTTCCCAATTTACGATTAGTTGCGCTTCACCAATTTGTTCGCCTACACGCGAACCAATCATGTGAACACCTATAACCGGGCCATCGTTCTTTCGGATCAATTTAATGAATCCGGCCGTGCCAAGAATCTGGCTCTTGCCGTTTCCACCAAGGTTGTACTCGTAAGTTGAAATGTTTCCCGCACCATAAGTTTCAATTGCTTTGGCTTCGGTCAGGCCAACAGATGCAACTTCCGGTTCGCAGTAAGTGACCTTAGGAATTCCTGTTTCATCGATAAAAGCTGGTTTCATTCCGGCAATTTCTTCAGCAATGAAGATGCCCTGCTGGAACCCACGGTGAGCAAGCTGCAAGCCAGGAACGATATCGCCCGCGGCATACACGTTTGGCAAGTTTGTCTGCAGACGATCGTTGGTAAGAACGTATCCTCGATCCATAGCGACGCCTTGTTCGTCATAGCCAAGTCCAGCGGTGTTTGGTCCACGGCCTACTGCAACTAGCAATAGATCAGCTTCTAGTTGCTCGCCGCTCTCAAGGCTCACAACAACACCGGTTTCGCTTTGGGTTACGCCAGAGAAACGAACGCCAAGCTTGAAGTCAATACCGCGCTTACGGAAGGCGCGTTCCAGGCCTTTGCTCACAGCTTCGTCTTCATTTGGAACTAGGTGAGGAAGTCCTTCAACGATTGTTACATCTGTTCCGAAAGATTTCCAGATTGATGCAAATTCAACACCAATAACACCGCCGCCAAGAACGATGGCTTTTTTGGGTACGAAGTTCAACTGCAAAGCGTGCTCAGATGTGATTACGCGGCCGCCAATTTCCAAGCCAGGCAATGTGCGGCTGTAAGAACCAGAGGCAAGAACAACGTTTTCACCGGTGTAGTAGTCACCGTTTACCTGAATTGTGCGCGGTCCGGTTAGTCGGCCTTCGCCAGACACAACAGTGATGTTCTTTGAACCAACTAGACCGGTAAGACCTTTAAATAGGCGGTCAACGATTGAGTCTCGGTATGAATTTACGGCTGGCATATCTATTGCGCCGAAGGTTGCTTGCACTCCGTAATGGGAAGCGTCTTTAACGTTGTCAGCAATTTCAGCTGAGTGAAGCAACGCCTTAGTTGGAATACAACCACGGTGTAGGCAAGTGCCACCCAACTTATCTTTCTCTATCAGGGCAACAGATTTACCAAGTTGCGCCGAGCGAAGAGCGGCTGCATAGCCACCACTTCCGCCACCGAGAATAACAACGTCAAAGTTGTGGTCAGCCAATTAATTTCTCCTAAAAAGAGGTTCGTCAATACCTTCAAACTTTACTACTGAAATGTGCCTATTTATTGCTCGATAGTCCCTCGGCCACTGATACAAGGGTTCTCAAAATAACGCCTGTACCGCCCTTTGGGGTGTATCCGTAAGCTGACCCGCTGTTATCAGCTGGTCCGGCGATATCTAGGTGAGCCCAATCAATCTCATTTGGCACGAATTCTCTAAGAAAGTGCCCACCAACCAGCATTCCACCTGCGCGATTACCTATTTTGACGTTGGCAATGTCGGCTACATCGGAATTTAAAAGAGAACGTAGTTCGCTTGGAAGTGGCATGTGCCAGACCAATTCGCCCGCCTTTTCTGCTGCCTTCTCAACTGCCTTCACTGCTTTTTCGGCACCCATAAGGCCGGCGTATCGGTTGCCTAGTGCAATCGTTGCTGCTCCGGTCAGTGTTGCAATGTCAATAATCATGTCCGGCTTGGTCTCGACGGCAGCTGAGAGTCCATCGGCAAGCACTAGACGACCTTCGGCATCTGTGTTTAGTACCTCAACGGTTTTTCCGTTTCGGATTCGAATCACATCATCGGGGCGCTGAGCAGTGCTGGACGGCATGTTTTCGGCTAAACAAAGCCAAGCGGTGACCTGAACCGGCAGACCAAGCTTTGCAATTGCCACAATTGCCTGAAAAGAGGTCGCCGCGCCAGTCATGTCGTATTTCATGCCCACCATTGACTCAGCCGGTTTCAGGCTTAGCCCACCGGTGTCAAACGTTATGCCTTTACCAACTAGCGCTAAATGCTTGCTGCTGCCTTTAGGTTTGTACTCGATTTTTACCAGACGGGGCGGTCGGCTAGAGCCCATGCCGACTGCCAAAATTCCACCGAATCCATCTTTGGCAAGAGCTTTTTCATCCCAAACTTGGACTTTAAGTCCTAGACCCTTAATTCCGTTTTGTACCGCCTTCACCATTGATGCTGGGTACATGTCATTTGGGGGAGTGTTGACCAAGTCTCTGGTCTCCCGGACCGCATCGCTCAAGATAGCAATCTGGTTGAGCTCGTTGGAGCTGATCTTTGAATCGGTGACCACGGTTACCTTGTTTAGCCTTACCGGTTTAATACTGGTCTGGCTCTTTTTGCCGTTGTACTGGTAAAAACCAAGTTGCAGCCCCTCTACAAGAGCCAAGTTCAAATCTTTGTTCATTGGGCCAAGGTCAATGACAAGTTCACTGAACATGCCCAATTGCCTAGAAACGGCACCGCCAAGATCGCGTGCCGAGTTCTGGTTGATTTTGTCTGACCCCATACCGATTAGCGCGAACACTGCTCCATTTGGCGCCGCCACTTTGGTCAGGCTTTCTAATGCAGCACTTGCTCCAAGTTGATCTAAATCATGTTTCGCGAGGCTTGTGAGATCTGTGGACATTTTTGTCAGTTGAAGCTTCTTAGATTGCTCTTTAACACCAACAACGTAGACAGTGTCTTTTTTGAAGGCTGGGGTCTTGGCGGAAATCGTGATCTTTAGTGTGCTCATGTCACCATGCTAATTGTCGAGAGTTAGGATATTTCAATGACCCACTCAAGAAAACTCTTTGAATTCAAAGACGGATTTGTTGACGTTCCAAAAGGTCTTCATCTAATCGCCGGCCTTACCGGTTTTACGGATGCCGGAGCAACCCTAAATCAGGTAGCTGATCACATTTTTGCCAATCTGACCGCAGAGCTCGTTGTGCAGTTCAAAAATGACGATCTTTTGGACTACCGCTCGCGACGTCCTGTGATGTTTTTTGAAAGAGATCACATAGAGCACTACGAGCCAGCGATTCTGGGCTTGTACTTGGTTTACGACGAGGCGAATCAGCCATTTCTGTACCTTCACGGATACGAACCTGATTTCAAGTGGGAAGCATTCGCAGAGGCGATCCTTGATTTAGTTAGCGGTCTTGAGGTAGAAGACTTCACTTGGGTTCACTCAATACCTTTTCCTATCCCACACACGCGTTCGGTTGGAGTCACGGTTTCTGGTAATCGCCTCGACATTATTGACGCTGTTTCTGAGTGGAAACCACAAACCCAGGTTCCTGGGAACGTGCTGCATCTTTTGGAATACCGATTGAGCGGAATTTCTTTGCCAACGGTTGGCTTTGTGATGCTGGTACCTCACTACCTAAGTGAAAGCGAATATCCGCAAGCGGCTGTTGTTGCATTTGAACAAATTTCATCTGCAACAGGGTTGGTATTTCCCACAGATGCTCTCCGTGAAGACTCCGTCCAGTTTCTTGCCAAATTAGATTCACAATTAGAAAAAAACGAAGATCTTCAAAAGCTGGTTAAGAATTTGGAGCAAGGTTATGCAACTGAGAGCAGCGGCCCAAATCGCGCACCAATAGCTAAACCAATTGCAAAGATGCCGACTGCCGAAGAAATTGCCGCAGAGCTTGAAGACTACCTAGCTATTAGACGACGCAATTCAATGGATGATTAGTCACTTAGAAACTTTCGCCCGGTAAGAATTTCGCTTTCACGCCAAAACTTTTCAAAGTCATTGAAACTGATGAGGTGATGTCTTGCTTCGCTGGGCTCTCCCCATAGTTCAAAAAACCTTGGCCCCAAATAGGTTTGGTTATTTGAGGCGGTAGCTTCAAAAATTGGCCGTGCGCCGGCTTTGGCGGATTGGGCAAGAATGTACTCTGCGATTCTGATCCCGTTATTTCCGTAGGGGTCCGCTCGAGCGAATCCAGGATGGGCTGCAGTTGAAACTCGGCCAGTGCCATTTAATTTCTGGGCAAGCATCATTGCAAATGCATAATTCATCAGTTTGGAGTTTGCGTACTGCTTTGCCTCATCAAATCGGCCATCCTGAATCTCGAAATTTAACTCACCCTTTCTGGCCACGACAGAAGAAACAGTCGTGACGGTTGCATCTTTTGAAGCCGTGGACCAAAGATCCGCTGTCAAAGCAAAATGTCCGAGATGATTAACTCCCAGATGCCACTCATATCCTTGCTTGGTATGTTTTATAGGTTTTTCTATTTTTGCGCCGGCGTTATTAACCAATACATCCCATTTTCTTGATTGGGCTATGCCAAACCTAGCTATTGAATCAAGGTCCGAGAGATCTAACTCTCGAACCTCAACAGACACTTCAGGGAAACGCAACATTATTTCCTCAGCAGTTGCATCGCCTTTTTGAGTGTTACGGCAGCCGATAACAATATCGTGGTTTGCATTAGCGAGCATTAGGGCAGTTTGTTTACCAATTCCGGTGTTTCCACCCGTAACGATTGCCAGTTTCTGCATAGAAGCAGACTATTCCTTTGTCAGAATAAACCGGTGAAGAAAACAAACGCTTTCTGGGTTCTGGCTGCTGGTTCGCTCGCGTATTTAATGGCTGTAACCAACAGGTCAAGTATGGGTGTTGCCTCACTTGAGGCGTCGGAAAAATTTGAGGTAGCGGCCACGGCTTTATCTACCTTGGCGGTTGCTCAACTTATTGTTTACGCGATTATGCAAGTGCCTGTGGGTATTTTGCTCGACAGATTTGGCGCCAGAGCCCTTTTAGTTTTTGGGGCCGCTTCGATGAGCCTTGGTCAGTTTCTAGTTTCAATATCAGAAGTTCTATCGGTTGCAGTCCTTGGCAGAATGCTTGTTGGTTTTGGTGATGCTTTCGTTTTTATTTCAGTGATCAGGTTAGTAAACGGCTGGTTCGAAGGTGCGAAAGCAACAAGAGTGCAGCAACTAACAACCAACATTGGCCAACTAGGGCAGGCAGTTTCGGCAATTCCATTTGCGGCTATGTTGGGTTTTGCTGGTTGGAACAGTGCTTTTATGCTTCTTTCAGCTGCGTCCCTGGCCATAGTTTTTATCGGCTTAGTTTTCATCGTTAATGACAGACCCGGCAGTCACACGCTTTCGGCCAATTCAAATTTCAAGATTGTTTTTTCTCAGCTTGTTGAAAATGTAAAGCACCCGGGCATTCGAATGGCATTCTGGACTCACTTCACATTGCAATCTGCGCCTTCGGTGTTTTTGCTCTTATGGGGATACCCGTTTCTTGTTCAAGGTCAAGGTTTCTCAACCGTAGCCGCCTCTTGGCTGTTGAGCGGTTTTGTGATCATCGGGTTCTTTGTTGGGCCCGTGATCAGCGCGTTTTGCGCCCGATTTCCAAAACGCAGATCCTTTTTAGTTTTGGTTACCGTTTTTGCCCTAGCGATTTCCTGGTCACTGGTGATTGGTCTACCTGGCAGGGCTCCACTTTGGCTGATGGCGTTGCTTTGTATGGTCTTGGCAACCAGTGGGCCTATGTCGATGATTGCATTTGACTATGCAAAGGGGTTCGTCAACAAGAGCAGGCTGGGCTCCGCGAGTGGCTTTGTGAACATTGGCGGATTTGTTGCCACCTTTAGCATGATGTTTTTTGCCGGCGTAATTCTTGATGTTGTTAGAGCACTAACCAGCAGCGCGGCATCCCAGGCCGACCTTTACAGTCTGCAGGGCTTCAAATGGGCAATGAGCGTTCAATTCGTTGCTTTGGCTCTAGGAACAAGCATGTTTATGGTTGAAAGGCGAAAGGCCCGAGCCAAGCTGTTCCTAGATGAAGGAATAATCCTTAGACCTCTAAGGGTTGTGATTAGCGAGAGAATTAGTCGCAAAACGCAGTAAATGGCCATTTTTGGCAGGTTTCGCGGTTATAATTTTGATTAAGACCCAGTCGTTCTTGTTTCAAGAACTTGACATGGGTCTTAGTAATGCCCGGAACGGTATAAATCGGTTCGGTGGGGGCGTCGAAAGGTATCAATTGGCTAAGAAAGAAAACGAGGCAAAAGCTGGCAAAAAGCGCAGCGGCCTTCTCTCTAGCCTTTTGCGTGGCTCAAACGATAAGAAACCAGGGATAAAGCCCGCTAAAGCTAAGGAAACTCCAGTCATTTCTGCCTCAACCGCAAAAACTGCTTCAGCTAAATCTTCTTCTAAGGCAGTTGTCAAGCCTGCTGCAAAGCCAGCTGCTAAAGCAGCAGCAAAGCCTGCCGTTAAGGCGGCAGCTAAACCTGTTGCCAAGGCTGCGGCAAAAACTGCCACTAAGCCCGCATCGAAAGCAACGGCTAAGCCTGTTGCCAAGGCTGTTGCTAAGCCAGCAACAAAAGCTGCCGCTAAACCAGCAACAAAAGCTGCCGCTAAACCAGCTGCAAAACCAGCCGCCAAGCCAGTTGTCAAAACTGCTGCTAAAGCAATCACCAAAGCTCCTGCGAAGCTCGCTGCGAAACCAGCCGTAAAAGCTGCGGCAAAGCCTGCTGCAAAAGCAGCCGGCAAGACTGCAGCGGCTAAAGGTAAGGCTGCAGCAGTCCCGGCCAATAAAGCAAAACCTGCAAAAGCTAGCAAGCTTCCTAAGGGAATGGACGATGACGAGGAAGAGATTGACGACGAAGCTGAACTTGATTCCGTCGAAGAGATCGTCGCAGAAGCTGCCGCAGTAGTAGACATCGCAGCCGTTGAAGAGGAACTTCCAGAGGAAGAGCCAGAAGACGACAAGAGCAAAGAAATTGAAAATCTTGGCGGTATGGTTCTTTCTAATCGCGAAGAAGACGACATTCCTGCCCAGACAACCACGATTACCGGCGCTACCGCTGACCCGGTAAAGGATTATCTGAAGCAAATCGGTAAAGTCGCCCTGCTCAATGCAGAGCTTGAAGTAGAACTTGCAAAGCGAATCGAAGCTGGTCTTTTCGCTGAGGAAAAGTTAGCTACTGATAAAAAAATCTCTAGAGATGTTGAGCGTGACTTGAAGTGGGTTGTAAAAGACGGCCAGCGCGCGAAGAGTCACTTGCTAGAAGCCAACCTTCGTTTGGTAGTAAGCCTTGCAAAGCGCTACACCGGGCGAGGCATGCAGTTCCTTGATTTGATTCAAGAGGGAAACCTAGGCCTGATTCGTGCGGTTGAAAAGTTTGACTACACCAAGGGGTACAAGTTTTCAACCTATGCAACTTGGTGGATTCGCCAAGCTATCACCCGCGCTATGGCCGACCAGGCTAGAACCATTCGCATTCCAGTTCACATGGTTGAAGTCATTAACAAGCTTGCCCGTGTTCAGCGTCAACTTCTTCAAGACCTAGGTCGCGAACCTACTCCAGAAGAGCTTGCTCGTGAACTAGATATGACACCTGAAAAGGTTGTTGAAGTTCAGAAGTACGGCCGTGAGCCAATCTCACTTTCTACACCATTGGGTGAAGACGGTGACAGTGAATTCGGTGACCTAATCGAAGACACCGAAGCAGTAGTACCTGCTGATGCTGTTGGTTTCACAATGTTGCAAAGAGAACTTGAGCGCATTCTTGACTCATTGCACCCAAGAGAAGCCGGTGTAATTAGAAGCCGCTTCGGCCTCGGAGACGGCGTACAGAAAACTCTTGACCAAATTGGTGAAGAGTTTGGTGTGACTCGTGAACGTATTCGTCAAATTGAATCAAAGACCATGTCTAAATTGCGTCACCCATCACGCTCACAGATGTTGCGCGATTACCTAGAGAACTAAGTTTCAGCGTGATCTACGTTCCAGCAATCCTTCTTGGGCGCGCGGTGCGTGTGCTTATAAGGTTGTTGAGGCCAGGCGGCGGTTCGGCTCTTCCCGGTTTGGTGCTTAGTAAAGTTGCCCCAGGTTTACTTGCCAAGACTCTGGGCGGGTTTGCTGATGGCCTAATAGTTGTCACGGGGTCGGCAGGTAAATCCACAACCACCAAGATGTTTGTAGCAATTGCCAGAGCGCACGGAAAGCAAGTATTCACAAACCCCTCGACAGCCAACATTCAACAGGGATTCTTTTCTTCGATTGTTGAACAATCCAATCTTTTCGGCAGAATCGAAGGCGACGTCGCAATCTTAGAAATGGATGAGGGGCACGCTGCTGAAATCACCAAGCGCATCAGCCCAAGGCAAGTGACAGTTCTTAATGTGCTTGAGGACCAGCTTGATCGATTTATTGATCCTGCTTTGGTGCGAAACAAATTGGCCGAGGTAGCAGCTCGCGCAACCACGGCTCTGGTGCTAAATGCTGACGATCAAAACACTTTATTGATTCAAAACAGCGTTGAGTCTAAAACGACAAGTTGGTTTGGTGTTAGCCCAACGCTAATTTCCAACTCTCTTCACGGACTCGGAAACGCACCAACTTTTCTTGGTGAGCTACCTAGGCCAGCCGTTCAAACTGAGATTCTGGCGCAGGGTGAAGAAACTCTGGCCAAATCTCTAGACAGTCAAATTTCTTTCACGCTTCCTAATCGAGGCATTCATTTTGCACTTGACGCCGCAGCGGCGCTAGAGAGCGCACGCAGGTACTTAGGCGATTCTTTCGATGAGAAGTTGGCTGCAGTCACTTTGAGTGAATTACCACCAGTATTCGCCAGAGGTGAAATAACCAAGGTCAATGGTGTTGATGTTGAATTTATTTTGGTTCAAAATCCAATGAGTTTTCAGTTGAACTTAGACAATCTTCCTGCCGATCAAGAACAGGTCATGGTCGCAATTGGAAGAGATGTTCACGACCCATCCTGGCTGTGGACGGTTGATCTTTCTAAAATGCCCAAAGTTGATGTTGTTACTGGCTTCAACTATGCCGAGATGGCACTTCGTCTTGCATACGAAGAAATAGAAATAGCAGAGATTGTTCCCGAGTTAGAAGATGCTTTGGATCTTTTCTTCAAATTGCCTGCACCAACCTGGGGAAGAAGAACTGTAATTTTTTCTGCAGACGCGATGCGAAGAACAAGGCGCGCATTAGGTTTCGTGGACCCAGAGGCGGTTGGTCGATGATTTTGAATATGGTGACGCTGTTCCCCTCACACCTTGATTTAAATGGGGACCAAGCCAACTTGAAAGTGCTTGCAAAGCGCCTTGAGTGGTTTGGGCATAAGTCTGTTATCTCAGCGGTAAACAAAGGTGATTTGCTTCCGAAAGAGTGTGACCTAATTTTCGTGGGTCACGGATCTCTAGCTGCCTGGAAAGACATTGAAGCCGATTTCAGCTCTCTTCTGCCTGAGATACTTAAGAAGATAAATGAGGGTACTGCTTTTTTCGCGGTAGCCAGCGGCTATGAAGAATCAATAAGACTTGGTATTTTCTCTGGCGAATTAGTTCCTTGCGAGCGAATCTCTAAGTTTGAAGTTTGCGAGCTAGATGGCCTACAGATCTTGGGATACCTCAACGCAGCTACCAAAGCTCCGGCAATCCAGAGAGACCAACTTTTGCTGGGAACTCAGCTGCATGGGCCGTTGCTGGCCAAGAACCCTAAGTTGGCTGATAACTACATCTCGGAAATCATGGCGTCAAAGGGTCTAAATGGTCTTCACAGCAATCTGGAAGCTGGTGTTGATAACAAAAATGTCGCCCTAGTGGACGACATTGTTGAAGATATCTGGAAGCTAGAAACGGAATTAGCGAGCGAGTAGTTTCTGGGTTTCATCGTGCCAGCTCACTGCAATGGCCTCTAGCTGAGGCTTTTTCTCATTTCCGTGGTGTGAGCAAAAAATAAGCTCACCTGTGGCAAGGGCAACACGAATGTAGGCTTGCGCTCCGCAAACATCACAACGATCAGAAGCGTTTAGTTCCTGAACATCACTTATTTCAGTGCCTGGTTCAACGGCCTCGTTAACTGGTTGCATGGTGTCACCTTTCTTCTCACCAATTTCAACACACGAATCCTGCTTTTAGTCCCTAATTCGAGACGATTTCGCTAACTGCGAAGAATTGCCAGTTCCGTGTCAGAGCGGGCTTATTGGGCTCTGGAGGTTAGCATTTTGAAGTGCCAAACAATGACTATTCAGCTCGCCACCTTTCAGTCCTAGAAGGATTAGAGGCGGTTCGAAAGCGCCCGGGAATGTACATTGGCTCAACCGACAGCCGCGGTCTGATGCACTGTCTTTGGGAAATCATCGATAACTCCGTAGATGAGGCCTTAGCTGGCCATGGTAATCGAATTGAAGTTGCGCTGCACAAGGATGGCAGCGTAGAAGTTACCGATAAAGCTCGCGGTATCCCGGTAGATATCGAGCCAAAAACCGGCCTAAGTGGCGTTGAAGTTGTCTTTACTAAATTGCACGCCGGTGGAAAATTTGGTTCCGGTTCTTATGCTGCTTCCGGCGGGCTCCACGGTGTTGGCGCCTCAGTTGTAAATGCTCTCTCGCAAAGGCTTGACGTTGAAGTTGATCGCGGTGGCAAAACTTACGCAATGTCTTTTCGACGCGG